>Ga0193726_1001550_pt1 | contig 17805 bp, 15 predicted proteins | sample H2c1metaG_FD_144928 | JGI IMG/M metagenome (GOLD analysis project Ga0193726, IMG submission 144928) | Soil microbial communities from a riparian zone of the East river system, Colorado, United States - H2c1 | ecosystem: Environmental > Terrestrial > Soil > Riparian zone | place: USA: East River... | reverse complement strand
ACACCTGGGCGCTGGCCAGCCGCTTGTCCTGGTCGACGGCGCGACCGGCCACCGGGCCGCGTCGCCACTGCACGGGCAGCTCGGCGAACTGCTCGGGGACGAGTTCACGGTGTACGCCTACGATCGCCGGGGTCGCGGTGAGAGCGGTGACACCGCACCGTACGCGGTGCAGCGCGAGGTGGAGGACCTGGCCGCGGTGATCGCCGACGCGGGCGAGCCGGCCATCGTCTGCGCCTTCTCCTCCGGGGCGATCCTCGCGCTGGACGCCGCCGCGGCCGGCCTGCCGATCGCCAGGCTAGCCCTGTTCGAGCCGTCGTTCCTGGTCGACGGCAGCCGTCCGCCGCTGCCCGCCGACTACGTGGAGCGGCTTGAGGCGTCGATCGCCGCCGGCCGGCCGGGTGACGCCGCCGAGCTGTTCCTGACCGCCGCCATCAGGCTGCCCGCCGAGGCCGTCGCCGGGGTACGGCAGAGCCCGTTCTGGCCCGCGCTCGAGGCAGTCGCCCGCACGATCTCCTACGACGGCCGCATCGTCGGCACGACGATGTCCGGCCGCCCGCTGCCGGCTGACCGCTGGGGAACGATCAGCGCGCCCACCCTGGTCCTGTACGGACGCGGCACGGAGCCATGGCTGATCTCGGGCGCGAACGCGATCGCGGACCTGCTGCCGACCGCCACGGCCCAGTCCGTGGCGGGCGAGCAGCACACCGTCGCCGCCGAGGTGCTCGCACCGGTCCTGCGCCGGTTCGCCGCCGGCGAGTAACGCAGGGTGACGCCCTGGCTAACGGGCCAGGGCGCCCATCGGGTCCCAGGCCGGCAGCACGATCGGCTCGGCATCCAGCGCGCTCCGCAGATCGGCGGGAAGCACGCTCCGGCGGGCGGCGATCTCGAAGACGTACTGGCCGAACCAGGAGTCGGCCATCGTGTAGAAGCCGTCCTGGCCGCGGTCGGAGCCCCAGCTGTTCTCCACGCGCCAGCGCCGGGTCTCCCCGTCCAGCACATCGACCCCGGTGAAGAGCATCGCGTGCGTCATCGCGGACTCGTGGTAAGCAAGGCGGGCGGCCTTGTCGAGATCGAACGCGGTGTCGTACACCAGCGGCAGGTCGTAGAGCCCGGCGTCCCAGAACCCGTAATCGCTGCTCATCATCTTGCCGACATCGCAGCCGAACCAGACCGGCTCGCCGCCCTGGATCGCGGCCGCGGCCACGTCCTTGATGACCTGCATACCGACGTTGAGGTAGGTGACCGGCGGGCCGCCGACGACGTTGCCGAGGTACTCGACGGTGAAAGTCCGGCCGGCCGGGCTGGACGGCCGGGGGTCATTGACCAGGCAGACGTACTCGCCGACGGGCAGGTCCACGTACCTGGCGGCGAATTCCTGGGGGGTAAGGGTGCCGTCCCGGTGGAACTGCTTGTCCTTGTCCGTCCACTGCCAGTCGAAGCGCTCGGGCGGCGTGCCCAGGTGGATGCACAGGACCCGGTAGACGGCCTGCATGATCTCGGCCTTGGCCGCACGGGCGATCTCCGGGCCCTCGGCCGTGGCCGCGCGGACAGTCCGCGCGCCCTGGTGAAGCTGATAGCGGAGAATCGAGTTCATCCGGGCCGTGTCCGAGGAGCTCTGCGTCTCCGGCATGTAGCTCTTGGGGACCAGGCCGTGCTTGGCCACGAGGGCGGCGAACATGTTCCACTGGCCGCCGTCGCTGGCCGCCGACTGCAGCAGGAAGGCGACGGTGCGGTCGTCGAGGTCGCGGTTCGCGGTCTCGATGATCGCCTCGAGGAAGTAGTTAGCGCGCTCGAGCTTGTCCCAGAACATCGCGTAGTTCTGCGAGAACTCGAAGTCCTTGATCCCGGTCTTGCGCATGACGCCGACGCGCAGGAGGTTCAGCCCGGCGAACAGCCAGCAGCGGCCGCTCCGCTCCTGGTTCGTGACCTTCCAGTCGTCCAGCGTCGTCGACAGTGAGTGATCGATGCTGCTGACGATCTCCCGGTCAAGGGCCACGTCGTCGACGGTCACCCTGGTCACCGCATTCTGGGCGAGGCGGTAGGCCGGGTTGGCCGAGAAATCCTTGCGCAGTCGTTCCAGATCGGCAGCAGCGAGCGTTCCGTCCATACCAGCGTCCCTTCGCGTCGTCCCGGCCTGGTTCCAGGTTAGACGCCGGGGCTGAGCTGCTTTAGGCCCGTATGCCCGCTTGGCCAGCTGGGCGCGGGCCAGACGATGGCCGGGCCGGGTGTCGGGCGGGCTCCGGCGGGGGATACCTGCGCAGGTGCGTGCCCCCTCGCCGCCGCAGGCACTCCATATTTCCCACGAAGAGGACAGGAGTACGGGATGACGACGAAAGCCGCCTTCTCGCCTGAGCAATGGGAGGCAGTACTTGAGGGGCCGCCCAGCGCCGGCATGATCGTTGCTACCGCCGCCCGCGGCGGGACCTTCCGCGAGTCCATCGCACTGACCAGGGCCTATGCCGAGGCGCGCGCCCAGCACGGGGCGAGCGAACTCCTCGATGAGATCGTCGCGGCGAAGCCTGAGATAGACCACACGAGGTATCACTCGGCCGGGGAGCTCAGGGACAACGGGCTAGAGCACATCCGAGGCGCTGTCACAGTGCTCGACGGCAAGGCGAGCTCGGAGGAACTCGACGGCTACCGGCGCTTCGTCCTCGCCCTCGCGAGCAAGGTCGCGGCAGCGCACCGGGAAGAAGGATCCGGCGTAAGCCCGGCCGAGACCGAGGCCATAGAGGAGATCGCAACGGCCCTCGGCACGACCAGTTCGTGAGCGGAGCGACCGACCAGCGCTTCGCCGTCTAGCGTGTGCTGAATGATTGCCACGCGCGAAGTCAGCTACGACGCGGACGGCCTGACCAGGGTTGCCCCCCGCGCGCGGCCGCACGGCGAGGGACCCTGGCCGGCCGTCCTTATCGGACACGACGGGATCGGCCTCGACGACTATCAGCGCGGCCGCGCCGATGACCTGGCCGAGCACGGCTATATAGCCCTGGCGATGGACTACCACGGTGGCCAGTTGTTCTCCGGTAATCCGGAGGCGATGCTGGCCCGGGTCATGCCGCTGATGGCCGATGCAGACCGGATGCAGGCTCTCGGCCGCGCCGCGCTCGACGTCCTGCTCGCGGTGCCTGATGCTGACCCCGGCCGGCTCGCCGCGCTCGGCTACGGCGCCGGCGGCCGTATCGTGCTGGAACTTGCCAGCGCCGGGGTGCCGTTCAAGGCCGTTGCCGTCGTCCATCCCGGCCTGCCAGCCGCCCGCCCCGCGGACTGGGCCAACGTGACCGGCCCTTTCCTTCTGTGTACCGGCTCCGAAGACCCGATCTGCCGCCCTGATCAGCTCCTGACGTTTACCCGAGCGCTCCAGGACGCGGGGGTCGACTGGCGCGTGAACGTCTACGGCGGAGCCAAGCACGCCTTCTGGGCTCAGCCGAGAAACCCCGACGGGTCGCCGCTCACTGGCGTGACCACTCACGCCCAGGCCACCGTGCCCGGCGTGGGCTACCACCCGGCGCACGCGGTGCGCGCGTGGCGGGCAGTGCTCGACCTGCTCGACGAGACCTTGGGGACGGATGATCGCGAGTAGCGTCCGGCCGTCGGGCAGCGGCGGAGCAGCCAGCGAGGCCAAACGGCCTGATACAGGCTCAGGGGAACTGAGTCAGCCACGCAGAGAAATACCAGCTCGGTACGGGTGCGCCGCCGGAGACTTGAACCCCCTTCCGGGACATCCGAGCAAACATGGAGCAACGCGGGCGGCCCGTCGCTCGCCAGGGTGCTGGGCAGAGTCCGTGGCTCGCCTCCGGCGTTCCGACTGCGCTGCCTGCTGCTTGGCGCGCTCGGCCTGTTCCGCCTTCCGGCGTGCCTCGGTCTCTTCTCTTCGCAAGCTGCGCCGCGATCCGGCGCTGCTCGGCCGCCCACTCCCGGCTGGCCCGTGCCCCCTCCTTCTGTCGTTCCAGCTTTGCCTTCTGGTAAGCCGCGTCCAACTGGGCAATCAGCGACTTACGCCTGGCCATCGGCTTCTCCAGTAGGTCAGAACGGGCATGAGGTGCAACTGTGAGCAATAATGTTTCGCTTAGAGTGACTGGCGAATAAGCCCAAGCCAGCTCTTTGAGTCGACACAGTCCCATATCGCCCTGGCCTTCCATCGCTGTATCCGAATCACGCTGGATGCCTCCGAGTTCGTACGACCAGATCAGATGCACCGCTTCCTCAGCGCCTGCCAGCGGCGGGTGGGACCAGGACGCTGTCTCCGCTTCGGCGGCGCCGCTCGCGGTGGAAAGCCTTTGACAACAGCAATGGCGTGCGGAGACCCTGACGGCATGGACGCGGTGACGGAGGCGAACCGGGAGGCCTGGGAGGCGGCGTCGCTCAAGCACGTCCGCGAATACGACGACCTGCTCGCGCAGGCAGCGTCCGGGGCCGCGCTGAACGCCGTCGAACGGGGCCTTCTCAGGGACATCCTCGACGGCACTCCCGAGGTGGTGCACCTGCAGAACGGCCACGGGCTGGAGGACGCCGCGCTCGTGCAGGCCGGGGCGAAGTCGGTGGTCGGGGTCGACTACAGCCCCGTCGCCGCCGGGGCCGCGCAGCAGCGGGCCGACGAGCTGGGGCTTACGTGCCGGTACCTCATCGGCACCGTGCCCGGCGTCCCGCTCGCGGGCGAGGTCGCGGATCTCGTCTACACGGGGAAGGGCGCGCTGATATGGATGCCGGACCTGGACGCGTGGGCATGTGAGGCGGCCCGTCTACTGCGCCCCGGCGGGCATCTGTTCGTCTACGAGGGACACCCGGCGGTCCTCCTGTGGACCTGGGACGAGGACACCCCGGGCATCAGGGCCGACCGCAGCTACTTCGCGCGCAGCCACGTCAACGACACCTTCCCTGGCCGCGGAGCAACCGAGTGGCAGTGGACCCTCGGCCAGGTCGTCACCGCCGTGATCACCGCAGGCTTGGAACTGCTGTCCCTCGCCGAGTACCCAGAGCCCTTCTGGAGACCGGGCGGCGTCCGTGCCGCAGCCTGGGACGGGCGCCTGCCCAATACCTACAGCCTGCTCGCCTGTCGGCCAGCCCGCCCGTAGGCGCCAGGCCAGCGGGCCTATCCCAGCTTTTGCAAAGGAAATGGCTCCCTCGTCCGGCCCATTGCGGCGGCGGCCACGATCACCTGGGACATCACCTGCCGAGGGGTCGCCGGTGCGGGCGGGTGGGATGCTGCCGTCATCGTTCACGACCGCCGGGCGCCAGCGCGGTCTGCCGGCAAGGGCTGAAACCGCGCCCGCGTACACGACCAAGGCGCCCTCGGCTCTCCAGGCCGCGCCGGCGTGCAGCGGCTGCGAGCCAAGGTCGAGACCTATCACCACCCCGCAGCCGCCCAGCAATGGTGTCAGCAGCTACCCCCTACCGCGCAGCGAACAGTGTGGCGACAGACGCATTCGTGGAGGCGGCACAGGCGATGTGGGATGAGATCGCAGTCAGCGATCCGCAGCCCTGGAAGCTCGGCGTTGCTGCAGCCGCCCGGCGCTGGGCAACTCACCGCGGTCTGCTTCCCGCCCGGCAGCGCTGAGCTTCGGCTCCTCCTGGCCAACGCCGGTGGCTCCTGCAGCACCGGGCCTTCCGCCCGCAACTGCTTGAACCCCGAACCCGCGGATTAAGAGTCCGCTCCTGAATTCGATAAGGGCTGGTATCGGACATCGGCAGAGAGCGTGGGCGTGTCGCCGTCACGCTGGAGATGGATGGTGTCGCCGCCGGGCGCGTCGTAGAGGCGGATGCCGTCGCCGATCAGGACCCAGGGACACGGCAAAGTCATGAAGTGGGGTTGTGACCTGCGATGTCGTAACAGCGGGTGAGGTGTCCGGCGTGTCTGCGGGTGGCGGGCGGGGTCCGGGCGGAACGATGGAAGTTCTCACGCTCACCGTCGTCTGCCACGAGGGACGCCCGCCCGCCGATGTCATCTTCGTCCATTCCGGCTGCCCGCAGCCAGTACCTGCTCGATCTCCTTGCCCAGGTCCCTGACCCGCGGAAGAAGCGGGGCCGCCGTCAGTCGCTGGCCGGCCTGCTCGCCGTCGGGATCGCGGCGGTGATCGCGGGGTCGCGGTCGTTCGCCGCGATCGGGCAGTGGGTCGCCGACGCCGGCCCGGAGGTGCTGGCCGGGCTCGGCGCGGCCCGCGGCCCGGCAGAGGAGTCCATGTTCCGGCGCGCGTTCGCCCTGGTCAGCCCTGACGTGCTCGAGGCTCCTCGGGGCCTGGCTGCACACCAGGGCCGCGCGGGCCGGCGGACGGCTGGTGATCGCCGTCGACGGCAAGACGGTCCGCGGCGCGAAGGACGAGACCGGGAAGGCCCCGCACCTGGTCGCGGTCCTGGCGCACGGCATCGGCGCGGTCCTCGGCCAGGTCGCCGTGAACGCGAAGTCGAACGAGATCCCCGCGGTGCGGGACCTGCTGAAAGCGTTCGCTGACCTGGCGGGTGCCGTGATCACGATCGACGCGCTGCACACGCAGCACGACACCGCGAAGGCCATCCTCGCCCGCCAGGCGGACTACGTGATGACCGTCAAGGGCAACATGCCGACGCTTTACCGGCAGCTGAAGAAGCTGCCCCGGGCCGCCGTCCCCGCCGTCTCGTCCGTGAGCACGGACCACGGCCGCCGGGCCCGCCGCACTATCAAGGCCGCCCTGGCGCCGGCCTGGATCGAGTTCCACGGCGCCGCCCAGGTCGCCCAGCTGCGCCGCACGGTCACGAAAAAGGGCAAGAAGACCGTCGAGGTCGTCTACCTCATCACCAGCAGCAGCGACGCCGGCCCGGCCACCCTGGCCGGCTGGACCCGCGGCCACTGGCACATAGAGAACAAGCTTCACTGGGTCCGCGACGTCACCTACCAGGAAGACAACTCCCTGGTCAGAACAGGTAACGCGCCACGGGTGATGGCGACGCTGCGCAGCCTGGCCATCAGCCTCCTGCGCCTGGAGGGCCACGGCAACATCGCCGCCGCCAACCGTCACCACGCCCGCGATCCGCAGCGAACGCTCAAGTTACTTCAGACAGCATGAACGACTTTGCCGGGTCCCTGGATCAGGACCGGTGCGATGTGGATGTCGATGTCGTCGATCAGGCCTCGCTGCAGGAGCTGCCGGCCGATGGTGGGTGAGTGCACCTGGAGGTTCTTGCCCCGGGCGGCTTCCAGGCCGATGCGGACCGCTTCCCCCACCGGGCAACACAGCCCGCTCCCGCTGGCGGCCGTTCGTCCGCCGCATGCCGGTGCGAACCCGATGGACCGTGCACGTACCCGGATGTGCCTCGCGCGTAGCCTGAGGCGTCAATCCGCGCTCTCTGGTCTCGCAATCCGGCAGATATCACGCTGGGTGATGCCATCGGCGAGCCCTCTCCCGGCGTGGGAGCGCAGCCCGGACGGCATCTCGGGCAGGTGGCACGGACGGGTGCCGGGGAAGTTCAGGACCTGTCGGGGACTAGCCCGGACTGACGAGCAAACATGGCCCCGGAACGGCCGCCACGAGGGCCAGTAAACCTGGCAGAACGCCAGCTCGGTACGGGTGCGCCGCCAGGGACTTGAACCCCGAACCCGCGGATTAAGAGTCCGCTGCTCTGCCAATTGAGCTAGCGGCGCTGGACAACGGAGTGATACTAGCGCAACCTCCCGGGCCGGTCGAATCCTCGGAGGACGCCAGTCCTCCTTCCCCAGCCTCGCGTCAAGCCCTCGCCGCGACCCGGTCAATCCCCCAGGAACCGCCCCATGAAGCCCGCCGCCCTCGACGGCCGCCCGGTCCGTGCCTCCTCGCGGTCAGCCAGGCTCATCACCCGCAGCCCGGCGTTGAGGCCGAGCCAGCGCAGCGGCTCCGGCTCCCACGGCGGCGACCGGTGCCCCACCCACGGCAGCGCGACCAACTCGCTGTCGGTCCCCGTGATCAGGTCCGCGAGCGTCCGCCCGGCCAGGTTCGTCGTCGACACCCCGTCGCCCACGTAGCCGCCTGCCCAGCCCAGCCCGGTCTCGCGGTCCAGCCCGGCCGACGCGCACCAGTCGCGGGCGATGCCGATCGGCCCGCCCCAGCGGTGCGTGATCTCCGCGTCGCGCGCCGCCGGGAACAACTGGCCGAGCGTCCGCCTGAGTGCCTCAAAGACCACCGGCACCCGATCGAACGCTGGCCGCACCGCGGAGCCGAGATGATAAGGCGCGCCCCGCCCCCCGAAGGCCAGGCGCCCGTCAGCCGTCCGCTGCCCGTAGATGATCAGATGCCGCAGGTCGCCGAAAGTCGGCCGGCCCGCCAGGCCGATCTGCTCCCAGACGGACTCGGGCAGCGGGGCGGTCGCGATCATCAGCGAGTAGACCGGGGCGATGTCCCGCTCCAGGCCCGGCAGGCCCGGCGTGTAGCCCTCGGTCGCGCGCACGACATACCGGGCCGTGACCGTCCCGGCCGCCGTCGTGACCTTGCGCGGCTCGATGCGCAGCACCGGCGTCCGCTCGTAGAGCTGCACGCCGGCCCGGCGCACCGCGTCGGCCAGGCCGCGGACCAGCCGGGCCGGGTGGATCGCGGCGCAGTGCGGCGTGTAGGTGCCGCCCAGCACGTCGGAGGCAGCGGCCATCGCGCGGGCCTCCGCGGCGGTCAGCAGCCTCAGGTCCTCCTCGCCGAAGCCGTACTCGCGGGCCTCCGCGACCTCGGCCCGGGCGTGGTCGAGCTGGGCGGACGACCGGGCCAGCTGAACGGTCCCGCCCTTGGCGAAGTGGCAGTCGATGCCCTCGGCGGCCGCCACCGCGCCGACCTCGTCCACCGCGCCGTGCATCGCCCGCTGCAGGGCGATGGCGCTGCTGCGCCCGGCCATGCGTTCCAGCTTGGCCAGCGAGGCCGGGAACAGGGCCGAGCACCAGCCGCCGTTGCGCCCGGAGGCGCCGAACCCGGCGATCTCCCGCTCGCAGACCACGATGCGCAGCTGCGGGTCGGCCCGGGCCAGGTAGTAGGCGGTCCACAGGCCGGTGAAGCCGGCGCCGACGATCGCCACGTCGGCCTCGGCGTCCCCGCGCAGCGGTGCGCCCGGGGTCAGCGAGCCGGGCACGGTGTCATGCCACAGGGACAGCTTGCGGTACGGGCCGGCGGCGATCATGTTTCCATCGTGGCAGGTGGTGAGGCGGCCGGCCGCATCGGGCATCCTTGGTCCCATGGCAGCTGACCGTGATACCCGAAGCAGGCCCGCGACGACGGCTCCGCGCGAGCTGCCCCGGCCGGCCGGGGAGGGGGCCAGCTACCGGATCTGCGTGGTGTGCCTGGGCAACATCTGCCGCTCGCCCACGGCGGAGGTGGTCCTGCGCGAGGAGCTCGACCGGGCCGGCCTGGGCGGGCGGGTCACGGTCGAGAGCGCCGGCACCGGGGACTGGCACATCGGCGGCCCGATGGACCCCGGCGCCCGCGCCGAGCTGGCCCGGCGCGGCTACGACGGGTCCGCGCACGTCGCCCGGCAGATCACGGCCGACTGGCGGGGCGCCTACGACCTGTTCGTCGTGATGGACCGGATGAACCTGGCCAACCTGCGCCGGATGTTCGCCGACGGCCCGGCCCAGGCCCGGATCCGGCTGATGCGCTCCTTCGACCCGGCCGCGCCGGACGGAGCCGAGGTACCCGACCCCTACCACGGCACCCCGGCGGAGTACGGGGCGGCCTTCGACCTGGTCCTGGCCGCGGCGCGCGGCCTGACGGGGGAGCTGGCCGCCCTGCTGGCCGACCAGCCCGGCCCGGGCGGCAACGGAAGCCCAGGCCCGGAGGATCCTGGCGCGGGCGCCAGCGCGGGCCGGCCCTGAGCTCCGCCGCAGACGGCCGTCGGCTGGAACGGCTGCTGGGGACGGGAATCCGGGACATCCGCAGCCTCGGGAGCCAGCACGGCGTGGCGCACTACCGCCTGGAGCTGGCCGACGGCCGGGCGGCATTCGCCAAGGTCGCCGGTGACGCCTTCGCCGGCGCCGGGCCGCCGGACCCTGAGCTGGCGGGCGCCGGGACGGCCGGCCCCAGGGCGGCGGACCCCCGGGCGGCCGGCTCCGGCTTGGCCGCCGAGGCCAGCGGGCTGCGATGGCTCGGCGCCGCGACGGCGGTGCCCGTCCCGGAGGTGCTGGCCGGGGATGACCATGCCCTGGTCATCAGCTGGATTGCGGCCGGGGCGGCCGACCGGCGGTCCGCGATCCGTTTCGGCCGGGAACTTGCCCTCTTGCACGCCGCCGGGTCAGCGGGCTTCGGCGCGCCGTGGCCGGGGGTCATCGCGGGCCTGCCGCTGCCCAACGGTCCGGGGCCGGCGGCGGGCGCCGGGGCGGGCGGCACGGATTCCGGCTCCGCGGTTTCCGGCTCCGCGGATTCCGGCTCCGCGGATTCCGGCGGTGCGGATTCCGGCGGTGCGGATTCCGGCGGTGCGGATTCCGGCGGGCTGTCCTGGGCGGAGTGGTACGCCGGAGCGCGGCTGCTGCCCTACGTGCGGCTGGGGAGGGATCGCGGGGCGCTGGGCGCCGGGGACGCGGCCGTGGTGGAGGCGGCAGCCGCGCGGGTCGCCGAGGTCGCCGGGCCCGCCGAGCCGCCCAGCCGGATCCACGGGGACTGCTGGTCGGGCAACGTGCTGTGGTCGGGCGGGCGGGGCTGGCTCATTGACCCGGCCGCGCACGGCGGACACCGGGAGAGCGACCTGGCCATGCTGAGCCTGTTCGGGGCGCCGCACCTGCGCGAGATCCTGGCCGCCTACCAGGAGGCGGCGCCGCTGGCGGTCGGCTGGGCGGCCCGGGTCCCGCTGCACCAGCTGCATCCGCTGCTAGTGCACGTGTGCCTGTTCGGCGACGCCTACACGGCATCGGCCGTGGCGGCGGCGCGGGCCGTCCTGGTCATGTGACCGGACCGGGTCGGACGTCGGTGACCGTTCCCAGCGGCCGCGGCCAGGTTAACGACGCGGGGTCGCCGAGGTCGTCCGAGTCGTCGTGCATGGCCTCGGGAGCCAGCGGGAGAGCGATCCGGAAGGTGGCGCCCGCGCCGGGCGTGGACTCTACCCATACCGCGCCGCCGTGCGCGGCGACGAGCGAGGCGACGATGGCCAGGCCCAGGCCGCTGCCGCCCGAGGTCCGGGCCTGGTCGGCGCGGTAGAAGCGCTCGAAGGCGCGCTCGCCCTGCTCTCTGGTGAGGCCGGGCCCGTAGTCCGTGACCTCCAGGACCGCCGCCGACCGCGGCCCGGCGGTGGGCTGGCCGGGGCCGGCCGGGCGGCCGGCGACGCGGGCCTCGTCGAGGCTGCCGGAGCGGATCCGCACGTCGATCGGCGTCCCGTCGGGCGTATGGGCCATGGCGTTGCTCATCAGGTTGCCGATGACCTGGCGCAGCCGGACCTCGTCGCCGAGCACGAGCAGCGCGGCGCCGGCGCCGACGGTGAGGTTGATGTTCCGGTCGGGGGCGACGACCCGCGCGTCGTGGACCGCGTCCGCGGCCAGCGTCAGCAGGTCGACGGTGCGGTGCTCCAGCGGGCGCTGCTGGTCCAGCCGGGCCAGCAGCAGCATGTCCTCGACCAGGACGCCCATCCGGGACGACTCCTGCTCGACGCGCCGCATGATCCGGTCCAGCTCGGCCGGGGCGAGCTTGTGCGACCCGGTGGCGGCCGGGCTGGGTGGCTCAGGGACTCCAGGTGCGGCGGTTCCGGGCTCGGAGGTCCCGGGCTCGGAGGTCCTGGGCTCGGAGGTCCTGGGCTCCGGGGTCCCGCGGCTGGCGGTTTCCGGATCGGCGATGGCGTGCTCGGCCGTTGCTGCGTCGGCGGGAGCGGGGCCGGCGCCATTGCTCGCGCCGGCGCCGGGGCCAGCCTGGAGCTCGGCGCGGCTGGGGGCCGCTTCGACCTCGGCCGGGGCGGTCGTGTCCACCCCGCCGCGCTGGCGGTAGTACTCGGCGAAGCCGCGGATGGCGGTCAGCGGGGTCCGCAGCTCGTGGCTGGCGTCGGCGACGAACTGCCGCATCTTGTCCTCGGACTTGCGGGCGGCGAGCTCCGAGGCGGACCGGGCCTGGAAGGCGGTCTCGATCTGGGCCAGCATCGCGTTGAGGGAGCGCCCGAGGCGGCCGATCTCCGTGTGCGGGTCATGGTCGGGCACCCGGCGGGACAGCTCGCCGGCGGCGATGGCCTCGGCCGTCTTCTCGATGTCAGTGAGCGGGCGCAGGCTCGCCCGGATCACCGCTACCCCGAGTACGGCGATCCCGGCCAGCAGGATGCTGCTGATGATGATGTCGATGGCGGTCAGTCGTCCGAGCGTCTGGTAGGCGGAGGAGACGTCCAGGCCGATAATCGCCGTGCCGTTGACGGTCATGCCGTCGGAGCTCGTGAATGAGCTGCCCGGCACGGCAACGACGCGATACCGGTAGTTGCCTGAGACCGAGCCGACAGTTGCCTTCGAGCCGTCCGACAGCCAGTTGGCCCCGGTGTTCACGGCAGGCAGCGGTACGGCGGTGGCCGACGGCGTGCCCAGCCCGCTGCCGTTGGGCTGGCTGAAATTGGTGGGACCCTTCGTCTCCTGGACTACCCAGTGCACGCTGCCGCCTGCCGGGATCCAGCCAACCACGCCAGGAAGGCCCGCGCTGCCGTAGTAGGGCCGGTTACGGCCGTTCGACAGGTAGGTAGCGATGTCCGATGGCACGGCGGCCCTCGGGGACTGACTCTGGGTGACCAGGGTGTCCAGCTGACTGTCCACGCCGCTGATCAGGTAGTTGCGGAGAACCCCGAGTCCGGCGATGCTGATCGTGGCCAGGGCGATCGCCACCAGCGCCAGGACGGCCGTGATCAGCTTGACCCGCATGGGCGTCCGGTCGGACAGGCGCCGGACTGACTGCCAGGGGCCACGGACGGAGCTGACGGGCGCCGACATCGGTACCAGGCTACCTAGGACGCAGGGAGCCTGAGGACGTAGCCGACGCCCCGCAGCGTGTGCAGCAGGTGCGGCTCAGTGGTATCGACCTTCCGGCGCAGCACGGAGACGTAGGACTCCACGATGCCGGTGTCGCCCCGGAAGTCGTAGTCCCAGACGTGGTCGAGGATCTGCATCTTCGACAGCACGCGGTTGGCGTTGCCCATGAAGTACCGCAGCAGCTTGAACTCGGTGGGGGAGAGCTGGATCTGCTTGCCCCCGCGCCACACCTCGTGGCTGTCCTCGTCCAGCTCGAGGTCGGCGAACTTGAGCCGGGGCGGCGGCTCGCTGCCGTCACCGCGGGTGCGCCGGAGCACGGCCCGGATCCGGGCGATGACCTCCTCCAGGCTGAACGGCTTGGTCACGTAGTCGTCGCCGCCGAGCGTCAGGCCGCGGATCTTGTCCTCGGTGGAGTCACGCGCGGTGAGGAACACGACCGGGATGCGGGCGCCGCCGCCGCGCAGCCGCCGGATCACGTCGAAGCCGTCCATGTCAGGCAGCATCACGTCGAGCACGATGAGGTCGGGGCGATGCCGCTGCGCGGCCTGGACGGCCTCGCCGCCCGCTGCCGCGGTGATGACCTCGAAGCCCGAGTACCGCAGGCTGGCCGAGAGCAACTCCAGGATGTTCGGCTCATCCTCGACGACGAGCAGCCGTGCATCCGGCGTGCGGCGTCCGTTAGTGGGCTGACTGCTCATGCCGCTATTGTCGCGCAGATCCCTGAGCGCTAGCTGAACGCTGCCTCCAGGGTGCCTTTGCAGGTCAGGACGGTCAGGACGTCAGAGCGCGGCCGGTCCCGGGAGCGGGCCGGCACCGGCCGCGCGCGCGGGGCGTCAGGCGGGCGGCGGCTGGCCGGCCGTCCACCGGGCGATGGCATCAGCCCGGGATCCGGCCCCGAGCTTGGCGTAGAGCCGGTTGACGTGGTTCTTGACGGTCTTTTCCGTCAGGACCAGGCTCGCGGCGATCTGGCCGTTCGTGTTCCCGGCAGCGATCATTGCCATGACCTGCGCCTCGCGAGACGAAAGCCCGCACATCGCGGGCATCTGCGGGCGATCGGTCCCCTGCATGGTGGTGGCGGCCTTCATGGACCCTCCGGCGCAGCGGGTGAATTGATCCGCATGCTATCGATTGCAGGCCGGTCCCTGGCAAGACCCAGACGGGACTTTGTGGTGTCCGCGACTGGTTTATGGAGCCTGACTGGAGCCGGTGACCAGGCCCGCGGGGATCGGGGTGCCGTCGTTCAGCGCGTGGAACAGCGCCAGGGCCTTCGTCGAGTCCCACTTCACCGCGGACTCGCCGGTCGGCGTGAAGTAGTTGGGGTTGGCGATCGGCACGGTCGTGGTCAGCGGGTTCCGGAGCGCGAAGGCCGCGCTGGCCAGGTTCCGCAGGCTCGTCCCGCTGTCCACGGTGAGCGTGGCGGCCGCGCCGTCCGCCGCCGGGATCAGGGAGAACGGGTTGAGCAGGACGCCCGGGCTGGTCATCTTGGACAGCAGGGCTTTCATGAAGAGCCGCTGGTCCTGCTCGCGCTGCAGGTCCTGCTGCGCGAAGTTATGCCGGTCCCGCACGTAGCCGAGGGCCTGGGCGCCGGTGAGCACCTGGCAGCCCGGGTTGATGTTGAGGCCCGACGCGGGGTCGTGCAGCGGGACCGTAATGCACATGCGCACGCCGCCGACGGCGTCGACCACGCCGACGAAGCCGCCGAAACCGACCTCCATGTAGTGCTCGATGCGCAGGCCGGTCACGTTCTGCACGGTCTCGGCAAGCAGCTTCGGGCCGCCGAGTGAGTAGGCGGCGTTGATCTTGTTCTCGCCGTAGCCGGGAATGGGGACCCAGGAGTCGCGGGGCAGGCTGATCAGCAGCGGCTTCCCGCCGCCGGAGGGGACGTGCAGGATCAGGATCGTGTCCGAGCGGCTGCCGCCGATGTCGGACCCGGTCGAGAGCGCGTGCTCCTCGGCCGGGGTCAGGCCCACGCGGCTGTCCGACCCGGCGATCAGCCAGTTCGTCCCGCTGCCCGCGGCCGGCCGCCCGGAGTAGTCGACCAGGACAGGCGAGTGGTGCAGCCGCCCGTTGAGGTTGATGTACTCGCCCACGGCGGCCACCAGGACCAGCGCGATGAGCACGGCCAGGATGCCGAAGATGCGCCGCGGCCGCAGCCAGCGCCGGCCGCCGCGGCCGCCCCGGTTCCGGCCGCCCCCGTAGATGCTGGGCGGCGCTCCCGCGGCGGCGCCGCGGTACCCCCCGCCCTGGCGCGCTGAACTGGCCGGCTGGTCGGGCCAGGCGCTGCCGACGCGGCCGCCGGCCGCGGCGCCCCGGCCGGCGGGCGGCCGTCCGGACGGCGGGCGCCCCGGCTGGGGCCTTCGCGCGCCGGCGGGCAGGTCCACGGTCGGGTCGTTGGAGCCCGGGGCGCCTCTGTTGCCTGCGTCCCGGAACCAGCCCTCAGGCCACTCGCTCATGGTGCCGTCCTATTCCAACCCCAGCAGATGTCACCATCGTCTCTACCTGCACGCGGGTGCCGGGGCCAAATTAGCGCTTCGTTTCCCATTAATCTGGGAATTCGCGCCCTGCGGCGCTGCCCGCCCACCAGATCGTCACGACGTCGCGGCGGGACGTGCCGAGGTCCACCGGCTGGTCCGGGTCTTCCCCGTCGTCCAGCAGGGCGGCCGCGACCTCGGCCGCCCGCTCCGGCGGCAGGCACAGGCGGCGCGTGGTGACCGCCGCCAGCTCCTCGAAGGTGGCGTAGTCGGCCCCGCCCAGCCGCTGCCATCGCTGGTGGCCAGCCGAGATCCCCATCGCGGCCAGGATCTGCAGCAGGTCATCGGCCGTCGGCCCGGACGGCCGCCGCAGCCCGTGGAACCGCAGCCACAGGTCGTTCATGCTGACCAGCGGGTGCTCCGCCGTCAGCTCGATGACCACCAGCCGCCGGGCGCTGGCGGTCAGGGCGGCCAGGAACGGCAGGATGTCCGGCGCGTTGTAGACGACGTTGAAGCAGGTCACCACGTCCGCGGGGGCCGCCTCCGGGGCGACCGCGGGCCAGCTCCCGGTGACCAGCGCGACCTTCCCGGTCAATGCCCCGGCCCGCTCGCCCAGCAGCGCGAGCATCTCCTTGTCGGTATCCACCGCGGTGAGGGCAGTCGTCCGGGGCAGCAGCGGGATGCACGCCGCGCCTGCCCCGGCGCCGACGTCCAGGACACTGCCGGGCGGATCCAGGGCGCCCCACGCGCGGTGGTAGGACGGGCCCTCCGGCGCGGCCGCAAGACGGTCAGCTCGTCGCGCGAACACCTGCCGCGGCAGCACCCACGGCGACTGCCGGACCGCCGAGGTGATCTCCTCGGGGATGGCCCAGCCCGCGAGCTCGTCCCGCCAGGCATCCAGCAGCTCGCCGAGGCCGGGTCTGGGCGGGGAGGCGCCGGGGCGGCGTCCGACGGGCGTGCGGCTCGGGCCATTCACTGCGCGTTCCCCCGGTTCTGCCAGCTCACTGGGTGCTCCCGCTCAGCTCCGGTGGCGGGGTGAGCGATGGGAATCGAACCCACGACGTCCAGGACCACAGCCGAGAGTAGCACCACGCGCAATGGCCGGTAGGCAACGTTTGAGCAGGTGGGCGCCGCACCCGGGACGGGCCGGGAACAGCCCGGCGGCCTCTACGGGCGGCGCGCCGCGAGCCGCAGCCCGCCCTTCTGCCTGCCCTCCGCGGCGGCCCGCATGGCCGGGATCGTCTCGGCCGTGACCAGGCCACGCTCGGCGGTCAGCTCGTCCACGATCGCGAACGCCGCCGCCGTCCGCGCCGGGCTGTCGATCACGATGGTGACGGCCGGGACCCGCCGCGCGGCGCTCAGGACCCGGTCGCCATGCGGCCGGTGATCGCCGTGGAAGCCCCACACGCCGCGCAGGGTCGTGACCCCGCTGAGCCCGGCGGCCCGCAGCCGCCGGGTGATGGCGCGGTGGATCGGCTGGCCCTGGTGCTGGGTGGCCTCCGAGGTGTAGATCATGAGCTTCTGCCACAGCGCCCGGCCGTGCTCGTCGGTGCCCGGCAGGGCCTCGGGCGCGGCCAGCAGGTGCCCGTCCCGCTTGCAGACGCTGACGCGCTCCAGGGTCAGCAGCGGGTCGTGCAGCAGCCCGCCCAGCTCCGGGACGACGCGCCGGATCCGCTCCCCGGAGCCGACGGCGATGACCATCATCGGCACGTCCGCGTTCCGGCCGAAGAACCGGGCCCGCTGGCGGGTCCCGCGGCTGGTCCCGTCCACGCCCAGCAGCGCTGTCGCCCCGGCGATTCCCCGCCGGTACAGCAGGTCGCAGACGGCCGCGAACGCCGGCACCCGGTACACGCGCTCCTGCCGCCCGAGGTAGACCGTCAGCTTCGCCGAGTCGCCCGGGCCTGGGCCGGGCCCGGCCCCGCGGCCGGCGCCGTCGGTGCTGTCCGCGCTGTCCGCGCTGTCCGTGCCGTCCAGCAGGATGGCGCGCTCCAGGGTGACGAGGCCGGGGCTGTTCAGCTGCAGCGTCTGCTCCACGACGGCCTCGATCCGGGGCCGGGTGTCGACCGCGACGGCCACCAGGGGCAGGTCCTCCGACAGGGTCAGGGACCGGTCGGTCCGCAGCTGCTGGCGCAGGCCGAAGCCTTCGGTGCCCCGCAGCAGGATGCTGGCCGCCATCTCGCTGCGGCCGTACAGGTCCAGCAGCGCGTCCGCGACGAAGGCCCCGCCGGCCCGATGGCGCTCACCGAAGTAGCTAGTCAGCTTCAGGCAGTCCGCGTTCACAGGCGCCCCCCGATCAGGCGGCCCAGCGCGGCCGCAGCCACCCCGAGCACCAGGCTCACGATCACGTTAGCCGCCGCGCTGGCGCGCTGGCGCTCCTCCGCCAGGCGCTCGGTCTCGAACATCCACGTCGAGAACGTCGTGTAGGACCCCACC
>Ga0193726_1001549_pt1 | contig 17809 bp, 13 predicted proteins | sample H2c1metaG_FD_144928 | JGI IMG/M metagenome (GOLD analysis project Ga0193726, IMG submission 144928) | Soil microbial communities from a riparian zone of the East river system, Colorado, United States - H2c1 | ecosystem: Environmental > Terrestrial > Soil > Riparian zone | place: USA: East River... | reverse complement strand
AATATGGGCGCTATTCACCGTTCTCGCGCTCGGCGTTCTATGGTTTGCCGCCGCGCTCGGATTTCCTATGTCCATATGGATAGTTCCTGCCGCCAGCGTAATTTTCGCCGCGGTATTTTTTCTGCCGCTCATCGGAAATCGCGGCGTGAAAATTCGCCGCTCAACTTGGGCGCGTGCCGGGTTAATCGTCGCCGCCGCATATTTGCTGCTCTGCACTTACGCGCATCACACAGCTCTTATTCGCGTGCGGGATTTCGCCGCCGCACAAAAAATTGAAGCGCAAGATATCGGCGCGCTTCCTCTCGCTCCATCACTTCTAAACTGGGAAGGATTAATTCTCACCGACCGCGGCGTTTATCGCCTGAACGAAACTTTGCTCTCTTCGTCCAACGTGAATCTCGATTTCTTCCCCAATTCAGCGCCAGATAATTTTCTCGCAGCAGCGCGCACTCTACCCGATGTGCAAACCTATTTGTGGTTTTCGCGCTTCCCCATTTTCAGAATTCACCCCATCGCCGGAAATCAAACCGTGGACATCACCGACATTCGCTTCAAAATGGGCACAAGCACGCGCACTCCCAGCTTCACCTATCGAGTCACATTCGATCTCGCTGGAAATGTAATTCAACAAGGAATGCTACGAGACACTCCGCGGTAAGTTCTAGTTCGGAATTTGAAAACGTGGAAATCTGTACGGAAAGTGAAGCGGAGTAAATCTTCCGGCCAGGCCGATTCGCCGCTCGGTCCAGCCAGAAAATTTCTTCACAAATAAAACTTATTTCATCGCATCAGGAATGTAGCTCAGATCAGCGCGGAACTTGATGATCTGCGCGTCGCTGCTGTCGATTGTCGCATCCATCGTCTTCATGAACGTGGCCGCAGCCTCCTTGCCACCCATTGATTCCGTTAGCAACTGCATGAATGACTTCGCCGGATCCGCAAAATCCGCGTAATTTGGATGGTCGACCACCAGTACAAACGTGTTCGGGCTGCCGCCGTGAGTCAGCCCGTAGAAATTGTAATGCGATCCCCACTTCGCTTTGCTAATCGCGGCATTAATTTTCTTGATCGACGCTAGAAACGCTTCCGTCTTTCCCTGATGCACGTTGAACGTAATCACTTCGCTGAACTTTGCTGGCATCTTTTCGTCACTCGGCCAGCTCAAGTCCGCCTGATGTTCGTAATATTGGGCCACTAATTTTTCCGTGTAATCGCCCATGGTCCGCTGCCACATGTCCTGATCCATGTCCTCGCTAATTGGCGGCGTGTCCATTTCCTTCCACGTAACCGCCGGGCTTCCCACAATGTAAGTTCCGGTGTGATCGCCCGTCATCGTTTCCCAAACCCAAAGCGGCCGCGGATCATTTTTTGATTTGTGCCAGTCCGCTTTTGCTTTTCGTCCGGCTTCATATTGCTTGATCATTCCGTTCTTGGGCGTTTGAAATTCAATGTCCATAATGTGCGCGGGTTTCTGTTGCGCGCCAATCGTAAACACTGCGGCGCCTGCAAACGCAATTACAGCCAGTGCTTTGCCTAGTCGCATAAGCTCCTTTCAATTTGTGGGGGTTACAGACTTGCGCGAATATTATGCGCGCAACTTCGGCAAGTCAATCGCTATCGCGCCGCTGCAGAAATTCTAGTCAGCCGGTCGCCAAATTTGTTATCCTTATATACAGGCGTTCAGGACGCCTCCCGTCCGCGGGCAGGACCGAGTCCACCTGACTGAATTTTTCAATATCGCGCAACACACGAACTTCCTTAACGCCCGAAGCAAGCGGACCCCGGGCAGCCTATAAGGAGGCTCGTCACGCCAAAACAGAAACTTCCCGTCCGTCCGAATCTCGATCAACTGAAGCATCAAGCAAAGGATTTGCTGCGCGCTATTCATGCTGGTGACGCGGAAACGCTCGCGGATCTGCAAACATTTCACGCCGAAAAAATTGATCCGGCAAAAGTAAAACTTGCCGACGCACAACTCATTCTCGCGCGCAGTTACGAATCGCCAACCTGGCCGCGCCTGGTGAAAGCCTGCAAATTAGTTGACGCCATTTGGCGCGACGACATCGAAGCGGTTCGCGAAATCGTCACCAAGCATCCGAAGTTAATTCACGAATCCGCTCTAATTCGCGAAAGTAACTGGGGCTTTCCCATGAGCTACGCCGCAAATCTCGGCCGCGACGAAATTATCAAAATGCTCTACGATCTGGGCGCACGTGATTTGGAACACGCGTTCGACCGGGCAACTTTGCAAGGTAAAATTGGCACTGCAAAGTTAATTCACAAATTGATGGGCGCTCCAGCCCCGTCCGAGGACGTGCTCGGGGGCGCCGCGTACACGCTCAGCTCTTCCGGAACCACGCTGATGTTCGACCTAGGCGTGCAACTGGAAGTAGAAAATGGCAAACGCGTCGCGCCAGTTGCCGTCGTGCTCGAAACCGATAGTCGCAAGCCATCTGAGAAACACGCCATTCTCGAAATGTACGTGAAGCACGGCGTGGAATTGCCGGATACTCCGCCGATGGCCGTTCATCGCGGCCGAATCGATCTGCTGGAAGAATATTTGCGACGCGATCCAAATCTGCTAACGCGCACTTTCTCGCACGAAGAAATATTTCCGCCAGAACTCGGCTGCCACGATGAAATTCTCGCCACACATGGCACGTCACTCAATGGCGCGACGCTTCTACACATGTGCGTCGACTATAACGAAATGGAAATTGCGCGCTGGTTGCTAACAAAAGGAATAAACGTTGATGCCAAGGCCGCAGTCGACGCCGATGGCTTCGGCGGCCACACCGCGCTTTTCGCCACGGCAGTTTCACAGCCAAATTTCTGGATGAACTTTCAGGACTTGCCGAAGGTCGCGCCGTTCACGGAATTATTGTTGCAGCATGGCGCAAATCCAAACGTGCGCGCTTCGCTGCGCAAACAATTGCATCCCGGATACGGCGCGGAAGTAATGCACGAATATCGCGACGTCACGCCGCTTTCGTGGGGCCAACAATTTCACAGAAAAGTTTTCGTAAGCGAACCGGCCATGAACCTAATCATCAAGAGCGGCGGCCACGCGTAGCACTTTCGGCCCGCTTACGACTTCGGCGCAGCTACGCTACAATATAGAGCGTCAACCAAAGAGTGGGATCGTGAACCGTCATGTTTGAAAACCTAACAGATAAACTTCAGCGCGCTTTTAAGAATCTTCGCGGCCAGGGAAAGCTCACCGAAGAACATCTCGATATGGCGCTCGCGCAAATCCGCGAAGCCATGCTCGAAGGCGACGTCGCCGTCAGCGTGGCCGATGAACTCCTCGCCAACATTCGCGCCAAAGCGCTCGGCCAGGAAGTGTTGCTGCAACTTTCTCCCGACCAACAAATTGTAAAAATTGTTCGCGATGAGTTGCTGAATCTTCTCGGCAAACACGCCAAGCCGCTTTTTTCTTCGCGTCCGCCATCCGTCTGGATGATCGTCGGCCTGCAAGGCTCCGGAAAAACCACCACCACAGGAAAACTCGGCAAGTGGCTCGGCGCCAATGGACATCGCCCCATCGCCACTTCCACTGACGTTTATCGTCCCGCCGCCCGCGAACAGCTCGCACAAGTCGCGAAGGCCGTCGGCGTTTCTTTGTGGCCGGGTCCGAACACCGATAAGCCTCTTGAAATTGTTCGCGGCGCAATTCGCGAAGCAAAACTTTCTGCGTCCGATGTAATTCTCGTCGATACCGCCGGCCGTCTGCACATTGACGACACTTTGATGGACGAACTTTCGCAACTCAAAAAAGAATTACAGCCCTCCGAAATTTTATTTGTTGCAGACGCCATGATCGGTCAGGACGCCGTCCGCAGCGCCGGAGAATTTCATCGCCGCCTCGGCCTCACCGGCGTAATTCTCACCAAGCTCGACGGCGACGCGCGCGGTGGCGCGGCTCTCAGCATCGGCAAAGTTACCGGCGCGCCCGTAAAATTTATTGGTACCGGTGAAAAGTATGACGCGCTTGAAGCCTTCTACCCCGACCGAATCGTCTCGCGCGTTCTGGGCATGGGCGACGTTCTCTCTCTCATCGAACGCGTCGAGCAGGCCGTCGATCACAAGCAAGCCGCGGAAATGGAACGCAAAATGCGCCGCAGCGAATTTTCGCTCGGCGATTTCCGCGACCAGTTGCGTCAGATTAAAAAGATGGGCCCGCTCGAATCCGTTCTAGGCATGCTTCCGAAAATCGGCCCGCTCGCAAATATTCCGAAAGATACTCAGCTCGACGAAGGCCGCCTGCGCCGCATCGAAGCCATCATTAATTCCATGACCAATGCCGAGCGGGACGATCACGACCTGCTCGACGGTCGCCGCCGCAAACGCATCGCCGCCGGCAGCGGCACCACCGTGCAAGATGTGAATCAAGTCCTGAAGCAATATTTGCAAATGCGCAAAATGGTGAAGCAGTACGGCGCAATGGCGTCAGCCGGCCGCCTAAAAGGACTCGCAGGAAAATTCAAAGGTGGCCCAGGCGGCCCGCAATAAATATGCGGACGCGCCTGGCTTCCTTATTTCTCCTCGCCATCATTAGCGCACTAGCGCTCGCAACTCCACACGCCTTCGCGCAACAGCCACCAACTCCCCCGCCATCCGTCGTGTATCCTCCAGAACTAATTTCTACTCTGACAAAAATCCGCGACGCCGCGCTCACCAGCGACTACGCTTATCGACAGGTCGCGCACCTCACCGAAAATATCGGCCAGCGCATTTCCGGATCTCCGCAAGCACAACAAGCCGTGGAATATGTTGCCGCGGAACTTCGCAAGCTCGGCCTCGAAGTCACGCTCGAAAAAGTTATGGTCCCGCACTGGGTTCGCGGAGAAGAGCGCGCCGAGCTAACAACTTTTCCCGGCCAGGCGCCGCACACTTCGCAAAAAATAATTCTCACCGCGCTCGGCAACAGTCCCGCAACTCCGCCGGACGGAATTACCGCCGACGTAATCGCCGTAAATAATTTTGACGAGCTTGCTGCGCTCGGCCGCGAAAAAGTTGCCGGAAAAATTGTTTTGTACAACGCGAAGTTTGACGAGCGCATGGCCGCCGAAGGCCGCGCCGGAGATTCATATCAGCACGTCTACGAATATCGCAGTAAAGGCGCGCAAACCGCCGTCGCACTCGGCGCCGTCGCATCATTAATAAGAAGCCTCGGTGACGCCGATTATCGCCTTCCGCACACCGGCTACAGCATCAACGCCGGAATTCCCGCCGCAGCCGTTACCGCGGAGGACGCGCAACTCATCGCCGATCTCGCGCAACAGGGCCGCGTCACCATGCATTTGGTTCTCACGCCGCAAACTTTTCCTAACACCCAAAGTTTTAACGTAATCGCAGATTTAAAAGGCAGCGAGCATCCCGAACAAATTGTGATCGTCAGCGGACATCTCGATTCGTGGGATTTGGGAACCGGTGCAATTGACGACGCCGCGGGCGTGGCCGTCGCCATGCAAGTTGCGAATCTTTGCAAGCAACTCGGTTTGCATCCCAAGCGAACTCTTCGCGTAATCGCGTGGATGGACGAAGAAAACGGAACTGCGGGCGGCAAAGCATACGGCGAGGAACACAAGTCCGAAACCGCAAATCACATCGCCGCGTTTGAAAGTGATTTGGGCGCCGGACATCCTCTCGGCATGGAAGGAAATTACAAAACGGAAGCCGTCCCCGCGCTCGAACCTTTCGAGAAAATTCTAGAATCCATCGGCGCAAATCTTTTGCAGCCAGCAGCAGATCCCGGCGCGGATATCTCACCGCTCGCCGCCGCGGGTGTTCCATCTTTCGGACTCATCCAGGATAACCGCACATACTTTCACTATCACCACACGCCTGCCGACACGCTCGACAAAGTAAATCCGCACGAGCTCGCAGAAAACGCCGCGCTAATCGCGGTCTACGCCTACGGAATCGCCGACGCGCCAAAACCTCTTCCGCATTAGCCGTTTGGCTTTCGAGAATGCGGACTTACAATTTTGCGTTGTGATTTTGTGATTGGCCTTGTGGGTCGCGGCTTCAGCCGCGACATCAGAACATCTTGGAAAATGGGGCTTCAGCCCCTGCAGCTCCGAATAGTTCTCCTACACAAAATCGCAAGCCGTTTCTGCGGTTGACGCCATCAAATCTCTCCCGCTAGAATCACGCCCAAGTTTCCGAATCATTCGCAACGCCACGTGAGGTGAACCATGCGCGCAATAATCCGCGCCGCCCTGCTTTTGTTCTTTATTCTTTGCGCCTCATTTTCCGCAGCCGCGCAAACAATGCAAATGCCGACACCGAAGCCACCTGCGCTTTATTCCGGCATGGGCGCGCTTCATCACAAAATCGCCACCACAAACCCCGAAGCGCAAAAGTTTTTCGATCAGGGCCTCACGCTCGTCTACGGATTCAACCACGAACAAGCGATCCGCTCATTCGAGCGCGCCTCCGAACTCGATCCCAGCGCCGCTATGCCTTACTGGGGAAAAGCTCTGGCCCTCGGTCCCAATTACAATGTTGACGTTGATCCCGATCGCGAAAAGGGCAGCTTCGCTACAATTCAAATCGCAAAAAAGTTAGCCGCAAACGGTCCACAAGTTGAACGCGATTATATTGACGCGCTAGCCGCGCGCTATTCCGACGATCCAAAAGTAGACCTCGTAAAACTCGCGCACGATTACGCCAATGCGATGCGCACGCTCGCTCATAAATATCCAGACGATCCCGACGCGCAAGTTCTTTTCGCGGAAAGTTTAATGGATTTGCATCCGTGGCAACTCTTCAACGTCGAAGGCAAAGCAAATGAAAACACGCCGGAAATTATCGCCACGTTAGAAGCAACACTAAAGCGCTGGCCCGATAATATCGGCGCAAATCACTATTACATTCACGCCGTCGAAGCCGGGCCGCATCCCGAACTCGCAAACGTCAGCGCCAAGCGCCTCGAATCCGCCGTGCCCGCCGCCGGACATCTCGTCCACATGCCCGCGCACATTTATTTGCGCACCGGAGATTATTCCGCCGCCGTAAAAAGTAATCAGGAAGCCATCGCCGCCGATAATTCTTTTCTGCAAACCACCGGCACCGCCAATTCCATGTACGGAATGATGTACCTCGGCCACAACGTCGCTTTTCTTTATTACGCCGCAGGAATGAACGGCGAGTTTCGCGTCGCGCAGGACGCAGCGGAAATGGACGCCGCCGCCTCGCTTCCCGCCGTCGCAGAATTTCCAATGGCCGAAGTTGGCGTACCCACTCCCATTTTTAATTTACTTCGCTTCGCGCATTGGGACGACGTGCTAAAACTTCCCGCGCCAGACGTAAAGCTCGTCGCCACTACAATGTTCTGGCACTACGCGCGCGGCTGCGCCTTCGCCGAAACGCTACGTCCAGCTCAAGCAGAAAAAGAATTAGCTGAGTTTCAAGCACTCGCTGCGAAAATGCCGCCCGGTCCAGCTTTCGGAATTGAATACAACGATTGGAGCGTAATCACTTCACTCGCCGCGCATACTCTTCAAGCGCGCATCGCTATGGAAATGGGAGTGTCCGCGAATGAAATTCCCGCGACGAACGGTGCCTTCGCCAAAGCCATCGATCACTGGCGCCAAGGCGTAGCAATCCAAGACAAAATGTCCTACGACGAGCCGCCCGAATGGTATTACCCCGTCCGCGAATCACTAGGCGCAGCATTACTCTTCGCCGGAAAAGCCGCCGAAGCCGAAGCAGTCTTCCGCGAAGATTTGCAACGCAACCCGCACAATCCGCGCTCTCTCTTCGGCATTTGGAAATGTTTAGAAGCGCAGAGAAAAAACCCAGAAGCCCAGCAAGCACGCCAACAATTTGAATCAGCTTGGAAACAAGCCGACACCCAACTCCGCATCGAAGATTTCTAATCCGTGATTGGAATGAACCGGATCGTAGGGGCGGGTCCGCGACCCGCCCGCAGCGCGATCAAGCACATCTCGGCGCAGACGTTTCTTCTTAGGTCTGCGATCTTGAATCAAATTGTAAAATTGCCCAACAGGAATAAATCAACGCACGCGCGAATAAACCCCTCGCGCGCGGTCATCAACTCAGCACAATATTAGCCGCCCGAAACAATCTCAACAAACAACGCGCAACCCACCGAACTAAGTTCGGCCAATCACTCGCGTCGCAGGAATCTTCGGAACTTCCTTCTTCGGCTTTTTCTTTTCGCGCTTTGCTGCGTCTTTGCTTCCCATACCCGACATAATGCCACAACTCTGCGCTGAATTAAAATCCGAACTTACTTCGCCTTCTTCTTCGTCGCCTTCGCCTTCAACCCGCTCACATACTCATAACTAGCCGCCAAATATTTCTTCATCTCCGCGGTCTTCTGCAGGAGCGCATCCGGCACCGTCACATACTCCGGCATCACCGTCCCATATGCTTCATACAATTTCGTTTTATATTTTTTCAGGAATTTTTCACGCTCATCCGCGGGCAATCGCAAAGCCATTTCACTCGATGGCCTCAGCAAAGAAAACATATTCCCATTCACCGACGTGTACGCATTCGCCGCTCCCTTGCTCTCAATCTTCGGATGCGTCGCAATCAGCTTTTCGTAAAGCGCCACTCTCTCATCGTGTGACAGTACCGTGTTCTTCGCTTTCATCGTCCGCTCCTCCGCAAAATCTACTGCCACTTCTTCTCCGGCGTCGCCTGCTCAGAAAATCAATCTGCATTATCCCACTCAAGCGGAAATTACCTTTGGCTTATAGACAAGTCCAATCGTCGTGCCCACTACAACCCATCCGATCACTCTGCCAATTGCCATCGCAATCGCCAATTCGCGTCCAATATTCAACGTTACATACTCATCGCCCACTACTGCGCACGCAAAGAAGATCCCAACCAGCACTCCAAAACGGAATCCTTCTCGAACGCCGAAATCCCCTTTGTATCCAACTGCATAAATCGCCGCCAGCAACAGAACCGCCAGGAAAGTTGAGGTCAGCCCAATCGGAATGTGCTCCTTCACCATTTCAATCGGCCGGTACACGCCCGGATACGGTGCATAATATTTCGCGATCAACTTTCCGAACACGAGCCCGCCCACCAGAAAATAAACGATCGTGCCGACGACGCCAGCAAGAAATATCCGAAAGTAATTCATTCGCATTTCTCCTGAATTGCCAAATTTCCAAACGCAGATTCCAATCGCTTAAACAGTTTGGCTCGCCAACAATTGCTCCAGTTTGTCCAATCCCTCCGTAGTTCCCTGTGAAACGATCTTGCACACGCCCGGATCCGGAAACCCATCCTGCGTCAAAACCAATCTGGTCCGATTTCCTTCCGCAAAAAATTCCACCATCACCCGCGTCGTCGCCGGCCCCAAATCCACGTGATACACAATTTTTTCCGGCTCAATAATCTCGTCATACACACCGCGAATTGTATGCTCGCCCGCCCCTTCAATCTGCATCTTGTGCGAAAAAGATCCGCCTACTCGAAAATCCAACTCAATATCGTTCTTCGTCGTCTCTTTGCATCCCGACCACCGCTGCAGCATCTCGCGCGTTTTCCACGCGGCAAAAACTCGCTCTCGCGGCGCGTCAAACACTCGCGTAATCTGCAAACGATTCCCGGTGATTTTTACGTCCGATTTCATTTCTTCTTTTCCTTTCGTTTTTCGTCTTGCAATAATTTGTCGTCTTTCAACAATTCGTCCAGCGCATCAAATTGCGCATCCCAATGTGCCGCGCATCGCATGATCCATTCACGCGCCTCGCGCAGCCCAGCCACCCTCGCCCGAATCAAATGTAATCTCCCGCTGCGATGCCGCTGAATTAATCGCGCCCGTTCCAACACCCGCAAATGCCGCGAAATCGCCGGCAACGACATCCGGAACGGCCGCGCTAGCAAAGTCACTCGCGTCTCGCCATCCTCCGAAAGCCTCTGCAATATCCTCCGACGAGTCGGATCCGCCAATGCCGCAAACAGCGCCGTCAGCTGCGTTTGCCCATCAATAACAACGTGCCTCTTGTTAGCCATCCGCGTTTATTCGTTAACCAGCACGTTAAATACATTAAGTCGCGCGCGAAAGCAACTATTATTTAACAAGAGTGTTAAGTATCACGGCCAAGCTTCCTCCATCTTTTCTCGGCGTTCTCAGCGCCTCTGCGGTGAACACGAATCGGTTTTGTGTTCGCGCGCTGCAGGCCACGTTTCTGCTACCATCTGCAATTCCAAGCAACCACGAATCGCGGAAGGAATTCCGAATGAAACTGAATCGCCTGCTCGTCACCGGAGTAATCGCCATCACGTTCGCATTCACGGCCCACGCGCAATCCGCCGCGCCGAACTCCTGCGAAACTCTCGCCAAACTCGCCATCCCTCAAGCGAAAATCACTTCCGCCGAATCCGTTGCAGCAGGCGCGCTAACAATGCCCGCACCCGGCGGCGCCGCTCAAGCTGCCGCAGCTAACGCGTTTTTCAAATCGCTTCCAGCATTTTGCAGAATCGCCATCAACTCAACTCCCACCGCCGATTCCGATATCAAAATTGAAGTCTGGCTTCCCGCTTCAGGTTGGAATGGAAAATTTCAAGGCCAGGGCAACGGCGGGTTCGCCGGCTCAATTGACTACCGCTCCATGGGCGTCGCTCTCACCCAGAATTACGCCACCGCCAGCACAGACACCGGCCACGTCGCACCAGGCGGAGGTCCGGCCGCCGCATGGGCGCTCAATCATCCCGAAAAAATTACCGACTTCGGCTATCGCGCCATTCACCTCATGACGCAAATTGCCAAAACTCTTGTGACCAATTATTACGGCAGCAGCGTGCAGCATTCTTATTTCTCCGCATGTTCAAATGGCGGCCGTCAGGCCCTCATGGAAGCGCAGCGTTATCCCGAAGATTACGACGGTATCATCGCCGGCGCTCCCGCAAATTATTGGACTCATCTTCTCGCCGGCAGTATTTGGAACACACAAGCTCTCGCGCTCGATCCCGCAAGTTATATTTCCGCGCGTAAATTGCCCGCGCTCGCCGCCGCAGTGAATGACGCTTGCGATAAACTCGACAGCGTCGCCGACGGCGTCATCAACGATCCGCGCCAATGTCATTTCGATCCAAATGTTTTGCTCTGCAAAGACGCTGAAGCCGATTCCTGCCTCACCGCTCCACAAATCACCGCGCTGAAAAAAATCTACGAAGGCGCGCACGATTCTCACGGCAAGTTAATTTATCCCGGATATCTTCCCGGCGCAGAAATGGGCGGCAATGGCTGGCCATCATGGGTCACAGGCGCAACAAATCCACGCACCAGTTTAGGTTTTGAATTCGGCGTAGGATTTTTCGCCGATATGGTCTACAGCAACGCAGACTGGGACATTTTCCACGCAAACATCGACGACGCCACCGCAGCCGCCGATCAAAAAATGGCCGGCACGCTTAACGCAACCAACGCGGACCTTTCCGCATTCCAAACGCGCGGCGGCAAGCTGATCATCTATCACGGTTGGAACGACCCTGCGATTTCCGCGCTCAACACAATTAATTATTACAACAGCGTCATCGCAAAAATGGGTCAGCAAAATTCCGATAGTTTTGTCCGAGTCTTCATGGTTCCCGGCATGCAGCATTGCGGCGGCGGTCCCGGCGCGGATAATTTCGGCGCTACGGTTTCCTCCACGCCCACCGACGCGCAGCACAGTCTCGAACTTTCTCTCGAGCAGTGGGTCGAAAAAAGCGCCGCGCCCACAACAATCATCTCGACAAAGTTTGCACAAGGCACTCGCACGCCAACTATGACGCGCCCACTCTGCGCGTATCCGCAATCGGCAAAATATAAAGGCACCGGCGATCCAAATTCCGCCGCCAGTTTCACTTGTGCAAAATAACCATATTCTTCGCTTGTTCCACGCACCAAATCTCGTGATATATTCGCAGCTCTCACGGTCTGGGGCTGCCATGAGGTCTTCACAAATTTCAGAACGCGGCTGGCAAAATTCCGTCCAGTCAAAAGGCGGCTACCATGGCAATCCAACGTCGTGAATTCCTAAAAACTACCGGCAAAGCAGTCGCCGTAGGATCTGCTGCGCTCGCGCTCGGCGGAAAAATTCTTGGCGCGAATGATCGCGTCCGCGTCGCAATTTGCGGAGTCCGCGGCCGCGGCGGCGATCACATCAAGGGATTCGAGCATGTTCCCAACGTAGAAATCGCCGCGCTCTGCGACATCGACGAAAATGTTTCCGCCAAACGCGTCGCCGAAATTGAAAAGTTTGGCGCGCCCACTCCGAAAACTTATTGGGACGTTCGCAAGCTTCTCGAAAATAAAGAAATTGACGCCATCTCCATCGCCACTCCGAATCACTGGCACTCGCTCATGGCCATCTGGGGTTGTCAGGCCGGAAAAGATGTCTACGTAGAAAAACCCTGCTCGCACAATACTTTTGAAGGACGCCAGCTCGTCAAAGCCGTGAAAAAATATAATCGCATTTGCCAGCACGGCAGCCAGTCCCGCTCAAATCCCGGCATGATTGAAGCGATTCAGCGCACGCATGACGGCACAATTGGCGACACTTACCTGGCGCGAGCTCTTTGCTACAAATGGCGTGACACCATCGGCCACGCCGAGCCCGAAGCCGTTCCCGCAGGAGTTCACTACGATCTCTGGACCGGTCCCGCGCCGATGAAACCATTCACAAAAAATCGCTTTCACTATAATTGGCATTGGATTTGGGAAACAGGCAACGGTGAATGCGGCAATCAGGCCATTCACGAAATCGATATCGCGCGCTGGGGCCTCGGCGTTGACTGGCCCACTTCCGTTTCCGCGCAGGGCGGCCACTTCATGTTCGAGGACGATCAGGAAACTCCGAACGTTCTCGCCGCAACTTTTTATTTCGGCGGCGAAGGCAGCAAACGCAAAATGATGGAACTCGAAGTTCGCCACTGGCACACAAATCACGAAGCCGAAATTGGCAGCGGCGCATATAAATCCGCGGGAGTTCCTGCCGCCGGACTAGTTACCGACGCACCTCCAGCCACTGCCGCTGCGCCCGCCGCAAAGAAACCAGCCACTCCCGGCGCCGCGCTCGGCCCGAAGGATGCAAAATCAAACACCGTGGGAAATATTTTCTACGGAACAAAAGGCTATCTCGGGATCGACACTTACGACGCATACAAAACCTGGATCGGCGAAGACGTCACGCCCGGCCCCTCCGGAAAAGGTTCTGCCGATCACTACCAGAATTTCATCGATTGCGTTCGCAGCCGCAAAGCTGAGGACATTCATTCGCCAATCCTGGAAGCTCACAAATCCACAACTCTCGTGCACCTGGCGAACGCATCCTACCGCCTAGACCGCACCCTTCACTTCGACGGCGCAAAAGAAGAAGTAATCAACGATCCCGAAGCCAACACTATGTTGCGCGGAACTTATCGCGCGCCATACGTCGTCACCGAAAATATGTAATCACTCACGCGGGGGCCGCAATTTTAGCGGCCCTCATAACATAAATCTTGAATCTGCAAAAACCGAATCGCTCATCTTCGCTGATCGTTAAACCTCGCTCGATTTTCATGCCGTCCTGGGTCTTTAAACCGTCCGGAGTCTTTAGGCCTTGTAGGTCGCGGCTTCAGCCGCGACATTAACGTCCCCGCGAAAGGGGCTTTAGCCCCTGAAGCACGCCTGGTCTCTTGACCCCACTCCTCTCACCGCATATATTTCATCGCCAGTCCCCACAATTTCCGGCGCAACATTCAGGAGCAATCCGTGCCCAACTGCGAAGTCTGTGGCAAAGATTTTGATCGCCAGTCCGAAAGCACCGCCGCGTCCAAATGTCCCGATTGCACCGCAAAAAATGTTTTGTCCGCTCCTGCTCCAACCAAGCGCAACGCCTCTCGTGAAGACGCCGCAGCTTTCGCAGCCGAAATGAATCGCATCGCTCCCTCGCATCCCGTCATTACTTGGACGATCATCGCCATTTGTTCCGCAGTTTTCGTAGTTGAAATTCTCAAAGGCGCCGGCTTCGATACCATGTCGCCCGATCTCGCCATTCGTCTCGGCGCGGATTACGGCCCGTTAACAATGTCCGGTCAGTGGTGGCGCCTTTTCACCTCCATGTTTCTGCATTTCGGATTTTTTCATCTCGCCCTGAATATGTGGTGTCTCTGGGCGCTCGGCAGTCTCGCCGAACGTCTTATGGGCCGTGCCGCGTATCTCGTTCTCTATATCGGCACCGGTTTGTGCGGAGGTCTTCTTAGTCTCGCCGTTCATCCACAACTCGTTGGCGCCGGCGCCAGCGGAGCCGTCTTCGGAATCTCGGGCGGACTAATCACTTATCTCGCGCTTAAAAAAGCTCCGCTCAGTTTTGATCGCGTAAAAAAACAGCTCACCAGTCTGGGAATCTTCCTCGCTTATAATTTTATTTATAGTCTGAAACCCGGGGTGGATATGATGGCCCACGCCGGCGGCCTCGTTTCAGGCCTCGCAATCGCCGCGGCTCTTCCTCGTTTTCTAATTGTGCCCGGCGCCGAAATCACTCCTGCGCCCATCGCAGAAAATTCCTCCGTCAATAAACGAATCACTCAAGTCGCCATCGCCTGCGCAATTGTTATTTTGCTCGGCGCGTTCGTCACGCATCGCCTGCAAGCCGACTCGATGTACGTTCTCTCATCGCTCAGCCAAATTGACGCTGGCAAATCCGCCGGTGTAATTCCCACCCTCGAAAAAATCGTCGTCCGCCAACCAAATTCTTCTCTCGCGCATTTCGCTCTCGGCTGCGCCTACGTCCGCGTCAATCAAATCGCTGGAGCGGTTCGCGAATTATCTCTCGCCGATGGTCTTCAACCCGGTGACCCTCTAACCGAACAAGAATTGGGCGCCGCATATCTTTCGCAAAATGACTTCGCTAAAGGCATCACGTATTTTCAGGAAACACTCGCCAAGCAACCGAAAAATAATTCCGCGCACATCGGTCTCGGCGCCTCGTTGTTCGGAAATGGGCAGTATCAGGAAGCCGTCACGGAAGCACAGACAGTTCTTTCCACCGCGCCAAACGATTCCAACGCACACTCCATTCTCGGCCAAGCCGAACTTCGACTCGGCCAAAATGACGACGGCCTTCACGAAATAGAAACCGCCCTAAAACTCGATCCCGGAAACACTGAACTGCGCGCGCTCCTCGTCCGTGCCTACAGCACCACCGGCCACAAAGATCACCCGTCGCTGCCGTGAACTAACTTCCGTCGAATCTGCTTTGTGGGTCGCGGCTTCAGCCGCGACATAAGTGGGCTCAAAAGCAGGACTTCAGCCCTGAAGCAATTCTCCCTCCGCTAGCCGCTCATCTCACTGCGATGAATAGACCCTCACCTTGACCCCATCCTCTCCACCGCATACACTATGACGTTTCACCAGCAAGTCGTTTCACCTGCCTCATAGAGGCTTACAAGGGGAGAGTACTTCTGTGCCCAAGCGCACTTTTCAGCCTAGAGTTCGGCGGCGCCATAAAACACACGGCTTCCGCGCACGTATGAAAACTGTTGGAGGACGCCGCGTGCTTGCCGCTCGGCGAAAGAAGGGTCGTCATAAGCTCACGCCTGTCTGATGACAAAACGCCTGACCTGAGCTACCCGCGTACCGCGCGTTTGCTGCGCCGCATCGAATATGAGGCGGTTTATCGCGGAGGTAAGCGGCGCTCGAGTTCGCAATTCGTTATTTTTGTTCGCCGCAACGGCGCCGCTACAAGCCGATTCGGCTCCAGCGTAAAAAAAGCTCTGGGCGGCGCGGTCGTGCGCAACAGGATTCGCAGGCGCATACGCGAAATCCTGCGACTCCACAGGTCGGAGATACCAATCGGATGGGACATTGTGATTCACCCGCGCGCCACAGTGGCGCGGATCGAATTTTCTCGGCTGACGGAAGAACTCCTCAGCCTGCTGCGGAGCGCGCTCACTTGATCTCTCAGTCAGCGGAAAATCATCCCGGAATTACTGCGCGCGCATTGCTGGTAATTCTCCGTGTCTACCAAACATATTTATCTTCAATGAATTTTTCTTCGTGCAGATTTTATCCGTCCTGCTCGCACTACGCCGGCGAGGCCGTCGAACGTTTCGGCGCGCGCCGCGGAGTCTGGCTCGCCCTAAAACGTCTCGCGCGCTGCCAACCATTTTCCCGCGCCGGCTTCGATCCAGTTCCTGATTTGATTTCTAAAGCACCAATTCTTTTGCGCGCAAAAGATCTTCAGGGGGGCACGGCTTCAGCCGTGCCATTCAACCGCTCCACTTCAGGGGTTTTAACCCCTGAAGGCTTTTCGCACTCATCCAATGTTCGCGCCATGCGCGGCCAGGAGCTCGCGCAGTGACCGAACCAAAGAAAGAAATGTCCCATGAGTACCGCACTCTTCTCGCGGTAATTCTTTGCCTCGCCGTCCTTATCGGCTTTTCCTATCTCAAGCCGAAAACGCCGCCACCCAATCCGGCAATATCAAATTCTCAAGCACCAACAGCACCGATTCCGACAACTCCATCGCCAGCCAATCCATCAGCGGCCGCGAATAATCCCGCGCCCGCAGACATCGGTTCTCAAATCACTGGAATTTCTTCCGCGCCATCCGCATCTTCTATCGCCGCGCACGCCGCAACTGCGGAGCGCACAGTCATCGTCGAAAGCGGCGTTTATCACGTTGAGTTTTCCAACAAAGGCGCTGTCGTCCGCAAATGGGTTCTCGAGAAATACACTGACGAAAGCAAGCCGCCGAAACCACTCGACCTCGTCCACCCTGATGCCGCCGCGCAATTTGGTGGCTGGCCGCTCGCCGTTGTGTTGGACGATCCGCAGCTCGAATCCCGCGCCAACGCTGCGCTCTACGAAGTAAAAGTTTCGCCTGATTCGCCCGGCCCAATCCAAGCGCCCGCTGAAGTGGATTTCACATGGAGCGATGGCCATCTCTCCGTCGCAAAGAAAATTAAATTCGATACCACTTACATCGCCGATATCACCGTCAGTGTTGAACTTGACGGACGCCCCGTTGCCGCTGCTCTCGCATGGCGCGGAGGATTCGGTGACGCAGGCGCGTTCCGTGGACGCGGCAGTCAGGCCACCCAAGCGTTTTTCAGTCTCGGCGGAAAATTAGATCTTCTCGCCGCGGGAAAACTCGGCGTTCCCGATAATCCCGCGCAGAAAAATATTCAGGCAGGCCCCCTGGATTTCGCCGGCATGGAAGATCAGTTTTTCATGATGGCGTTTCTACCGCCGCTGCAAACTGTCAATAGCAGCGCGGATCATCCGGCCGCAGTCAGTCAACTAGCCGTCGCTGGTCAGCCCAACGTAGTCGGCACGTCCATGACGCTCGTCGATTGGTCGGTCAGCCGTGACGTCGTCGATGGAACTAGCACCAGCAAAGAATTAATTCCGGAAATCGCCGCGGGATCCTCTAAGGGTGGCCCGCTAAATCTAAGACTTTTCGTCGGCCCGAAAAATCTCGACGAACTAAAACAAATTCGTCCGCCGCTAAATGAACTCGTGCAATTCGGCTGGCTCGCCATCATCGCCGAACCGCTTTTCTATTTGCTGCGTTGGATTCATAACTACGTTCCGAATTACGGCTGGGCCATCGTCGCTCTCACCATCGGATTGAACATGGTGCTTCTGCCGCTGCGCATCAAGAGCACGCGCTCCATGCAGAAAATGCAGAAGGTGGGACCGGAAGTAAAAGCGATTCAGGAACGCTACAAGAAATATTCAATGAAGGATCCGCGCAAAGCCAAAATGAATGAAGAAGTGATGGCGGTTTATAGCCGCGAAGGCATTAATCCGCTCGGCGGATGTTTGCCCACACTTTTGCAA
>Ga0193726_1001548_pt1 | contig 17819 bp, 12 predicted proteins | sample H2c1metaG_FD_144928 | JGI IMG/M metagenome (GOLD analysis project Ga0193726, IMG submission 144928) | Soil microbial communities from a riparian zone of the East river system, Colorado, United States - H2c1 | ecosystem: Environmental > Terrestrial > Soil > Riparian zone | place: USA: East River... | reverse complement strand
ATTAGGGTTTTATGTTTTTATCCGCCTTGGGTTGCTTTAATGATGGTAAGGTTATCGCCGGGTTTTAGAAAATGGTTTGGCCAGTTGCTTTTAGCAATGATTTCCTGGTTGACAGCTATGGCAATGCCTTTTGCAGGCTGCAAAAGAACAGTGTCAAGCATTTGCTGTAAACTGCAAGTATCGGAAACGGAATAACTTTGTTGATTTACGGTGATTTCCATCCTGTCTAAATTTATTAAACTAAAGGAATGGACCCGTTTGAGGATTGGTAAACAACTTAGGGTTGTTCTACTTTTCCCTTCGGCAGTACTAACTGCATCAGGTTCAAAGGGTATTTCTCAGCACAAGGCACCCCTAAAGTTTTTTGTAAATGTAGAAATTTTTTTTGACGTAAAATTTGTTTTTATAGCTCAGACTGAAACGCCACTGCTTAAATCTCAGTTAATCTTTAAAATTTCAGGAGTAAACTAAAGAGATTATTATAAATAGACTTTTGCCAAAGGAACAAATTGCAGCTTAGTGGCTCTACTCAGAGATTCTGATGAACCGGCGAACGGATGATTATTTAAAAATCTCCGTTTTTTGGTTATTCTGTGTATACTTATCCTAACGATTTAGAATCATTTATTCATTGCATGCCTCGTAAAGTAGTTGATTTTTTAATATAAATATGTGATATATAGCTATTTATGAACAATATTCGTACCCAGTCCAGTTTGTATCCAATAAACTAAAATGCCTAAAAGGCACCAGAATAGACCCATTCGCAATTCATTCTCTGAAAGCTGCCGGGAGATCTATAAAGCGATGCTACCTTTCGGCAAATTTGCAGCCGTCTATGCTGTAATATATCGGGACATTATTTTTTTATAATTAAATCTTTCTTGGCGGCCCATAGGCTGATGTCCTGTTTGGTAAGGGCGGCGGCCATCAGGTCGGGGAATTTATCGGGTTGGAATACAACGATACATATCCCTTATATAGAACATCCCATCATATATATTATTCCATTTGGCCATCAAGCTTACATGCCCAAAGCCACACATATAAAAATCCTCATTAGAGTAGGGATACTTTTTGTTAAAATCAGAAAAATCCAAAAAAGCATATCTATATAAAGGGTTTATCCAACTCTCAAAACTATTTTTTTTAAGTGGGTGAACATCATAAGGCCGCATTCCGATTCTTCCGGCGATCCCCTGTAAGGAAGTGAACCCTAGAATGTACACTTTTTTTGATTTGGTTAATGTTTTAACTAAATGATCACCCATTGTCTCTGTATTTTTCAGGTCACGATTGTCTATATTGTTGGAAAATTTAGCAATATGACTACTTGCTGCCCAAACAATAATTTTCTGATCCTTGAATTTCTTTTCAATTAGCCATTTTAAATTAATTGACATTTGAATATCCCTTCCATTTAAGGTGTATTTCCCTGTTTTAAACTTTGCCAGTACATCATTAGTTTGCTGAATCAAATTGTCAATCACCAATACCCAAAAACTGTCAACAGTAACTTCTGAATTAAGTTGATTTCTAATTGTTTTTAGGGATTCTAAACATAGATGAACCTTGACAGTATCTTTCGGGGGAAAAAAAATCCATCTTTTTGGAGAATCAATAAGAGACAAAATTTCCGTGTTATAATTTGCTTGTTTGGTAATAGGAAGATTCTTGGCCCGAAAATTACTATCCAGGCATTTGGATAAATTATAATATGAAAAATTTAAATATTGCTGACTATCAAAACCCGTTAGAACTAAGGGGGTATTTGTTGAGTAGGTAAAAGGAATATAATGATAAAATAAATTATTGCAGGTATTACAAATCGTCCACACAGAAAAGATATTTTTCAAAATGAAGGTATCTATAACCGGATGTGTTTTACCTATCTTTTGCCAGCCGTAATTCAAGCCAAAGAAATCTGACTCAAATGCGAGTACGTTAAAACCTTTCTTTTCATGTAAATATTTGATCAATCTTGTTTTAGCCAGAAAAGCTGGTGCGTCTCCATGGTCTTGTTCACCTAACATTACGACGTCAGAATTCCCTATCGCATCTCCAATTGGTTTAAGATCTGAAAAATCAATTGAATCAGGTTCTATAGAGTTGATTGAAATGGTTTTTTCTGTGACATGATTTTTTATCAATTGTTGAGCGTAAACAGAAAATGAATTAAGCAAAACTGCCAGAACAGCTATTGAAATGAGTTTAAACCTGTTTTTGGGGTCTTTACGTGTGATATCCATACTTATTTTTAACGATATTTATGAGATTTTTAGATCTTGCTACAATTGAAGCATAATATTTTTGAAGGAAATAGTAACCAATCATTTCCTTATATCTTTGATCAGTATTGAAAAGTCGGTTAGCGAACATATGGATAAAACTATTTATTATTTGTTCTAATTTTTGTGCGTTGTCCTTATCTATAATTTCTTTAACCAATTCATCTGTAATCCGGAACGTATAATTGAAAATAGATTTTATATCGGACATTGTCTCATCCTCAGTGTCATCTCCTAGCAGAAGTGAATGTAATTTAGGATGAATACTCCTAAATTGATCATTCAAGTTGTTTCGTTCATTTTTATTATTCAGCAACCCGAATTCTTTCATGAAACCCTCAGCATACTTTTTTGAAAATTGGAGTTTTGAATCTATCTCCAAGTTGAATTGATTCAATAACGAATCAATAAAGAAGGGCAAATAAAGTATCGAATCTGTTTCATTAATCCGTTGAAGTTTTTCAATTAAATTTAATACTAATTCACTATTATGACAGAACCAGGTCTCACACTCTTCGATAACATCAATTCCATATCTGTTCAATTCTCTATTATAAGTAGCAATTTGAATATCCCAAATTAAATTATCCCGGATAAATACATCCAGGTAACTTTTAACTCTCTTTTCAAGATCTAAACGTTTTTCGTCTTTGGTAATCAGGAATCTTATCCTCAGATGGTCTTTGGGATCGGCATAACGTATAAAAAACCATTTGGAGATAATATTTTTTGAGTTAAGATCTTCTAATAGTAAAGGAATAATTTCTAATAAGAGGACATCGGCAAATTTTTTCCCTGTATAAATTTTAAAATACACCCATTCAGACAAAGGGGTAAAAATTTGCTGTTTAATAGGATTAATGTTTACGCTTCTGGAAATATCATACGTGGTATTGCCCTGCAACGCGTTGTTGGAAAAAGGAATAATTACTTCATTCGAAAAACCATCGATCCCTTGAAAGTCATTAAATAGGAATTCCTCAATAATAATACTTGGTCTCTTACTACAAAAATTATAAAATGTCGAAATTCCAATTGGAGATTTTAAATCAATATACAATTCATTATCCGCTTCTATTATCAAAAATTGATAGGGTAAATCCAAATGATCAATCTCTTTGAAAAAAGCATCGAAATTGTTGTTTTTGTAAAATTTTCTTAAATTTTCTGTATCTATTTTCCAACGTCTCGGGGAAAGGATTATATTTTTAAAAGTAACTCTTGGAAGATTAGCCTCGTCATAAAGCTCTCCCCAGGACCAAAAAATTCCACCATTAAAATTTTGAGTTTGAAGGTCAGCCAAAAAATGATAAATGGGAAGTCCGTCGAAACTGAAATTATGTGCATTACCTAACCGGGGAATAATCTCTTTTTGAAGCTTTTTAGAGTAGAGAACAATACGATGATTAATAATCCCTACATATAAGTCATCTACAGTAATTTGATTTTTATTTGGTAAAGTAGAATAACCCAGATAAGGGATCTCATATTTCCTAAATTGTTTTCTCGTCACGACATTGCCAAGTCTTCCTTGTGGCAAATGAACTATTTCGGCGACCACACAATTTGGAAATTGCGCTTGATCGTTATCTGCAATAGATTGAATAAAATTTTCAATTTCTTCATGCATATGGCCAAAGCGTGCAATTAAATTCACCGCCGACCCTCCGGAAGCCAATTTATATCGGACTGATATTTCATTGTTGTTATTCAGGAAAATGTTTCCTAAAAAAGAGTAAGTAGGTGAGCAGGGAGTAGGGTTATGATCCAATAAATCCGCCAGGTCGGATTTAAGAATCTCTACCGATTTCAAATTACTTTTTATGGCCTCTTTGTATAACTTGAATTTTAACCCCTTTATTTTCTTTTCTCTTGCATTAGCACTATTGGGGGTACCCAATTGGGCTACCGTGATTGGGTTCTTATAAGCAATTCCAATATCTGTATCCAAAACATGTGTTAGTGGCATAAATTTATCTTCATACCTTTCATAAAATGCAATTTTGAATCGTTCCAAAAGTGTATTGTTTCGATTGTTAATCGATAGTGCGGCTAATATTTTTGTCGCTTCTTCAATTTTCTTTTTTACTGATTTGTCGATGAAACATGTTTCGGCCTCTTTGAGAAGATCAACTTGCAATAATTTATTAGAATTAATATTTATTGGCAATTGCGATAAGATATTTTCTAAATGTTTGGTTTTAAGAATAAGGTTGTCATTGCTATTTAATACAGTTTCAATACTTTTAGTAGCGGCAGTATATAGGTCAATATTTATTTTGTCTAACTCGTCAAAAAGCCTTTCCTGGTAATCTATTCCAGTAACTGACGGATACAAGTTGGTATTTAAGACCTGAGACTGGACCAAATTGTGAATATAGTTCTTACTTTCGTCTTCTTCAAAACCAAATTTTTTGATGATTTCTAAAATCACTGCATAGTCCTCCCCTTCTTTGCAGATTTCTATAATTTTGGAGACAAGCTCATTATCATCAATTGAAACCAAATTATGATACCTTGTTGTAACTTTGAAATTATATTCAACATATCTCCACTGTTCATTGACCTTATAAAGCGTGTTATTAGGAAAGAATTTTAATTGCTGATATATCTCCTCTTTAGTATTTAAGTCATAGTAAAGATTACACAAAAAGTCCATATCTAGACGAACTTTATGCAAAAGGCTGCTTTTTAGTTTAACTTCAGTTACATCCGAAAAGTATCCAAGATTTATACCCGAAAACAAACCAAATGGCGTACTTCTTGTACACATCCTGGTGTAATATTTATAGAGGCTGTTTACTATTTTTTCTCTTTTACTTTCGTCAATTATCTGATCCAGAACCATCAACTCACCATAAAGATCCTTAGAAGCAACAAACAGCGCCTCTTTAATTACTGTGTTTTCATAGGCTTTTAATAATTCCTCTTCAGTAAGAACTAAATTATTCAATCTTAATAATGGTGTTCTTAAAATAAAAGTGTTCTCCATATTATTGCAATAATAAAATTGTGTCCCAATCCGTTTCCTCCAAATCATTTAATAATCCAAGGATTGCTAATCCTATTCCTGATGTTCCAGTTATAAATCCAGGATCTGTCTTTTTATAATACTCTTTTTTTGAGTAATCATAGTCTATAGAACTGAAACCCATTACCCCTTCTTCTCTATTTTTATTTCGCAACGCTAACAACCTTTTAAATTGTTCTACTGAGGCATCTCTTAGAATCTCATCATGATGAATATTAAATAGTTTTAAAAACATATATCCGTTACCTGCAGCTCCATGACATAATCCCACATCATCGACCTTTTCTATTTCTTTTATTGAAAATGAGGCTGTGTTATTTGCAAGGCTCCTTGCTTTTGCTAAAAGGTCCGGCCGGGACAAATTATTGGCTATTGCTGTTAAACCGCAGGCAAGTCCTAAATCCCCGTAGCAATATGCAACCCTTGTTGTATTCTTCGCATTACCCTCCTGAATTCTGTTTGGAAACTGCATGTAATTGTATTCATCCTGTACTGATAGAAAATAATTTATTCCCTGCTCAAATAAGGGGATCGCCTGGTCTAAATTTAGACCGGCCTTGATGTATTTACTTAAAAAATATAAAATCGCAAGGACTCCGTGTGCGTATCCGAAATTAATATGGGTAATAGTGCCTGAAATCAGGTCATTGGATTTAACTTCCCAATAAACCATAGTTTCATTGAATATTATTTTTTCATTTTCTACTCTATCCAATATCTTTTTTAGGCAATCAATTGCCATATCTGTATTCCTTAAAAATAAATAATTAGCGATACTAAGCAAACCGTGCATAGGATCAATATCACCCATATAATCATCGACTTTTTTTAAAAGAAGCTTATCATAGCCTAAAAAAACCGATTCGAACTCATCATCAATGAATTCCTTTGATTTTAAATAATACAGGAGCCACATCACACCAGAAGTGCCGTGGCTCAAATTAAAATTATCAGAAGAGAGATTGTCATATGACTTTTTAAAAAAGTATTCAGCCTTATCAGCCCAATGGTCGTTTTCTTTGTATTGATAGAGGTAATATAATAACAGAGATATTCCAGAAAAACCGTTAAAAATTCCGATGTCCTCTTTTAAGTCTATTTTTTCATAGTCAAAGTTCCCTAAACATTCTAAAATTCTCTCAAATTCTAATTGTTGTTCAGGTGAAAAACTTTCTAAAATATTTTTAGTCATAAAGGCTTATAATTTTAATAATTAAAACCGGCTGCATAAATACAGCCGGTTTTTGAGTGGCAAATTATGCCGGAGAGCACAACTCAGTATTAACCGTAGTCGTAGATGTACAAGCCCCGCTTATCGTACCGACTCCAGTACAGCATTGGTGAGCATTTGGGTCTGAGTTATTACAGTTGCTTCCCCAAATAGTGGTAAATAGTACTCCACCTTTAATTTTTGCAGCTTCTTTCTGATCTAATTGATCAATTACTTGTTTGTTCAATTCCAGCGAAAGTTTCTTCTTTTTCATAAAAAAATTTAGGATTTAAGTAAATAAATATTTTAGCTATCACGTAACAACCGGCATATATTGAAAAGTGCATGCTTCTTTACTTATAAAGTGCCTTGAATGTAATGAAATCGATATTTTAGTTGGGAAAAAATCGATTATTTGATAAGCAAGTAAATGGCTGGATATTTATAACAAATTGATAAATGGGTTTAAGATATTGATGTGATTAATTTAGATTGTCGAGGTGACAAGAAAAGCATAATTTTGGACATATGCAACCCGTATTTTCACGGTATTTCACATAATTATTTAATTAAAATGTACAAAATGAACTTTCGAACTTGCCTGTTATTTATGTGTTTTTTCAAAAGTTTCTCTGTGTTTTGTCAACATACTGATACAGTTAAAATATTTTATAATATAAATGAGTGCAAACTATCAAATTCCAATAAGGCCAAATTAGATTCATTATATGATTTATTTGATCATCAAAATCCACTAATTGTTGTTAGAGGATTTGCTGATTATTTGGGAAACAAAAAGTCCAATTATCTATTATCATGGCAAAGAGCAGAAACTGTTAAACAATACTTGCTAGCTTCAAATAGGAATCTTTTCATTACGACAGAAGGAAAGGGGCAGATTATAGCTTATGATAAGGTGAACAAAAATGGCGAGCCCTTAAATCGAAGGGTCGAAATTATTATAAATAGAGTTAGTGCATCAGCAAGAGAAGAAAATAATAATCCCTTACCTATTAAAAACAGCCCTTTAGTTAAGTTAATAAATGATTCAGTAGGAGTAGCGGAAACAAAATTTGGTCAAAAGGTTAACAGCTTATCCAACTTAGATATTGGAGGCAGCCTAAATTTGGAGGAATTAACTTTTGAACCAGGCAGACATTATTTAGATCCTCAATCTTTGTCATATCTAAAGACCTTAACACAATATTTAGCCGCCAATAAAAACATAACTTTTGAAATCCGGGGTCACATTTGCTGTGATTATCAGCATTCAGATGGTTATGATTTCGATACCAAAACCTATAATTTGTCTGTTAATAGAGCCAGGGAAATTCATCAATATCTGTTAAAAAATGGAATAGATTCTAATAGGATGAGGTATATAGGAGTCGGAAATACTCAGCCGAAGGTTTATCCTGAGATAACCCTCATCGATCAACAATTAAATAGGCGAGTTGAGATTGTAGTAACTGGTAAATAACCTGAATTCATCCGTGTAAATTGTTGCACCATGCTTTTTACCATAAGGTGTCATGCATGTCTACATAATGATCGGTAAAACCACCGATAAACACGATGGCCCAACTACCTGAGCAGTTTATCTGGTCAAGTCTCTGCTATAGTTTTTTTGTCTGATCAGATATTGTTTAATTTCCTAGTTCCAGTTGGTTTTTAACTAATTTATAATATTCGCCCTTAAGTGTTGTTAATTCGAAGTGAGTGCCCTGTTCGATTATTTTGCCTTTATTCAGAACAATTATATTGTCCGCATTACTTACTGTACTTAGCCGGTGGGCAACAATCACAACGGTTCGACCTTTAAAAAATTCGTTTAGATTATCCATAATAATCTTTTCATTGTTTGTATCGAGAGAATTGGTAGCTTCATCGAAGAAAATGTAAGAGGGGTCTTTATAAACGGCTCTTGCTATGAGCATTCGTTGTCTTTGTCCTTGACTTACACCGTTCCCTTCAGCTCCTATTTTGGTATTCAATCCTAACGGAAGACTATCGATAAAGTCTTGTATATTGGCAATTTTGATCGCGTTTTGTAATTTTTCCTTATTTGGAAATTCATCACCAACCGCAATGTTTCGCTCAATGTTGTCTGAGAATATAAAACCGTCTTGCATAACTACCCCACATTCAGAACGCCATGTTTGATATCCAATACTATCAATGGATAGTTCACCGACTTTTATTTCACCTTTTTGTGGTTGATAAAATCTCAGGAGTAACTTTAATATAGTGGTTTTCCCACTACCACTCATTCCGACAATTGCAGTGGTCTTTCCTTGCGGAATGAGAAGATCAATATTTTCAAGAACAGGGGCGTTTCCCGCCCCTGGATAGCTAAAAGATAAATCATTTAAACTTAGGCTTTTATTTGCTGGTAAAATATGACTAACCTCTTTATTGACCGGTTCTTCATCCAACATTTGGTGAATTTCATTTAGCCGTTCTATGCTGATTTTTGCATCCTGATATCCTTGAATGAATCCTAAAAATTGTTCAATAGGGCTGCTGAGTTGACCCACGATATATTGTATCGCCACCATTGCACCTAGCGTAAGATTGCCATTTATTACAGCATCAGCACTAAAAAAGGTAATAAGAATATTTTTACCTTGATTTATAAAAGTAGCCCCACCTTGTTGGTATTGGTTGAGTGCTAATGATTTTATATTAAATTTAAACAATCGTGCTTGTATATGCTGCCATTCCCAACGTTTTTGTTGTTCGCTATTGTTAAGTTTAATCTCCTGCATACCTCCGATAAGTTGTACAACATTACTTTGATTTTTTGCAGAAACCTCGAAACTTTTGTAATTAAGTTCTCTTCGTCGTTTTAAAAATAAAAATATCCAAATAATGTACAGTGTACTGCTCGTGGCAAAAACGAAAAATATAGTAAAATTGTAATAAGCTAATACAAAAGAAAAAACCACTAAATTGAATAAAGAGAATACAGTAGTCAAAGCGGAACCAGTGAGAAATGTTTGGATGTTTCGTTGGTCATTCATCCTTTGCATAATGTCTCCGGTCATTTTGGTGTCAAAATAACTCATAGGTAGTTTCATTAATTTAATTAGGAAATCAGTCAATATTGATATGTTAATCCTTGTACTTATGTGCAATAGTATCCATGAACGGATAAAATCTACGCTAACTTGACCTATTATCAGTACAACTTGGGCAATTAAAATAATGTAAATGAAATTAAGATTCCGCGTATTAATACCTACATCTACAATGGACTGTGTTAAGAAGGGTGCTGCTAATTGAAGAATTGAACCTGCACCTAACCCAAAAAGAAGTTGAATAACTAATTTTCGATAAATCTTCAAATATCTCAGTAAAAAGGACCAGCTTACTTCGGTATCTTTCTCAATTTCCTGCTCATAAAAGTTTGGTAATGGTGCTAAAAGTAATGCTATTCCTTTGTGCGTATCCTTATTGCTAATCCAATTATTGCAAAATTCGGTTTCATCTAACTTTATCAATCCTGATGCAGGGTCTGCTATAAAAAAACCATTCTTTTTTATTTTATATAAAACAACAAAATGTTCTTGTCGCCAGTGTAGAATAACCGGAAATCCACTTTTTTTTAGGTCTTCAAAACTTAATCTAACAGAGAGGGTACGAAATCCAATTTTTTCAGCTGCACTACTTATACCAAGCAACGACACACCTTCGCGGTTAATTTCGCAAAGCTGCCTTAACGTATGAAGTTTGTAATTGTGACCATAATATTTAGCCACCATGCGTAAACATGTTGGCCCGCAGTCCATTTGATCAAATTGTTTATAAAAAGGGAAAGACATGAATTGGTATATTATTTATAAGTTCATCTCATCATTTGAAATCGCTATATTTTCAGTGGAAGTTCCATCATATTGATGACTGTTTTAAATTACAATGCGACAGTATTCACGTCACTGTTGAGATTCTATGAATCAATACCTCCAAATTTGCTGGCATTTACAAGTATTTCTACAATGTCGAGCCCTATTTTGAAAACCACTGGATTAGAAATTCCGTTACATATTTTTCTTCTCCTATAGTTGCCAAACTTTCAGGCGCAGGAACCATTTCTACAATTTTGATAGATCGGTTTACTTTATTGATAAGTCGTTCAAACATATTCACAAATAATGGATCAGAGAAGTTGATATATTGAGGCTTATAATCGTCCCTGCTGAATTTATGTTCCGACTCAATATTCAAGCTTTTTTTCTCAAATCGGTTCATGTTCAATGTAATGAATACATTGTCAGGCATTTCTAATTCCTTCCGCCACCTATTTATAGTAATAAAAAAATCTGCATCGTTTGAATCCTGTTCTCGTGTAGGAATTGATTCCTTTCGAATCATCCAGGATTTCCGTTGCAGAATTAATTGGTTTTCATATACTATTCTCGGCGAAATTACAATGGATTTTTCTTGTAATCCTGCATCCCTGTCAACATTTCTTACAATAGAATTTATTACGCTGTTAAGCCCCGCTGTTGAAATATTGTCACCAAGGCTAAACACTTTCAGAAGTTGAAATAGTTTAGATCTTCCTGTACCTTGAAATCCTAAATCGAACAAGTATGCTCGCTTTTGACTTGGCGCATGAATAAGAATTATCTCATTATTTTCTTTGTCATAAACAATGTTAAAATCCTTAACCGACAATTGGCGTTCCACGCTAACGTTATTATGTCCCCCGGGTATTCTTATCTCGTATGGCATTAAAGCCGGATGAAGATTTGCGTTGAAATAGGATGCATCACAATTTTCTATAAATAAACTGTCATCATCCATTAGCTCTTCATTCCATTTGCGAATAGAGTTTGTGACTTTGACAGGGAAAATGTGCAAAAAACGACTAATCATTTTTCCGTATCCCGGAACTATTCCGTTGATAACCCCTTTCAGCTCCACCTCACCATTTTTATTTTTATCCTCAAAAACCTGCATGAAAGCTGCTTGTGAGTTGGGTTTGGTTGGTATTGGCTCCTTTTTTCCGCCCATTGCTTCGCTTATTTCGAGCAAATCCGATAATTGGATATCAATTCTTGTGGAGTTGATCTGGGAATTTTTTTTAAATACAGACGCGGCAATTTCTGTCCATTTGCTTTTGCCAACAATTTCCTCCTTGTTAGAATCTGAAGCATCGGTAGTCAGATCATTTGCTGTCGCTTCTTCCGTATCATCCGATGATTTAGCTATCGTATCCGCTTTTTTTGACGATAATTTTACATCCCTATAATAATCTTTATAAAAAGTCAAAAGATTGACAGTTCCTTCTTCACTATAAGTAGAAAGAAAATAGTTCTTTATTGAATTTTTCTCCTCCCAATAGTTATCAAAAAGGTAAAGATTATTTAGCAACGCTGCAAGTTGTCCTATTAATTTTTCAGATTTTTCCCTTTGTAAGATGATTTGGACATTTCTACTGGTGTCTTCGTAAATAACTGACTCAGGCTTGAATGAGAAATATGAAGAGTTTTTGTGCTCAAACACCGAAATATCTGTTTGCGCACTTTCTTGATTCACTGTTTGTTCGCCTGATTCTTCTTGCTGAAGCAGCTTTTTTTCTTTCATTTCGGCTGTCAGCTCTTCTCTCGTTTTTCTCTCTATTTCAGGAAGCCCGGCGAGCTCGTGAATGGTCATGCAAGTATCTCTTAAGAGCTTATACGCATTTTGCAATGTATCTACACGGTCAAATGAGTTTTGAACAGCATATTTTTCAGTTATTCTCCTTAGTTCACCAAGACAATCGGTAACTAAATTTATTTTGGAATTTTGTTGTTTAAATATTTTTTTAAATCGCTTAATCAATAACTTATCCCAGTCAGGATCGGTTCCGGATACTCCCCAATCGATTTCTAGAAAACCCCAATCGATTAACTGTTTAACATAATTGTAAACGTCTGTTTCGGAACTATCTATATGTTTATTTATCCTTTGGATAATACTTTCAAAGCTGATTCCAGATTTTCTTTTATTCGCTTCATTAAGAATAAATGTTAATATTCCGTTTAAGGGTAAACGTTGAAAGGCTTCAATATTATTGTGATTGGTTAGATATTCGAAATGTGAATCTTTAATTATAATAGTAGGATTCGCCCGGAGTTGAAGTGCTAATGTAACATCTTGCAGACTCCCTAAAAGGCCTTTTAAGTATTTAAATATATAATTATTTAAACGTATATGGCTTTTAATAATTTTTGAATCATCCTGAACACTTTTTATACCAACTACATTTTCATTGTCAGTAAATGTTGCAAAAACCAGGTTATTAAATGTGCTAAACGGTGAAGTCTTAGCACACATCCTAGTCAAATACTTCAAAAGTGTAAACTCTGATTGAAGTTCCTTTTTTTTAAATAAGCTAACCTCTTTTTCGATATAACCATTCAGACCGTTTAAAAAAGATTGACTGGATAAAATAAGACCTTTTCGCAGGCTTTCTTCTTTTGCAATCTCCTGAAGCTGGATTCGGCAGAGTAAGGTTTGACTGCTATAAATTTGCCGTAAGTCGGCTTTGATCGACTGCAACTTATCGAAAGCTTCAAAGAATTCTAATAGAAGGTCAGTCGATTCGGAAGTAAGATCCAAATTAGAGATCTCATCAAGGATTGTTTTTTTAGGGTACCTGTTATTGTGAATATCTCTCCTGAAATTTTGCACTATATTTTGTATTCGCTTGTCTGACAAGTTTTGATTTAAATCAAAGAGTGCATTATTAAGTTTTGTTTTATCAAGTTTAAAACTTTTTTCGAGCAGGAACAATCGGTCCAATCCGTTTTGAAGGTCAATCAAATCCGGCTTTTCAAGTGAATTGAAGCTTTGACCACCGAGCCGTACTAAAACGAAAGGAAATAATCTCATATTCTATTATAACTATGTACTTTTGATAAAGAATTAAAGCTGAAAATTCGTAAATTTATTTCAGTTCAAATTAAGCTTTAATTAATCCATTTATAAATTTATTAAATCAGGATAGCTGGATTTATCGATCAGCAGTATTCCGGATTTTAACCCCTCAGAAATTTGTTTTAGTACTAATGTCCTTGCTTTATCCTCTTGTTCTTGATTTATTCCTATGGCTTTAATAAGATTCAAGATAACTTCGGCGATTGCAGCGCCGCTCTTAAACCCTGAAAAAACTTGATGACTAAATTCAGAAATGTAATATTCATCAATATTCAAAGAATTAGCCACAAACATTAATATGTATTCCCCTGCACTTGAGAACTCAGGAAGAAAAAAATTGTCATTTAGATGCCCCCATTTCCATTTTGACTTTACAAAGTGAACGTTTGAATTTAAGATAATGTGGACGTTGAGGAATTTTTTGCTCTCCAAATCATTAGTAAAGTGATCATTTAATATCGTCTGGTTAGTTAATTTCTCAAGCATCAACAAATTATGACTATTTATTTTTTCATCAATAGAAATGATTTTTTCTTCAATGTTAAATATATCAAGAAACTGTTTATTGTTTTTTTTGTCAAGTTGCTGAGAAGCCTTTTTGAGGCACTTCATTAACTCAGATTTCACATCCGACAAATCATATAAACCATTTATTGTTTCTTCATAAAGTGTTTTTTTCTTAATTTTTAAAAACGCTAATGTCCTTCCATAAGCCTTTATTGCAATATGTTCTTTAATCTGTAGTAAACTTTTAAAAAGCGTTTTATTTTTTTTATTTATTGGGTTATGTTTGAAGTTTATAGGCGGGCATAAGATACTTTCATTAAATTCATCCTTTCCATATTTTAGAAAAAAATATCCCACACCAGCGAGGCCAGTAAATAGCGATGGATCGCGCCTTAGTTCCCCACCCGCTATTGATTTATTTGCTCCGCCTGCCGATTTCAAAACTGTCGCGCTCAAATTATCAAGGGCGAATTTGTATTTTTGATCTTTGCTTGTCGAAAACGCTTTTGCTAGGATGAGCCCGATTCCTGATAACCCATGACACAATGACAAATCAGAATCAGATTTTAATACGTTTGACATAAGAATAGCTTTATCTGCCGCGTTAAGCGCCTGTTCCAAATACTCGCTCTGTCCTGAAATTTCATAAGCTCGAAATCTTGTAAGGCCAATTCCTACAGAGCCATGGCACCATGCTGTCAGGTATCTGGGTGTTAGTAACTGCGACATTTTGCCCTCCCTATATAGATTAAGGTGCTTCTCCAAATTGCCATGTTCTTTTAACCGAAAGTCCGGCCATTCATTCTCTGATTCAGAAAAATAGAAATTTTCATAGTCAAACGCCATGCGTCCTAACTGATAAAATGATTCATTGGAAAATATTTTTCCTAATTCCCAAAAAACCAAACCTAAGCCAGCGGCACCATGAGCTAACCCACATAACCCTCTAATTGTAAGTTGGTTGCGTTGCCAATAGATTCCTCTCCTTCCGAGGTGCAGTTCTTTGAGTAATAATTCAACTCCTTCGTTTATGAGTTCTTCAAAATTTTCAAATGATATTTCATTTCTAATTAAAATTAACCCATAAATAATTCCTGCCGTTCCCGTTAGCATGTCTCTGTAAAAACCGGTGGTGCCAAATACATTGCGAAGGTTACTTAAGCATGATAAAGCTTTGTTCAAGTAAGAATCGTCTTTAGTTAACTGATATATCTTAATTATGGTATATATTGTACCTAATCTTCCAAGGTGAAATGTATAACCGCCAGGTACAGTTTTTTCACATTGTTCTATTAACCAGTTCCCATTATTCCTGATTATCTGGAGAATTTTGTCGTCGTTGTTTGACTGGTACAGATCAATTAAAAATAAATTTATCCCAGAGGCTCCGGAATAGACGTTTTCGGAAATCAGGGCTCCTGTAGTGGCCTGACTTTCCCAATAGACGTGACTTTCTTCACTGATACAATGCTCAACATAACTATTGCCAATACGAATTGCTTCTTCATAAATGGCACGTGTAATTTCAGTCTGCTTTCTTATTTTCATTAATGGCTTCCATGGATTTGAAAATTAGAAAGGACAAGTAAGGCTCATCCACTGTATTAATGCCTATTCGATTATTTGTCATGTGTAGGTAGCTGTTGTACAAATAAATAAATCGTTTGTACATCGGCTTTGAACGACCCTCAAATTTTGCAGGAAAAATTAATTCACCACGCGAGTCAGCATTAACTAACATCTTTTTGACCGCCTTAACATCATATAACCATTTACCAAGCGCAGCATCATCTAATGGCATTTTTCTTGATAATGCAATTAAAAAATTTGCTATGAATGGGACAAGAATGTCCGCCTTTGAGCCAAATATTTTACTAAACTTATCTTGGTATGCCGATTTTGAAACATCAACCTCTGGTTTTTGGCTCTTCCAGCGATCAATAAAGAAAAAGGTATGATCAAAATTCCTATTAAAAAAGCTCTGCATTTGCTTTTTTTGCAGACCTAAACCATATCCAAAAATAATATGCATTTTAACAGCATAGCCTATAAGTCCATCGTATGAAATCGCGGGTTGTGTTTCAAGAAGTTGTAAAACTGCTTCAGACGATGATTCAAATAAATATTCAGCTATTTTTATTCCCTCTTCTCCGCCGTATCGCTGATATTCGGGAATGTAGTTTATTAATTGAATAGAATTATTCGGTAAATAGTCAGAAGGGACAAGTTTTAGGTTGGTCTTCGAAGGTTTTGATTGTAAATATTGTGAAATATTATCTACGATGAATTTTGAAACATATTCCTTTTCCAACTCGGTTACTTTAACCCTGAGCCTAATGTGGGGACCGTTTTCATTATATCGAATAAAAAAAAATCCAAGTATTTTATTTTGACGCTTTAATTCTTTTATTACCGGATATATGCTTTCCGTTAATAATGGAACCGGATAATCCCAATAAAAAATATGAAAACTCAACCAGATCATATAGCAAAAAAATGAATTGTAAAAACGTTTAGGAAATAAATATTCTCTGAAATCATGATAGCATTAAAAAACTTTGTAAACAACCTTTAAGACAAATATTGTCTCAACTAGGTATAACTTTGCTTAACAATAAGCGTATTTGGCCCATATGATGAATTTCCTCTTCAACAATGTGAAAAAGCATATAATAATTATTTAAGCTGGCCCCAGTCTTTGATGGCAAATTGGAATATAACCACTCATCCTCACAATTTTTAAGTTTGACTAAAGTATCTGCTCTTACATCTTCAAAATTTTGGAGATAATATGCTATTGGTAGGCCTCTTATTAGAGATTTATCTAAATTATTAGAAAAGCCATTTTCCCAAATTGCGGTTTCATTTTGGTCTAATTGCCTTCTATCAAAAACATAAACCTGATTTACATATTCAACACAGCAAACATGTCTCAGAAGTGTACCAATTGACGCTCTGAATGGCGGTTCAAGATAATCGAGTTGCTTGACAGTAAGATCCTTAATGATTTTAATGGTTCTCCCCCTAGTCAATTCCATAATTGAAACAAGATGCCCTATTTGGGAAGTGTAACCCTCAATGCTTCTAATTCTAAAATCTTTAATCATTCCCAAAATAAACTAAGAAATAGCAAAAATCATAGAACATACAATTATTTGTAATGTTCGGCATCTAAGTTAAGAGATAAAATATTAAGTACAAGTGATTAGCCTTCAGACTAAATATTTAGTGATAGATTTCATTTTACATGATGAAATGAATTGCAACATTGTTTCTTCACACTTCAAATATATAATTCTCAATTGTTGAAAAACTTAAAAAGCAAACTACATTAATTTGAGGTGTCCATATTTTTTCGCTTTGTTATTTATTCTAAGGACATTTTTTCAATAAATTTAATTATAGTCCACGATTATCGATGTTAAAAATAAACGTTGTTTTTTTCAAATATTTTTTTCAGATTTATAAAAATTTAAACCATATACGCAATGAAGAAAAAACTAATCCTAGAGGATTTAAAAATCGAAAGTTTCTTAACTTCTTCCCATGAAGAATTAACACAAACCGAAAAGTTTTTAGGTGGAGTGGTCAGCCCGACCTCCACAGATTCTTATTACACTGATTGTGACACCACCCATGCATGTCCTTCTTCGCCAACAAGTGCGTCTGACTATGACTGCCCATGATTTTGGTCTTTAAATCGTCTAATACAAAAAAGTTATGAGTTTAAACTTATAGCTTTTTTGTTTTAAGACCTCGCGAGATGACATGAGGTAGCTTTTATTTTAATACTCATATTATTGTTGTTACGAACCCAATGAAAAGTCTTTATTTAAATGTATGAGAATTACACATT
>Ga0193726_1001547_pt1 | contig 17824 bp, 20 predicted proteins | sample H2c1metaG_FD_144928 | JGI IMG/M metagenome (GOLD analysis project Ga0193726, IMG submission 144928) | Soil microbial communities from a riparian zone of the East river system, Colorado, United States - H2c1 | ecosystem: Environmental > Terrestrial > Soil > Riparian zone | place: USA: East River... | reverse complement strand
GTAGACATATACAATATTCCATTGGAAACGTATGGGCCCTGGTTGGTAGACATATACAACATTCCATTGCAAACAGGAGGGCCGGCCCTCGTAGACATATAGAATATCCCATTGGAAACGTATGGGCCCTGGTTGGTAGACATATACAACATTCAATTGCAAACAGGAGGGCCGGCCCTCGTAGACATATAGAATATTCCATTGCAAACGTATGGGCCCTGGTTGGTATACATATAGATTATTCCATTGCAAACAGGAGGGCCGGCCCTTGTAGAATTCTACAATATTATGTTTCGGATATATGGGCTCTTCCTGGTATACATGCAGACTTATTCAGTGCACATGTTGTGGTCCAGCTTGGTGTACATGTGAGGGCCGGGAAACCTCTGTCGCTATTACAACCTCTACTTTCACATATAAGAGCTAAGACGATATCCACTTAAGCAACCCATGTACACCTTTTACTTGTCCTGCACTAGATGCCTCCACCTTCTCCACTAAGTCTCCAATCACCTCACACTCCTGTCCTACCGCTGCCACCCTCCATTGCAATACCTTTGATTCCTGGATCGATAATCCTGGCTCATCATCATTCGACTTAGATTCCTACACACAATACAAAGGAATGAGTGTAGATCCAACGAATCAAACACTACTTACCTTTCTGGTGTAGGTCCCCAACAGTATTGCTAATTCTTCATCTAGCAAGTATTCCGCAGGCTCAAGCCCGGAAGATACCCACCATTTTGAAAGCTGCTTGAATGTTGGGTCCGGCTCAGGAATATCATCGCTTGCCTTCGCAACCATTTGCAGCCTCTCTAAGTCAACTTCTTCTTTTAAATATCGCAGTACCTCCTTGATGATCTGTGGGATCCGGACATGAATCCCTTTGATCGCCATCATTCCTATGGCTGTACAAGCCAAGTCCTTTAAAATGTAGTCATCTGTACAGCGTTCTACATGTAAACTGGTTGAAGACTTACCACTTCCACGTAAAGACCATACATCAAGCGGTCGTACCCTGTTCTGTCTTGGTCGAATGGGCCAATGGTGTGCATGATCGCCTCATGATGTCTCGATGCGACCAGATCAATGACCTTCTGGCCATTGTAGTCAGTAGGAGGACTTGATGAAGTGGACATCTTCAAGGTGTGGTTTGTGTGATACAACTGTGGACTGGTGCCCGGCGCCAAATTATTGATGACCTGATATAGAAATACCGATTTGCCATCTACGCCCCCATTTCCTCTCGCCCCAAATTGCAATGTCTGCCACCAGTCTTCCAGGACCCTCCCGGCGGGATGAAAAACGACCATTGCAACGTCCCCCAGAACAACAGAATGAAGACCCACTTGCATGTGAACTACTCCTGTATTCACGTATACGGCGGGCGGCCATGAAGGCGGACCTTTCTTCACAACCCCAGAGCTCCATTGACGATGAGTTCATCCTGTTTAAAAAGGGTCTTAGCATGGAGCTGGTAAGTCTCATTTTCATCCATTACTGTCCTATTAATACTCTCTTACCCTTAGATCTGTTTCGCTCAACACATCGGCGAGCATATAGCTGCCGGGGATGAGATCAGACTCTCTCCCCATATTAAGGGGCTGCTTGAGATGTGTATATCTCCCGATGATCCAGAAGACCACGTAGAGGAGTCCTATGGCCTCATTCAGAGGACGACACTGGAAATCTCGTGCTACCTTTGGGAAATAGAATATCAATACGGAAAGCCCTGTTCCTTGGCACCAAGTGGGTTACCGAACGTGCCCTTAAGTCAATGGTGGAAGGACGGAAGATTTGACCACCAATGTCCCGGGAGTTTAGAACATCGTAGTACTATGGTGGAGTGGCTTGTGCAGCCGGTTAGTATACCAATTTCCTCATAGGTTTGACTGTTTATGCTGAGCACTCCATAGGGTCCCCTGATGCAATCTGATCAGAGCCAATCAGATGCTTGGTTGTACAGCAGGAAACCTTTAAACATCGATGTCGCCGGCTTCAATGTATCTGACCTGAAGGGAGCGCTGGCTGATTTGGAGGAGTTAGAGGTGAACTTGACTCTGGTGGATAAGAAGATATCTCAGTTGTTAAAGGAGGCTGATCACTCAGCCGACAATGCAATTAGGGTCTTTAGTGACAGCAGCTCCTGATCACAATGGAGCCGGCTTCTAGTACGTAGATGGCACAAGCGGTGCACCCGGATCTTATACTACACAAATATAGACTGTACAATGCAGGAACTACCAGGTCACCTCAGTTTCGAAAAATCAAATGTAGCTTGTTCTTCGAATGACCTCCACATAGCGATCTGCCTGTCAGCATAGCAGATGTGTCCTAGCCGGTCATCTCCCACCTTCTCCCTCCGGGAGGACCATCGAGTTACTTGTGTCCGGAAGTACAATATGGTCCAGTCCATTTCATAAGGTAACAGAGTGACCTGTTCTCTAGCCCGGTCAAACTTCGCCTTTGCCCGGAGCCAGTGGACGCGATAGACTGTAGTCGTGATAAGAGAGAGTATATCATCGAAAATCAAAAAGTGATTCAATATTGATCTACACTCACGCTCAGCCATCCAACTGTGATTCTCTGTATCGCCTTTGACGTCCATGTTCCAGAACCAAGAGAGAGTAGCTTCGGACCGGCTGGGAATGCGCACATCTATTATCGCTGTGCTTGCCTTGAGATCAGCCTTCTTTAGGACCTGGTACTTGGAAATCACAGATTGCTCTGCTCCGAGATGTATCAAAGCTTGCCGGGCATTGCAATAAATCCTAGCGTGCTGCCGGACAGATACCTCTACTGAATGAACGGTTTGCCATGCCCGGGTCTTCTTCTGTTGACTCTTCGCGTTCCGAATGGATGTTCTGAAAAGAAAGGACTTTTGGGCCAGTGCGATTCTGATCTGATGTAGGGCATCGTTCGCTTGGCCCATCCTAAGACCAATTTCCTGTTGGACAATGCTTGTATGTATTACCATCTTACACCAGTCAAGCCCCAATGTCGATGGAAGCATAATAGAGGATCTTTCAGGCTCTATCGCAGTGGTGGACTCTGCCGCCCCTGTCTGAAGCACAGCAAGAGGGTTGTCCACATCAACCTCTGTATCTGACTCTGAGATATGGTCGAACAAATCATCCCGATCCATCTGGGCATGGCTGTCTAGAAAGTCTTCATCCACCTCCAAATTGAGTAATGTGGACGCATTGGCGGAGAAACTGTCTATTTGGGTTTGAAGCCTGTGCCGGCGCTCCTGCAGCTGAACCTGTTCGTCTAATGATGGGCGCTGCCCAAGCTGACGCACATGAGCACTCAAACGCAGCCTGCACGCAATATTATTTAGTTCCATTCAACAAGAGGCATGCAAGACTAACTGGGACTCTTGGATCTGCAGCCCTTTAGCTAGCCAGGCCGCTGTACCGCTCGTTACTCCAGACGTCCGCTCCTCCTGTGTTAACTGGAGCTGGTAAGACGCTCTTCCTGGCGCAACGTCCTGCTTGACATCATAAATGTCCATGACCTTTACATCTGTCGCCCGAGTTGTCCTGGCATGCTCTTCCTGTTTGCACCACTCATCAAGCAAATTGGGATCGACCGTCTCATTCAGTTCCTCAAATTCCTCCCGGGCAGTAATTAAAGCAGCTTTCGCCTTGTGGTACCTTTTGCATAATGCTTTAACTATAAAGGATGGAGAATCAGAATATATGAATGGGCCGGAATAGATTCAGGAGCCGGCTCACCTATTCCAACCAGCTTTTTCCAGTTTGAATCGTTCATATGGTCGTCCAGGACCTCCCGCCTGTGAGAAGTCGCCATTCCCCGAGTGCTGCCTGAGATGAGGTTTAGATGAGACCATAATGTCTCAAGGATCTCTCCGTCTACATGGCCCGTCCCTGATATGAAAGCAGGATAGTATCTAGGAAAGCATTCCCTGACATGGCCGTGGACGTGCCAGACGCCTATGCCTTTGATTATTTCTAGATCATCCGGTAATGAGAGGTGAGGATTGCGGCAGACTCTTTCAAGAAGGTGCACGCCATATTGACAGGCGATATCGTACAAGAGGATGACCTTGCGAACGTCCTGTGCTGTGACATTCACTGCTTGGCAGAAGGAATAGTCCATGTTCATCTGCCTTTCACCCTTCTGAAAGTCTACAACCGAGTGTGGACAGAAGCAGCCATGCCGGGCACAAGCTGTAGCACCAATCCCTGTAGCTTCTAGGTTATGACGGTTTGCATTTGCCTGGTTTACTGCTTTGTGATTGTTGCAACTCGAGCGCTGCAAAATATCAATGATAAATGGAAGACTGGCGCGATGCAACTGAGTGCTGACCTGCTTATCCTCCGTCGCAGCAGCTAGATGCGCTCTGTATGCATGGGTGTTCACCATGAATGCAGTCCCATCAGATAGAAGTACATCATCTTGTGGGTTTCGCATGGCCATATGTTCTGCTGAAAAGTTTCCATCCATCACGAACCCACGCATAAAGACCCATCTAAACTAGAATAAATGCTGTATCAATGAATGGCAGGAACCAGTCACATACTGATTTTCATCCTCTGTCCAGTTTTCTGGCAAATTAATGCCAGGCTGAGGACATGCCGGGCAAAACAAAGCTAAGTCCCCGGGACCAGGGTCATCGTCTGTATGGCCAAAGCCGTGCCACTTTCTATACTTGAGATCTCTCCACTGTCGTACGACCCTCATGAGCTCCCGGTACCGGTCCTACATAGACATTAGTGGGGGGGATGCATAGACCATGTACTGGCAACTTGCCGGCGCACTGCTTGGAAATGCATTGCTTGTGATCCTGCGGAGCTTGGTGTAGAAGCGCAGGGCGGAGACCTTACACTCTCTATTGTCCACCAAAAAGTCGTCTAGGACTGTGAAAGAGAACCCAGTCTGAGGCCGCTTTTGGCTGCCAGGATAGATAGCCATGTCAAGCATCTGCTGATCAAGAGGCTTAGAGTCTTCACACTTGCAGCCCCGCACCCCAATGTAATGAATGCCAGACCGGTCTACAATTACCATGATTGGGCACCCATTCTTATCCAATGAGCCAGGACGGGGTGGTGTGGCATTAAGCACCCCGGCGCTATCATCTTCTTCATCTTCCCATTCTTCAAGCTCATCGGTCTCTTCATTGGAGGGTGCAGACAGGTCCTGCAAGTAAAAAGGTGTAAGCATGCAAGTATGACTAAATATAAAATCGCACTTGAGCCGTGTGTGGACATTTGCAACCTTGATGACCAAGGTGGATTGAGACACCAACGTCTCGAAGCCATGCAGGTGTAAAGTGTGAACCAGTCCACATCTCGACCCTGTGAAATGGGAGAAGAAGGTGAGTATCCCTGCAACAGGCGATGCATAACAGTGGGTGCCCGAGGCATTGCAAACACCTCCAACTACCATCTCGATCCTTGCAAACAGTGCAGGTACGGTCAGGAGATGGGCCTTCTGCATGGAGAAGGGCTTGCAGATACTCCTTTCTAAGTGGTAGCCAATCTCTCATAAAGTCATTCTGGCTCTAAAGTGGGCCAGGGTCACCATAGATTAGAAGACAGAGAAAGCGATAAGACAAGCACCTTTCGTCCTGGAAGCTTTAACGGCTGAAGGTCTTGAATGTCATAGTGAAGGCCATCTGATCTTGTTTGATGTCCACTAGAGTCGGACGTCTTTGGTTTGCTGGGTGAGGACCATCCCTTCTGGACAACCCTCTTCACATAAGTTGAACCGATATTTGATGTCTTCTCCTCGAATTTGACGAGCCGGACCTTCTTTGTAACTCTGAACTTTTGGCCGGCCATTTGGGTAACAAGGACAGTTGAAGCAAGGTTACCAGTGTATGCAGTTGGTTGGTTGGATGATTGTTGTTTCTTAAAGATACCGAGCGGACAGAGGCTGGAAGGAGCTCAAAGCCACAAAAAAACATATCTTTATTCCGGGGTATCTAGTCTACATTATCATACATTTCTATGTTCATCCAACCCGGAGCCCTGACATGGAAGCGCTCATGGACATTGTCTTTCATATAACCTGCAATACATACCCTGTCCGCCTTGGACTTCCCAACGCCATGCGGAATACAGTAGCCACTGAATAGAACGCCAGTCCCGGAGGTGTATGCAAGTTGTACCCCCAGAGATGGCCAGACCATCCTGGTGTCTGGATCTCCTCCTATGGAAACAAGAAAGTCATACCATTCAGAACGAGTGCCCGCATCACGATGGATCGGCGACTCTCTGTTGGCAATGACACTGATGGCACTAAATATTGAACTCCAGCATTGTAGACATTCCGCTACCTCCGGGATGTTGTGCATCTCCATGAACGCAATTAAACCCGCATCATAAAGGTCAGGGTGTGCAACCCTAACGATGGCACTCAATAATGCGCCGGCCTCCACAAAGTCGAATGCCCAAGATCTACAACCCTGATCTGGGTTGTTCGCTTTAAGGGTGGCGGACACTTCCACCTCAAAGGCCTTTGTCTATATGGCAGTTAACCTCCATACTTCAGGAACCAGGATACTTTGAATGATCAGGGACTCACGTCATGGGCTTGTTGAAACCAAGCCGGCGCCATGTTAACAACGCCTGGGGGGATTGTGATGCATTCCTCTGGAGGTTTGAAGTAGGCTTGGTCAGAGCGCCAACTCTTGTCCCGGCCATTGGACGGCTTGCCCTTGGACTTCAAGACGGAATCTAAATGAGCCATAGAGGAGAATAGTTGCTCCTGTCAATGTTGTATCAATGAATGCAAATTGTAGATTAAAAGGTGTAGACGTACCTGTCTGTGCCGGAATAACACATTTGGTAAATACCAAGCGATAATGTGTCCATGCTGGTCAATAAATGTTGTGGGCTTGGACACGTAGATGGGAGGGTCCAAGGGGGGGTAGCGCCCTGCCATAGACGCTAACATTTGTTGCATGTCCGTAATCTTTTGGGACTTTGGCCAACGGGCGCTGTAGCGTGGCATGTCCCAGGGAATAGCAACTGGATGGTATCGGTAAGCTAGGAAAAGGGGTCATTAAGAAGCACTTACTACGATTCCTGAAGGCCACAGCCAATGTTTGTGCAGCATGCTCGCATTCGGCCACCAACCCAAGCGAGAGTGCCATTGGATGGAGAGCCGGGGAAGTGTGCCGGTCACCACCCTGGCCGGCCTCCAATATCTCTCTAAACAGATTTACAACATGTGTGGAGACGAGCTCCGTCAATTGCAAAGGTGAAGATTCTACTGTGGTAGACATTGGATCCTGAGAAGGAAGCGTTGTCCTTATTTGGAAGTTCCTTGCAGGCATCTGTGACCGGGACAAATGCTTGATGCCCCGGAGCAATAGCATCAAACGCCGGGACATGAAGTCAAGGCTCTACGACCTCCTGCCCATCCAAGCATTAGACTTAGTGTACTGAACTCGAATGAATGTGCATGGTATTCTCTGTATAATTTACGTCCAGATACAGAAATGATAGGACAGCCGGGATGCCGTTAGGTAGAAATATTTTGCCCGGGCACTGACTAAACATCTCTCTATGCCCGGGCACGCCTCGATAACATAGTCTAGCCGCATGAAGATGGAAGCTAGGCTTGATAAATATGAGGCGCTCAATTAATTTTCATCCATCTTCCCTTGTCCCACAGCCTAACATTCCATATTCCCCATCTTATCACAATGAAGGAATTAAATTGGTCTCCTGCAGAGCGTGCCATTCTTGACGCAGTGTTGGACACCTTTCGATCAGCCAGCGTTGCAGACAGACCGATCATCATCGCTGATACTGCAAAAAAGATCGAAGCCTTGAGAAAGGATAATGGTTCAACAAAGAAAGCGGACATCAATGCAGTGAGTAGTCATGTAGTGGCAGCCTCTAATTGTTCAAAGTTTCCTAACAGTCATTCAGCAGGTAAAAAGATGGCTTTATAACAATTCTCGCAAAGCCAAGAAGCCATTGAAGACATATCAAAAGCCCTGGACGGCCCGGATGGTCTTTGCTCGAGAGCAGAAGGATGCGATCATCACCCGGGCCACATTTCTCTCTGGTGAGGAGGCTGGTACCCAAGGATACCTGGGCCACCATCAGAAAGCGGCCAAAGAAATGTTTGATGAGCTCCCGAAGGCACAAGTGAAGGAATATGAGAAGCAGGCGATTGAATGGAACAGTGAAGGGGTTCCAGCAGAATTACAGCTTCAGTGAGTCCTTTCATGTGTCGTTGACTTTCCAGAGCTAGTCATTAATTTTTACCTGACATCTAGGTTGGCTAAGAAGGGTGCGGTCCGGCACATGAAAGAGTTCTCCCACCACATGTTCAAGACCATGGGGACGAGAGTCTTTATCTTGTCAGCAGCAGTAAATGAGGATGGCGACATAGACGCCTCATGGTACGACGTCGATTCAATATTCTCGACTTTATTTCTGATTTAAACCACATCGTAGGCACGACTTCAATAATGAGTTAGGTGGTGGCGACGCCTTTCTGTCTGTGCAGCCGGGATGGAACAATGGGCCAGTCATGAAGTCCTGGATGAAGTATGCTGAAGCGAGCTTTTGTAAGTCCATCTCTAGCATGACATTTCCAATGCAGATGCTCATATCTGCCTTAAGCTGGGGAGGTGAAGCCTGCTGAATCGAAGAAGGGCAGCAAGGTTCGCATGCCTGTTGAGATGGACACGAACGAGCATGACCTCCCCATCATTCCTCCCGGGACTCCCTCATGCAGACAGGATATGGACTCCATTTTGCGGCAGTTCATCGGGGGATATCAAAGTATGTGCTCCCTTTGATTGTATACTGTGCTCAACTGATCGATCAACAGACCTTGCATCTGGCACAAAGCTGCCTGTGACATGGATTGCACTCGCAGGCGAGCAGGACCAGTTAGTCGACGATATGTACATGCCGCCCAACACAGAGTTCAAAGATCCATCCCGCATGAGCCTCCTGCAAGGAATGCCAATGTTGGAGTTCTGGAGGGACAGGGAGGACAAGGGGCTCACGCCCTTCGAGTTCCATCACTACCGCACCAGGGATGGAAGCTATCACAAGGCTGTGACGTTAGCCAGCACCATCTACTCGTCCGGTACAAAAGGGAAGGCCCGGCAAACGAAGAAAGTAACGACAAAGCCTGCGCCGGAGGTGAAAGGAAAGAAGAAGGTAGCGCCAGTACAGAAGAAAAGGCAGCTGCGTGGGCGGCGCACTCCAGAGGTCAGCTCAGAGGATAGGGAAGAGGAGAGCGACAAGGATAGTGATGAGGCGAATGATGATGATGAAGATATGGACGAGGAGCTGGGTGAAGAGAATATGGAGGAGGACTTCACAGACGTCTTGAAAGCCATGGTCGATATGGAGGAATCTATGGATGCTGGTCCATCGCAGGCACCTGGGCATGTCTTGAAGGTTCCGGGAACATCACCTGCGGATGTAAAGACCAGCAGCTCCCGGCTCCAATATCTGCTGTCCCTGTGCACCAGGTCGTTTTACCAGGACATGGTCAATGAAATATTTGCGCAACAAGTAAAGTCAAGCCTTCGTATATTCCCTGCATCTACTAATGACTCTCGTTATTAGGTGTCGCCTGCACGAGCAGCTGTGCCCGGCGTCCCGGCATTTGGCACTTGGGGCTACAACTATCCATGCCTTCCCGAGGCATTTCATGGTAGCCGAACTCAAATTCAGAGCTGTTTGGACTGGCTCATAAGCCGGCCTCATTGCAATGCGGTTGGCAGGTACCTTGGTCGATCCCATGGTGAGGCTGTTGCTTTAGTCATAGGGCTTCTTGTGCAGGACATGTACAAGGCACAGTTCAGTCAGGACCCTGACGAAGACGTCAATCAATCCGTCCCCCATTTCATCCTGTCCAGCAAATTGGACTTTTCCACAATTGACGAGATCTTGCTACCACTGTGCGAGGCCATTACAACGTGCGTTCGCCAGGCAGCAAATGACAGGTCCACTTTGGATTCAAGCCTGTTTCCATATGTAGAGGATGGCATTATGCCTTCGCCCAAGGTCGTCATGCCTACACAAGTCGTGAAGGGAAAGAAGATACGCCTTGCTGATGAGGAAGAAAGGGAGCCGGCCAAGAAGAAAAGTAAGATGGTCCCAGGAAAGAAAAGGCCGGCTCTAATTCAACCCATTGAAGCATCTGATGAAGGGAGTGAGCCAGCCAGGAGGAAGGGCAAGATGGCCCGCATAGTAGAGTCTGATGATGAGCCGCACACACCTGAGCCGGCAAAGAGGAAGGTCAAGATTGTCCCAGGCAAGAAAAGGCCGGCTCCTGTTAAGCCCAATCTACCATCTGATGACGACCCGCACACTCCCACATCTGCACCAGATGAGCCGGCCAAGAAGAAGGGAAAGAGGGTGGCACAACGAAAGGTGCCGGCGCCAGTCAAGGACACTGGTGACTCTAGTGACGAGCCACACACTCCTACATCCGTTCGAGAAGGGTTGGATATGAAGAAGGGCAAGACGACTACTGATGCTCCCAGCAGAACTCAGCCGAAGAGAGCAAATAAAGACATTACCTGGACCAAGACTCCATCTGGGCTGAAGAAGGTTAAGGGGCGCACAGAATAGTTTTCACTTAGTTTGTTTCCATGTATCATTCTTTGACCAGCAAATGATGAAGTCTATTTGAACCAAGAAAGAAATACATTTGTTAAACTACAAAAAGAAAAGAAAAACAAAATTGCGACCACAAATGAATCTCTATAGACCAGAATCTACAAAGTACAACATATACAATCTTACTTCTTTGAATCAGAGCGTGAGGGCTGGGCAGTAGTATCTTCATCACGTCGAGGCCTTGGACCAAAGAGAGGCGGCGGGGTATTGCGGCCCGGGCTGTACGCCTGTCTCTCATAGTACGACTCCGGGCGTGGTGCCATCTCAGGAAGGTTCAAGGACCCAGCCAATGGTGTTCCTGGCAAAAATAGTGGTGTCCTTTCTCGCTGAGCAGGAGCTACATCCGGGGCCGGTACTACGTTGACAGAAGGGCCTGACACATGCGATCTAGTGTCAGGATCGACATCCATTGGAACAGAGGGCATGGGGGGTGCAGATGGCGCGGCGGACGCATGACGGGAGCCAGAACGAGAGAGGGATCGAACACGAGCGAATGGCTGCTCGAGCTCTCCCATGGGATCATTAGGGTAGAGGCGGATGAGGAATTGCCTCATCGTCTCCACCCCCCTCTCAATGGCTTGGACTGTGCTCCCAAGCTCATTGATCCTGGCGTCCCAACTGTCAACGCGGGTCTGCAAGGCCTGCAGATGCTCTGCCATTGCTGTGCCACCAGTACCACTGGCAGGGCTTGGCAGAGCTGAATCGAATGGCAGCGCCGGCGACAGAGCAGGCTCGCTTTGGCGCACGATGGATATTCCAGCTGTAATGGAACGTAAAGTAAGCCTTGGCCTGTCAAAAACAAGAGAAATACATACCTCCTGGTGTGACTCTCAGGACAACGCCACTAGAGCTCCGTCGAACAGGTGGCCTCTCCCCAATATACTGCCCACTCTTCGCCCTCTTGACACGAGAGTCAGCAGATGACTCAGCCTTTGACTTTGCAGCAGGCTTTTCTCCTGACTTGGAGCTTCCAGACGAGGGCGGCCTGGATCGCTTGTTGTTTGGCAACGGCGCATCAGCAGGGTTTGATGGTGCTCGAGCTTTGGAGGCTGCCCGGCGCGTGAGCCTCGTAGTTCTTACTGATTGGATGGGGGGAGGGGATACCGGCGCGTCTGGTAGAGGCTGCTCGGCTGTAACTGGAGCACGAGCGTTTGATGAAGCTCGACCTCGCGATTGAGCTCGAGCAGTTGACCTTCCGCGCCTTACCCTTGGAGGATCCTCGCCCGGCTCTCTGTTGCACTTGTACTTCCTTTGTCTGCAACCGCGGCAGCTGACGAAGGAGCTTGGTACGCACGGAATATCGAGCCTGCGACAGTTGCGGCAGGGTAGTAGCTACAAGATAGTATTGTCAGTTATGATACCTACTTGAAAGCAAAGTAAATAACTCACAGGTTCTTGCTCTGTCTCTCGTTCCTTCCCCTTTCCTTCAGCCTCCACTTCTGCTCCCTTCTCTACTGGCTGCTGCACGCTGGCGGCTTCCTTCTTCTTACCCTTTCCAATACTTACACTCCTCTTCCTGGCTGGTTGCTTGCTGTCTGAGATGACCTTCGTCGCTACCTTCCGGCCCCTATCAGCCACGCTTGGTATGACAATTGTGCCGGAAGCCACAGGCACAGAAGGGTCAGGTGAAAATAAATCCCTTTGCCTTGACCTTGAGCTACGACGACGTGGCTGCGACGGTCCCGCCTCACTGATTACATTGGCAGGTGGATGGGAGGTGGGTTGTGAAGCCTTGAGAATCGGCTCAGATGACGCCGGCACGTATCCACCAGCTGGGGTAGATGCGGCCGAGACTACAACATTTTAATTAGTCATGTATGAGAAATAAGAGCCTAATTACTTACTTTCTGACATCCACCAAATATTTTCAGCATCCGGCCCGATGCCTACACTCGCAGGAGCAGGAGAGAGCCTGCCAGGAGCCCACTGATCTGACTCGATCACATCGTTCAAGTCGACTGCTTGCCTGTTCTCCATTGCGACCTGAATGGCATCCGACGCAGATGAGAGGATCGATGGCAGGTGATACACTCTGCCACGAGCGCCCATGTTTCGAAGGGTTCTCCACTGATCTAATGCTGCAGCCTAAGATGAGATCAGTATTAGCTCCTGAAAGTAATATATGTGGCAACAATGCTTACCACTTCCAGGACATATCCATTACAGAATGCGTCAGAAGGATTCTGCGGACGGTCTTCCAGAATGTGGGCAGCACGCCTGATCCTTTCTGCAGCAATGAAGATCCGCTCTTGAAGTCTTGATGCATTGGCAAGGTAATCGTTCGACATTGTATGAAGTCGAGGTTGTAGATGGTGATGGAGGGGCTGGTGATGATAAAGCCAGGAGCTCAATGCGTGCTTAAGTATTTGTCCCGGATCCCCGGGCCCGCGCCTTCCTCAGCAGGAGTCGCCCGGCATCCAATATTTGTCATCTAAGCAAGTCATTGTTACTTCTCATTGTGTAATCTATATAGTTAGGAAAGCTAAATAGTGTTTATTGTCCCCATAAAGCAAATAATACGGTTGCATTGTGAGGCCCGAGTTTTTGTAATTGGTGTCCTAATTAGGAAATCACGTGATGTTGCCTTTGTCGTGTTGATCTGGACTTTGTGCTGGTGATTTAAATCTATTCAGTCCCGGACGTATAGCAACTCATCCAATGTCCCGTCCCACACCTAACCGAATTGACAGAAAGAAGGTGACCGGCCGACTACTCTCGTCTGCCCAAATCCAAAGCATGGGCTTCACAGCGAGCGACTTCTCATTGACACCTCTGGAACCACCAGGTAAGTGATCGCTGGTATACATAATAAATTGTCAATAACTGACCTGCATCTTTATAGCGCCGATCATTCGGGGCCGAATCAGTACAGGCCCCAGAGAACCCCCAACCGCTAGCTCTGCCACCGTTCCACAGGTCATCAGCAACCACCAGTACTCCGGCCTGTCAGACCGCTCCAATACAAGCAAGCGTGGCCCAGGCCTAATCTCCGCAGAGGCTCTGCAGCGATTGGACTTGTCCCCCTCAAGGTTCAATACATTCAGAGCATCAATCAGTGCTGGTCCCTCCCAGGCTGTTACACTGTCGACAGCTCCTCCAGCTGCTGTTGTCAAGGTTAACAGTAGTCAACAACACGCCGGCCCATCACACCGCTCACTACATGGGAAGCGCTCAACGGATAATTCGGTTCGGAATATGAGGGAGATGGCAGAGCAGGCGCTGCAGGAGCTAAACCTGTCACCGTCAATATTCAATAGACTGACAAGGCCTGGGACTTCTGTTCAGGCCGTTGACCCCATGGATGTTGACAATCCATCCCATACAGGTATTTTTCCATAAGTATACTGATTTGAATAAGACTAATAATGTTGTCTGTAGGTCCGGTCCCATCCAAACCTCCAAATGTGGCTTCTGGAGGTCAAAGGTTCAAGATTCCACCCGCAGGTAAGTGTATCTGGTATGTCGACGAAAACACAAATGAAACAGCAACAGCACTTCATGGATACTTACCTGCAGATTTCCAATTGCCTCCGAGTCAACCAGGCCAGGAGGTCTCGCATGAAGGGGGCAGTACAAGGGCGGCGGTCCACAGGAATGTTCGATGGGGTAAGAATTCCATTTTGTATTGACCGCTTGAGAGATAATGATAATAATTTGCATCTAGCATCATCGCCGGTCAAACATCAACGTGTTAAATGTGCAGACCATGATCTTCCAGGTGACAGCCCTTCATGCACATCAATAGACTCAGACAGTTCGGAGCTTCCAGGGTCTGGGAGTCCTGTAATATCAGAGGAAGGCGATATTAGTCAGGTAGGAGAGCATTCTGGGAGAAGGTTATCTCCAATCTGTATCCGGTCGTCCTCTGTGACAAGGGATATGGATCTAGAGGGCCTGGCACCAGTTGACATCGATGAAGATATGGAGGTTGAAGGTCAACACCTCGAGGAATTTACGGATGTTCAAGGATCAGGTGCCGGGCGTGACACGAATATTGAACTCGTAGATCACAGGGGAGAAGAAGTGAACCCCAACAGGCTGGAGACTTCTAGATCAACAATGCTACAAGAAATCGATGAGCATATTCCGCCGGGACAGCTAAGGGACATGGCCATTGCCTTTCACGACGAGTTTCAGGAAGAGAATAGGAGGCTGCAGGACATCAGGGAATTACGAGTCATGCAGAGGAGGGCCTTGCGGAACGTGACATCATTGTCAAAGAAGCTGAGAACGAGACTTGCAAGGATTGAGGACTGTCAGAATCTTTAATAACTTGAATATACATACGTTACAGAAGTATTTACGTTTACATAAATAAAAATCCGTGTGTCTAGGTGTGCCGGCCAAGTAATTTGTATACAACGAGTAGGCTTGTATGCTAGCGCCAGCACAGCGATGTGCAATGGAATAGCGCGTATATCTACTAGTCCCAGCATTTCCATGTGCATTAGAATATTGTACATGACTCCCAGGAGAAGCCTGGATGTTTGCAATGGAATATTCTACATTAACACGAGTGCCAGCCCTCCGACGTAAAACAGAATAGTCTACATCATGTACATGTCTACCAAGGAGGGCCCATAGATTTGAAATGGATTATTATACGTTTGTACGAGGGCCGGCCCTCCTGTTTGGAATGGAATAGTCTACATGTATACCAAAGTGGGCCCATACATTTGAAATGTAATATTCTACATTTCTACAAGGGCCGGCCCTCCTGTTTGCAAGATAATATTCTACATGTATGCCGGGTTTTCCTCGTGTCGACAAATTCAAAGTTTCTTTATTTCTCGGACTGAGTATTGCTGTATTTATATTTTTTGTGAGCCTGTAGGTACAGTAAATACATTGCGTTCGTCGTCTTCTGCCTCGTCGTCGCCACCACCAATGGCAATCTCCACCCGCAAGGTTTTGGCTGCTGCGGTTGTCAGCACCTGCCTGTACATCTCCTTCGCAACTGTCTTCTGGGTCCACGTTGAAGCTTGAGGTACTAACTAGAAAGGTGTCGTTCAGTTGTTGACTTGAACGAAGAATTTCCGCACCACAGACGGACAGCCTGGACGAGGAATTACAGTACAGAATGGTGGAAGCGACCGCGAGTATTGATGCAAAAATGCCTGGAAAACCTCCTGGGTCGATCTGCGCCTGGGGTGGAAGGTGTATGTTGCAGCGGGTGGAACGTCGATCTGGGGCGGGACATGTGTCTACAGCTCGTGAGGTTGCATTGTGACCTGCATTGAAATCAGTGCTAGCCCATAACAACCGCTGCATTCGATGCTTACCAATTGACGTATGTTGTGTCTAAAGGTGAGCTAATTTTATGATTGAATTGGTAGGGTGGTACATGTGAAAGATTGATTGTAATTAGTCCTAAGACCCATATGTCAGAGCTGGAAATGAGTGAAAAGCGAAGAGAGAAAACGTACTAATAACTCTTCCTATTTACAATTGAAACACCTCTACACCCCCACTCCTTCATCTGACCGGTTTATTTGGGTTCCTTCAACGAATCTTAGTACAAGTAAGTTGATGAAACAAATAACTCACGTTATTATCCGCATCGACGTCCATCTCAACGTCGTCGATGTCCATCACGTCATCTTCAACGACATCAACATCCATCGGTTCATTATCGTAGTCGATATCCATGTTTTCGTCGTGGTACACGACATCGACAGCCATCGGTACGTACTGTAGAAGGTTAACAAATGAAAACGAGAAAGGATCACGAGAAAAACTCACTTCTGATGCGGGTTGTTGTGGTTGCATGGCGGAGAGATAAGTATCGACGGTGGTGGTTGTGAACAAGAAGAAGAATCGATGGTGGTTGTTGTGAACAAGAAGAAGAGTCAATGTTGTGCTCGGATAAGATGTGAATTGATGTGTAATGTAAACGTAAAACGAATTTGCTTTATAGAATAACGCTCTTCTATAAAAGAGAGGCTGAGGTTTGTTAATATCTGAGGACTGTTCCCTATAATCTACGCGTACTTTATCGACAGCATTTTATTTTGTATTAGTACAAATTACTTATTTTGGTGAAGTGTAGCACTCCTGGGAATTAATAATATATCGGGCGTGGTAGTGCCAAATTGGGGCGTTGATGATAACGGCTCAAAACCCGGCCCCAATGCAAGTGCCGCCGCCGGCTACTCGGGGATGGCCGATACAATTAAAATGGATTATTCTGCGTTTGTACGAGGGCCGGCCGATCTGTTTGCAATGGAATAGTCTACATGTATACTAACCAGGGCCCATACGTTTGGAATGGGATATTCTACGTATGTACGAGGGCCGGCCCTTCTGTTTGCAGTGGAATATGCTATATGTATACTAACCAGGGCCCATACGTTTGGAATGGGATATTCTACGTATGTACAAGGGCCGGCCGATCTGTTTGCAATGGAATATGCTATATGTATACCAACCACGGCCCATACGTTTGGAATGGGATATTCTACGTATGTACAAGGGCCGGCCCTTCTGTTTGCAATGGAATATGTTATATGTATACTAACCAGGGCCCATACGTTTGAAATGGGATATTCTACATTTCTACGAGGGCCGGCCCTTCTGTTTGCAATGGAATATGCTATATGTATACCAACCACGGCCCATACGTTTGGAATGGGATATTCTACGTATGTACGAGGGCCGGCCCTCCTGTTTGCAATGGAATATGTTATATGTATACTAACCACGGCCCATACGTTTGGAATGGGATATTCTACATTTCTACGAGGGCCGGCCCTTCTGTTTGCAATGGAATATGCTATATGTATACCAACCAGGGCCCATACGTTTGAAATGGGATATTCTACGTATGTACGAGGGCCGGCCCTCCTGTTTGCAATGGAATATGTTATATGTATACCAACCAGGGCCCATACGTTTGAAATGGGATATTCTACGTATGTACGAGGGCCGGCCCTTCTGTTTGCAATGGAATATGCTATATGTATACCAACCAGGGCCCATACGTTTGAAATGGGATATTCTACGTATGTACAAGGGCCGGCCCTTCTGTTTGCAATGGAATATGTTATATGTATACTAACCAGGGCCCATACGTTTGAAATGGGATATTCTACATTTCTACGAGGGCCGGCCCTTCTGTTTGCAATGGAATATGCTATATGTATACCAACCACGGCCCATACGTTTGGAATGGGATATTCTACGTATGTACG
>Ga0193726_1001546_pt1 | contig 17826 bp, 17 predicted proteins | sample H2c1metaG_FD_144928 | JGI IMG/M metagenome (GOLD analysis project Ga0193726, IMG submission 144928) | Soil microbial communities from a riparian zone of the East river system, Colorado, United States - H2c1 | ecosystem: Environmental > Terrestrial > Soil > Riparian zone | place: USA: East River... | reverse complement strand
GTATACGAGCTTCTTGTAGAGACGTGAGTTTTTGTCATTTGCGACGACCTGCGCGAGAATATCCAGCGCCGCATCATCTTTGGAGAAGCCTTTCACGGAGTGCCAGGTATAGTAAACTCGCGGCAGCTGAACCTTGTCCTCGAGCACGAGGAACGTATCGCGCGGGATTGTCACCGTCGGAACCGTCAGTCTGCGCTTGACCTCAGGCCCGCGAGGGATGGTCCCGAAGTACTGAACCACGAGTTTCTTCACTGCAGCTGGGTCGAAGTCTCCAGCGATCGCCAGCGTTGCGTTATTTGGGGCGTAATACGTTCTGAAGAAATTCTGCACGTCCGCCAGCGATGCGGCACCGAGATCCGTCATCGAGCCGATCACGGGCCATGAGTACGGATGAGACTTTGGATACAGCACTGCCAGGATGGTCTCGTCCGCTCTGCCGTACGGCTGGTTGTCAACACGTTGACGGCGCTCGTTCTTCACGACATCGCGCTGAAGATTCACCTTCGCGAGGTCCATCGTCGGGAGCAGGAAGCCCATCCGGTCGGCATCCAGCCAAAGCGCCAGTGCAAGAGCGTTCGACGGCAGAGTCTCGTAATAATTGGTACGATCTTCCGTTGTCGAGCCGTTATTGTCGGCCCCAGCTGCTTCGAGCATCTGATCGAATGCTCCAACAGGAACGTTCTGCGAGCCCATGAACATGATGTGCTCGAACAGATGCGCGAACCCTGTCCGGCCTACTTGCTCATCACCAGAGCCGACGTGGTACCAGGTGTCGACCGCGACAATTGGAGTAGAGTGATCCTCATGGAGGATCACCTCGAGGCCGTTCGGAAGCTTGTACTTCTCGAACTGGATACGGGGAGTGACCTGCGCGTCGACGCGCGAGCCGGGCAGAGCGCCAACACTTAAGTAGCATAACGCTACTAAAAAGGTGTTCCTCTTCACAACTTCCTCTCGAAAAAGAAGGCGAGCGGTGCTTTCAGCGATTCGCTAAAGATATACTTCCAGCGCGCTTCCCGGTTTGGCGAGATCGGGCTGGTTTGGGTGGGAGATGTGTAGGGTGTGAACCCGAAACGCCTTGCCAGTATCCGCAGCCGCAACATGTGGAATGGATCGCTGACGAGGAGAGCCGTTGTAAGACCGTGCACCTCGAGCATCCCGGCGACAGCACGCATTGACTCGCTGGTGGTTCTGCCCGCGTTCTCGATCAAAATGGCGCTGTCCGGTACGCCACGCTTCCGGGCATAGGTTCTTCCGACAGCGGCTTCACTTGTAGTGTCGCCGGCTCCCGTTCCTCCCGTAAGAATCAGTAGAGATGCCAGGTGGCGGTTCCACAAATCGAGGCCGTGATCGAGCCGGGCGCGAAGAACGGGCGATGGCTTGCCCGCGTATTGCGCGGCACCCAGTACGACGATCGCCTGCGCAGGCTGCGCTTCATCGCGCGAGCTCCAAACGAGAACCGCCGTGGCGGAAGCGATCCAGAGCGCGAATGTCGCTACGACCACGATCGTCAGTATTCGCCGAATGATTTTTACGGCATGTTTCGCTTTCGCAGCGGCAACAGCAGCAGCACGCTTCATCCGTGGAAGCTATGCTAGAAAGCGCGTCTCGTGTGAGGCTCCGGGCATTCGACGGAATACCCCCTGACCGCCAGTGCGGCCTTGAATTCGTCCTGGACCGGAGCTTCTCCGTGTACCAACCATATCGGTCCCAGGTTCGGCGATTTTTCCTTGACGCGTCCGAGCCAGGTAGCCAGCTCGGTTCGATCCGCATGTGCGCTATACCCGTCGATGACCTCGACGCGCGCGTGGAGAGCTACATCCTCCCCAAAAATCTGGAGAATCGGCTGCTTCTCCACGACTCTTCGACCGAGGGTATGCTCGGCTTGAAACCCGACGACAAGGATCGTATTCCTTGGATCGCCTGCTCCCTGCGCCAGGTGATGAAGAATTCGCCCGTTTTCCATCATCCCCGACGCGGCAATGACGATCATCGGTCCGTGAGAGCGCGAAATGGCTTTTGACTCCTCGACGTCGCGCGTATAGTGGAGGAGGTCAAAACGGAAAAGCTCACCCACCTTCCGTACCATTTCTTCGGATCGGTCGAAGCTTTCCGGATGCATCTCGAACACCGTCGTCGCATCGATCGCCAACGGGCTGTCGACATAGATTGGAATCGCCGGGATCGCGCCCTCTCTGACGAGTCCATGTAGCGCGTAGATGATCTCCTGCGTCCGGGCCACCGCGAATGCCGGGATGAGAACGCGACCTCCCCGTGCGGCAGTCTCACGAACCACCTGGGCCAATTGCGCGCGAGCGCCTTCCACCGATTCGTGGTCCCTGTTTCCATACGTCGATTCCATAATCAGGGCGTCGGCGCCTTCGGGAGGAACTGGGTCACGGATTATGGCGAGACCACCTCTGCCGATATCACCGGAAAACACAAGCCGCTTCGTCTTTCCTCCCTCTGTACAATCGACCAGTACGGATGCTGAGCCGAGGATATGGCCGGCATCGACATAGCTGGCCTTTACGCCCGGAACCACATCGAAGGGCTTGTTGTAAGGAACTCCCATCATCAGGTCCATCGTGCGTACCGCGTGTCGCATTCCATACAGCGGTTCGATGAATTCCTTTTTCCTCTTCGCCAGAAATTCGGCGTCTTTTTCCTGGATGTGTGCCGAGTCGGCAAGCATTACCGCACACAGGTCCCTGGTTGCCGCCGTTGCCCAGATGTTGTTGCCGTATCCCTCGGCAATTAGGTACGGAAGTCGTCCCGAATGGTCGATATGGGCATGCGAGAGGACAACGGCATCGAGGTCCTTGATAGGCAGCGGAAGCTTGCGGTTCTTCTCGGCTGAGTCCTGACGTCGTCCCTGAAACATCCCGCAGTCGAGGGCAACGGTATAACCGTTGACATGAAGAAGATGACAGGAGCCCGTGACTTCGCGCGCGGCACCGACGAACGTGATCTCCAAAACGGCTATCCTTCTGCTACTGCATCGCGCGAAAACAGGATCGTGAGCCGCTGCTCGTCCTGCGACATCAGCGCCGGCTCCCACCCTCCACGGCTTCTCTCGTTCAGAAGGTCAGTGAGTGTATCCTCGTCCTCACGCGTATGACGCGTCAGCTTGACCACCACAGCCTGGTATTCTTTCATCAGTGATTAGAGATTATGAGCCGGTGAGTGTTCGCGGTACTGATGCCGAAATCCCGGGGCTAGAATGATTGAGCGTGTCGAGGAATTCCCCTCTCTGACTATTATCCGGCATCCCCTCGTTCAGCACAAGCTGACGATACTGCGCGACAAGCAGACAGAGACCAAAACCTTCAAGGAGCTCGTCGATGAGATCGCCATGCTCATGGCCTACGAGGCCACGAGCGAGCTGAGTCTCGAGCCAAGGGAGGTAAACACGCCGCTGGAGAAGGCGTCGGGTTGGCATATCAGCGGCAAGAAGCTGACGCTGGTGCCGATCCTGCGCGCCGGTCTGGGAATGGTGGAGGGAATTCTCCGCCTCGTGCCATCGGCACGAGTGGGCCACATCGGACTCTATCGGGATCACGGTACCCTGCAACCGGTCGACTACTACTTCAAGGTGCCCGGAGACACGGCTGAACGGGATTTTTTCCTGCTGGATCCGATGCTCGCGACCGGAGGAAGCGCTGCCGCTGCCGTCGCTTCACTGAAGCGGGCAGGCGCAAACCGGATTCGATTTCTTTGTTTAGTTGCCGCTCCCGAGGGAGTCCGGCATCTCAGTGAGGCGCATCCTGACGTTCAGATCTACTGTGCCGCTCTCGATCGGCAACTCAACAGCCAGGGTTACATACTGCCGGGTCTCGGTGATGCTGGAGACAGGCTGTTCGGCACTCGCTGAGCGCTAGCCGAACCACTCCCTGGGATTCAGCCTCTGCTGATCAGCGGCGTCGACGACCCATTGCTGGCCCTCGGGATCTGTCACCTCGCCGGCAACGCGCTCGAACCAGACCGTCGCCTTTTTCGTATCCCCGATTCGCCTCCACAGCTCGCCGACCAGATAGGTGAGGATTGCCCGCTCTTCCCTCGGAACGGCATCGTAAGCCTCGAGTGATTCCTCGAACTTCCACGCGGCATGCCGGCGAAAGTAGCGCTCGGCTTCGGCGTCTCCCTCATCTACGCAGCACCACGCGGCACGAAGCAGGAGATCCGCGATGTGGCGGGGGTCCAGACCTTGCCACTGAGCAACTTTGGCGGCTGCCTCATACTTCTCCGAGCCGCACACCAGCGACAATCGAAGCGGAGCCAGCTCCTGGAGCACATGTTGTTTCAGTCCCGGACTCACGTCAGCCGCAGCTGTAAAGTCGGCTTCCGCACCGGAATAACCGCACGCGCTGCACATGTGGACGAGGTAGGCGAGCGGCTGGGTTCCAGCAGCTCGTTCATGGAAATCGGTCCTTTTTCCTCCGAACGCGTTTGTAGAAACCACGCTCTGAGACTTGAACTCGTTGTCGCACACGGGACAACGAAGCTCGATCTGACGCAGCGTTGTCATGGTTGCTCCTCCTAGCAGCGCTTCGAACTCTCAGAAATACAGAAGGAATATCTGTGCCATGATTTCAGAATTGATGTGGACGAGATCGGCCTTGTTGAGAGTTTGGGTGGATTGTATCTTCTCGCATCGCAAAAACCGCGACTGGCTCCCCACCCCGCGACCTGGTCGTTGATGCTCATCAACCTACTGCCTGACTTCTTTGCAGTTCACAACAGTACAGACCGTGTCGCCGCCTATCTCCGCTACTTTGAAAACCACCGCCGCTTCCTAGAAGCCTACTGGCACAACTATGTGCTGGACCCGGCAGGGCCGCATTTTCTGGAAGTCGTTCGCTCTGCCGCACTTGCAAGCAGAGTAGACCTTCGCACGATGCTCGAGAGGATCGACGTCGTCTCCCTCGCGAGAAATACGGAAGAGCAATGCCGGACTCTGTTCGATATCGATACGGATATTGACGTCGTGCTCATGGTCGGCGTCGGCGCGGCGAACGCCGGCGAGCTCGTAGTCGAGGGAAAGGGAGTCGCGTTCGTCTGCCTCGAGCATTTCACCAGCGTGACGAACCCGGAGACCCAGGGCCTTGGCCTAGACCCGGAATTAATCCCGCTCTGGCTGACCCACGAGATCGCACACACGGTCCGCTATACCTCGCCAACCAGCCGGAGCGAGATGAAACAGCTGATCGACGACGCGGGCGGGTACTACTCCTATTGGGAAACCGGCAGGCGGTCCTCGCTCCGCGAGCTCATGATCAACGAGGGCCTCGCGACGATTGCGTCGAGAACGATCAGCCCGGGACACGCCGCCTGGGAGTACTACGGATACACGAGACGCGAATACGCCGGTGATCTCGATCGGGCCGGCCTGGGACTGCGTCTCCGGTACCTGTCCGGTGGAATGAGCGACGACGCCCGAACTGTCGAACGCCACGTCTTCCCCGAGAGAAGCGGCTATTTCCTGGGCACGAAGATGGTCGAGGAAGCTGTAAATTCGCGTGGGCTTTCCTGGGCGATCCGCGCCAGTGCAAGCGAGATCACTTCGCTTTCCAGCTCTGCTGCTGCTTCAGCCTAACTTATTTTCCCACACAAAAAGAGCTGAACACCCGGTCGAGCACATCCTCGACTTCCACGGCTCCTATCAGCTCTTCGAGCGCGCAGACCGCGGTGCGAAGATGGACAGCAGCGACTGTTGCCGGAAGCTTCTCTTCCCTCCAGGCATCCGTAAACTGCTGGAGCTCCGAACGGGCAGTGTTTATCGCCTTCCGATGCCGGGCTCTGGTCAAAATTGGTAAATCGGGCACGATCGCTCCATGCCTCGTGTCCAGCATGTCATCAATCGCGCCCAGTAGCTCCTGAAGGCCTGCCCCCGTCTCAGCGCTGACTCGAATCACAGCGGACGAATGGGCCATTTCGTCTCGCGTTGATACTAAATCGCTTTTGGTGCGAATCGCCAGCATTGGTGCCCTCGAGCTACGGCCGACGAGGCGGATCGTCTCCTCGAGGCTCTTTGAATTCTCGGCACATGCGAGTACGACGTGCGCGCTCGCCAGGTAGCGCTCGCTCACTTCGATGCCAAGGAGCTCGATCCGGTCTTTGGTTTCCCGAAGGCCCGCGGTATCTACGAGGCGTAGTGGCCATTTGCCACTATCGATCACCGCCTCCAGAGCATCGCGCGTCGTACCGGGGATTTCGGTCACGATCGCGCGTGATCTCCCCAGTAGCGCGTTGAAGAGGGACGATTTCCCGGCATTCGGCGGGCCCGCGATGACGACGATTGCACCACCACGGATGACTTCGCCAGCCGGAGCGGTGGCGAGAAGCGCATCGAGCGATCTTCCAATTCCTTCCGCAGCCTGATCAATCTTTTTTCGAGGAACGGGTCCATCGTCCTCTTCGGGGAAGTCGACGTCGTAGGCAATCAGTGCTTCGAGCCCGATCATGTCATTCCTCAGACCGAGGAGACGACGTGACAACCCGCCATCCAACTGACCAAGGGCTGCCCGTTGCATGGCGTGGGAGCTCGCATCGATCAGATCACCAATCGCCTCAGCCTGAAGGATGTCCAGCTTTCCATTCAGTACGGCGCGGCGTGTGAATTCTCCGGGCGTAGCCTGCCGCGCGCCCGAGGAAATCAGAGCCGCGACTATCGTGCTTGGAACGAGGTAGCCGCCGTGTGTCGAGATTTCGACTGTGTCATCGCCGGTGAAGGAATTTGGACCGGGAAACAGCGTAACCAGCGCTCGATCGAGTGTCTGGTCGCCATCGAATACCTCACACAAATGGCTTACACGCGGTTCAGGCGGCCAGGAGGGTAGATGCGTCGTGGCAATCGAAAACGCGTCCGGACCACTCAGCCTGACCAAGGCGACCGCGCCACGGCCCGGTGCGCTCGCGACAGCGACTATCGTATCCTCGATCCGTGTCGCACTCGCCCCCGTTGAGATCACTCGCTCGCCGTTGGAAGAACGAACATGGTGCCCGGTTCCAGAATCTTCACGGACGGGTGCAGAGGGTGATCCTGAAGTGTCGCTCTCAACCTGTCGATCGCATCAAATGCCGTCGACGTGACATGATTGAACGTCCCCCAGTGGTAGGGGATGAAGTATCTGGCCTTGAGTCTCTCGAAGAGAGTCAGGGCGTCGCTGCTCGTCAGGTGTCCCTTCCGAAACCCCGGCTTCCACCAGGGCGCATGTCCAATTGGGAGAAGAGCGAGATCAAGGTTCCGACCCCTGCTGGCCAGATGGTTCTCGACCAGGTGTGTCGTATCGGCACTGAGGGCGGTGTCGCCCGCAAAGAAGCAAGACACTCTATTCGTATCAATAAGATACATATTGGAGGCGCTTCTCCAGCGATCAACACCGTAGCGGTTCCCTTTATGCGTTGCCGCGGCTGCCCGAATTCTCACGTTGTCGAGCTCGGTCACTTCGCCCGGAGCGACCGCGATCGCGTGATCGTATCCCTGGCTGACCAGCCATTTGGCGATCGCCGGCGGGGCAAACAGCGGAATGTCGTCGGGAAGCGCATCGAGCGAATCGAAGGAGAGGTGATCCGCGTGTGCGTGTGTCAGGAGTATTGCGTCGAGCTTCGGAAGTGCCGCCAGCGCGATCCCGGGGGCGCTGACACGCGGGAGCAGTTTCCCCAGCGCCGGATCGAAATTGGGGTCGGTGAGAATCCGTTTCCCGCCGATCTCAATTAGTAGCGTTGCGTGACCAATGTACGTGACACGCAGCATGACTTCCTCCTTACCCTGCGGGACGTGCCTTCGCGCGCTCCCTTGCCAGCAACCACTGTTGTGGAAGCGCCGCGATGTTCTGCGCCGTGTAGTAGAGATTCAACCCTGACGCCATGTTGAGGAGCACGACCGTCATCATCACGGGGAACATGTACCCCATCATCTTTGCCTGTGGATTTGGAGGAGCATTGCGCATCCCGATCCAGGACAGGACGTACATCGACGCGCCCATGAGCAGGGGCAGGATGTAAAGCGGATCCTTGATCGAGATGTCGTGCAGCCACATGAACGGCACGCCCCGGAACTCGATCGTATTCTGGAAAACGAAAAACAGCGCAAAGAGGATCGGCATCGGGAGGAGGGCCGGCAGGCACCCGGTCAATCCCGCAAAGGGGCTCACCCCAGCATCATGGTAGACTTTCATGATCGCTTCACGCTGCTGCACCGGATCCTTGTACTTCTTCTGTGCGGCGGCGAGTTTCGGCTGCAGCTCCTGCATCTTGAGGCTCGAGCGCATCGTGCTCTGATTGAGCGGCCACAGAGCAAGCCGAACCAGAATCCCGAGAATTACCAGCACCCATCCGTAGCTCAGATTGAGCCGATTGTGCATCCAGAGCAGCGCCTGAATCACTTTCGATGCGATCGGATGCACTACACCCTGAAGAAAGCGCCAGCCATAGGGGTTGACGTGATCGAATTCCTGGCCCATCCGCATCAGGCGCTGTGATTCCTGCGGTCCCGCGTAGATCTCGAACGAAAAGTTGCCACTCCGAACTTGTTGCACTACGCTCGCTGACGCATTTGTCGCAGTTTTTGAAGTGCGTGGTCCACCAGCCAGTGTGACCTCGCTGAACGGCGTGGCTTTCGGCGGTGCAATAATTCCAAACACGAAGTACTTGTTTTTGATCGCCACCCAGTTGAGTGGGCCCGCTTCGAGCGCTTTCTCGCCTGGATCCAGACTACCGAAGAGCACGCTTCGGGCATGATCGCGTTGTGGCTTGAAGCTGTAGGCCAGAGTCCGATGGTCCCCGATCGTATCCGCTTCGGTGGGTTGCAGCGTCTTCGGGAGCTCCGTGATCAGGTAGGTCGGTTCCTGACCTCCCGTAACATGCCCATCGACATGAAGTGCGTAGCTCGCGGCAGTATCCTGCGAAGCCGTGTATGAGATCGAAACGCGAAGGTTTTTTGCTGAAGCGTTGTAGGTGAGGGTCTCGTCACCGCTGGCACTCCTGGCCCGCGTGAGCGTGAATGGTAAGTGCGCCAGATCCACCGTATCCACAGGCGTGATCAGCTTATAGCTCAGAAGCGGTGAGCCGGGAACTCCCAGATCGACAAGACCGCCACGTCCTGATCGGCTCTTGTAGTCTCGAGCCACAATCGATACGGGGGCAGCACCGACGTTGCTGAACTTATAGATCGCCTTCGGGGTGATGACCGTTGTCGTCTCAGCAACCACTGACACCCTTGCACTGATCGCCGCTGTCTCTGTCCGCCCTTGTACGGTCGCGGCAGTCGGAGCTTCCACCACTGGTGATTGAGTTGTTGACGTCTGCGTTGACGACGCCGTTTGCCCTGGTACCGAAGCAGAGTCTTTTCCCGGCGTACCCTGGCCTGCAGGCGCAGGCTTGTTCGGGAACAGTAGCTGAGAAATCGCAATCGCTATGAGCGAGAGAAAGAGAGCTAGAAAGAAGCGCTTATCCATTCAGGGGACCGGGTCGTAACCGCCCGGCCGAAAGGGGTGGCATCGGAGAATTCGGCCTATCGTCAGCCTCAGTCCTCTCACCACTCCATATCGCTCGAAAGCTTCGAGTGAATAGGCCGAGCATGATGGATAGTAACGGCAGCTGGCTGGGAGTAACGGTGATATGCCCAGCTGGTAGCCGCGAATCAGAAGAATAAATACGGATCGCATCGCTAGCGTGATATTCGCGACGCCCACTCGCCAATTGCACCTACATCACCGGCAAGCTGCGCAAAGCTCGAATCATATGCTTCGGCTTTCGCGCGAATGAGAACGTCGATCTTTTCCAGTCCAGGTAGCAGCTTGATCCTTACGAGTTCTCGCAGACGACGTTTCACGAGGTTGCGTTCGACAATCTTGTGTCTGTGCTTCGGAACGACTACGCCAGCCCGTGGATGTGGCAACAGGGAAGCAGCTGCCCGAGCCTCGAGACGCTCGGTTTGCATGCGCTTCCCTGTGCGCCTTACCGCTTCCAGATCAGCTTCACTCGTCAGCCGGGAGCTGCGAGGGAAGCCGAGTGTTCTAGGCGCCGGCGTACTTCGTCGGCAATTGGACGGTGAGCCGTTTGCGTCCCTTCTTGCGGCGGCGGCTAAGAACTTCACGTCCCCATTTAGTAGCCATCCGCAACCTGAAACCATGCGTTCGGATGCGGCGCTTGTTGCGGGGACGGTAGGTGGGCTTACCCATTACAATGCTCCAGAAACCAAAAAGAACGAGTGCGGTGCAGAGTCGGTAAAACTATTCCAGCATTGAAGATAGTTCAAGTCACGTGAAGGAATTCGCGTCCTGCTCGTTTGACTTTTCCACATAAACGGGCTAGGGTAACGCGTCATGTCGCTCAGCCCCCCAGAAGTTTGGAAACGCCTCCTTGATCGCGCCCGTCAGGAGCTCCCCGATCAAACCTTCCAAGCCTGGCTCGAGCCGACTGAAGCGCTTTCGATCGAAGGAAGCACGATTTTTGTCGGCGCTCCCGATCAGTTCACGGCTGACTGGAATGACTCCAAACATGCCGAACTACTGTCGAGTTATGCTCCAATAGTTCTCGGCTACCCACTCAGGGTTGCATTCAGGGTTCACGAAGAGCGGAAAAAGCGCTCTCAGATGGATTTTTTTGTCAGCCCTCCACCAATATCGGCCAAGTTATTACCGGCGCAGAATGGAACCAGTTCACCGCCACTAAGCGAACGGTATACCTTCGATCTGTTCGTCATCGGGAAGTCCAATGAGCTAGCGGCTGCAGCTGCGCATGCTGTAAGTCAAGCTCCTGGAAAGGTTTACAACCCCCTGTTCATTTATGGCGATACAGGCTTGGGGAAAACTCACCTGATGCAGGCCGTTGCGCATGAAACCCTGCTCCGCAGTCCAAATACGAGGATCACTTACGTCGGGACTGAACAGTTCATGAATGAGCTCATCGGCTCGATTCTCGACCGGACTGGACCTGAGTTTCGCCGGCGTTACCGGGAGACTGATCTACTCCTTATCGATGACGTTCATTTCCTCAAAGGACGAAAAGAGACAACCCAGGAAGAGTTCTTTCACACTTTCAACGCACTTTACGAGGCTGGCCGACAGATCGTGCTCACCAGTGATCGACCTCCATCCGAGATTGCCGGCCTAGAAGCAAGACTGATAAGCAGATTCCAATGGGGAATGGTGGCCGACATTGGACTACCGGATTTCGAGCATCGGGTCGCCATCCTAAAGCAAAAGGCACAACTCGATCGCCTGGAGCTCACAATTCCAGATGACGTCGTTCACTTCATTGCTGAGCATGTGCGATCCAATGTCAGGGAGCTGGAGGGATCGATCATCAAGCTTCTCGCTTATGCCTCCCTGAAGCACAAAGACATTACGGTCGAAGTCGCACGTGAAGCGCTACGGGATAAGCTTCGGGCAATTGAAGGACTGGACCAGGAAGGAAGTACTTCCCTCACCATTTTCTCGATTCAGCAAGCCGTTGCCAAGGAATGGGGAGTCACAGTCGACGGGCTTCGTTCCAAGACCAGGACAAAGACGTTGACCATACCACGTCAGATCGCGATGTATCTCGCCCGCGAGCTTCTTGCCACTCAACTCGTGGAGATTGGAAATGCCTTTGGAGGTCGCGATCACTCAACCGTGATTCATAGCCTCGAGAAGGTGCAGCAAAGCATCACACAAGATGCAGAGCTCAAATCTCGCATCAACCGTATCCGCAATTCGCTCGAAACTTTCAACTTGCGACCTGCTTCACGTGTGGAAACAACCAGGGCATCGTAAGATCGATGTCGAGAAGCTCCGCCAACTCATCTTACCCACATCCGACCACACATCACCCAGCATAGCGGAAACTCCGCTGCTACCATAAGTTAGACCCACTCGACAGAAGTCCACAAAGCCTACTGCAGCTACTGTATCTAAGTCTCTTATAAAAGACTTATTAGTACCTCACCCGAATTTCCACAGGGGAAGGGATGCGCTTCACAATCTCTCGCGAAAAACTTCAGGAAGGACTCGCTGCTGTAGCAGCAAGCATCCCAGCGAAGACCACACTGCCTGTGTTGGCTAATATTCTTCTCGAGACGACGGATAAAGGGATCAAGCTGTCCGGAACAGATCTGGATATTGCGGTGAGCACTGAAGTGATGGCAGATGTGGAGGCACCAGGCGCTGTAACGGTGCCGGCAAAAAAGTTGAGTGAAATTGCTCGGGAGTTACCACCAGCTCCAGTAAAGATCGCCGCGGTTGGAGAGCAACGTGTAACCCTGGACTGTGGACGTTCCCGGTTCAAGCTGCTCGGGCTGCCAAGGGACGAATTCCCGACATTCCCATCAGTGCGGTTCAACGAGAGCTGGAGAATTCGATCAGGCGACTTGCAGCAGCTGATCTCTCACACGTCATTTGCGGTGTCGTCTGAAGAAAGCAGACCGATCCTCAACGGTGTACTGTGGGAGCTACGCCCGGACAAAATGCGGATGGTGGCAACGAACGGTCATCGACTGGCGAAGATGGAAATGCCGATTAACTCTGCAAACGCACCAGCCAGTGATCTGATCGTTCCGCCGAAAGCCTTGGAACAGGTGAGGAGGCTTTTTCCGGCGGAGGAAGAACTCGAGATCGCACGCGGAGATAACCACATCGGTTTCAGGTCTCCCTTCACCGCCGTGTTTACGCGACTCATCGAAGGACCATACCCGAACTACGAACAGGTCATTCCGAAGGACAACGACAGGGTGGCAATCGCCGATAAGCTCGCTCTCGCGAGTGCTTTGAAGAGAATGTCTGTAATTGCTTCAGATCAAACGCACCGGATCCGGCTGTCGTTCAACTCAGGCATGCTCAAATTCAGCGTGCAGACCCCCGATCTCGGTGAAGCCCAGGACGAACTTCCGATTCGCTACACCGGAGACCAGCTCGATATCGGCTTCAATGCCAGCTATCTCCTGGAAATTCTGCGCTACATCCCGACCGATGAAGTGCGTCTGACATTCAAGGCGCCTGAGCGTGCCGCAACGCTGGAGCCGGAAGGCTGGAAAGATCCCGCGTCGTACATGTGCCTGGTAATGCCACTTCGACTAGTAGACTAACGACTGTAGCCAAAGTCCTGCTTCGAAATTTCCTTGAAGCGATGGACCCTTCCTGAAGCGGTGATCGCGAGATCCAGATCCTGCCCCGCATTGAGTCGCACGATGCGCCCATCTTTCGGACTCAGATAATAAACTGCGTTACCGGTCCCGGTAGCATCGAGCGTTACCCGATGCTGCTGCTGGGCCCCTTCCCCGTGGGCTCGGATCATATCTGTGCGCTGAACTACCAGAACCGGACTGCCCTGGTACTCGGTTTCGCCAGACACCACGTACGATCTGGTAATGTGCGCCATGGTTGGAATCATGCCTTGGCATGTTTGAAGGTCCACGGAATCTCTCCACCTGGTTCCCTGCGATAGCTGAACTGGAAATCGCACGAGCAGATTGTGCAAGTCGGTCGACAGTGCGGAGCTGACCGGGCTGCATTTGTCAGTGACACTATCCGCTGAGACTATCAGGCTGTCTCCCACGAGCGAACCGAGGAGTTGCACGGGCAGTTGTACAGGCTGCACAGGCCCGATCGTGCCCTGTGTAGTCGTCCAAAACGTGTCGACGACAGCCGTGAAGTGAATTGTGTCTCCAACTTGCTCGAGCGTCAGCAACTCGTGGGTGAGATTTGTCGACGTTTCGCGGTGGCTTCCGGAGTCCGATCGGCTCTCGATCGTAGCGCTTCTCGATACCTGATACGAGATTGCGCCTGGCGCATAGTTGAATGTCCAGGGGCCGCTGCCTGGTGGAAGAGGAACCGGACTTGGTAGCGAGGGCAGTGGTGTCGGTCGAGGCGCCCGTGCGCTGGAGGCTGTACAAGCAGCCGCAAGGCAAACCAGGAACCACCAGCTGTTGGTTCTACGCCGCATCGTTTCCGCTCTTGGCTTGTAATCTGGTTAAACAAACAACCTCCGACGATGTTCCGCCGGAGGTTGTTGCATCGTTGGCAAACGGTCTGTAAGCCGGGTTCTGTCGGATTGCTTGCGCAATCCGGACGATCATTTCTCTACGAACATGGTCGCCCATGCTCTCTAGCAGCCTACCCGCGGTGTCTTGATCGAGGTGGACGCCTCTCGCCGCATATTTGGCCTTGCTCCAGCTGTGGTTTGCCATGCCGCACATGTTACCATGCGCGCGGTGGGCTCTTACCCCACCGTTTCACCCTTGCCACCGTGAAGATGGCGGTCTGTTCTCTGTGGCACTTTCCGTCACGAACAGCTCTCGCCATTCGTGCCCAGGCGTTACCTGGCAGCATGTCCAATGGAGCCCGGACTTTCCTCGAATAGGTATCACATGGATACCAATGCGCGATCGTCCGACCGTTTGCCTGATCGAAATATAGTAGAATGACGATAGGCAGGGGATTTCTAAATCTGTCAACGATGAGCCCATCCAACCGGGGGGAATGACGATAAGCGAGAGTCCATTTTTCAAGCGCGCCAACACCTGAATGACGATGAACGGTAGATCATTGCTTTAGTTCGAAAGACAGCTGACGGGGTTCTGACATCGCGTGCGCATTATTGCGCCATCAGCGTGCGGTATAACCCGTCAACCGTGAGGAACAACATGCCTTCCGACCTGAAGCGCGGGGCTCGTACTCCTGTCTCGACGATTCTTACCCCTCTCGAAAGATCCAGAGTCGACGCAGCAGCAGAGGGATTGTGCGATGCCCTCCACAGAGAATCGCTCGATGAAGTTCTTTCGGACCTGAGGCAACAGAGAGCAGGCCTGGTTCTGATTTCTGTCACCAGGTACGGCTCGCAAAATTCCAGTCGCGTCGCGGCAATGGTTCGGGAATTTCCGAGAGTACCGGCAGTTGCCCTGCTTACCGAGACGCAAAACTCGACTCCTCACACGACCCTCGCACTGGGGCAGCTCGGGATCCGAACCCTCGTCGACGCGAGAATGGCGGCTGGATGGCAGACGCTGAGAAATATCCTTGCCTCGCAAAGCTCGAGCGATCTGCAGCGCTCGGCGCTGGCGCAGATAAGCCTTGATCTACCCGGTGTATCGAAGGATTGCTGGCGTTTCTTCGAGCTGCTGTTCGACTCGTCGCCGAAGATATCGACAGTCCGACAGCTCGCGCGTCATCTCAATATTCTTCCCAGCACACTCATGAGTCGTTTCTTCCGGGCGAAACTTCCGGCTCCCAAACGCTACCTGTCACTGGCGAGACTGATACGGGCAGCGAGACTCTTTGAGAATCCCGGATTGTCCGTCGCACGAGTAGCCAACCACCTGGACTACTCATCGCCACAGAGCTTTGGGCGTCACGTGCGCACGATAATGAAAATGTCTCCTGTGAAATTCAGGGTCACGTACGATGGTCAGGGGATGTTGCAGCTGTTCAGGACGGACCTGATTCTTCCCTATGTCGACGTGCTGTGCGCGTTTCGTCCATCGGCGGCATATCCGGGATGGATGCCGAAGGCCCAGCTCGAAGTGTCTTCTAGGCCTCGAGAGCCTTGATGATCTGGCTCGCGGAGACGAGACTGATGACCGGAATGCCGGTCGCTTCAATCGCTTGTCGTCCACCTTCCTCACGGTCGACTAGCGCAAGCACGCCTGCTACTGATCCATTCGCCGCGCGGACGGCCTCAATTGCGCGAAGCGCGGATCCACCGGTTGTGATTACATCCTCTATCACGGCTACGCGATCGCCTTCTCTGAACGGTCCTTCGATGGTCTTCCCTGTTCCGTGAGATTTTGCCTCCTTACGTACCGTGAAGGCTCGCAACGGATGGTCGGAATCGGCGCTCGCATAGCTGATGGCATAGGAAATCGGATCGGCGCCGAGGGTGAGGCCGCCGATTGCATCTATTTTCCATCCCGATTGCCAAAGAGCGGAAAGACCCAAAGGGCCGATAAGCGACAGACCTTCCGGGCTCATCGTCGTCAATCTCGCATCGACGTAATACTTCGACTGCTTCCCGGAAGCGAGCGTGAACTGACCGCGTTTGGCGGACCGTTCGGCAAGAAGTGCGATGAGCACCGAGTGATCAGTCATGGTGCGGGAGGTTATGGATTCTTATGATTGGAGTCAATGCACTTGCTTTCGCAGATAGGATTCGGTCACTGGACTGGCTTCGTCGGGTGGTTCGTCTCCATTGCAACCGTTCTCGGTCTTGCACTCGTGATTCGCCACGAGCGACGCCAGGCACGTAGCCTGGTCGAGCGATCGAAGGAGCTGGAAAGACTCTCCTCCGAGCTCCTGCGTGTGAACCGCATGAAGAGCGAGTTCCTGGCAAATGTATCGCACGAGCTCCGAACTCCGCTGAACGCCATTGTTGGTTTTGTGGATCTGTTGCGGGAAGGAGTGTACGGGGAGCTTGCTCCCCGACAGGTAAAACCGGTCGAACGCATTGAAGCTTCAGCGAATCATCTGCGGCACCTCGTCGATCAGGTCCTCGATCTGGCAAAAATGGCCGCCGGCCGGCTCGAGATTCATACGGAGAGTATTGACCTACGTCCGTTCGTTCTCGATGTGGCGAGCGAGATTGAGTCGCTGGTGAGTGAGAAAAGCCTGCACCTTTCGCTCGTAATGGGGGCGGCTCTGCCGCGCATTAGAACAGACCCAACACATTTGCGACAGATCCTCGTGAACCTCCTGGGAAATGCGGTGAAGTACACGAACGAAGGTGGAATCATTATTCGCACTCGTCTCGTTGATACCCTCCCGGAGGGTGGGCCTGGTTCCGTCGACCGGAGCTCCTATCCAACGAACCCCTGGATTGGCATCCAGGTAATCGATACCGGAATCGGGATCGACCCGGCTGACCAGAGTCGGATTTTTGAGGAGTTCGAGCAGATAGACGCGGGCCCTCGAGGCAACTCCGCGGAGCGCGGCACTGGGCTTGGGCTCGCAATCTCTCGCCGGCTTGCTGCGTTGATCGGCGGAATGGTGGAGCTCGAAAGCGAGGTCGGAAAGGGCTCGACTTTTACGCTCTGGCTGCCGGTCGACCCTGACGACTTACCGGTTGCGCCGAAGTAGCCCTTTGAACTTGTCCAGAATCTTTGGTTGGTCCGGCGGGATGCTCGCGGCTTCCGAGAAAGCGTTTGCAAAAGCCATCACGCTCGGATATCTGGCTACAGGCGCCCGGGAAAGAGCGCGCATGACTACAGCGTCCAGTTCCGGGGAGAACTCGAGGCCCCCCTCACCTGCGTCCTTCAGCGGAATGGGAGGCATGGTCAGGAGCTGAGTGAACATTTCACGTGGCGCCTTGGCGGTATACGGCAAACAACGGGTCAGCAGAAAATAGGCGATAGTGGCGAGACTGTACTGGTCAGCCGCAGCTGTCACGATTTCGCCCGATAAGGCTTCTGGGGCGATGTACATGAGTGTGCCCACAAAGAATCCGGCTCGGGTGAGGCGCTCGTCGTTCGAAGCCTGAGTGTCGGTCGCAATTCCGAAGTCCAGAAGCTTCACTCGTCTGGTCTGCGGGTCGTACATCACGTTTTCGGGCTTAAGATCACGATGCACAATGTTGGCATCGTGTGCTGCCTGCACGCCGGCGGCTATCTGTGAAACGATGGTTGCGACTTCGTCGGCTGGAAGGGGCGCGTTCTGTTTGGCATACCGCTCCAGGATATCACCCTCGGCCCACTCGATCGCGAGAAAGTGGAGACCGTTGTCGGCCTCTCCTATCTCGATCGTCTCGACGACATTGGGGTGTTTCACGCGGGCGCCGTATTTCGCCTCGCGGACGAATCGAGTTACCGCCGTCTTGTCCTGACGTAGCTTTTCCCGTAGCACTTTGAGTGCGACGGTG
>Ga0193726_1001545_pt1 | contig 17863 bp, 13 predicted proteins | sample H2c1metaG_FD_144928 | JGI IMG/M metagenome (GOLD analysis project Ga0193726, IMG submission 144928) | Soil microbial communities from a riparian zone of the East river system, Colorado, United States - H2c1 | ecosystem: Environmental > Terrestrial > Soil > Riparian zone | place: USA: East River... | reverse complement strand
CCGACGCGACGAGGTCGCGCGCCGTCATGCCGCTCTTCTCGAGGAACCCCTTCTCGCGCATCCAGTCGTCGTTGAACATCTTCCCGAGGTACCGCGACCCGTGGTCGTGGAAGATCACGACGACCACGTCGTCTTTCGTGAAGTGGTCCTTCAGCTGCAGCAGCCCCGCCATCGCGGAACCGGCTGAGTTGCCGGCGAAGATGCCCTCTTCGCGCGCGATCCGGCGCGTCATCACGGCGGCGTCGCGGTCCGTCACCTTTTCGAACGCGTCGATGACGTCGAAGTCCACGTTCTTCGGCAGAAAGTCCTCGCCGATGCCCTCGGTGATGTACGGATAGATCTCGTTCTTGTCGAAGATCCCGGTCTCCTTGTACTTCTTGAACACCGACCCGTACGTGTCGATGCCCCACACCTTGATCTTCGGATTCTGCTCTTTCAGGTACCGCCCGGTGCCGCTGATCGTTCCGCCGGTGCCGACGCCGACGACGAGCTGCGTGATGCGGCCGTCGGTCTGCTCCCAGATCTCGGGCCCGGTCTGCTCGTAGTGCGCAGCCGAGTTCGACAGATTGTCGTACTGATTCGCCTTCCACGAGTTCGGCACTTCCTTCACCAGGCGCGACGAAACCGAGTAGTACGACCGCGGATCCTCGGGGTCGACGTTGGTCGGGCAGACGATCACCTCGGCGCCGAACGCCTTCAGCGCGTCCGCCTTCTCCTTCGACTGCTTGTCCGTCGTCGTGAAGATGCACTTGTAGCCCTTGACGACCGCGGCGATCGCGAGGCCCATGCCGGTGTTGCCGGAGGTGCCTTCGATGATCGTGCCGCCCGGCTTCAGGAGCCCGGCGCGCTCGGCGTCCTCGATCATCTTGACCGCCATCCGGTCCTTGATCGAGTTGCCCGGGTTGAACGTCTCGAGCTTCGCGTAGACGGGGGCTTTGACCACACCCTTGGTGATCGAGTTGATTCGCACCATCGGCGTGTGGCCGATCGCATCCAGGATGGTGTCGCCGATCTTTTTCACGAGGTCAGTTTACTCCCACGCCCCGAGCATCCGGCGGACGGCGATGATCTGCCCGAGATGATGCGTGTTGTGATCGATGATCACCATCAGCTCGCGGATGTAGGTCTGTCCCGTTCCCTGCGGAACCTTGGCTGCGAGATTGACCTTTGGATTGGTCGCGAGCTTCTGCAGCGCCGCGCGGTCGCGCTTGAACGCGGCGATGCTCGCACCCCACGCCGCGTCGTCAGGCGCGGCGGTCTTCTTCGACCAATAGTCGTCCGGCCACTTCTTCTCGACGTAGCCGCGCTTGCCGCAGAAATCGAGGATGTCGCGCTGTGTGATCCGCAGGTGCTCGAGGAGATCCCACACCGAGTGCGGGAACCCGGCTGGCTTGCGTGCGCGGAGCTCCGGCGCGAGGCCGGCGAGGGCCTTGTCGAAGCCGACGCTGGCGTGCGCCCAGTCGAGCGCCTCGGCGATCTGCCGGCGGATGACGTCAGTGCTGGAGGTCTTTTTGACGCTTCTCCGTTTGGCTTTCTTGCTCATGAGAGTCCATCCACGAGAATCATGTTCGTCACGGACGCGCTCTGCCTCAGCGCCTTGGGGCCGCGGTATTCCTCGCACGCCCACCATTCCTTCGCGCGATCGTAGCTGGGAAACTCGAGGACGACGAATCGCTTCGGCGTCCATTCGCCTTCGACCGTCTCCGCCCGCCCGCCCCGGGCGAGATACCGGCCGCCATACTGGGCGATCGACGCCGGCGCCTGCTTGATATAGTCCGCGTAGCGCACGGGATCAGTCACCTCGACGTTGACGATGAGGTAGGCAGACATCCTGTAATCATAGTGCGGCACGTGCCAACGAAGTACCGCCGCCGCACGTCTAAGCCAACGCCATGCATGACATTCGCCTCGCCGTTCGAACGCTCCGCGCGACGCCGATCGTGTCGGCCGTGGCCATCCTCTCGCTGGCGCTCGGCATCGGCGCGAACACGGCCATTTTCTCGCTGGTCAACAGCCTGCTGCTGCGATCGCTGCCGGTCCGGCAGCCACAGCAATTGGTCGTGCTGTCCGACGGCTCGTGGTCCAATCCGATCTGGGAGCAGGTTCGCGCCCGGCCGCAGCTCTTCGACGGCGCGTTCGCCTGGTCCGCCGTCCGTTTCAACCTCGCGTCCGGCGGCGAGACGGAGTTCGTGGACGGTCTCTGGGCGAGCGGTGGCATGTTCGAGGCGCTCGGCGTGCCCGCGATGCTGGGCCGCACGTTCACGACTGCCGACGACGTCCGCGGCCCGAGCTCGTCGAGGGCCGGCGGCCGCGACGGCGCGGTGGCGGTCATCAGCTACGCGTACTGGCAGCGGCGATTCGGCGGCGCGGCGGATGCCATCGGGCGGACCCTGACGGTCGAGCGCATGCCCTTCACGGTCATCGGCGTGACGCCGCCGGACTTCTTCGGCCCGGAAGTCGGCCGCACGTTCGACATCGCCGTTCCCCTCGGCGACGAGCCGCTCGTGCGCGGGCCCGACTCCGCGCTCGATCGGCGCTCGACGTGGTGGCTGTCGATCATGGCGCGCCTGCGGCCCGAACAGTCGATCGACTCGGCGAACGCCGCCCTGCGAGGGGTGCAGCCGCAGATTCGCGAGGCGACGCTGCCGGACTGGTCACAGAAAGAGCTCGGCGGGTACCTCAAAGAAGCGTTCACGCTGACCCCCGCGGCGAGCGGCGAGTCCGGCCTGCGCCGGCGCTACGAACGGCCGCTCGTGATCATCATGATCGTCGTGGCGCTCGTGCTGCTGATCGCGTGCGCCAACATCGCGAACCTCCTCCTCGCGCGCGCGACGGCGCGGCGCCACGAGCTGAGCGTCCGCCTGGCGCTGGGCGCGTCGCGCTGGCAGCTCGTGCGCCAACTGCTCACTGAAAGTGCGGTGTTGTCTGGTGCCGGCGCCGCACTGGGCGTGCTGTTCGCGCTCTGGGGCAGCCGGCTGATCGTCGGGCAGCTTTCAACGGCGACCAACATCGTGTTCCTGGATCTCTCGCTCGACTGGCGGGTGCTGGCGTTCACGATCGGCGTCACCGCGGCGACCGCGCTGCTCTTCGGCACGGCTCCGGCGTTTCGCGCCGCGGGCATCGCGCCGATGGAAGCGATCAAGGAGCACGGCCGCAGCGCGGCAGGCGACGCCCGCTTCGGACTGGCGAACGGCCTCGTCGTCGCGCAGGTCGCGCTCTCGGTCGTGCTGATTGTCGCGGCCGGCCTTTTCGTGCGGACGTTCACCCAACTCGGAAGCGTCCACCTTGGCTTCGATCACGAACGCGTGCTGGTCGTGAACGTCAACGCCCAGCGGACGCAAATCGCGCCGGCCGATCGTCTCGCCACGTTTGAACGCGTGCGCGAGCGCGTGCGCGCCGTGCCGGGCGTCGCCGAGGCTGCCCTGTCGGAGATTACGCCGGTCAGCGGCGCCGGGTGGAACGGCCGCGTAGACGTCTCGGACACTCCGACGCTGAACGACCGACAGAGCATCACCTTCATCAACGGCATCACGCCAGGATGGTTCGCGACCTTCGGGACTCCGCTGGTGGCCGGCCGTCTGTTCAACGATCGCGACCGTCAAGGGGCTCCGCGCGTGGTCGTCGTCAACCAGGCATTCGCGCGGAATTTTCTGAACGGGGCCAACCCGATCGGACACGTCGTCCGGTCACGCGGCGGCTTCGTGAACCCCGAGGCGCCGAAGGAGATCGTCGGCGTGGTCGCGGACGCGGTGTACCGGAACCTGCGCGAGCCGATCCCGCCGACGATGTACGTGCCGTTCGAGCAGATGGAGGATCCGATGCCCACCCGTCCGGCGGTGAGCGTCGTCGTGCGCGCGGCGAGCGGATCCCCGGCGCTGCTGTCGCGCAGCATCGCCCGCGCGATTGCAGAGGTGAATCCTGACCTGGCGATCACCTTCCGGCCGCTGACCGATGTGGTGAATGCGTCGCTGACGCAGGAGCGCCTGGTGGCGATGCTCTCGGGCTTTTTCGGCGGCCTGGCGCTGCTGCTGGCCGGCCTCGGACTCTACGGTGTGACGGCCTACGCGGTCAGCCGGCGGCGGACCGAGATCGGCATCCGCATGGCACTCGGCGCGGCGCCGGCCGGCGTCGTGCGGCTCGTGCTGTCGCGCGTCTCGCTGCTCGTCGGCGCGGGCGTGATCGCCGGCGCGGGCATCAGTCTCTGGGCGTCGCGCTTCGTCGGCCCGCTGCTCTTCGGCCTGCAGCCGCGCGATCCAGCCACCCTCGTCGGCGCGGCCGTCGTCCTCTCCACCGTTGGCGCGATCGCCGGCTGGCTTCCCGCCCGGCGTGCCTCGCGCATCGATCCTTCTGAGGTATTGCGTGATTCCTGATCTCCGCTACGCGATCCGCGGCTTGCGCCGCAGTCCGCTGTTCGCGTTCGTCGCGATCCTGTCGCTCGCGCTGGGGATTGGCGCGAACACGGCCATCTTCACGCTGATCGATCAGATCCTGCTGCGGAAGCTCCCGGTCGCCGAGCCCGATCGGCTCGTCATGCTCTATCAGGACGCGGCCAACATGGGCAGCAACATGGGATCGCGGATGAACTCGTATCCGCTCTACCAGGATCTGCAGCAGAAGGCCGAGCCGCTGTCGGAAGTCGTGTGCCGGCGGCTGGTGCCCGCGTCGATCAGCGTGGACAATCAGACCGAGCGCGTCGACGCCGAGATGGTGTCGGGCAACTACTTCTCGATGCTCGGCGTGAAGCCGGCCCTCGGCCGCCTGTTCAACTCCAGGGAAGACGATCAGGTCTATCGCGGCCATCCGGTCGTCGTACTGAGCTACGCGTACTGGGTCACGCGCTTCGCGAGCGATCCCAACGTCGTCGGCAAGAACATCCGCGTCAGCGATTATCCGATGACGATCATCGGCGTCTCGGCCGAAGGATTCGCGGGGCTCGATCCGGCGCAGTCGCCGCAGATCCGCGTGCCGATCCTGATGAAGGAAGTGATGATGCCGGACTTCGGCTGGCTGCACTTCGACGACCGGCGCTCCAAATGGGTGCAGGTCTTCGGCCGTTTGAAGCCCGGCTACACCGTCGAATCGGCCGGAGCGTCGCTGCAGGGGCTCTACACGCAGCTCCGCACGTACGAAATGACGCTGCCGGCCGCGAAGGAGTGGTCGAAGTACGCTCGCGATCAATTCATGAAGGGACACATCATCGCGAAAAGCGCGTCGCTCGGCTTCTCGCCGCTGCGCAACGACTTTTCGACCGCGCTCGTCGTGCTGATGTGCATGGTCGGCCTCGTCCTGCTGATCGCGTGCGCAAACGTGGCGAACCTGCTGATCGCGCGCGGCTTCATGCGGCAGAAGGAAATCGCCGTCCGCCTGTCGCTCGGCGCGTCGCGCACGCAGCTCGTGCGCCAGATGCTCACCGAAAGCCTGGTGCTGTCGTTCGCCGGCGGCGTGCTCGGGCTCGGGATTGCGTTCGCGCTGACGCGCGGACTTCTCTCGCTCGTCCCGCAGCAGGGCCAGCCGCTGCTGATCACGGCGCGGCCCGAGGCGCGCATCCTGGTGTTCACGATCGGCCTCACCTTCCTGACCGGGATCGTGTTCGGCCTGCTGCCTGCGCTCCGCGCGAGCCGTCCGGATCCGTGGGTCACCTTGAAGGACACGGTTGGATCGATCGCCGGCGGCAGCGGATCGCTGGTGCTGCGCAAGGGACTGGTGACGGCGCAGGTGGCGCTGAGTTTCCTGCTGCTGTTCGGCGCCGGCCTGTTCGTCAGGAGCCTGCAGAATCTGAAAACAACCGACACCGGCGTCGTGCTCGACAACCTGATCACGTTCCAGCTCGCCCCGGCCCTGAGCGGGTACGACAATCAGCGCGCGACGATCTTCTATCGCAACCTGCGCGATCGGCTGCCATCGGCGCCGGGCGTCCAGTCCGCCGCGGTCGCGACCGTCCCGATTCTCTCGGGCGACGAATGGGACAGCTCGATGTCCGTCGAAGGCCACAAGGCCACCGACGGCGAGGACATGCAGGCGTTCATGAACGCCGTCTCCCCCGGCTATTTCCAGACGATGAAGACGCCGATGCTGGAGGGGCGGGATTTCCGCGACGGCGACTCGAAGGAAATCGGCACGGACACCGTGACGGGCGTCGCGATCGTCAACCGCCAGTTCGTGGATCATTTCTTTCCCGGTCGAAGCGCGCTTGGGATGCACATTGGATGGGGCGACGGCCCCCGCTCGAAGCTCACGATCGAAATCGTCGGCGTCGTCGCCAACTCGTTGTACGAAGGGCCGCGCGAAGGCGTGCACCGGCAGGTGTTCGTACCGAACTACGGCAGGAACAGCGCGGCGATGTACGTGCGGACGCTCACGCCGTCCGTGACCGCGTACAACATGGTGCGCAGTGAAGTGCGTCAGCTCGATAGCGCGATGCCGGTCTACAGCATGAAGACCGTCGAAGGACAGCTCGACGAGACGCTGCTCACCGATCGGCTGATTGCAATGCTGTCGGCGGGCTTTGGCCTGCTCGCCACGCTGCTGGCGACCATCGGGCTGTACGGCGTGATGGCATTCGTCGTCGCGCGGCGCCGGAAGGAGCTCGGGATCCGCCTCGCGCTCGGCGCGCAGCCCGGCCTCGTGGTCTGGCTCGTCATGCGCGAGGTGCTGCTGCTGGTCGGCATCGGCCTCGTCATCGGCGTGCCGGCGGCGATGGGCCTCGGCGGCTACGTTGGGTCGCAGCTGTACGGCATCAGGGGCCACGACCCGGCGATGGCGCTGTGGACGGTGGTGCTGCTGGCGCTCGTGTCCGCGATCGCGGGCTTCATCCCCGCGCAGCGCGCGAGCCGCATCGACCCGATTCTGGCCCTCAGGTACGAGTAAACGACCCTAGCCGCCGAAGTAGCCGCGCCGGGCGCGGACGTCGAGATGGCCGGAGCGGCGGACCGCAACGGTCAACGTGTGGTAGCCGCTACGCTCGACGCCCTGCGGCGTGAAATGAAGGACGTAGCTCGATCGAAAATCGCTCAGGACGGTTCGAAACGCTTTCGAAACGTCCGAGCCCGGCACAACCGGCATGACGAGCCCGCCCGTTTCCTTCGCAACCGCCTCGTAGAAATCCCGGAGGTCACCGGTCATCGACCGCGCGGACAGAACGACGTCGGCCGCCGCATGGGATCGGCGCGCGACATCGAGCAGGCCATCGCGCTCGGAAATGCTCGTGCTGTCGCGTCCGTCGCTGAACACGACCAGCAGCTGACGCCGATCGAGCTCGTGCGCGCCGACCAGCGCCACGGCCATCGCGTCCAGGATCGACGTCCCCCCGAAACCGGCCGCGGACTTGATGGCGGCGCTCGCAGCTTTCGCGTCGGAGGTGTAATCCACCGCGCGCACGATGCGCTCGTTGAAGGAAAACAGCTTCAGTCGGTCGCCCGGCCCCAGATCGCCCATCAACGCTTCGACGGCCTTCCGCATGCCGTCCAATACCGTGCCGTTGACGCTCTGGCTCACGTCGAGCGCGATCGTTGCGTCAATCGGCTGCGTTTCGTACGAGATGTCGTTGATCGTCTGAGCGACATCGTTGTCGCGCAGGTCGAAGTCTTCCGCGCGCAATCCCTGCAGAGGGCTGTTGCCGGCACGCACCGACACGTCGACGCTCACGACGTCGACGCCCGAGCGAAACACCGGCTGCTGACGCGCCGCCGATGCGGCGGCGAGAAGAGCGGCCGCCGCCAGAGCGATCGTGGACCGAACGAAGGGCACCATCAGCGCGACGCCTTTCGCAGCGCATCGATTGCCGCTGGATAGAACCTGAAATCTCCCTGCCAGTACCGCCACCACGGGTCGATCGGCCCTGATCTCATGGCCTCGATTTCGCGTTCAGCCGATTCCGCGCCTGGCAAGTCGCCCAGCCGGAAGAGCGTCGTCATCAAACCGACGCGGGCGGCCTGCGCGTCAGGCGCCGACGCGATCGCAGCCCGGTAGGCGAATGCCGCGGCGTTGAACTGGTCTCGTGACACCTGGACACGCCCGCGAAACAGGTTGCGCAGATACCGCAAATCGGCGTCGGGCTCGTCAGGCATCATCACGTCAAGTGCGTTCAATGCAAGATCCTGCCGGCCGACGCGATGGAGAAGAAAGGCGGACCGCAAGTGCGCCTCAGCCGCTATCGCGGGATTCGTGGCAGCCGCGGCGTACAAATCGAGCGTCCGATCCGCGTCTGCATACGGCGGGAGGCTGTGCTCCTGGTCAGACACAATCGCGTGCGCAAGCTGGAAGCGCGGCTCGTCGGGAAAGCGCTTCTCGGCGGTTTCGACGAGCGGCAGCGCGGCAGCACCGGGTATCGTGCCTTCGACGGCGGTGATGGCGGCCCAGTAATACAGGCGCTCGAATTCATCGGGCTCCCCGGAACTCCGCACCAGCCGGCTGTAGTTGCGCAGAAGGTCGGACGCTGCAAGACGGGACGGCGCGTCGCTTCGAAAGAGTCCGGTCGCCGCAAGCTCGACGACGAACACCGCTTCACGATGAGGGTTCGAGGGCCACGGATTCCCGGCCGTCTCGAACTCGTGAATCAGCTTTCCAAAATCGTTGGCGCGTTCGAGCGCCGAGGCTGCCGCCTGGTAGTCCTCTCGGTCGTACGCATCGACGACCGAGGCGAGAACAGCGGACACCGGATGGTCCGGTGCCGCCCACAGCGGCGTACGGTCCGGTGACGCGGGCGCAGCGGTGTCGATCGCGTAGCCGCTGCGGGCGCGGACCAGATAGGACTGCGATCCCGCGGCCGCGACCCTGACGGTCAGCGTGTGCCACCCGGTTCGCGCGACGTTGGCCGGCGTATAGCGAAGCACGTAGCTGTGGCGGTAGTCGTCGAACACCTGCCTGAAAATCGACGACAGGTCACGATTGGCAAACCAACCGGGGTCGTGAACGTCGCCGCCCGTCGAGCGTGCGGCTTCGGCGAGCAGGTCCGGACTGCTGTCGGCGAACGGAAGCCAGAATCTGCTCCACTGCTCGCACAGACCTGTCTCGACGCATTGCTGCGGCAGTTCTCCCGGCCCCGGCGCGCGCGGGTCCGCCGGTATTGCCGGCACCATCAGCTCCGGGCGACGCTTCGCCTCAGACTGCATGTTCTGAGCGCGCACGGTCGGCGCCGCGATCGCGCTGACGATGTGAAGAGCGGCATCAGAGCGTCGGGCGAGATCGCGGATCGCGGGAGCATCGAGTGTGCTGACCGTGTCGTACCCGTCGGTGAGCGCGACCACGAGATGACGGCGATTCGCCAGAACCGGCTGCAGCATCGCCGCCGCGATCGCGTCGTAGATGGACGACAGCCCGCCCGACGCCGTCGGACTGAACAGTGGATGCGCCGACGGACCGCGCATCGGAAAGACCTGATGCACGTACGTGTCGATCGTCATCACCTCCAGCCGATCCTCTGGACCGAGAACTGCCTCGATTTTATCGAGCTCGCGGCGGATACCATCGGCCTGCGGCTTCTCGCTGGCGCTCGTATCCAGGAGGAGCGACACATCGATCGGCAGGGTTTGGGTGTCGACGACGTCGATCGTCTGGCGGACACCGTTGTCGAGGAGCACGAAGTCGGCCGCCTTGAGACCGGCCAATGGCGACGTGCCCGACATCACGGTCACGTCGACCGACACGCCGTCAACGCCCGTTCGAAACGTCGGCTGCTGCGTGGCCTGCGCCAGCGCGGTCGACGAGAGCGCCAGCGCAAGGGCGGTACGAACGGCCCGCCTCACTTCAGAAGCTCCTCGCGAAGACGACCCACGAGCAGCGGCCAGAAACGATCGTCCGCGTCGGCGAACGCCCGCCACGGATCGATCGGCTCGGGATTCGGCCCGACTGCGTCGCTCACCAACCGGGCCGCCTCCACCCGCTGATTGGCACGCGCGAGCACCGCCGCGAGCGCGAACGACGCGGACTGCGCGCGGGGAATCGTCAGCAGCGCGCGACGATAGGAGCGGATGGCATCGTCGGGACGCTTCTTCTGTTCGTACGCCTGTCCCGCGAAATAGCGGCCGAGATACACGAGATATGGATCGCGCGTCCACGCCTCGGCCGCCTCGAAATCCTTGAGCGCGGCATCCTGATTGCCGCGGCGTACGTGAAGGACACCAAGGCGGACGTGCGCCTCCGGGCCGACATCTGGATCGTTCAGAAGAGCCGTGAACGCGTGCTCCTCCGCCGTGGCGCTGAAGAAGATCGACGCGCGATGAGGATCGGGCTTCGACGACTCACGCGTCGCCGGCCACGTCGTCCAGTCGATCGCGATCGGCGCGACAAGTCTGAACCGCGGCTCGTCGGGAAAGCGAGCGACGGCCTTGTCGAGATAGGTGATCTCGCCGGCATCGCTGTCCGATCGCAAATGTATGCCAAGCAGGAACTCGGGATCCTCGGCGCGCTCCGCGACCGCGATGGCAGCGCGATGCCAGACGCGCTCGATCGGCGACGGCGTCTTGTCGTCGAGAAACAGCTGGCGCCCCCACTCGATGAGCAGCGGCGGCGGGTACCATACGAGTACACGCTGCAGATGGAAGTTCGGCAGCGTCCCGTACGTCTGTGCATAGCTCCGATCGGTCGGATCGATCGGCAGTCGGCGCTCCTTCCACTCGCTCCATTCGTCGACGCGCGCCGCCTCGAGCGCAAACGTCGCCGCGGTGAGTCGCCTCTTCACGCGGTTCTCCGGCCCACCCGCCGCGATCCACGCCGGAGCGTCGCTCTGCAGCTGTTTCAGGAGTCCATCGAAGTCTTTGAGCGAAGCGAGCGAGAGAGCGACGGCATCGAAGTCGCCGTGCAGGTAGCGAGCCAGTAAGTCGGTCGCGCGCTCGCGCTGGGCCGCCGGCTGCCGGCTGGCCAGGCACACTGCGATCGATACGATCAGCGCTGCGACGCGGCTGGTGCGCAGAGTGACACCCACGGTCAAGCCATCTCAGTTATACACCGGGGCGCGGACGTGTTCGGTCTTAGAATGTCGTCATGAGACCTGCCGCCGCCCTGATTTGCCTTGCCATGTCCACGGCGCTCGCCGCCCAGAAACCGTCCGTCCATCGCCTCGAAGCGACGCCAGACACCGTCGCGTACGGCTACTACTGGTCCGAAGCGAAGCCGGCCCTGCGTATTCCGTCCGGCGACATCGTCGATGTCGACACGCTCCTCACGAACACGCCGAACGGCCTGGCGCGATCGGGAGTCCCGCCCGAAAAGATTCAGGAATCGCTGAAAGCGGTCGTCACCGAAGTGACCGGCGATCGGAAGGGACCCGGCGGGCATATTCTCACCGGTCCGATCTACGTCGAAGGCGCCGAGCCGGGCGACGCGCTCGAGGTGAAGATTCTCTCGATCGATCTCCCGATCGACTACGGCTACAACGGCTGCAGCGGCTTCGTGCCGTCGAACTGCGAGCGCGGTACGCCGGCGAAGATCATCCCGCTCGATCGCCAGGCGATGACGGCGACGTTCGCGCCCGGGATCGTCGTGCCGCTGCACCCGTTCTTTGGCAGCATGGGTGTCGCGCCCGCTCCGGCACTCGGCCGCGTCAGCAGCACGCCGCCGGGGACGCATGCCGGCAATCTCGACAACCGCGAGCTCGTCGCGGGCACGTCGCTCTTCATTCCTGTGTTCGTGCCGGGCGCGCTGTTCGAAATCGGCGACGGCCACGCCGCGCAGGGCGACGGCGAAGTCGATCAGACCGCCATCGAAACGTCGCTGCGCGCGAAGATTCAGCTGACGGTCCGCAAGGGGATGACGCTTACGTGGCCGCGTGCGGAAACGCCGGCCGCGTACATCAGCATGGCCACCGACAAGGATCTGACCGTCGCCACGAAGGCGGCGATCCAGGAGATGATCGACTTCCTCGCCGCGACGAAAGGCCTCAGCAAGCACGAGGCGTATCAGCTCACCAGCATCGCCGGCGACGTCGTCGTTACGCAGCTCGTCGATCAGACGCTCGGCGTCCACGTCAAGATGCCGAAGAGTATCTTCAAGAACAAGTAGATCATGACCGCCAGCGCGTCGTGGACCCTCGCCGCGCTTGTCGCCGTGCAGGCCGCACAGGCGCCGGCGTTCAAGTCCGGCGTCGAGCTCGTCGTCGTGGACGTGCAGGTCGTGGACGGACGCGGGTATCCGATCGAGTCGCTGACGCCGGATGCATTCAACGTCACGATCGACGGCCATGTTCGCCGCGTCGTGTCGGCGGAGCTTACGAAATACGCGGCAGGGCAAACCGCTGGCGCCGTTCCGAACCCGGCGGCCGCAGCGCCTCCCGCGCCTTCAGAAACTGCGAGCGCGCCAAAGGCCAGCCGCATCTTCGTCATCGCGGTTGACGAAACCAGCTTTGCTCCCCTGCAAGTCCTCGCCGCCATGATCGCGGCCAGCCAGTTCATCGATCATCTCGAACCGCAGGACTACGTCGGCGCATACGCCTACCCGACCGGCACGCTCGAAATGAGCGTCACGCGCGATCACGAAAAGGCGAAGAAGGATTTGGAACGCGTTGCTGGCCTCTTCGATCCGCCGATATCCAGGCTCAAAATCGGCGCATCGGAGGTAATCGATATCAAGGCGGGCGATAGAGACGTCATGCGTCGGGTCGTGGAGCGCGAATGTGGGCGCAGCGGCGGCGCCGGCTGCAACACTCAAGTCAGCATGGAGGTCGATTCCCTGTCCAAATACTTCGAGACGCAGACCGCTATGAGCCTGGCCGGCTTACGGAACATCATTCAAAGTCTCGCGACGGTCCCTGGCAGAAAGACGTTGGTCGTCGTCAGCGGCGGTTTGATCGCCAGCGATCGGATCGGCGCCCAGCCCAACATCGGCCTCGAGGCTTTCGGGTTTGCCCACGACGCGGCCGCCGGCAACGTGAACATGTACGTCCTCCACATGGACAACAGCTTCCTGGACTCCTACTCGGTCAGAACCGCCATGGCGAGCGCGGATTCACAGATGCGCGATAGCGGCCTCGCCAGCCTCGGTCTGGAGCTCGTCGCCGGGGCCACGGGCGGCTCGCTGGTCCACGTCGAGGGAACCCAGCCCGAGCGCGCTTTTGATCGTGTCACGCGGGAAACATCGGCATACTATCTACTGGGCGTGGAACCGGCCGACGCCGACCGGGACGGGAAAAGCCACGCCATCCGCGTCGCGGTGAAACAGCGTGGCGCGTCGGTTCGCAGTCGGGCGTCGGTAACGATCCCAGCCGTCCGGAAATAGCCCAGGTTCGGAGGATTTTGAGATGCCGTCAGCGAAGACACCGTTGAGCATCGCGGCCGCCATCGCATTGGCTCTCGCTGCGCCGATCGCCACGGGAGCCGCGGGCGGGACGCAGTCGCCCCAGGCTCCCCAGGGTTCGCCGCAGCCGCAGATGCCGCTCTTCCGGTCGGGGGTCGACCTCGTCGCCGTCGACGTCCAGGTCGTCGATCATGACGGGCGTCCCACGCTGAATCTCAACGCGGATCAGTTTCAAGTCGAAATCGACGGCCACAAGCGACAGGTCGTGCGCGCGGATCTGTTCCGCTACGCGCAGGGCAGACCGGGCCAGGTGCAGCGCATCACGGACGACGTTCCGGCCGAGCGGCCACAGGGCCGGCTGTTCATCCTCGCGATCGATCAGCTTTCGTTCCGCATGGGCGCCGCGCGCGTGGCGGCGCAGGTCGCACGCGGCTTCATCGATCGGCTCCAGCCGGACGACGCCGTCGGTCTGTATATTTTCCCAGGCAGCTCGAATCTGAACTTCACGCACGAGCGTGCGTCGGTGCGCGCTGCACTGAACAAAATCGTCGGACTCCAGAATCCGGTCGCGAGCGAATTCCACCTGAGCATCTCGGAGATCATCGACATCACCGCGGCGGACGGCTTCACGCTGACGAAGGTCGTGGCGCGCGAGTGCCGGCCGACCGACGTGCTGTGCCAGCAGCGCGTCCAGGGCGAGGCGTTTCAGATCGGCGCGATGGCGGAGTCGCAGATCGGGATCGGGTTCGCGGGCCTGAGCCGCCTGCTGACCGGCCTCAAGTACGTGCCGGTGCGAAAGACGATGGTTCTCATCAGCGGCGGCCTGCTCGCCAGCGATCGCGGCAACGGACGTCCCGACATGCGCGCGCGGACGCAGGAACTCGGCCGCGAGGCCGCGGCGGCCAACACGAACCTCTACGTCATTCATCTCGACAACAGCTTCACCGAGGCGTACGCACCCGACCGCGAGAAAACGGATCCGACGACGCAGTTCCGCGACAGTTCGGTGCTGCGGCAGGGGCTCGAGAATCTCGCGGACGCCGCGGGCGGCGCGGTGTTCAAGGTCGAAGCGGGATCGCCCGACAGCGCTTTCGATCGCGTGATGCGCGAAACGTCGGCCTACTACATGCTGGGCCTCGAGGTCAGCAACGCGGATCGCGACGGCAAGCCGCACTACATCACGGTGGACGTCAAGCAGCACGGCGTCACCGTGCGCAACCGTCCGATGGTCGTGATTCCGAAGTCGAAATCGTAGCCGGCCCTTGCGCGCCGCCGTCCTCGCATCGCTCGCCGCCGTCGCGTGTCTGGCCGCGCCGGCCGCCCTGCGCGCGATCGTGCTGGACGTCAACCAGGACGAGGCCTATCGCGCGATCGCCATCGGGCGACGCACACAGCCCGAGCGCACGCGCTTTCACGCCGGCTATCTCATCACCGCTTCAGACCCGACCATCGAGCGCGTCGAAGTGCTGACGCCCTTCCGCCGGGTCGTCGTCGAGACCGAGCGCCGGCTGGATTTCGGCGACCACCAGTTCGGCGCGCGGCAGGCCGCCGACGTGATCAAGAAGTGGCGGAGCACGCTGACGATCAACGTGCGGATCCGCTTTCATCCGCAGAACGTGTACGCCACGGTGCCGCCGTACGAAACGATCGTGGCGTCATCGCCGGGCGGCGATGAGGTGAGGCTGGGCGACGTGCGGCGTACGCCGCTCTTTGCGCAGGCAAGTCCGGATCAGCCAGGGGTCGGCACGGCGCTCATCGGCGCCATTATCGAGTCCGACTTCGACCTCGCGGCAGTCGGGCAGACGACCCGGGTCGTGAGCGTGATGCTCGGCGACAAGACACTCGCGCGCGCGACGATCGATTTCGCGAAGCTGGACTAAGCGAGCTTCAGATCCCGCACCGCCCGCCCTGCTCCAGCCAGGTTTGCGAGGCGCATCTCCGAATACTTTCGCGACAACAGCACACCATGCGCGCCGCCGGCGAACGCCGCGGTGACGGCCGCCGTCACGTCGTCCGGCTGCGTCTTCTTGCTGTTCGCGCCGGTGGGGATGTCGATGTCGATGCCGGGCCAGATCCTGACGTTCGGTCCCGCGCCCGCAATCGCGCGCGCGGTCTCGCGCCGGACGTAGTCGGCCGCGAGGCCCGACGCGGCGAGCTTGTCGAGCGGCTGGTCGTGGTACTGCTGCACGTCGTACGTGAAGGCGAGCACCTGTTCCGGCGTGAGGTCGGCGAAGAGCGATCGATTGACGCTGCGGACGTATTGCGCGAGGCGTTCGCCACCGCAGAAGTTGTACGCGACGACCTTCAGGAAGTCCGAGTACTTGCTGAACTCCGCGTAATCCTGCTCCGCGCGATAGAACGGCGAGAACGAGTTGTTGTGCCAGACGTGCCAGCCGATGCCCTTGCGCGGCGCGATTTCTTTCGCGAGGCGGTACATGTCCCGATAGGTGTCGTTCAACGCGTCGTTCCACAGGCGCTCCCACCCGAGGATTTCCGGGTACTTCACCAGCAGACGCCAGAACGTCACGAACGCGCCGTCGGCCGGTTTCGCTCCGCCGCGGATCGCGGCGGCCCAATTCGCGAGCTGCGTGTAGCCGTCCTTCGCGCGCTCGACGCTGATACCTTCCTTCCGCGCCGCCTCCTGGCAGTACTGACAGAAGCACGCGATGCGGCCGCCCGCGCCGGCGCCGCCGTGGTTGGCCACGAGTGCGTTGCCGAGCGGACCCTGCCGCTCGCTGCCCCACATGAGCCCGTCGACGTCGTACGACCGGAGGTAATCCTCGACGAGGCCGAGCCAGAAATGGCGCGTGTGCGGATTGCGCGAGCACGCAAACGACGAGGGCGGACCGGAGACAACGACCTCGCGAGCCTTGTCGAAACCTGGCACGTCGGCAGCAATCACGTCCTCGAACCACGCGATCACCTTGATGTTTCGCGCGCGCGCGGCCGGCAGCACGTCCGCGATCACGTCGTAGCCGGGGTGATCCGGCGCCTTCTCGGACGCGATGGCGGTGTCCTTGTAGTACTGCGGATGCGGCGTCGCGAAGTTACCGCCGCGGAAGCTCGTCGTGTCGTACTCCTGCTTGCCGTGATCCGGAAGCGGCTGCCCCGGCACCTGGCGTCCGCCGATGCCGCGTCCGTAGGTGAACGTCGCGAGGAAGATCGTGTTGACGGCGCCGAGCCGCTGCAGGTTGTCGAGGACCTTCGACGTGCCCTCATCGACAAACGACACAGCACCGGCTTGAATTCCGACCATTGCGGATTGCGGATTTGTGATGGCGGATTGGGGACCAAGCAATCCGAAATCCGAAGTCCGCAATCCGAGATGGACCGCCCCGGCTACCATCGCAGAAGCTTCGAGGAAATCTCGGCGATCCATGCATGCCTCCGCTGGAATGTCAGAACGCGATGCGTGAGGTGGTGACCCCGCTCAGGAAAAGCGTCACCATCAGGGCGAGGATGACGAACATGAGCGCGACGGCCCTCACCCAGCGCTGCCACGCGAATCGATCCGCCAGCGCCGGGCCGTCGAGATAGTAGCGGCCGGGTTGCGGCTCGAGAATGACGTGCTTCGCGAGCAGGCGCTGCAGCCGCCGTCCCTCGACCCAGCGAAGATCCGCGAGCGGCTGCGCGGTGTCCGGCGTGAACGCACGCGCGCGCAGGAGACGATCGATCAATCGCCGCTCAGCGATGGCGCCGGCTGGGACAGGCATGGCTATTCCTTCGTCAACTTATACAGTGTGACCGCCGCGCGCTTGGTCTGCGATGGCAGGCTGCTCAGGTCGGCTGTCTCGCCGGGCGTGTGATCGTCGTGTCCCATCAGTCCGACGCCGTCGAGGATCATCTTCACCTCGCCCGCGATGAAGGACACGTCCGCGGCGCCCGCCTTGTCCGGACTGACCGCGGCGACCGGACCGAAGCCGAGGTCCTGGCTCGCGCGATCGTAGATCGCGAGCAGCCTGGCGTTGCCGCTGGTGGGCGCGAGCGGCGGATAGCCCTCGTCGAACGTCAGCGTCGCGTGCGTGCGCGGCATCGACGCCGCCACGATCCCCTTCATCGTCGCCATCGCATGTTCGAGCTGCGCGCTCGACAGCGTCCGCAGATCGCCGGCCACCACGGCCTGTTCGGCGACGACGTTCGTCTTACCGAAGGCGGTGCCCCGGGCCTGCGGCGCGTCGAAGCTCGTGGACGTCCCGCCGACGATCGTGCCCGGGTTGAACGTGAGGTGCGGCTCGCCCGCCATCTTCTCGCGGAACGCGTTGAGGATCCGCGCGGCCTCGAAGATCGCGCCGGGGCCGACATCCTCGCGGAAGATCTGCGACGAGTGGGCCGGCGTGCCTTTCACGCGAAGTTCCCACGACGTCGTGCTGCGGCGCGCCGTCACGGCGTATCGTGGATCGCCGGGGCCGTCCTCGAAACCGATTGCCGCCACCGCACCCTTCGCGGCCGCGACGAGCGGAGCTCGCGCGCGGCTCAGCGGGCGGCCCGCCTCCTCTTCATCGCCTGTCATCACGACGCCGACGTTCATCGTCTTCAGGAAACCCGCGGCGTCGAGCGCCTTGAGCGCCGCGACGATGATCACGTCGCCGCCCTTCATGTCGATGACGCCGGGTCCACGCGCCGTCTTCGAGTAGAT
>Ga0193726_1001544_pt1 | contig 17872 bp, 14 predicted proteins | sample H2c1metaG_FD_144928 | JGI IMG/M metagenome (GOLD analysis project Ga0193726, IMG submission 144928) | Soil microbial communities from a riparian zone of the East river system, Colorado, United States - H2c1 | ecosystem: Environmental > Terrestrial > Soil > Riparian zone | place: USA: East River... | reverse complement strand
CAGGTTACCGAGTCGCCGGAGGTTGAGGTTTCGCGAGACGTGGTTCGAACCGGGACCATGCCACCGCCGCCACCTGCGCCAGCACCGGAAGTAGCGATCCTGATTGTTCACGTTCCGGTTAGGCAACCAGCGCCCGTCGCGGTAGCTGCTGCGACGCCAGCTCCGATGCCAGTTGTATCAGAACCTGCGCCGACACATCTGCCGAAGACTGGGAGCAATTTGCCGTTGCTGGGATTGATTGGAGTTCTTGCGATCGGACTTGGACTTGGTTTGAAAGTTGCGCGGACGGCGTTGGGGCGAAGCTAACGTAAACGTTTTAACGCAGAGGCGTTGAGGACGTAGAGAGAATCGAGAGAAAGAACAATCAAATTCAAAGGCCCCAGGCGCAACTACGGCGTCTGGGGCAACCGGCGGAAATAGTACGCGAAATCAAATTCAAGAACCCCACGTTCGCCTGCTTCGCAGGACGAACATGGGGCACCCGGGCTAGATGTGCTTTTTGCCCGTCGCGCAGATCCAACCTTTTTCGTAGTTTTCAGTTACCTGAGTGTCGGAATAGCCGGCGTTATTGAAGAGGTCGGCGTGCTCTTGTGGAGTTAGGTTCTTGAATTTCCTTGTTTCAGCCAATTGCAATTTTTCGAGGCTTTGAAGCCGCTGGTCGAACTTACCGCCCTTGTAAGCTTCCCCGATTATGATGAGCGAGCCGCCGGGTTTTAGTACGCGCAAAACTTCCAGCATGTCTGCGTTTAGGTCGGGCCAGAAATAGTGAGTTTCGACCGCGGTGACGAGATCGAATATGTCATTTGGGAAGGGAAGATGCGAGACGGAACCCAGCGCGATTTCCACTTGGCCTTGCTCAATGCGCTTGTGATTTATTTTTCGCGCCATGGCGACGCATTCCTCTGAGTAATCGACGCCGTAAATTTTCCCTTCGGGTGCCATCGAGGCCAGCTTGGCAACGGTGATTCCGCCGCCACAGCCTATGTCGAGAATCGTGTCACGAGTTTGGATCGAAGCATGTTTCAGTCCCCAATCGGTGACTGGGGAATGACGTTTATTCATGATCTTAAGAATTTTTCTGCCAAACCAGCCGTTCGGTTTGGAGCACTGATTCAACATTTTACTTGCAAGGCTCATGATGGAACTCCTCGGCCGAGTGCTGGCGACTGCAAATGTTTAGCTAAACCGACTGGCACAATACAATACGATTGCGGCGTACTGGAAATGTCGGATGGTACTAACAGGAACCCCACGTTCGCCCGCTGTGCGGGACGAACATGGGGCACCCAGCGAGTTTGGAGTTGCCGCACGTCTGGCACCGGCAGGAGTGCCGGTGCTACCAAGCGCGCTATCGGGAATCGGAGGGGGAAGCGGCGTCGGGGCCGAGACCGGAAAGATTTACGAGTCCGCCGGGATGTGGAGGAGCGGCTTGGGGTTTTAGAGTTTGCGGGCCGCGCCAATTATCGATGATAGCGACCTGCTGAACGCAGGAAACTGTGCAGTAGGGCGCGCAGGATTTTACGGTTAGGTATTCGCGATCGAGATCGGCTTGCGTGTAAGTGTGAAGCGGAACGCCGGGCATGCCGCGTTGCTGCGAACACCAGTGGACGCGACCTTCTTCGCAAATATAAAGGTAGCGTGAGCCGGAGCGGCAGCGCCAGTTATTGGCTTTGCCGGCCGCGATGTTGTGCTGAAATCGGTTGAAGCGCGTGAAGGAACGTTTGCCGAGCGACATGATTTCTTCAAAAATTTCCTGCTCATGTGCGCCGAGCGGCTGAAGCTGGCCGTTTGAGTCATGAATAATGCCGACGGTGCTGGTGAATCCGAGAGCCATGGCGCGATGCGCAACTTCGAGAGCGTCTTCCGGATTTTTTACGCCACTGCCGAGAACAGAATTAATGTTCACCTGAAAAATGGCGTATTCGGAAAGATTTCTTAATTTTTGGTCGAGCACCTTCAAACTTTTTTTGGAAACTTCGTCGGGCTGAACGTTGTCGATGCTGATTTGCAAATGCTCGAGGCCGGCTTGATTGAGGCGCTCGATGCGTTCGGGCACGAGATAATATCCATTGGTGATAAGGCCGGCGATCATGCCGCGCTTGCGGATGTGGCGAATCACGTCATCGAGTTCGGGATGGAGAAGCGGCTCGCCTCCGCTGATGGTAACGATGGCGGTGCCGAGGCGCGCGAGATCGTCGAGGCGGCGCTTCATTTCGTCGAGAGGAACTGGTTTGGACACGTCATCGAATTCATTGCAATAGGTGCAGGCAAGATTGCACCGGCGCATGGGAATAATGTGCGCGAGGATTGGTTGACGCGTGGATATTCCGCGCCAGGTAAGCTTGCGAATTTCGCGCGCGCGGGTGCGCCAGTAGCGCAGACGTCGACGACGCTTCACATTTCCGGATTGGACGGTTTCTGCCATTTCAAGCTTTTGGAATATAGCTTAATTGTAGCAGAGGGGAGAGGTAAGAATGAATTTGAGGGGGCGAGAGGCGCAACTTTCGCGCGTCGAGTGCTTCAGGGGCTAAAGCCCGTCATGAAGATATCTTGTAATTGTCGGAGCTGAAGCTCCGACCCCCTGAACGGCAATTCAATTCAAACCAGGCCGCCCGCACAAATTTCAATGCTGATGATTGAAATCCTAGGGGCAATAGTGGCGTTGAGAGTTTCTTTGACTTATGCGCGGCTGGGCGCATAGAATCGCGGCGGTTTCCGAAATTTCAGGTCGGACAACAGAGAGAAACTGAAATTCATGGATAGGAGCGTTTGAATGCGAAAAAGATTTTGGCTGGGGGCAATGGTGATTTGTTTGTTGGCCGGGCAATCGGCGCGAGTTTCTGCGCAAGGCCGGCGCGGCGGAGGCGAAGCACCTGCCGCCGGAACTGAAGAAGCGTCGACGAAAGAAGAAGTGTCGGTGACGGAGCACACGATTACGATTGGCGGAAAAGTGATTCCGTACAAAGCGACGGCGAGTACGACTTTGCTGAAGAACGACGCGGGCGAGCCGATCGGTTTGATGTATTCGGTGGCGTACACGCGCAGCGACGTGAAGGATGTGAGCACGCGTCCGATTTCTTTTTATTACAACGGCGGGCCGGGATCTTCCACGATGTGGCTGCACATGGGCGCATTTGGTCCGCGCCGCGTGGCTACGACGGAAGGCGAATTTACGGCGCCGGCTCCTTACAAGTTGGTGGACAACACTGAAAGTTTGATCGACAAGACGGACATGGTTTTCATCGACGCGATGGGGACTGGCTATAGCCACATTGTTGGCAAGGGCGCGCCGAATTTGTTTTATGGGATTGACGAGGACATGGGCGCGTTCGGACAATTCATCAACATTTATATCAACCGCAATGGACGCTGGAATTCGCCGAAATTTTTAATGGGCGAAAGCTACGGGACGTTCCGTTCGGCGGTGTTGGGAAATTATTTGCAGAACCGCTATACGATGCACTTGAACGGAATTGTGTTGATGTCGTCGGTGCTGGATCTTTCGTCGCTGACTTTTGGGCCGGGTGATGACCGCGTGTACGTTTATTACCTGCCGAGTTATGCGGCGGTGGCGTGGTATCACAAGGCGCTGAAGAATCGTCCGGCAAATCTTGAGGCGTTCATTGAAGAAGCGCGGCAGTATGGAAAAGGCGAATATGCCTCGGCGCTTTTCAAGGGCGACAAGATTTCGGCCGCGGAAAAAGATACCGTCGCGAAAAAACTTTCATACTTCACCGGACTGAGCGAGGATTATTTGAAGCGCGCGAATTTGCGTGTGACGCTTGGTCAATTCAACGTGGAACTTTTGCGCAGTCGAGGATTAACTGTGGGGCGCATTGACGCGCGATTTACCGGATACACACGCGATTTGCTGAGTGAACAGTCGGCGGGCGATCCGGAAGGGCCGGCGGTGGGCGGCGCGTTCACGGCGATGCTGAATCAATATAACCACGAAGAATTGAAATTCGGTTTGGACAAGGACTATCACAACCAAGGCGGCGGAAATTGGAATTGGGTTCGCGGAGCCGGAGGACGTGGCGGAGGAGGCGGAGGATTTCCGGGCGCGCCGAACGTTTCTGGAGATTTGGCGCAGGCCATGATCACGAATCCGAAGCTGCTGGTGGAAGTGGAGAACGGATATTACGATTTTGCGACGCCGTTTTTCGCTACCGAGTTCACGATGGAACACCTTGGACTTCCGGCGGATCTGCAAGGCCACGTGCAACTGAAGTATTACGACGCGGGCCACATGATGTATTTGCGCGATGGCGCGCGTTCGCAATTGCACGCGAATATTGCGGCATTTGTGGATAAGGCTACGAAACAGTAGTTTTTTGTAGAGTTAGGTGAATTGTTTTGGATGCGCCGGTTGGTTTTCTTGCCCGAGGGCAGGACGATTGACCGGCGCATTTTTTATTTTTTGGGGTACGGTTTGTTTGTGAAAACAAAACAAGGCGAGTGCTAAGATTACGTTCATGACTACACTTCATGAAACATTGGTTTTTGAGCGGGAGATTGCGGCGCCGGTTGAAAAAGTTTTCGCGGCGTTTGCGGATCCAGTCGAGCGGGCAAAATGGGGAAAACCCTCGGATGGGTCGGTGCTGGTTTACGACGAGGGAGATTTTCGCGAGGGTGGGCAGGATCGGTTTCGCTGCGGGGCGAAGGCGGATCCGAATATTCATGGGACGACACGATACTTGGATATTGTTGCAGATCGACGGATTGTTTCGAGTGAGACGATTGAGATGAATGGGAAAAGATTGTGTGTGTCGCTGACGACCGTTGAGTTTTCTGCGGATGGTGACAAAACGAAATTGAAGAGCACGACTCAGCTGGCGTCGTTTATTGGCGAGGATATGGTTAAGGGGCATAAATCTGGGACGAATGATTCGCTGGATAATTTGGTGCGGTGTTTTTCGATGTAGGCGATGCGCGGTGTGCGGATTATAGGCAGGGAAATTTATTTGATTACTTATTTCGGAAATTCATCTTCGGCTTTCCAAGCGATTTGTTGAAGTTTAGTGGCGACTCGTGGAGAAAGATTGACCAGCCTTTTCGTTTTCCCTGTCTGAACAATTCCGCGCTCGTCGTCAACTGAGGCTCCTTCCACTTTTATTGCGGCGCCCTTTGGCGATTGATGCGTTAGGGTTGAATAGACGGTGCACGCGATTAGATACGAGCCTTCTTTCGATGGATGATGGTTATCGGGGAAATAAGGATTAATTTCGGGCGCGGTTTTCATTGTGATCGCCCATGCGGTTGAAACTGGAGCAAGAATGAGGCCGTGTGTTTTCCTGAATTCGACGAACGCATTGTTCAATTCTTTCTGAATTCGATCGGGATCGTTCTTGTCCTTCCACGTCATCATGATTACGGTTTTTCCGCCCGCTTTGCGGATTTCTGTATCGAACATTTCGGCGTATTTGAAAAAGTTTGCGGGATCGCCAATTCGTTTTTCTCCGTTGACGATGCCACCGCCTAGCGCGCTTTGTTCGTTCATTACGACATAGTCCCAATGTTGTTTGCGAATTGCCGCGAGGGCTGAGCCTTGTTTCCAGAGATCTTCGAGGCGGGCGCCGCCGATGGCGACCATTTCCGTTTTGATGTAAGGACCGGCAACGCTTACTGAAATTGCTTCGACCATACGCGGCATATTGTTGAAGTAAATGAAACTGTTGCCGATGAAAAGTACTTGGAGGTCGGGCATCAGAAGCTTTTTAAGCGTTTGTTGAGGTGTCTGCGGCCTGGACACAGTTGTTGCGAACACTGACAAGAAGATGAGAAGAAGCGCGCGGCGAATTGTTCTCGACGAAATCATTGTGGCGTCGTGTCGAAGGATTGAGATGCGTCGATGAAGAGCCAGGATGCCGCGGAGGCGATGGTGATGATGGCGGCGAAATCGAGTGCGATGTTCCATCCGAAGTGCGTGGCGATGTAGGCCGTCAAAATTGGAGAGACCCAGCCGCCGAGATTTCCGAATGTGTTCATTAAACCGGAGAGGGAGGCGGTGAATTCCAGCGTCATGTCGATGCAGGCGGCCCAAAAACTTGCGACGGCGAACATGTTGAAGCCCCCGCCGGCCGCGAGCAGTGTGATGGCGAGCCATTTATTTGTGGCGCCGCTGCCGAACCAAAGAAATGCGGCGGAGGCGAGCATTCCAACCCACACGGCGAGTTGGCGTCCTTTGCGTTTGCCGAGTTTGCGAACGGCTGCGTCAGAAAATTTTCCTCCGAGCGGCGCGAGGACTGCTATAGCGAGATATGGCGTGGCACCCCAGATGCCGCCTTGCGAGACGGTGAGCCCTCGGACGCGCACGAGATAAATGAAAAACCACGTATGGAAAATATAGATGGGATATCCCTGACAAAAATATCCGATGAGCAGCGCCCATACGGATGGGCTGGATAATATTTTGCCCCACGGCGCTGGACGCGGTTTTTCTGGCGAATTTGTTTGCGTAGATTGAGTGGAGCGGATTAGTGCGAGTTCAGCGGCGTTGACGCGAGAATTTTGTTCGGGGCGATCGGTGACATAGAGATGAAAGGCTAGAGCCACGAGTAGTCCGGCGAGTCCACAGAGGATGAAGGACATGCGCCAGCCCCAGCGCTGCATGGTCCACGAAATCAAAAATGGAGTGAACGCACCGCTGAGTCCGATGCCGAGCAACGTGAAACTTGATCTGGTGGCGCGATGCGTGGAGCCCATCCAATAGGCGACAATTTTATTTGCTGCGGGGGCGCTGGCGGATTCGCCGGCGCCAACCAGGAATCGCACGATGATGAGCGAGCCGACCACGCCGAACCAGCGCACGAAAACTAAATGCGGAGCAAGCGCGGTGAGCGCAGTGAATGCCGACCACCAAACGATTGCCGTGGTGAGAAGGTTTCGCGCGCCGAAACGGTCAGCGGCCCAGCCGCCGGGAATTTGAAAAATGGAATAGCCGAGAATAAATGCGCTGAAGACCCAGCCCATCGTTTGCGTGGTGAAAGAAAATTCGTCCTGAATAAATTTTCCGGCGATACTCAGGTTCAGGCGATCGAGATAGGTGAGCATCAGTACGAGCGTGAGCCAGGACATGATGACCCAGCGGATGCGGGTGGGCGCGGGTGAAGTTTTCGAGTTTTGGGATTGATCGGTCATGAGCGATTTGTTTTGTATAAACGTCCGCGAGCATTGTGGCGCAAGACAGATGATTTCGGGCGGAAATTTTGGAACGGCGAGGTGAGTAGCTCAAGGGACGACTGGGAGGTTCGGCGACAGTCTAAGCCATTGTGATACCCGCACCGTGACAGTGCATATCGAGTAACAAACTTACCTAGGTACCATTGGTTTTGGTGCAGCGCAAGGCGTAGGGTTTGTTATGAGAGTTTTCTGTCTCCCAATCGTGCTTGCCATCTGCGCAGGCTGTATTATCCCCGCTTCGTTAGCGGCGATTCCGCAGGATTCCGTAAAAACGAAATTAGCGAGCGATAGTCAACTGCAGAGTGTACTGATGCAGGCGAGAGATGCAGTAATCGCAGAAACGCATCTGCAAGATGGCTACTCTTCCGAAGTCGAGACGGATCTTAAGCGTGTCTCCCGGTATTTGCTGATGACAGGAAATCGCACCGATGTACTTTATCTTCAGCAACATTCGGAACCAGACTATGCAGAGGCAATTCGTGGGGTGCTGCGGCCTGCGAATACGCTGGAGGATTTTGCGGTGCGAACTCGGGAGGCCGAGGAAGAAACGGACCTATATCGTCATGACGAAGATATCGAACTGATCGTCGCACAGGAACTCGAACGAGGTTTTTTGGAAGAGGCGCTGCAAGAGGTGAAACTCATGCGCATACCCACGTTACAAACGACAGTCATGGGCGATATAGCTCTTGTAGCGTACAAGCGCGGCGATTTGGAAAAGGCCGACCGTCTGGTTGCGGCGGCAGTCGACGCGGTGACATCAAGTGCGCCAATGCCAGGATTGATTTTGGAGCATCAAAGAATGCTAATTGTATTGGCGAGCACGTGGCACGAGGCGGGATATGAAAACGCCGCTCTTTCGGCGAGACGTCAAGCATTGAAATTGCTTCAAGCAGGCGCGAACTCCTACGACAGCTTGTGGCGATCTCTGGGTGAAGCAGCCGCTCGTCAGGGTGATCTGAAAATGGCGACTGAGACGCTGGAACACCTGACTGATCCCAGCGCGCGGGCGGACGTGCAGACCGAAATGCAACGGGCCGAGGCGAGGATGGCCAGCCCGGCGCAGGTTCTGGAAATCGTCGGGAGATTACATGACGACTCGAAGTATGCGGCGCTTCGCGAGATCGCTGGGCGACAGGTCGATTCAGGAGATAAAGCGGGAGCTACCCACACTCTGCAAATGGCTATGCAAGCAGCTGAAGCAGATGATCAGTTTCACGTTTTGAAAATGGCAGAGATCGCGTGGGAACAGATTGGCATGGGAGACAAATCTGCGGCGGAGGCGACCATTGCCGCAGGACTGAGAGATAACGAGACTCCTCGCCCCGGTTCAGACCAAATCGACGGATGGATAATGTTAGCGGATGACCTCGCGTATATGGGTGAGTACGATCGCGCGTTACAGGTTACGCGGAAAATCGAATACGCCGACTTCAGAGCGCGAGCCCTCCAGTTGATTGCTTACCACGAGACACAAGCAGGACATGCGGATTGGGCGATCTCGTGGGCTGTGGGAGTTGAAGATCCGGAAGGACGAGCGCGGACCTTCGTCGGAATCGCTGCCGGGCTGATTGAACGGATAACCGGCAAAGTTCAGGACCTCAATTAATATTGAAGGCCAATAGAATATCCCGATCTCACTTCAGCCCGTCGCCCGTCTGCGAACAAGGGGCATCGCGGATAGAGAAGCGAGTTCACTAAGAGCTTGCGGGCAGACGCTGCCAAATGAATTCAACGGTTATGATTTTTCCGCCCACGGACATTGGTGGCGTCGACAATACGAGGCGGTCGCCTTCAATTTTGATACCGCGAGTCTGGTCGGTGCCTACCCAGTCCTGCATGAAGGCTATTTCAACGTGATGGATTACTTCGTCGCTCTTGAGCGTGTATCGGCCGGCGTAGGCAACAAATGTCCTGAAGGCATCGGCTTGCGCTTCCGCAGTCGGCGGATTGGAGGCACTCGGCGCGAGGAGCTTTCGTCCGCCGTGGCTGATGAGCACTGACATCCTACCGTCAGGATTGTAGGTGACGAAACCTGTCGGGCCTACGCCGTACGCGGTGTCGTTTCGTTCTCCGTTTGACGTTGAACTTGAGGCTGATATCAATTTCCATGTGCCGAGAATTGCGGAGTTCATCTTAGATCTCCTCTTTATTTATAGACAGAAGTTAACGGCCAGTGCGGAGGATGCGAGCGGCATCTTAACAGCGCCATTATAATTTTGCTTCTGAAATTTTCTACGAGTAAGGAAGTTTTGACGCGCTTACGATAAACTAAAACGCGCGTGGGGCTGTAGCTCAGATGGATAGAGCAGCAGTTTCCTAAACTGCTTGTCGGGAGTTCGACTCTCCCCAGCCCCACCAATCATCAGTTCATTTCGGAAATGTATTCGCCGGGCTAGAAATTAGCCTGCGGAAGAACAACGAGGGCGCCCGTTGCAGGAACGAACTGGATTGGCGCTATTACGATGCGCCAAAGATCAGAGTCGAGAGCGCGAGTTTGCAAAACGCTTCCATTCCGAGCGTCGATACGGGCTAATTTCACGGATTCGTAAGGGTTGTCGCCGTCCGCTGAGAGGCCATAAAGAATTGGCTGCGTGTGGTCCGGGACGAGCGTGGTGAAATACAAATCTGGCGCGACGTGCTTCAGAAGGCGGCCAGTTGTGGGGTCAAGCAGCCAAGCCCCACCGGGAACTTTTTGGTCACAACCGGGACGACGATCAAATTTGCCGCCGAATTGTTCGTAAAGAAATAGATTGCCTGCTGCGGCGGTAACTGCTTCAAAGGTTTCACGCCGGCAGCCTGAAACGTCGCCGTGTGGCTCGACGGTAACGCCGCTATCGAGTTGCGTGGTATTAATCGAGAGCGTCCAAATACGGGCGTCGGGCTGGCCAAATTTATTAGCATAGAGATAGAAATTATCGCCCGACCAGGTTCCGCTTGCCGACCATCCGTCGCCCAAATCCGGCGGCGTCAGTTTGCGGATGCTGGCTCCGGCGCTGGGATCATATAAGGCGAGTTCAAGCGTGCTTGTTAGTCCGATTAGTGCCGCGCTATTCGGAGCGCGATGAAATTGCATATTACCGTCGGCAGCGATGACTCCGTTCGGCGCAAGGCGATCTGGTTGATAGGCAACGCCGTCCACGAAGACGAATGGTTCACGAGGACGGCTGCCTGGATAGAACGTTTCGAGGTTTATTTCCAGAGTCGCCAGATTAATGGAGTAGAGGGAGCAACACATTTTATCATCGCCCAAGTTCGGGCCTTCGAGGTAGATCGTCGAGCCATCTTCGCTTACAAAAACTGCGTTGAGGCCAACGCTTTTCGGTTTGATGTCGATGTGGATTCGGCTGACGGTTTCGAGCGTTGCGGGATCGATGAACTCGACGGCACCGGTGCGGCGAGCTGCAATTATAAAAGTTTTCGAGTTGGATTTGGTTTGAGACCATTGCGCGTTGACTACCGTGGAACGGGTTGAAAGCACTAATAAAACGAGGCAGGCAAGAAACAGGTTCAAGGCGATGTTACTTAGTCGGGTACGAGAATTCATAAACTGCTCCGCTCCGCTGCCGATTATAGGATGCGGTATGTTGAGAGTCTAGATATCTGGAATGTTCGCGGCAATTCAGTACCGCGGCTTCATTGGCAGTAACCAACGTTTGGTTTGTATGAATTCTGAAGTGCTTCGCCTTGCGTTGTCATGCCTCCCGGTTCTAGCTTCTGAAAATTCGGATCGTTGGCGCAGTAATAAAATCGATTGCCCGGAACTGCCCACACCGGCACGCTGGCTTTGGTGGGATCCATCTTTGCGGGTGCACTCATGCCGAGAAAAGGTTTTGCGCGATTTATCCATTCACCGCTTTGAGGCATGACCTCGAACAACGCGACAATTCCTGTGACGACGACCAACACCGTGAGCCCGAATTTCCGACGGCGGCGCCGAGCTTCCGCGGCAAACGATTCGCGGAGGTGGTCGCTCGCTGAACTGTTTTTCGAATCCGCATTTGAATAGGGCTCGGCGGGAGAAATCAGCGACGAGTCCAATGATATAGAACGTCTTGAAGAGAGCGCTGCGGCGCTTTTCGATAGAGTAATCGTCTCAAGAACTGGTTCGGAGTTCTCTGTGAGCGATTCGAGAGATTTGTGCAGCGGCAATACAATTTTTTTCGGCGCGCTAATTTCATTTTGAGAAACTGGAAGCGAAGGCGGAGCCAATGGATCTGGCGTCGTTCTTCTATTTCGATGCGGAGAAATTGGAGACAGTGACAGCGGAACATCATTGGAGATGCTCGAACGATCATTCTGAGTGGACCGCTCCTGACTAGCGACCCATTGGACAATTTGTTCTTGTGTGTTTTTGGGGAGATTTTTGAAGGAAACGCCGGCTACTTTCTGCGTTGGCCCTAACCACTTAACGCGCCCGATTGCGTCAATTGCTTCCGTCATTCCTTCAAGCCGAAAACGCAGGTTCAATTCCACTTGCGGATGCAGCTTCGCGACTGCCTGGATGGATATTCCGCCGCCGCTAATGTCCAGGAGACTGCCGCCATTATTTGGACCAAGTTGAACGACGACTGTCGAGAACGGTTTAAGACGATGGCGAACGTGACCGCGACGCTCATCGGAGGTATTGCGATTTCCGGAAATTACGGGGCTATCCACGGCTGCCTGCGGACGCCGCAGTGCGGGATTTGAACGGCGTCGATGAATACAAGCTCATATAAATTTTTAGCAGAAAATTCCGTAATTAGCCAATGGACCACGAAGAGAACACGGCGGGGTGCGTTTTTCTTCCACGATTTGCGAAAAGTATTTTCTGGCGGCGCGAATTGGATAGAATGCGGAGCATCTCGGGGGTGACTAGCGATGCGCGGACGGATTTATGTTTCGATTTTTGTGGCGACGATATTGATTTTTGTTTCCGTGGGCGTGCGCGCTCAGGGAAATGGATTAGCGGCGAGCGACTTTCAGAAATTGCGGTCGGTGGGGCAGGCGGAAATTTCGCCGGACGGGAAATCAATTGCGTACACGATTGTGAGGTATGACCGGCCGGGGCGGCCGTGGGGACAATTGTGGGTGATGGATGTTGCGTCGAAGAAATCGGTGCGGATTGGCGCGGAAAATGAGGGTTCGGGCGGAGCGGTGTGGTCGACGGATGGAAAATGGATCGCATACATGGGCGCGGCGGAAGGGAAGCACGGGTTGGCGGTTGTACGTCCTGACGGAACGGGCGTTACATTTTTGGCGGAGGCGATGGACACGAATGCGCCGCTGCCGTCGACAGGCGCGAGCGTGACTTGGTCGCCGGATGGAAGACAGATTGCGTTTATTTCAGCGACGCCGGGGCCGGAAACGAAAGATGCGAGCGGCGATCCGATTGTGATCACGCGCTACATGTATAAGCCCGACGCAGGCGAAGGAAATTCGCACTTCAATGACAATCGGCGGCTGCACATTTTTGTTGTGGATGTGGCGACGAAGCGCGTGCGTCAACTGACGGATGGGACTGCTTATGAGCACTCCATTGATTGGTCACCGAACGGCGATGAAATCGTTTACGTTTCCGATCCTTCGCCGAACGCGGATCAATTTTTTAATTACGATATTTTCGCGATCAATGTGAGCGACGGAACCGTTCGCAGAATTACGGCGACGGAAAATGCGGAGTATTCGCCGAAGTGGTCGCCGGACGGAAAAATGATTGCGTATTCCGCGACGAAGCGCGGGCTGACGGACCGCGAAACTACGATGGAGGATACGCACGTTTGGGTGGTAAATGCGGACGGGACGAATCGGCATGAGGTGGGGACGATTGATAATCGGCAGGGGACGCCGCAGTGGGCGGCCGATAGTGGCGCGGTTTATTTTACGGTGCAGGAGCGCGGGAATATTCATCTTTACAGGCAGGCGTTGACGGATTTTGCGCCTGAGCTACTTGTCCACGATCGGGGCTCCGTTGGAAGTTTTTCCGTGGCAAGAAATGGACACGTAGCTTATTCGTTCACAAGTCCTACAGATATGGCGCAACTTCGTGACACGTCAATGGCGCCAGTTCAGAGGCCCCTCGAAAATCCAGCAGAACGCGTCACAGTGGCACAAGCTCTCACCAATCTAAATGTGGATTTGCTGAGCGGAAAAAAAATCGCCGACGTAGAGTCGTTCACGTTCACGAGCAATGACAACAAATTTCAAGTGGAGGCGTTTCTCGTAAAGCCACTGGGGATGACCGCCACTTCAAAGCATCCGATGATTGTAAATATTCACGGCGGGCCGCACGGACAAAATGGTCCGGCATTTAATTTCAAGGATCAAGCTTACGCAGCGCACGGTTGGGCGGTACTGCATGTGAATTATCGCGGCTCGACGGGATATGGACAGGCGTTTGCGGACGCGGTGTTTGGCGATCAGGACGGCAACGAGGGGCAGGATGTTTTGTACGGAGTTTCGGCGGCGCTGCGAAGATATTTGTGGCTGGACCGCGAGCGAATGGGAATTGAAGGCGTCAGCTACGGCGGCCAGTTGACGGACTGGCTGATTACGCAGACGCGAATGTTTCGCGCGGCGATTCCGATTGCCGGAATTTCAAATTTGATCAGCTACAACTACATGACATATTACAACCAGTACGAGCAAATGGAATTTGGTCAGTTGCCGCATCAAGGTGATTTTATGAATTTGATGTGGGAACGCTCGGCGCTGAAGCATGTCGCAGCGGTGGCGACTCCGGTGATGTTGATGCACGGAGAAAATGATGCGGATGTGCCGATTGCGGAAGCTGAACAATATTATGTGGCGTTGAAGGATGTGGGAGTGGATACGATTTTTGTGCGGTATCCGCGCGAGGGGCACGGCATTCGCGAGTCGGGACACACGGTGGATAGCATTTTGCGATGCATCGCGTGGTACGAAAAATATTTTCCGAAGGTGAATCCGGAGAACCCGTCGGCGGCGGTGCCGTAGGACGGAGGAAGTGCTTCAGGGGCTAAAGCCCTCGGAAGTTTGGAGTCTGTTTATGTCGGAGCTGAAGCTCCGACCCCCTATCCGGCGCGGGCGAGAAGTTCTTGTAGAATTGCGGGAATTTCAAATACGGCGCGGTTTGGCATTTTTTCGGTGTTTGCGCCGAGCGTTGCCAGCCGGCCCGGTTGAAGCAGTTCGCGCATAGCGGGAACGATCTGGCGGAAATTATCGACCACGATTCCAACTTCTTTTTCGCGAAGCCATTGCGCGTTGTAGCGTTCTTGCGGAAGCGTCCACGCGTTGCATTCGACGATTGCCGGCAACTTCATCAGAATTGCTTCGCTTAAACTTCCGGGACCGGGCTTGCCAATGAAAAAATCGGAGAGATGCATATAGTAGGGAATTCGTTTCGTAAAACCTTCCACGAAAATTGGGAAGCGTGTTTTCAGCGCGCGTAAACTTGCGGCTAACTTTTCATTTTTTCCGCAGATCAGAATGAGTTGCATGTTCAGGTCGGACTTGTCGAGGCGTTCGACAATTTGCGTCATTACTTTGGAACCTTGACCGCCGAACATTACCAGACCCGCCGGCAGATCGGATTTTAGTCCGAGAGTTACGCGCTCAGCGGCGCGGTCAACTGTGATTGGTTCGTAGAATCGCGGATTCACGATCATGCCGGAAACCTGGAACACGCGATCTTTTGCGTGACCGAGCGCCAAGGCTTGTTCGACCGCGCGATCTGATCCGCAAATAAAGTCCTGCTTTTGTTTTTCCAGCCAAAATCGCGGAGGGAAATTTGCGATGTCCGTAAGAATTGTTACGAACGGACGACCGGGGCATGCCTTCGCCAAACTTTCATAGAGCGCGCGATTGAAATGCGGCACCAACGAGACGACCATATCTGGCGAAGATTCGCGCCAATATTTTTCGAGGAGCTTCACCGTTGGCCGATGATATACGGCGAGAATCATTTGTAATGTTCGCAGCAGCGCCGTGCTGCCCAGCGTCATGCCGGACTTCAATACAGAGTTGTAACAATCCTGAATGCGCACGCCGAATATTTTTTTAATGATGTCGAGCTGATCGAGCGCCTCCTGCAAATTAAACAGATCAATTGTCCAAGGAAGTTTTTCGGACTCGATGGCGGTTTGAAGCGCAGTAGCGGCGCTGCGGTGGCCGCCCCCGGCGTCAAAGAAAACAAATTCGATGCGTTTCTGGTCGGCAGGCATTGAAATGAGTTGGCGCTGGGCCAGCGGAATTCTCGCACAAGTCTTAGCAAGAGGAATGCCATTTGCGCGGGGCCATCTGAGGAAAACTTTTGAACTTTGTCTAATGCGTCATAAGTCCTTATTAATCAGAAGATTATGCGGATGTCACGGGAGCGTAATGCACGAGTGTTACAACAATTTCATGAAGTGCGACATGCACATCCACTCGTACAACTCCGGAGCGTGTACCTCTCCGGTACTGCGCGCGTTTTGCCGCGAAAGTTATAGCGATCCTGCGGAAGTTTACGAGACGCTGCAGCGGCGCGGCATGGATTTATTCACGCTCACCGACCATGACTCGATCGACGGATGCGACTTGCTGCGGCGCAATCCAAACTTTTTCGTCAGCGAAGAAGTTACGTGCACGATGCCGAGCGGAACGATCGCGCACATCGGTGTTTACGATTTGAGCGAGCGCCAGCACATTGAAATTCAGCGGCGACGAAACGATTTGGTTTCGATGCTGATTTATCTTACCGAGCACAGGCTTTTCTTCAGCATCAATCATGTCTTTTCAAATTTGACTGGCCGTCGCGCGAAAGAAGATTTCCGTTGGTTCAGCGAATATTTCCCGGCGGTGGAAACGCGTAACGCGGGAATTGCTGGAGCGGCGAATCGACAGGCGGTGCGGTTTGCAGCGCGCACGAAAAAAATTGCGATTGGCGGAAGTGACGCGCACACGCTGGAGTCGGCGGGCGTTGCGTTCACGGAAGTTCGTGGTGCGCGGAACAAGGATGAATTCTTTCAAGGACTGCGAAATGGCGCGGCGAGAGTTCGCGGCGAAGCAGGTTCGTTCACGCGGCTGACTTCGGACGTCGCGCGAGTTGCACAAGAAATGATGCGCGAGGAGCGATGGACGAGAATTTTGGCTCCGCTTGCGCTGCTGATTCCTGTTGTCGTGGCGGGCCACTGCGTTGCCGAACAAATTTTCGCGCAGCGCTGGGCTCGACGCGTAATTCCCGCACCGCAAAGCCGTGACCGTTGGTCGTTAATCACCGCGCCGGTGGAATCGGCGGAGGAGCCGGCATGAGCGCAGCGAGAGCAGTCTGGGGATATATCGATACGCGCGATCAGGATTTGATGCGCAAAATAAATCGCTGGCGCGCGCCGCGATGGGTGCGCCTGTGGATGATTTACGCGACGCGATGCGGAGACGGATGGTTGTGGTACGCACTGGGAATTATTTTAATTATTTTTGGCGGAGCGCAACGTGCTGCGGCGATTGGCTCGGCGATTCTTTCGGTGGCGATTGGTGCGTTGATATTTATGTTGGTGAAGCGCGCGAGCCGCAGAAAACGGCCGTGCCAACTTGAGCCGCACTGCTGGTCGACAGTTTTGCCGCCGGATCAATTTTCATTTCCTTCAGGACATTCCATCACAGCATTTTCTATCGCGATGACTGTCGGATCTTTTTATCCACAATTTCAGGAATGTTTGCTGGTGTGTGCGGTGAGTATCGCAATCAGCCGCGTAATCTTGGGAATGCATTTTCTTAGCGATGTGATTGTGGGATCTTCAATCGGCGCGCTGCTGGGATACGGTTGCTTCCGACTATTTGCATGAAGATTTCATATCGCGATCTTCGCGCAATTATCCGCATCAATCTACCGGCAGAACGTACGCGCGGTTTCAGCGAGCACCGCGGTGCAATTCACCACGGAATCCAAATCCGCCCATTCGACTGCCTCATGCGCGCCGGCTCCGGCTGCTCCGTAATTAACTGTTGGAATTCCAGCGGCGGCGAATAGAGCTGAGTCCATCCAGAACGCGACTCCTGCTTCTTCCAGAGGGCGTCCGTTAATTTTTGAGGCGGCGTTGCGTACGCATTCGGCGATGCGCGCTTCGCGCGGACAAACTAGTGGTGGGCGATCGAGCAATAATTTAATTGTGGCTCCTTCACCGGCCGCGGAAATTATCTCGCGAATTTCGTCGAGCACCTGCGCCGTAGTCTCGTTGGGAAGAGTTCGGCGCTCGAGTTGCATCGTGCAACTTGGCGCGTAGGTGCTGAGGCCCGCGCCGCCGTGAACTGTGGCGCAGTGTTGCGAAGCGGCCCCGACGAGCGGATGCGTTCGCGCCCGAAGTATTGTGCGGTCAAATTCATCGAGCGTGGCAATGATGCGTCCCATTCGCGCGATGGCGCTTACGCCCAAATCCCACCGGCTGCCATGCGCGGCGTGGCCTTCGGTGGTAATTTCCGCCCACACAAAGCCTTTGTGACCAAGAATTAAGCGGCCTTCGCTCGGCTCTGTGACGACACAAGCGTCGGCTTTGTGATGCGCGACGAAATGTTGCGCGCCGATGCTGGCATATTCTTCGTCGGCAACGAGCGCGGCCATTACTGTGCCGTTGAGATTTTCATTCGCTAATTTCGCCATCGCGCACAAGATCGCTGCGGCGCCGCCCTTCATGTCGTAACTTCCGCGCCCGTAAACTTTATTTCCTTCGACGCGCGGATCGAATGGCGCGAT
>Ga0193726_1001543_pt1 | contig 17873 bp, 15 predicted proteins | sample H2c1metaG_FD_144928 | JGI IMG/M metagenome (GOLD analysis project Ga0193726, IMG submission 144928) | Soil microbial communities from a riparian zone of the East river system, Colorado, United States - H2c1 | ecosystem: Environmental > Terrestrial > Soil > Riparian zone | place: USA: East River... | reverse complement strand
CCGTGATTCTTCAACTGCGCGCGCAGTGTTTCTAAAGTGGACGTCGGCCCGGGATCAACAATGGCGTGTCGCCCGCCAGACTCGAGAAGCGCCGCCGCAATTGAATGCGGCCGTCCGGTCCAGTTCGTGTCGAGCGTGGTGATATTCGGCATAGTCTTCGAATGTTACGAGACCCCGGTCTGGTGAACAAATTCAACCATGTCCTTGTGTGCCAGGCGTCCCGCCGGCATCCAATGGATGGGTAGCCGGAGTATAGTAAGCAGATGCCATGGCCTCGAATAATCGGCGGATTGCTGGTCTCGTTGCTGCTGCTTTCGCTTGCGCTTCCGGCCACGTGTGCGGACTGTATCCAGAATGGCGCAGCCGAGAGCTGCGGTGAAAAGCACGGCGCCCCCAAGCATCACTCAGAGGCCTCCATGAACGCCAAATGCGCCGCCTGCGATAGCGAAATTGAGGCCGCTGCCAGTAGCGGTTCGACGGACCGCGGGTCCTCGAATTTATCGTATTTCAGCAATACGCCGAATCGCTGCGCGGGCCTAGCCGCCCAGAGGGCGCCGCTCGCCGAACTTCGGTTTTTTGCGAGTTGGCACAACGTTTCGAATCGTCAGCTGGCTGCCAATGTCTCGTACAGTTCGCTCTACAGCCCGCCCCCGCAAGAGACCGCCGCAATCGTCACGAATGCTATGCCGGTCGGCGTTCACGCTCTCGCTGTTCTTTCCATCCTGAAAATCTAGCCTCCACCCATCATGCGTTGGTCAAGTCGTTGGCTGCTGCACTTCGCGCCTCGCGGCTTCACTTTGTAACCCTGTTTGCAGGGAGCCTCGCTCACCAGAGGAACGTTATGATCGCAATGCGAACACTGCTGGCTTTATTCCTATGCTTTCCGCTAAGCGCCGCCGCACAGCAACCGGCCAGCGAAAAACCGGGAGCTTCGTCCCAGGGCACCGGCCAGATGCCCACGCCAGACAATGACATGAGCAACAGGGACGACATGCACATGCACGGCGGTATGCACATGCATCCCGAAAATTTTCTGCAGGAAATTATTCATCATAGCAGCTCCGGCACCACCGCGGAACCTGACTCCACACCCACACCCATGCTCATGGCTACTAGGGCGTCCTGGCTGTTCATGTTCCACGCCAACGTTTTTATCAGCGATTTGCAGCAATCCGGGCCGCGCGGCGCCGACCGATTTTTCTCCACTAATTGGTTCATGGGCATGGCGCAAGGCCGCGTGGGACCCGGCACACTTAGCGCGCGCGCCATGTTGAGTCTGGAGCCCGCCACGGTTACCGATCGCCGCTACCCATTACTGTTTCAGCAGGGCGAAACCGCCTTTGGCTTGCCCATCGTGGACGGTCAGCACCCCCACGATTTCGTCATGGAGCTGGCGGCGCTGTATGACCTGCCGCTGGGCAAGAAAAGTTTGTTGTCCTTTTACTTTGCGCCCATCGGCGATCCCTCCATCGGTACCACCGCCTACCCGCACCGCGCTTCTGCCATTGAAAATCCCGTCGGCACGCTTGGGCACCATCAGGAAGACTCCACGCACATCGTGAGCGATGTCATCACTTTGGGAATCACCCATCGCATCGTTAGGCTCGAAGTTTCCGGATTTCACGGCCGAGAGCCGGATGAATTTCGCTGGAACATTGATTCCGGAAAGCTTGATTCCTGGTCCACGCGCCTCACCGTCCAGCCGGGCCAGAATTGGAGCGGCCAGTATTCCTACGCGCGCATCGCCAGTCCCGAAGCACTCTTCGCCACGGAAGACCAGGAGCGCATGACCGCCTCCATCATGTACAACCGTCCGCTGGCCAACGGCATTTTCGGCAAGGGCAACTGGGCCAGTACCGCGTTGTGGGGCCGCACGCGCTCGCTCGCCGACGGCGCGACATTCAACAGCTACCTTCTCGAATCCACCTTACGTTTCATCACCCGCAATTATGTTTGGACCCGAATAGAAAACACCGACCGCTCCAACGAACTGCTTCTCGGCCCGCAACCGTTGCCGCCCAATTTTCATGAACAACCGCTCGGTCGAGTGCAGGCCTACTCGTTCGGTTATTCGCACGATTTCGACGTCATTCCCCACCTGGCCTTGGCGCCGGGAGTTCAGGTCACCGCCTACGGAGTCCCTGGTGTTTTGCAGCCCGTCTACGGCACTCACCCGTTCGGCGCGCTGGTGTTCATCCGCTTCCGCCCGTACTCCGGCACCGATCGCTGACTTTCATGACGGCAAGACAGATCTAAGCGCGGGTGAAGTGATTACCGGATAGCCACCGCACCCCGGCTCTTCTAACTTCTGATGCGCAAGTGTGCTCATCATGCGGCGGCATACCCGCATGCAAGGAATTCATGGAATCCGAAAGAGGAAACGAAATGATGGCGGAGAATATCAGGCGCAGAGAATTTATCGGCGGACTGGCCGCCATGTCCGTGGCCGCGAACGTAAGCGTCCCCGGCGCGCGGGGCGATGCGGCCAACGGCGAGATGCCTTACCGCGCCTTGGGCAAAACAGGAGTGAAAGTTTCGGCCATCGGTCTCGGTGGATTTCACCTGGGACTCTCGCATCTCGAGGAACCTGACGCCATCAAAATTTTTCACTCCGCCGTCGATCGCGGAATTAATTTTTCCGATAATTCCTGGGACTACAATCAGGGCATCAGCGAAAAGCGCGTCGGCAAGGCCCTGAAGAATGGCTATCGCGAAAAAGTTTTCGTGATGACCAAGTTTGACGGCCGCACCAAGGGTTCCGCACTGAAGCAACTCGACGAATCTCTGCAGCGTTTGGAAGTCGATCACGTCGACCTCTGGCAATTCCACGAAAACATCCGCCTGGAAGATCCCGACAGATTTTTTGCCGAGGGCGGCGCGGTGGAAGCCATGCTCGAAGCTAAGCAAGCCGGCAAGATTCGCTTCATGGGTTTCACCGGCCACAAAGATCCCAGCGTGCATCTCCGCATGCTCGAAATGGCCGACAAGCACGGCTTCAGTTTCGATACCGCGCAGATGCCCCTGAACGTCATGGACGCGCATTTCCGCAGCTTCGGTAAAGAAGTGCTCCCCGTGCTGGTGACAAAACAAATGGGTGTGCTGGGCATGAAGCCCATGGCCAGCGGAAATATTTTGAAGGCTAGAGTGGTGACCCCGCTCGAATGCCTGCAGTATGCACTGAGTTTGCCCACCTCCGTGGTCATCACCGGCATTGACAGCATGCAAATATTGGATCAGGCTTTCGAGGCCGCAAAAACTTACGGCTCGCTCAGCAAAGCGGACATCGAGGGCATTCTGAAAAAGACCGAAGTCGTCGCCGCTGACGGAAAGTATGAGCCGTTCAAGACCACGCCGATTTTTGACTCGACGGCCAGTCACCCTGAGTGGCTGGGCTATGCGGCTCAAGTCTGAAAAAGTTGACCATTCCCGTTTTACTAGACTGCAGAAGTTATAGGGGCGTACAGGAACATTCCGCCTTTACTACAGGACGGTCGGGATACGCCGCTCCCGCGCCCCACAGCAAACTCTTGCAGAGCCGGGAGTACTAGTCTACGATTAAGTCCCATTGTTTGGTGTGCTTCGGAGGGCTCCCGTGGAAAGTTGTGTGAGCGGCGTGCTGTTTGGGACAGTTTTATACCGGCATTTTAGAGCATCATTCGGAAATTAGGGGAGGATCGAGATGGGTAAGTGGTGTGTAGTCGTGGTTATGAGTGCGCTTCTGGCGCTACCGGGTTTCGCGCAGCAGAAAAGCAGTAACGGGGAAGAAAATTCCACAACGGCTGCCGAGGCGGCCAAGCCTGCGGCGGAAAGCGATGCGATCAACGTAGCTCCCGCGCACAATTTTTTCGCCATGCCCGCACCGCCCCGCGCCACTCCGTTTCCCGGCCCGGCGGCTACCGCTTCCACCGAGGAAGCTCCCGGCCGTTTAGTGCCGCGCTACGAACTGGCCGGCATGTATGCGTACACTAATTTCATGCCCGGCGATCCTTTCGACCATTTCAACAGTCACGGGGGTACCGGTTCCTTCGCCGTGAACGCCAACCGCTGGTTGGGCCTCACTGTTGAGGTTGGCGGAACAACTTTCCGTCGCAATTTGTTTCCTCTCACCGGCAACAGCACCGCCGTGGAAGGCGTGCAGAACACTTTCCTCGCTGGTCCGCGATTGAACCTGCGCAAGTTTGATCACTTCGTGCCTTTCGCGGAATTCCTCGTTGGCGCTGCTCATGCCGATGTCGAAACCAATGGCATTGGCGGTCAATACTCCTTCGCGCTCGCGGCTGGCGGCGGTGTGGATATCGTGTTCAGCAAGAACTTCGCCTGGCGCTTCGCGCAGTTCGATTACCTCATGACCAATTTTTCCGGCCCGGCTTTGGGTCCTGACGCCCGGCAGAATAATTTCCGCGCTGCTTCCGGCATCGTGGTTCGCTGGGGCTTCCCGAATCCTCCACCTCCGCCGAACCAGAATCCCGTGGCAGCTTGCGCGGCAAATCCTGCTTCGGTGTACGCCGGCTCGGGCGATAGCGTGGCTGTCCACGTTACCGCCAGCGATCCAGACAACGACAATCTTACCTACAGCTACACCGCCACCGGCGGAACCGTGGAAGGCACCGGGCCTGACGGCCGTTGGACCTCCACCGGACTCAGCGCCGGCAGCTACACCGTGAACGCCAAGGTTGACGATGGCCGGGGCGGTTCGGCCACCTGCTCCACCGATGTCCGTGTGGAACCGAAGCCCAACCAACCCCCGACAATTTCTTGCTCCACCGATCGCAGCCCGATTCAACCGGGCGAGCGCACCGGTATTACCTCCACGGCCAGCGATCCGGACAATGATGCGCTGACCTACAGCTACAGCGCCACTGGCGGTACTGTGACCGGCACAGGTCCCAAGGCGGAGTTTGACTCCACCGGTTTGCAGGCTGGCAGCTACACCGTGAAGTGCTCGGTGAGCGACGGTAAGGGCGGCAACGCAGATGCCTCTACCAACGTGGACGTGCAGCAACCGCCGCCCCCGCCGCAAGCCACCAAGGTGGGCGATTGCAACTATGGCAAACCGGGCAGCTCGCGTGTGGACAACGTCTGCAAGCGCGTGCTCGATGACGTGGCTCTGCGACTGAAGAACGACCCCAACGCCAAGCTGGTCATCACCGGCTATGCGGATTCGCACGAACCACGGGCAGCCAAGTTGGCTGACACACGCGCGGATCTCTCAAGGAAGTACCTCGGTGAAAAGGGCATTGACGCTTCACGCGTCACCACTCGCACCGGCACTGCTTCCAAGGAAAAGGGTGCAGAAAAAGAAAACCGTCGCGTGGACTTCGTCTTCGTGCCGGAAGGCGCCACCTACTGAGAGGTGTTTGGCAAAGCCAGTTAGATAACTAAATACTCAGCGGGCCGTTCTGGATAGTCAGGATGGCCCGTTTTTTTTACGCGGGCCTGCGTTCATTGAGGGTTTTCTCCCGTAACGGGAAAACAACCCCTCGTTATTCCCGAATCGGCTCAATCCCAACTGGTGATAGAATAGATACTGTGATCAGTCGTAAATACTTAAAATATTCCTGAAATGGCACTTGGGTTGCATTCAGAACTGCGCGTCCGGAAAGTCGGAAATTGTGGCTATGACTGAAGCGGCGCTTGTTCATCAAGAAGTTCTGCCGATGAACTTGCTGGTGGTGGATGACGAACAGTACGTCCGGCAGTTGTGCTCCGACGTGGCGGTTCAGAGTGGCATGAAAGTCACCACCGTAGCCACCGCCGAAGAAGCCCTGCACGTTCTGGAGAATTCAGCCGTCGATATCCTCGTCACCGATCTGCAGTTGGCGGAGTCCAGTGGCCTGGATCTGCTACAGGAAATTCACGACAAGCATCGCGAAGTCGCCGTCATCGTGTTGACGCAATTCGGCACCATTGATTCCGCCGTGGCCGCCACACGCCTCGGCGCCGTGGACTACGTCACCAAACCCTTTCGCGTGGAAGAGCTGCGCTCCCGGCTGGAGCGCGCCGCGAAAGGTGTGGAGCTGCAGCAGGAAAATCGCCTGCTGCGTGAACAACTGCGTACCAAGCCCGGCTTTGGCAGCCTTATCGGAGTCTCCGCCAAAATGCAGCGTGTCTACAAGATGATTGAGAAAGTGAGCCAGCACGAATACCCCGTGCTAATACTGGGGGAAAGTGGTACCGGCAAGGAAATGGTGGCGCGCAGCATTCATTTTTCCGGCCCTCGCAAGGATCACGTTTTCGCGCCGGTGGATTGCTCGTCACTGGTTCCCACGCTCATCGAATCCGAGCTTTTCGGCTACGTAAAGGGCGCTTTCACCGGGGCGATTCAGGCCAAGCAGGGGTTGCTGGAAGCCGCCCATGGCGGCACACTGTTCCTCGACGAAATTGGCGACATGCCCGTGGATTTGCAGGCCAAGCTGTTGCGCGCCCTGCAGGAGCACGAAGTGAAGCCCGTGGGTTCGACGGAGCGCCGCCACATCAACGTGCGCATCATTGCGGCCACCAATCGCGACCTCGAAGAGGCCATCCGCACCGGGGCGTTCCGGCAGGATCTGTATTTTCGCCTGAACGTGGTACAGATGAAGTTGCCGTCGCTGCGCGAACGCAAAAGCGATATCCCTCTGCTGGTAACTTCCTTCCTCGAAAAATTCGCTGGCCGTCACGGCACCACGCGCACCATCTCCGATGAGGCCATGCGGCGGTTGATCACCTACGATTGGCCGGGAAACGTTCGCGAGCTCGAAAATGCCATCGAGCGCGCCGTGGCCCTTGGTTCCGGTCCCATCCTGCACGCTGGCGATCTGCCCTCCAATTTGCAGTACTCCACGAGTGAGCGCGTGCCCGACCGCAACGAGATTCTTCCCCTCGAAGAATTGGAGCGCCGCGCCATCCTCAAAACGCTGCGTGAGACTTCCGGCGACAAACTGTCCGCCGCGCGCATGCTGGGCATCGGCAAGACCACGCTCTATCGCAAGCTTAAGCAATACAATATGCGGCGCGAGGAGCAATAAAAATGGTTGGTCAACGTAGTCATGGGCGCGGCAAACCTGCTGGCGGAGACCCGCTCCATGCCGTGACCTTGTCCGGGCGTTTGCCTTGCTTCGCTACCGCCAGGCTCGTGAATCTCCCGCTGCTTTCTGAATTTTTCAACGTGCGTGCTTGCGTGTTTCTGTTCACGATAATTGGCCGAGAAGTCTCCAGCGCCGTTGCTGCTTTTCATTAGGCCGCATCGAATTAACTATGTTTCGCTTGATCATTTCACTTCGCCAGAGACTGCCGCGATCGTGTGCGCTCGTTTCACTCTGGGAAAAATACCCATCCCGGTCTCGACATGGGATGGGTTCTGCTTTCTTAACCTCGCCGATCCTCGCAACTGGCTGGTTTTCATCCACTAACAAAACTCTGCGGGTGGTCCTGCTGATGCAAGAGCATAAACAGCGGCTGTTCCTTACCTTAACAAATGGGGCCGCCATAGGACGTGCTGGCTGCCCATGAAAAAAACGAAGCCGAGGAAAACCATTCGATGAGGGTGTGGGGAAGAAGATCGGAATTTCCTGCAACGCTTTCCGTAGCTCGCGCCGCCAACCAAGGTCTGTCGCGACCCGACGTACTGCGTAAAACTCTTTTGGCGTTGTCCAGTGGCGGCCGCACGGATCGCGTCGGTGTGTGGCTCGAAACAGGTGAATCGGAAATACCGCCGGTAACTTTTCGCGGCCTGGTCTGGGATCGCCAAGGTGAAAACGTTCCCACGGAATGGCAGCAGCTTTCCCCGCAAGCTCCACTGCCGCAGGAACTGCTGTCTGCTGGCCGCAGTGTGGAGTTGACTCTTGATGCCTTGCCGATGATCGGTCCCCTCCTGGAGTTGCGCCGCGCCTGGCTCGTCCCGGTGCAGCGGCGCGGCCGTTTGCGTGGGGTGCTGTTGGCCGGCAGTCGGCAAAAAAATGGTGACATCCCTGTAGAGCGGTTCGAATCCGCCGCCGCGGAGTTGGCGCTGGCTATGGAACTTGACGAAGAACATCGCTTGGCAGTTGTCCAAAGCGCCGATCTGACGGTCGTTAGACGATTACTGGCGGATATGAGCGCAGCTCGCCGGCCCGATCAGATTCTTGCCGACTTGGTCAACAATTGCACCGCCAGCGCCGATTCTCCCGGCGCGCTCGGCGCGGCCTTCACCGTTATCGGCGCGCTGCGGCAGGTTCGTGGTGTTTCTTACCAAGCTCATATGGCTGTGCCCGCTGTGGACTTTCTATGGAAGAGTGGCGAGCCAGAATGGATCAACAATTTTGAAAATTTGTCCTTCACGAATGTCTGGCGCCAGGCCCTCGCCGAAAATCGCTTAACGGCGGGAGGTTCCGAGACCCACCTCAGCGACGGTACACCCCGCGGAGCGGCGCGCACGTTCATTCACGTGGTGGCCGTGCCTTTCGAATCTGACGGCCAGCAGACCGGAGTGTTGGTGGTCGGATTCGATCACTTAGCCGCGTCGCCCGGCACGCTCGAACGGATCGAGTTGCGCGCCTCATTGGCCGCCATCGTGCTCGCCGGTCGCGCGCGCAGCCAGGAAGAAGCGCGCCTGGCCGCCTGGAGAAAGTCTCTGCTGGACAACGCTATGCAAGCCACCGTGTTGCTCAACGAAGACGGCGGTATCACCGGGACGAGTGTGGCCGCTTGCCGTCTGCTCGGCGAACAACTGGCGGACAATCTTCGTGAGCCACGGCCACAAAATCGAGAAATGGCCGGCACCCGAAGTGATCGCGGCGGAGTGCCACACCTGCGGCAACTGTTCGAGGACTCCGATCAGTTGCGCATCGAAACCTGGTGCACCCGCGCCCTTTCCGGAACCGCCGACCGCCGCGGCGAGCCCCGCCACGGTCCCGAAGAATTGCCCGAAGCGACGTTGAGCAACGGTGTACGCGTGCGCCTGCGCCCCGCGCTACCCGCTGGAGGTAGGTTCGCCGCCGTCACCTTGGAGAGATGCGAGGAGCCGGAGACTTCGGCCATAGACAACCGCGCCGAAAGTGAATTGACCAGCGTGCTTGAATGGCTAGACGAGGGAGTAATTTTATTTGACGCCCAGGATCGCGTGCGCTCTCTCAATAGCCGTTTCCTGCAGATCACCGGGCTGCAGACCTCCGACGCCGTGGATTTGCCGGACCTTGATGCGCTGATTTCCAAATTGTCGCAGCGCATCGTGGGACCCTGGAACTTTGCTCAACGCTGGCGCAACCTCGCTCGTGGCATTGATGGCGGCGTGCGCGAAGAACTGGAATTCTTCGGACCCAGTCCGCGCATCGTGCGGCGCATGTCGCGGCCTATTCTCGACGGAAGTGGCCGCCGCCTGGGCCGCCTAGAAATTTATCTGGATCTCACCGGCCGCCGTGGATTCCAGACCAAACTCCTGCGCACCGAAAAGCTGGCGGCCCTCGGCCAATTGATTACTGGCATCGCGCACGAACTGAGCAGCCCGCTGACCAGCATTCTGGGTTACTCGCAGTATCTCTTGCAGAAGGAACAGACCGACGTCAGCGTCGAAGAAACCCGCCAGGTCCGCCACATTTTTGAAGAAGCTGAACGCGCCACCGCCATCCTCAGGCAGCTGCTTGCGAACGCTCACGAGAACAAGCCTCGCCTTGGTGCCGTGCCCATCAATGAACTGGTGTTGCAGGGCCTGGAATTGCAGAAAATCAGTCTGCTACGTGAAAATATCATTGTCGAAACCGATCTGGATTCCAGCGCGCCTATGGTCTATGGCGACCCTGGCCAACTGCAACAGGTGTTCCTCAACTTGACGGGCAATGCCCGCCAAGCTCTCGACCAGGCTGGCAAGAGCGGTACCATCCGCGTCCGCACTAAGCAAATTGGCGAGCAGCGTGTGCTTCTGGAGATTGCCGACGATGGTCCGGGCATCCCGAACGACATCCTGGGCCGTATTTTTGATCCGTTCTTTACCACCAAGCCTGCCGGGATCGGTACCGGCCTCGGTCTGGCCATCGTTTCCGGAATTGTCCGTGAGCATGGCGGCCACGTCAATGTAGCCAGCCCACCAGGTGGCGGCGCAATTTTTTCCGTGGCCTTGATGGCCGCCAGCCACGCCTCTGGAACTCATCTTTCCGCTCCCAGCGGTGACCGCATGCTGCACGGTTATCTCGGCGGAATTCCCGCGCCCTTCCCCGTGCTCAACCCCTCAGCCCAGGCCAGGGAACTTCCTGCCAACGAGGAATTGTTCGCGCACGCCAGCAATCGCATCCTGGTCGTCGAAGACGAACCCACCGTGGCGCGTCTGATCGCCGATGTGTTGCAGGACGACGGCTTTCACGTCGACGTGCTGCTCGATGGGCAAGAGGCCCTGGAGCAAGCCTCCCGCGAATCCTACGACCTGGTCATCTGCGACATGAAAATGCCCGGTTTAGACGGCCAACATTTTTATAAAGCACTTGTGCAGGCTCACCATCCTCTGAGCAAGCGTTTCCTGTTTGTCACTGGCGATATCGTGGCCTCGCACACCCAGCAATTTCTCGCAGCGCATCGTGTCCCTCATGTGGCCAAGCCTTTTCGCATGGAAGAGTTGAAAGATCAAGTGCACGTGGTCCTCGGCCTCGGCTCACAGAAAAGACCCCACGTCGCGGGCGCGGGAAAAATTGGATGAGGTGCCAGTAAGATGAAGTCCTTGGAGCGGCAAACAATTCTTTTGGTCATTGACGACACGGTGGTGTCCGCAGCGGCGCGGCGGGAACTGGAAACCCGCCGGCCCGACGTGCGCATCTCCGCGGTAAACAGCGTGGAAGCAGCGCTTTGCCAGGTTGAGCAGGCCGCCCCCAACGTCATTCTTCTTGCGGAAGGTCTGCGCGAGTCGGAACTGAACGGCGAAGCCTCCCGCCTCGAGAAAGTCGTCAAGGCCCTGGGCATGTTCGCGCCGGTTGTGGTCATGGGTGTCGCCAACCGTGACGTCCATCTCAACGCATTGATCGCCGCCGACGCCGCCGACTACGTGCCGCAGGCGGAAGGCTGCATGACCGTCGCCCTGGGTTTGTTGGAGCGTCGCCTCGACCGAGCCCGGCGAATCGCCGACAGTTCACCCGCGCTTGTCGATGGCTGGTCCAAAGATTTCGCCGAAGTACTGCGTCATGAGTTGAACAATCCACTAACTGGGATTTTGGGCAATGCCGAACTTTTGCTCGCGGAAATCAATCGCAAAAAAGACGGGCGTCTGCCCTTTGGCGGTCTGGAGCGCGTGGAAACCATTGCCGCGCTGGCCATGCGTATGCGCGAAACAGTGAGGCAGCTAAGCCATCAATGGGAAGTTCGTGGCGATCCGGCGGGTTCTATTCGAACCTGAGGGTGTCAGGCCAGCGAGCGCGTGGAAGAGATTCGTTTCACGGTAACGCGCGGACTGGTATACGGCCGGGCCAAAACGCGTGCAGGAGTTCGCACCTGGGTGTTTAAGCGAATTTGGTCAAACAAACCTGCCAGGAGCATCGCGCCAAAAACAAAATATCCCGCGTTGAGGCACGCGGCCATAACAAACAGCGCCGCTTGCCCGCTAGGTGTCTGAGCCCCCAGCAGCAGCGCCGCGCTCGGCCACAACAGCGCGCAAACCGCCTCGAAGGAAACGCGTAGTTGCGGGCTTCCCGGAGCCACGCGATCCATGATCAGCTTTAGCGCACCCAACAGCATGCTGGCGGCAATACCGGCGCAGGCGGCCTGTACCGCCAGGCGTTGAAATCGGTACATCATTGTTTTTGCGTGATCTTCAGATCGCAGAGCACTCATCGTATCTCACCTGGTACCGGTACCAGTATTCTTAGAACGGTCCTGAACGGCAATCCCTGCCCGACTCGCCGTTGTCTATCAGTGATTGACTCTTGCGCCACAAATCAGACGCACGTGTGGGCATTCGCCCTTTCCACCTCAGGAGCGGAACAGCACCGACTCCCGCTGGAACATCTTCACGGCGATAAACAGCGCCGTCACCGCGTACACGCAAGTCGACAGAAAAATCAGTGCAATGGCGTTCCAGTGGTAGTTCCCAGCAATTAGTTCCTTGCACAGCAGGCTGACATTCAGGATGGGCACCAGCGAAAGCTGCGGGGTCAACTCCACTCCGGGCAGCATCGCCGCCACCGCCGGCACAATCACCACTACCATCAGTGGCGAAATGTAGCTTTGCGCTTCCTTATAACTCTTCGCGAACAGCGCGATGGTAATCAGCGCTGCCGAAAACAGCACCGCCAGCGGCAACGCCACCATGAACACCGAAAGCACCGCGACGAGGCCGATCTTCACATGTATCCCTGAGGTCTGGTCCTGGAATCGTTGTATCATCCACGAAGAAACGCCCACCGAAGTGACCGACAGCGCGGCGGTAACCAGCGAAGCCGTCAGCACCAACAAGAATTTTCCCAGCACCAGATGCGTGCGCGATATGGGACTCGACAAGATCGTTTCCATGGTGGCGCGCTCTTTCTCGCCGGCGGTCAGGTCCATCGCCGGATACATCGCCCCGGTTAGACACATGATAATCACCAGGTAGGGAATGATGCCCCCCACCGTTTCCCCCGCCACCTTTTCCGCGGACACCACATTCTGTTGGTTGATCTCGAACGGTTTTAGCAGGGAAGCAGGCAGCTTCTCCGCGGCCAGCCGTTCCCGCGCTATGGTGTCCCGGTACTCTGTGAAAAACTTCTCGATGCGGGTGGCCGCCGACGCCGATTTCAGATCCCCCGCGTAAATGTAGATTTTCACCGGCCGCTTGTCGTCGCCGTCCGCGGCCAGTCTGCTGGGGATTTCTACCGCCGCGCGAATCTTTTTGTTGGAAATCTGGCTCACATAATCCGGCGCGGTCGCCACTACGATCAGGTTCTTAGTATTTTTCAAGCCCTCCACCACCGCGGGAGAATCCTCTCCGCCTAGAATCATTATCTTTGCCGGCTGGCGCGTGGCCTCGCCGATCAGGCTGACCGCTGCGTAGCCCATCCCCACGGTCAGCACCGGAAACAGCAGGATAGGCACCACAATCGTCGAGATGAGCGTGCGCCGGTCTCGTAGCGCTTCCCGCATTTCCTTGCGATACACGATGGCGATATTTCGCAGCGACATGTCAGGCCACCTCGGCGTCTACGTGTGGCGTGACGATCTTCACAAAAATTTCTTCCAGCTCATGCTCCCTGTATTTCTTGCGCAGCAGCTCCGGCGTGCCTTCTTCCAGCAATTTCCCGTTGTGAATTACGCCGATCACGTCGCAGAGCTTTTCCACTTCGCTCATCACGTGCGTCGAAAGAATCACGGTTTTGCCGTGCTCCCGACATTCGCGAATGAATTGCACGATGGTGCGCGCCGCCATGATGTCCAGCCCTAGCGTGGGCTCATCGAAAATCATTACCGGCGGGTCGTGCACCAGCGTGCGCGCTATGGAGGTCTTCTGTTTCATGCCCGTAGAAAGCTTGTCGCAGCGCCGATCGCGAAAGGAATCCATATCCAGGCGCGCGAAGATATCGTCAATGCGCCGTTTCAGCGTGGCTTCATCCAGCCCGTTCAGGCGCCCGAAATATTCGACCATCTCTTGCGCGGTCAGGCGGTGATAGAGCGCCGTGGCGGTGGACAGAAACCCCACGCTCCCGCGAACTTTTTCCGGATGCTCCACGATATCGTGGCCGAACACCAGCGCCGTCCCCTCGGTAGGCTCCAGGATGGTGGCCAGCATGCGCAGCGTGGTGGTTTTCCCCGCTCCATTGGCCCCCAGCAGGCCGTATATGCTTCCCGGCTGACAGGTGAAACTGATATTTTCCACTGCGGAAATACGTCCGCGCTTATTATCGTAAAAACTCTTGGACAAACTTCGGGCTTCGATCATCTGCTCCGCTGGGCCTCGAATGTGGAAGGGATGTGCTCACAAAAATTGTACTACGCGCTCCGCGCCGAAAAGTCCCAGCCGCGTCACAGAGTGCGCAACAGCAACACCCGCCCTCTATGCGGCGGTTCACAGATTTTCAAGCTAGCGCCGGCTACAGCACTGATACCGACCTGCCGCATCCAATTAACGATTGCGGTGTTTGGTGTCTGGGACGCTTGGTGTTGCAGTCCGGCTCCGCCGCCCTGCTTCTGACAAGGTTTATGGAGAAACGTCCAGTGCCCTTGCTAGAATGAAGTGTTCGGCTCTGACCTCCATCACTACAGGGAATAGGCACCAGCAGGCGTCGCGGCCCGGCCAAAAAACGTCGGTGGTTGGTTGCGCTCAACGAACAAAGGCGATGACAGGGAACTGTAAACACCAACAATGGATCAGCGCAAGGTTCGCAATCGCATCTTGATTTTTCTAGTGCTCGCCGCCGTGGTGGCTTATGCGTTGGTGCGTCTGAGCGGCCGTGAGCCCGTGGTTAAGATTGCCGCAATGATGCCGGTGCGCGACAATCTGGTTTCTTCGATCTCCAGTAACGGAAAAGTGGAGCCCATCGCCCCCTACGTCGTGCGCGCGCCGCTCGACACTTTCGTCGAAAAAGTGCACGGAGTCGAAGGCCAGGCCGTCAAAAAGGGCCAGCTGCTGCTCGAACTGAATGTGAAAGACGCCAGCGCGCAGCTTTCCGACGCTCAGGCCCGATTGTTGCGCGCCCAGGATGAACTGCGCGCCGCGCAGGGCGGCGGCAAGCCTGACGAAGTGGCTCGCGTCGCCGGCGATTTGGCCCGCGCGCAAGGCGACCGCGACCGCCTGCAAAAAAATCACGAAGCGCTCGAACGCCTGATCGCCAAGCAGGCCGCCACTCGCGACGAACTGGCCGTCAATGACCTCGCGCTGGCCAACGCCCAGGCCGAAGTGAAAAGGCTTTCGGCCGCCAGGCAGGAATTCGACCGCGGTGTGAAGCTGGACGCTGGGAGGACCTCTCTGCAGGTGCAGCAGGCGCAAAGCGAGATTGCCGCGTTGCGCTCAAAAGTCGCCACCGCACGCATCAACGCGCCGGCCGACGGCATTTTGTACTCGCTTCCTGTGAAAGCCGGCGACTACGTGAAGACCGGCGATCTCCTCGCCGAAATGGCCGACCTGCATCGCGTCCGCGTCCGCGCTTTCATTGATGAACCTGAGCTCGGCGCGCTGGAACCCGGTGAGCCGGTGAAGATTTCCTGGGATGCGCTGCCCAACCGTACCTGGAGCGGCCAGACCGAAGTAATTCCCAAGCAGGTGGTGGCGCGCGGCACTCGCAGCGTCGGCGAACTGCTTTGCGCTGTAGATAACAAAGATCTCGAACTGCTGCCCAACATCAACGTCAATGTCAGCATTCATTCCAACGAACGCACCAACGTGCTGACCGTCCCGCGCGCCGCCGTGGACGCCGAAGGCGGTCACCGTTACGTCTTTGTCGTCGGTAAGGCCGCTTTGAGCGTGGGAGGAAAATCCCGTCTGGAGCGCCGCGAAATCCACGTGGGCATCGCTGACTCTACCAGCTTCGAAGTCGTCAGTGGCCTGCAGGAAAAGGAAATGGTCGCGCTTCCGGGCGACGCCGTTCTGCACGATGGCATGGCCGTAAAAATCGTTAATACCGATGCCGCGTACATACGAGGCCACCGCGATGGCCAGTAACGCGAAATTGCTGCTCGAAATACTTTTCTCGCTCGCGCTAGCGGCCGCGCCCATGCGCGCGGCCGCTGACGCCGATCTCAGCACCGCGCAGCGTGCCTACGAAGCCAGCGATTACAACAAAGCCGTACAGATCCTGCAGGACGCTGCGGGAAAAAATCCGCGCGACGCCGAAATCCATCTGTTGCTCGCTAAGAGTCAATTCGAACTTCGCCACTACGATGCCGCGGCCAACAGCGTTGAAAAAGCCATCGCCCTGGCGCCCGACAATTCCGTTTACCACGAATGGCTAGGCAGGTCCCTCGGAGAAAAAGCTTCGCACGCCTCGTGGCTTTCCGCATTGGCGCTCGCGAAAAAAGCGCAGCAGGAGTTTGAAACCTCCATCAAGCTCGATTCTCACAATTTTTCCGCCTATCAGGCCCTCATAGAATATGACTGCGCCGCGCCGGGCATCGCTGGCGGCGGTGAAGAAAAAGCCCAGCCCAAAATTGCCGAATTGGCCGCCATGGATGCCGGTGAGGGCCACTACGCCGCAGGGAACTGTCGCCGTCAGAAAAAAGATTATGCCGCGGCCGACGCCGAATTCGATAAAGCCCTGCTTACCGCAACATCGCCCAACTTGATTTACGACATCGGCGATTACGCGGCAAAACGCGGTCACCCCGATCGCTTAATGGCCGTTGCTGACGCCGGACAAAAGCGCGCGCCTCGGGACGTGCGCGAAAAATTTTATCGTGCCGCCGCCCTCATCCTGAAAAAAGAAAAACCCGAAGAGGCCGACAGGCTGCTGCGCGGATATTTGAAAACCGCCCCCGTTCGCACTTCTTATCCGCATCCCGCTGCCGTGCACGAATGGCTTGGCAAGCTGGCGGAAACCAAAAACGATCGGGACGCCGCTCGCCGCGAATACGAAACCAGCCTGCAGTTGGATCCCAAAAACAAATCGGTGCAGGATGCCCTGAAGCGCCTCGGGAAAAGCTGAAATGCATATCCGCGAGACCGTTTCGGTGGCCATTGACGCGCTCCGTTCCAATAAAGTTCGTGCCACGCTCACGTCTCTCGGCGTAATCATCGGGAGCGCCTCCATCGTCCTGGTCGTCACCGTGGCCCTCACCAGCAAAAAATTCGTCATTTCCCAGATCGAAGGCGTCGGCTCCAACCTCGTCTGGGCGGAAATGGTGCACGCCTCCGGCAAAGCTCAGCCGTTGAGCTACGAGATCACCATGGGCGATTTGAATGCCATGCAGGCTTCTCCCGGCGTGCTTGCCGTTGCTGGCACTCGCGAATTGCCCATGTCCGTCGTTGTTAGTGGCGCTGAGCGCCCCGTGAATTTGATTGGCGTCACAGAAGGATTCCAGACCATTCGCCGGCTGGTCATCTACCGTGGTCGCTATTTCGATTCCGAAGACATGGAATCGCGCAGCAAAGTCTGTTTGATCACCAAGGAACTCTCCGAGCGTGTTTTCGGTCTCGAAAATCCGCTAAGTCGGACGATCCGTATGGGTGAACTAACCTTCACTGTCATCGGCGTTTTTCGCGAGCGTGTAGCCACTTTCGGCCTCTCTGAAATTCAGAAAGAATCCGTCATCATTCCTCTCACGCTGATGAAGTACTACACTGGCGATGACGTTTTGCGCGTGTTGTACGCGCAAGCTCAGAATCCTGAAGCCGTGGCTGGCGTCGAGCGCGAGATGGGGCAGTTGCTGAAGAGTCGCCATCCGCTGGCCGCCGAATACGACGTGCAAACACTGGTGGCCATCCTGGGCGCCGCGCGAACCATTTCGCTGGCCCTCACCATTGTTCTGCTGATTATCGCCGCGATTGCCCTCTTGATCAGCGGCATCGGCATCATGAACATCATGCTCGTCACCGTGCGCGAGCGTACCCGTGAAATTGGCATCCGCAAAGCCATTGGCGCCGCACACAAGGAAATCCTCTACCAGTTTTTGATCGAAGCTTTCCTTATCAGCGGCGGCGGTGCGGTCCTAGGCATCCTCATCGGCCTGGCCATCCCGGTCAGCATTCAGCCTTTGCTCCCTGGAAATCTGCGCGTCCCTATTTCCGGCTTAAGCGTTATCGTGGCCTTTGTGGTTTCCTGCTCCACCGGGTTATTTTTTGGTTATTTGCCTGCCAACCAAGCGGCCAAATTGCAACCCATCGAGTCGTTGCGCTACGAGTAAGGCATGGTCCTCTGCGGGCCCACAACGAAGGATGAAAATGGGCTCGAGAGGACGTAGCGTTTGTACAGCCACGTGGCGACAGAGGCCGATTTACTCTGGCGCAAGTTAAGCCCGCTTACGAGTATGGCTGG
>Ga0193726_1001542_pt1 | contig 17885 bp, 15 predicted proteins | sample H2c1metaG_FD_144928 | JGI IMG/M metagenome (GOLD analysis project Ga0193726, IMG submission 144928) | Soil microbial communities from a riparian zone of the East river system, Colorado, United States - H2c1 | ecosystem: Environmental > Terrestrial > Soil > Riparian zone | place: USA: East River... | reverse complement strand
ATGGTCGATGTGCGCAATAACGGAGAAATTCCTAATGAAACTGGCGTCCATTCAGAGGGCTTGCCTTGAGACGACTTTACAAGACATAATGTTCGTTAACAGCCATGCCGCAACCAACGCCGTTCGTCCGCCCCGAGAGACTCGACGTCACCATCAAGAACGAACTCGCCGCGATGGAGGCGATTGCCGCCGCCCTCGCGCAGCTCGATAACGATGAGACCCGGACCCGCGTGATCCACTGGGCGATGTCGCGCTTCACCCATGCGGCCCCGGCCGTGACCGCCGCCGCACCGATCCCGGCGTCGTCTCCGACGCCCGCTCCATCGGTCGCCGCCCGGGCTGCGTCCGACGACGGGCTGTCAGTGTCGACGCTGGACGATTTGTTCGCCGCGCGCGAGAAATCGACGGGCGGCATGATCCACGAATTCGTCACCGAGTTCCAGGGCATCGTCCACGAGTGGAACGCGGCCTGCTCCACCGAGCCACAGAAACGCTGATCAGCGGGCGTCGATCGGCTGGTAACGCTGGGGGTATTCCGGCCCCACGTACTCCGCGCGCGGCCGGATCAATCGGTTGTTCGCGTACTGCTCCAGGACGTGCGCCGTCCACCCCGACACCCGGCTTACCGCGAAAATCGGCGTGAACAGATCGATCGGAATCCCGAGCGCGTAGTACGTGGACGCCGAGTAGAAATCGACGTTCGGGTTCAGCTTCTTCTCCGCCTTCACGAGCGCCTCGATCCGCTGCGACATGTCGTACCAGATCGGCTGCCCCGCGCGCTGGCCGAGGTCGCGCGACATCTGCCGCAGGTGCGTCGCGCGCGGATCCTCGGTGTGATACACGCGGTGCCCGAAGCCCGGGATCTTCTCCTTCCGCGCCAGCTTCGTCCGCACGACGTCTTCCGCCTTCTCGAGCGGCGCGCTCGGGCCGATTTCGAGCAGCAGCCGCATGACGTCGGCGTTCGCACCGCCGTGCAGCGGACCCTTGAGCGTCCCGATCGCCGCGACGATCGTCGAATGGATGTCGGTGAGCGTCGCCGCCGCGACCCGCGCCGCGAACGTGGACGCGTTCAGCTCGTGATCCGCGTGCAGCACGAGCGCCACGTCGAACGCGCGCGTCGCCAGCCCGCTCGGGCGCTCGCCGGTCAACATGTACAGGAAATTCGCGGCGTGCCCCAGCACGGGATCCGGCTGGATCGGTCCTCCGCCCGCCGCCACGCGCCCCATCGTCGCCACGATGGACGCGATCTGCGACGTGAGTCGGACGGCTTTGCGGTAGTTGGCCTGGGGAGAATTGTCGGCGGCGTCGGGATCGTAGTGGCCGAGCGCCGACGTGAGCGTCCGGAGGAGGTCCATCCCATCCCCGCCGGGCAGCTGACGCATCAACCGGAGGATGGGCTCCGGCAGCGGCCGCGCGGCGGTGAGCTGCGATTGGAGATCGCCCAGCTCCGCGCGCGTCGGCAGCCGCCGGTGCCACAGCAGGAAACAGACTTCCTCGAAGCTCGCCTTCTCGGCCAGGTCGTGGATGTCGTAGCCGCAGTACGCCAGCACACCGCGATCGCCGTCGAGGTAGCAGATCGCGGACGAAGTCGCGACAGTATCTTCAAGCCCCGCTTTGGGCCCTGCCTTGGCCGAGGACGCCGTGCTCATAATCTTCAATCATAACAGTCTCACGCGCGGGTCGTCTTTGCGCCGGGCAGCGGCTTGTACACGAGCCCGATGACGATGCCGATGAGGATCCATTCCACCAGGGTCGCGAGGGACATGGCCCCGGTGACCTTGCGGCCGAAGCTCATGACGGCGTAGTTGACGATGCTCACGTAGCCGACCATCAGCACGCCGATCAGCGCGCCGAACCGTGCTCCTTCCATCGCGCCGCTGCCGCCTTCATACCCCTTCGTATACATGTAGGTGGCCACCGCGATCGCGATGAAGGTGCCGAGAAACAGGTAGGGCATGAACGTCATCTGACCGCCGTCCATCGGCCGGAAGATTCCCGGATACTTCGCAAACTCGTCCTTCATGAGGTTGCCGTAGACGATGAACCCGTAGACGCCGTCGACGATCCAGGCGACGAGGACGGCGAGCGCGGCACGCTTGCTGTTCATACGCACTCCTTCGAGAAAACGTGATCGGATGAGCTGGCGGCAGTCTACGCCGTTTGAGGCGCTTCGGCTAGTGAATCCGTGTCGAGGCGGGCGCTTCGGGCGAGACGGGGTTCGGGGCACCGGCGATTTCGCCCTGCGGGCCCACCGCGGCGTAGCGGAGAAACATCTGGCCCCAGGCGGTCGTTTCGCACCAGCGCTCGAACGCGCGGCGATCGATGAGCGGCCAGCGGTAGAAGTCGTGGTAGACGTCGCTCGCGAGGATGAAACCGTTGACGAGCGGCGTGTGAAAGAACAGCTTCTGAAAACTCTTGAGCGGTCCGAACCAGATCAGATCGCCGCCGCCGACGCGCACCAGATTCTTGCCGACGTGGAAGTGCCAGTTCTCCTCCGCCGCATCGGTGTCGCCGACGATCTCGATGTGGCGCACGTCGCCGACGCCGAGGCCGTCCTCGTGCGCGAGGCGGATGTAGTCCAGCGTCAGCGGATCGAACCCCATCATCTTTGCCGACACCGCGTCGATGGCGACCTGGTCGGACGACGCGAGCATCACGTTCTTGACGACCGGGTACATCGTCCGCGGACCCGGGCCGTTGCCGGCGGTCGTGCCGTCCATGATCGCGAAGATGCCGGGGTGAATCTCCTTCTGAATCGCGAGCAGATCGACGAGCGTCTCGTGGATCCACGAGTGCGTGTAGTGGCGCCGCGTGTTCAGCAGTCCGCCGAACGCGTTCTTCATCGCGCCGGTCGTCGTCGTGTAAATGTGGCACTTCGTCGTCGGCAGGTGGACGATGTTCTTGCCGAGGAAGTAGTCGGGGATGTGGATGCCTTCCGGGAAGATCGTGTCGAGCACGCGCATCTTCGCCTTCGGCTTGAACGGCACCCACGTCATGTCCTCGTCCTTGAAGTTGTAGCGGACGGGAATGTCGTAGCGCTTGAAGATCGGGACGTAGTGGTTGAGGTCTTCGCCCTTGAACGCGTTGGTGACGACCGTCTTGTTCTGGACGCACACCTGATCGCGGAATCCGCGGCGCGCGAGCGCCTGGATCGTGCCTTCGAGCTGCCACGGCGTCGTGTTGGCCGCCGGGAACGGGAAGTGCCAGGAGATGTTGTCCTTGAGGATCGTCGTCTTGCCGGCGGCCAGCGCGGTGGACACGCCGGCGAGATCAACCAGGCGATCGATGTCGGAGAGGATGGTGTCGGGGGTGACTCTGAGGACGGCGACCTTTGACGTCATGACCCCTGGCGATCGGGCTCGAGGCCCGTCGCGACGACCGGTTCGCCCGCGTACTGCTGGACGATCGAGAGGAGTCCGGTGTAGAGGAAGCCGACCTGGAAGAGCACGAGAAACGGCAGCGTCCCGTAGATCTGATTCGCGAGCGCGTAGAACACGGTCCACGTGAAGTACAGGCCGAGGCCGAGCTCGATGAGCGGCTGCACGGCGACCGACTGCCGGTACTTCTTGCCGACCCACTCGTCGGCATCCGCTTCGATGTGGTACTTCGGCGTGCGCGCGAACTCGCTCTTCTTGTTGAGCAGCGCTTCGAAGACCGCGCGCGTGTTGTTGATGCACAGGCCGATGCCGACCGACATCAGGAAGGGCACGTACTTCAGGCGCGCGCGCCAGTCGGTGTGAATCTCCCGCTGACACACCATGTAGAAATTGCAGAACGAGAACGTCGCCGCGAAGAACAGCGGCACGTCGATGAGCAGCATCTCGTACCAGCCCATGTTGTAGCGAATGACCATGGACGGGAACATCAGGATCGAGAGGATGCACATCAGCGGATAGTTGAAGTTCGCCGTGAGGTGGAAGAACGCCTCGATCTTGACGCCGAGCGGCAGCTTCGAGCGCAGGATGCGCGGCAGCAGCTTGCGGCACGTCTGGATCGAGCCCTTCGCCCAGCGGTGCTGCTGCGACTTGAACGCGTTCATCTCGACCGGTACTTCCGCGGGCGCGATGAGCGTCGGGACGAACACGAACTTCCAGCCGCGCAGCTGCGCGCGGTAGCTGAGGTCGAGATCCTCGGTGAGCGTGTCGTGCTGCCAGCCGCCCGCGTCGATGATCGCCTCGCGGCGCCAGACGCCGGCCGTGCCGTTGAAGTTGAAGAAGCGGCCGCCGCGGTTGCGCCCGCCGTGCTCGAGGACGAAGTGGCCGTCGAGCAGGATCGCCTGGATCTTCGTGAGCAGCGAGTAGTCCTGGTTGATGTGGCCCCAGCGCGCCTGCACCATGCCGATTTCCGGTGAGGAAAAGTGCGGCATCAGCTTCATCAGGAAGTCGGGCGTCGGGATGAAATCGGCGTCGAAGATGCCGACGAACTCGCCGCGCGCGACCGTGAGCCCCGCCTCGAGCGCACCGGCTTTGTATCCGACGCGATCGGTTCGGTGGTAGTACTTGATGTCGATGCCCTGCGCCGCGTAGCGCCGGACGGCGAGCTCCGCGATGCTGCACGTCTCGTCCAGGGAGTCGTCGAGCACCTGGATCTCGAGGCGATCGCGCGGATAGTCGATGCGGCAGACCGCCTCGATGAGGCGATCCGCGACGTACATCTCGTTGAAGAGCGGGAGTTGAATCGTGACCACCGGGAGCGGATCGAGCGCGGGGCGTCCGGGCTTTGCTTCCTTGTCCCGGTTGCTCATGTACAGGTACACGAGGTAGTACCGGTGCCAGCCGTAGACCGCGAGGATGATCAGGACGAAGAAATACGAGACGAGGATGAGAGTTTCGGCGATCGTCATGGTCTAGGACACAATCGTTTATATTACTGCTGGGTTCTCAAAACGTCAATGAAACTGGTCCTTAGCTGATGAACACGTCAGAGCTTCAGACACTCCTCGAACAATTGGCGCGCGGCGAGATCGAAACGGCGGTCGCGCACGGCCGTGTGCTCGAGGCGCTCCGGGCTCAGCCGTTCGGGGACCTCGGCTTCGCGCGCGTCGATCACCATCGCGCGCTGCGGCAAGGGTTCCCCGAAGTCGTCCTCGGTTTAGGCAAAACTCCTGCCCAGATCGCCGGCATCGCCGCCGCTATCGTCGCGCGCGGCTCAACCCTTCTGGTGACGCGCGCGAATCAGGCTGCGTACGACGCCGTCCACGAGCAGGTGCCCAACGCGATTTACTACGCCGACGCGTCGATCATTACATTCAAACAGCAGGACATCGTGCCCGGCAAAGGGACGATCCTCATCGCGTCGGCCGGGACGTCCGACATCCCGATCGCGGAAGAGGCGGCGCGTACCGCGGAGCTCATGGGCAACACCGTGGAGCGTCTGTATGACGTCGGCGTCGCCGGAATCCATCGGCTGCTCAGCGAGCGCGCCCGCCTCTCCGCCGCCCGCGTCATCGTCGTCGTCGCCGGCATGGAAGGCGCGCTGCCCAGCGTCGTCGCCGGGCTGGTGGACGTGCCGGTGATCGCCGTGCCGACGAGCGTCGGCTACGGCGCGAGCTTCGGCGGCATCGCCGCGCTGCTCGGGATGCTGAACAGCTGTTCGTCGGGCGTGTCGGTCGTCAATATCGATAACGGGTTTGGCGCCGCGAACATTGCGAGCCTGATCAATCATTTGTAGGTCGGGCCTGACCGGTACGTTAGAATGAAGGGTTCTCCACCATGCAACCTGGAGCCCTGCGGGCCCTCGAATTCGACCGGATCGTCGAAGCGGTTCGCGGTCTGGCGCTGACGCCCATGGGCGCCGAGCGCCTGGCCCGGCTCGCGCCGTCGACGGACGCGCAGAAAGTCGCGCAGCTGCTCGCGGCCACGACCGAAACGGCCAGATTCCTCGCCGCCAACTCGCCGTTCCCGCTGCGCGCGGACGGCGAGCTGCCGCAGATCCTCCAGCTCCTGGCCGTCGAAGGCCGCGCGCTCGAGCCGCTCCGCCTGCTCGCGCTCGCCGCCTTCCTTGATTCCGTTGACGAGACGCGCGTGGCGATCCGCCGCGCGGCCTCGTCGTTTCCGCTGCTCGAAGCCGCCAGCGGCGGCGTGGCGTCCTTCAAGGGCGAAACGGCGCAGACGCGCGAGAAGATCGAGCCGTCGGGCGACGTCGTCGACACGGCGAGCCCCGAGCTCCGGCTGATCCGCGATCGGCTGCGGAAGCAGCGGACGCGGCTGCGCGGCACGCTCGAGTCGTACCTGCGCGGCAAGGAGACGGCGAAGTACCTGCAGGAGCAGGTCGTCACCGAGCGCAACGGCCGCTACGTGCTCGTCATCCGCGCCGAGCATCGCAGCCACATTCCGGGCATCGTGCACGGCGCGTCCACGAGCGGCGCGAGCCTGTATCTCGAGCCACTCAGCACCGTCGAAATCAACAACGACATCGTCGCGCTCGAGGAGCAGGAGCACGAGGAAGTGCGCCGCATCCTGCTGGCGCTGACCAACGCGTTCCGCGCGCGCGCCGGCGATCTGCAGCGGACGATCGAGGCGGCGACGGAGCTCGATGTGCTGCAGGCGCGGGCGCGCTACGCCGGCGCGATCGACGGCGTCGAACCGGCGCTCTCGACCGACGGCGCGTTCGAGCTGCAGGCGGCGCGGCATCCACTCGTCAGGAATGCCGTGCCCGTCACCATCAAGATCGTGCCGCCGGCGACGTCGCTGTTGATTACCGGGCCGAACACGGGCGGCAAGACCGTCGCGCTGAAGACGGCCGGGCTGCTCGCGCTGATGGCGCAGGCCGGCCTGCACATCCCGGCGGCGGACGGCTCGCGGCTGCCGGTGTTCCGATCGATGTTCGCCGACATCGGCGACGAGCAGTCGATCGACGCCAGCCTGAGCACGTTTTCCGCGCACGTGGCGAACATCGCGTCGATGGACAAGAGCCTCGCCGTGCCGGCGCTCGTGCTGCTGGACGAAGTCGGGTCGGGCACCGATCCGATCGAAGGCGGCGCGCTCGGCGTCGCGGTCGTGGATCACTTCCGCCGGCGCGGCGCCACGCTGATCGCGACGAGCCACTACGACGCGCTCAAGACGTACGCGTCGACGACGAACGGCGTCACGAGCGCGGCGTTCGGCTTCAACGCCGACACGTTCGCGCCGACGTATCAGCTGCTGTACGGATCGCCGGGGCGCAGCCTCGCGCTCGAGATCGCGGGACGGCTCGGGCTGAACCCCTCGGTCGTCGCCGCGGCGCGGCAGAACCTCACCGATCGCGAGGCGCAGCTGTCGGAGCATCTCGCGAAGATCGACCGCGACATGCGCGCGCTCGAGCACGAGCAGCGGCTGGCGGCGCGCGAGCGCGAGACGCTCCATGCGTCGGAAGGCCGGATGCAGCAGCGGGAGGACGCGCTGCGCCAGCGCGAGGACACGTTCAAGCGGCGCCTGAACGAGGAGCTCGAGGCGCAGGTCCGGCAGGCGCGCAAGGAGATCGACGACGTCATCGCCGCGCTGAAGGCGAAGGCCGCCGCGCTGGCGAACGCGCCGCGGCTGGTGTCCACCGGCGATGCCGGCGCCGCGCGCAGCGACGCACGCGCGGCCGTCGAGACCATCGCCGCTCGCGCGATCAGCGGCGACGCGGGTGCGGCCGGCAGTCCTCAGTTCTCAGTTCACAGTTCCGAGCCACGAGCCACGAGCCACCAGCCACTAGTCGAGGTCGCCGCCGGCGATCGAGTCATCGTCGCGGGCCTCGGGCTGGAAGCGGTCGTGACCGCGGTGCACGATGGAACCGCGGACCTGGACGTGCGCGGCAAGCGGATGCGCTCGAACGTGCGCGATCTTCGGGTTGTCGCCACCGCGGCGTCGGCGGCGCCGGCGAAGGTCAGCGTCCACGTGGAGCTGCAGCCGCGCGAGGCGGGGCCGGCGGATCTCAACGTCATCGGCTGCACCGTGGACGAAGCGCTGTCGCGCGCGGAGCGATTCCTCGACGAATCGCTGCTGTCGGATCAGCGCACCGTGCGGTTCATCCACGGGTACGGCACCGGCCAGTTGAAGCGCGCGCTCGCCGGGTTTCTCGGGGCTCACCCGCTCGTCGCGAAGATCGCCACCGCCCCGCCGGAACAAGGCGGGGGCGGGGTCACAGTCGTGGAGCTGAAGGATTAGTGGGCCTCTTCCCGCAGCAGTTCATCGACGACCTCCGCCTGCAGGCGAACATCGTGCAGGTCGTGTCGGAGTACGTCCCGCTCAAGAAGGCGGGGACGACGTACAAGGGACTGTGCCCGTTTCATTCGGAGAAGACGCCGTCGTTCAACGTGAATCCCGAGAAGGGATTCTTCCACTGTTTCGGCTGCGGCGTCGGCGGCGACGTGTTCAAGTTCCTCGAGCTCCACGAGAAGCTCGGGTTCCAGGACTCCGTGAAGATGCTCGCGGCAAAGTTCGGTCTCGCCCTGCCCGAGCGAAGCGAGGGTAGTGGAGAAGACGACGCCGCACGACGGGATTCCGGCCTGCGCGAGGCGATGCTCAAGATCCACGAGGTCGCCGCGGCGTACTTCGTCGAGCAGCTCGCCGGGCCGGCGGGCGCGCGCGCGCGGCAGCAGCTGAAGGATCGCGGCGTGACGCCGCAGACGATCAAGGAGCTCGGCCTCGGCTTCGCGCCGCAGTCGCGCGACGGATTGAAGGGCCGCCTGCTGAAGCAGGGCTTCGCCGAGGGCCTCCTGCTGCAAAGCGGACTCATTCTCCGCCGCGACAACGGTGACGTCATCGATCGCTTCCGCAATCGGTTGATGATTCCGATCTGCCGCGACACCGGATCGGTGATCGCGTTCGGCGGCCGATCGATGGACGCCGATCAGAATCCGAAGTACCTGAACTCGCCGGAGACGCCGATCTACTCGAAGAGCCGGACGCTCTACGGGATGAACCTGACCAAGGCGGGCGTGCGGAAGCTCGGATACGCGGTCCTCGTCGAGGGCTACTTCGATTTCGCGCAGGTGTATCAGAGCCAGGCGGCGCCGGTCGTCGCCTCGTGCGGCACGGCGCTCACCTCGCAGCAGGCGCAGCTGCTGCGCCGCTTCACGACGAAGATCGTCCTCAGTTTCGACCCGGACGCCGCGGGCCAGGGCGCGGCGGTCCGGTCGTGCGAACTGCTCGTCGCCGAGGGGTTCGAAGTCAACGTCGTGGTGCTGGACAAAGGCGAAGATCCCGATACGTTCATCAGGAAGAACGGCGCCGACCGGTACCGCGAAAAGCTGCGCAGTTCCCGGCCGTATCTGGAATACCTGCTCGACCAGGCCGCCGCCGGACACGACTTCGGACACGACGACAGCCGGCGCCAGTTCCTGGGCAAAATGCTCGAGGTCGCGGCGCGGATCCCCGATGCGGCCGCCCGAGACCAGTTCGCGGACAGAATCGCGCACAAGGCGAGGGTCACGGAAGAGGTCGTGCGGGCCGAGATTCGTAAGGCCGCCGTCAGCCGCCGGACCACCCTGACCAGCCGCGAGCTGCCGTCGTTCGGACAGATGAAATACGCGGAAAAAGGCCTGATTTGGGGCCTGATCCACAATACAGGGCCGGCACTCGAGGCCCTGGCCGAGCTGGAGGACGAGGACCTGGAAAACCTGGCCTGCCGGGAGATTTTCGAGGTGGCCCGCAGCCTGCACGGCGGGCCTGTGGACCTCTTACCAACGACGCTTTTGGAGCGTCTAAGTACAGTGAACGCCCAACTCGTCACGAGCATTGCCGCGAACGCCACTTCGCCCGCTCCTGCGATCGAGTGTGCCCGTGCGATAAAACGGCTCAGGTGGGAGCGCGAACGCGCGGCCATTCAGCGCGAAATCGACCGTCTTCAGGAGCTGGGCGCCCGGCAACACGGGCACGAAATTGACGCGCTCTGGCAAAAGAAGAAAGATCTACTGCACCGCATCGAAGATTAAGGACTGATTAATGTCGATCGAAGAAAAATACGACGAAGTACGGCAGCTCATAAATATCGGCAAGGAAAAGGGTTACCTGCTGTACGACGAGGTCAACGAGCTGCTGCCGGCGGAGATCACCTCCCCCGACGAGCTCGACGACCTGTTCAATACATTCGGCAGCGCGGGCATCGAGGTCATCGACTCCGACCAGAAGTACCTGCGCGACGACGTCAAGCCGATCGACCGGACGGGCGAGGGCGCCGAGGAGCTCGAGCTCGACCTGACGCCCGGCGCGCTCGACAAGACCAACGACCCGGTCAGGATGTACCTGCGCGAGATGGGCACCGTCCCGCTCCTCACGCGCGAAGGCGAAGTCGAAATCGCGCGCCGCATCGAGCGCGGCAAGCTCGCCGTCATCAAGTCAATCTCGCGCACGCCGATCATCGCCAAGCGCGTCATCCACCTCGGCGATCAGCTGCACGCCGGCGAGCGCACGATCCGGGAGCTCGTGATCTTCAACGACGAGGAGATCACCGACGAGCGCATCCAGGAGCGCTCCAAGCAGGTCCAGAAGCAGATCGACGCCGTCCGCAAGGCGCGCGCGATTTCCGAGAAGGCCGAGGAGAAGCTCGCCGACACCGCGCGCGGCGCGACGACGCGGGACAAGCGGAAGTACCGCCGGGCGCGCTGGGCCGCGATGCGCGCGCGCGTCGAACTGTCGAACGCCATCCGCCGCATCGAGTTCACCGAAGCGGTCAAGCGGCGTCTCATCGACGAGATGAAGGACGCGGTCGAATCGGTCCGCAGCGTCCAGCGCGAGATCGAATCGTCCGAGCGCCAGCTGAATCCGAAGAACAAGAAGACGAAGCTGAAGGAAGAGGATCGCAAGAACGTCTTCCGCCAGATCAAGGATCTGAAGGCGAAGCTCAAGGCGACCACCGACACGCTCGAGCAGGATCCGGCGGCGCTCAAGCAGACGCTCGACACGATCATCCGCGGCGAGTGGCAGGCCGAGCTCGCGAAGAAGGAGCTCGTCGAAGCCAACCTGCGCCTCGTCGTATCGATCGCGAAGAAATACACGAACCGCGGACTGCAGTTCCTCGACCTGATTCAGGAAGGCAACATCGGCCTGATGAAGGCGGTCGACAAGTTCGAGTACCGCCGCGGCTACAAGTTCTCGACGTACGCGACGTGGTGGATCCGCCAGGCGATCACCCGCGCCATCGCGGACCAGGCGCGGACGATCCGCATCCCGGTCCACATGATCGAGACGATCAACAAGCTGATTCGCACGTCGCGCGCGCTGGTGCAGGAGCTCGGCCGCGAGCCGACCTCGGAAGAAATCGCCAAGCGCATGGACATCCCGGTCAGCAAGGTCCGGAAGGTCCTGAAGATCGCGCAGGAGCCGATTTCGCTCGAGACGCCGATCGGCGAAGAGGAAGACTCGCATCTGGGCGATTTCATCGAGGATCGCCAGGTCGTGTCGCCGGCCGAAGCGGTGATCAACCTGAACCTGAAGGAACAGACCGAATCGGTCCTGAAGACGCTCACGCCGCGCGAGGAGAAGGTCATCAAGATGCGGTTCGGCGTCGGCGACGGCAGCGAGCACACGCTCGAGGAAGTGGGCCAGAGCTTCGCCGTCACACGCGAGCGCATCCGGCAGATCGAAGCCAAGGCGCTGCGCAAGCTGCGGCACCCGTCGCGGAGCCGCAAACTTCGCGCGTTCCTCGAAGGCAGGACGACGTAAGATGGCCTGCCAGCCGAAGCTCGCTGGGAAGCGAGCGAAGGATGGGCCCACCAGGACTCGAACCTGGAACGAGCCGGTTATGAGCCGGCGGCTCTAACCATTGAGCTATGGGCCCGCACCAGTGTAGCAGGGCTGATAAGATATCGACGAGGCATGACACCAATCCGCCATCCGCAATCAGAAATCCGCAACCCGAAAGCCGGGTCGGAAAAGCCAGAGCCCCGGTGCTTGCGCGCCGGGGCTTTTTTTATTTATGAACGCTGATCTCGAACGCCTCATCTCCCTTCAAACACTCGATTCCGCCGCACTCGACGCCGAACGCCGCCTCGCCGACGCGCCCGAGCGCGAGAAAGCGCTGGAGGCGAAGCTCGACACCGAGCGTCAGGCCGTCGCGGCTGCCAAGGAACAGCTCGCCGCGAATCAGACCGCGCGGCGCGCGCTCGAAAAGGACGTCGCCGTCCAGCAGGGCCGCCTGTCCAAATTCCGCGAGACGGCGATGGCCGTGAAGACCAACGTCGAATACGCCGCCGTGCAGAAGGAAATCGCCTTCGCGCAAGGCGAGATCAAGGGCATCGAGGACAAAGAGCTCGAGCTGATGCTCGCCGCCGACGACCTGGCCGCCGTCGTGAAGAAAGCCGAAGCGGCGCTGGCCGCCGGCGAAAAGGCGACCAGCGCGGAGCGGCAGAAGATGGCCGGCGAAACCGCCGCGCTGCAGGCGGACGTCGACCGCCTGCGCGCCGAACGCGGCAGCGTCGTGTCCGGATTGAGCGCGCAGGTGCTGGCGCTGTTCGAGCAGGTGGCGCGCAAACGCAACGGCGTCGCCGTCTCCGAGGCGCGCGGCGGCGTCTGCACGATCTGCCACGTGCGCCTGCGTCCGCAGGTGTTCAATACCGTCCGCCGCAACGACGCGATCATCCAGTGCGATCACTGCAACCGCATCCTCTTCTTCGTAACGGTGCCGGCCGCGGCGGCGGCGGACGCCGACGTCAACCAGTCCACGCCGTAGTGGTCGCGTACATCGACGGCGGCGCGCGCGGCAATCCGGGCCCGGCCGGCTACGGCGTGCGCATCGAACAACCGGACGGCGCGCTCGTCGAGGAATTCGGCGAGTCGATCGGCGTCGCGACGAACAACGTCGCGGAGTATCGCGCGCTGATCGCGGCGCTCGAATGGGCCAAGGCTCACGGCGAGAAACAACTGCACGTGCGGTCCGATTCGCTGCTGCTCGTCCAGCAGATGCTCGGACGCTTCAAGGTGAAGCACCCCGGACTCCAGCCGCTGCACGCGAAGGCGCGGCTGCTGGCGCAAGCGATCGGGCGCGTCACGTTCGAGCATGTCGGCCGCGCGCACAACGCGCACGCGGATCGCCTGGCGAACTCCGCTATGGATGATGCGAAGCACGAATGACGGCGGCCATCCGTCCGGCGGGCGAACCGTCGCGGCGATAGGAGCAGAACAGGTCCGGATGCGTCGCCGTGCACAGCGCGGCCACGTGGATCTGATCCGCCGGCACACCCGCCGACTCCAGCTGATCGCGCGCCACTGCCCAGCCATCGAACTGCCAGTGGCCGTCGCGCGGGGACGGATCGAACCACCGCGCGAACTCCGCGTCTGAGAACCCGCCGCGCACGAACGCTTCGCGCACCGCAAGGCCCACTTCGTACCGCGGTCCGCTGATCGAGGGTCCGACGGCGGCGACGAGATCCTGCGGATGGCAGCCGAACTCGCGCGCCAACGCTTCGACCGCCACCACCGGGCCGCGCGCCGCCAAGCCTCGCCAGCCGGCGTGCGCGGCGCCGTACGCGCCGGTCCGGCGATCCGCCAGCAGGATCGGGACGCAGTCCGCGGTCTGAATCGCGAGGGCGAGCGCCGCGGCATTACTGATGATGATGTCGGCCGCGGGACGCGCCCCGGCGTCCGGCTGTCCCGCGCGGCGGACGATCACGTCCGCGCCGTGCACCTGGCGCGCGCGCACGAGATGCGCGGCGTCCACCTCGGCCGCGGCAGCCACCTCGTCCCACGCCTGCTCATCGTCGCCGGCGGTCCTGGATCCCAACGCCCAGCCGCGCGTCGTAAAGAGGTGCGCGGCGTACGGCTCCAGCGGCCGGCAGACGAGCGCGGGCCCGGCCGGGGCTTGCACCCACAAGAAACCGTCGTTAGGCTGAGGGAGCATGAACATCATTGGTCTCGGGCTCGACGCAACCGACATCGATCGGGTCGCGGACGTCATCGAGCGGCACGGCGAGCGGTTTCTCCGCCGTGTCTTCACCGACGCGGAAATCGCGTACTGCACGCGTCGGCGCGTGCCGGCTATTCATTTTGCCGGACGCTTCGCGTCAAAGGAAGCGGCGATGAAGGCGCTCGGCACGGGCCACACGCAGGGCGTCCTCTGGCGCGACGTCGAGGTGATCCGGGGCGGCGGCCCTCCCCGTCTGGAGTTGCACGGCGGCGCCGCGCGCCGGTTCGCCGCGATGGGCGGCCAGTCCTCGCTCCTGACGATCACGCACTCCGACGATCTCGCGATGGCGCAGGTGATGCTCCTCGGCCAATAGCGCAACGCCGGTTGACGTTTCCGCACGCCCGCCCGATCGTCCTCCCGCCCGCCCGGCATCGCCGCCTCCCAAATTCAGTCGTCGCCTTCACTTCCGGCTTCGCTTCCCGCTGCGTCCGGCGGCAACGCGTTTGATGACGATGCCATCGCCTGTCATGTCCGTGGCAGCGTCTTCAGGAGAGCGAACAGTGACGATCAAGATTACGCCGAACGACAAGGGGAACCCGCCGGGAAAGCTCGGCGACGCCGAACTGCACTTCACCGACGGCCCGCTCGAGGGATTGAAGCTGATTGGCTTCGGCATCTGGGAGCGGCGCGGCGGCAACGGGCGGAACGTGACGTTTCCGGCGCGGTCGTACGCCGTGAACGGCGAGCGCCGGAGCTTCGCGCTGCTGCGGCCGATCGTGGACGTCACGTCGCAGAGCAAGCTGCGCGAGCTGATTCTGGAGGCGTTTCAGGAGTACGAGACGCAGGCGTCGATCGTCGTCGTCTATTGAATGACGGGCAGCAGGCGCGCGTTTTCCTGCTGGCGTTTCGGCGGCAGCGTCCATTCCTCGCGCAGGCCTTTCTCGAACTCCGCGTGGAAGAATGTGGCCTTCATGCCGCCGTCGATGATGTCCCACGGCAGCGCCGCGTCGTTGGTGCGGTCGCGGAAGATGTAGCTGTCGGCGTCGAGGCCGGTTTCGGCGACCGCGGCGCGCCAGTTCTGCCCGTTGCGCTCGGCGGCCTCGATCGTCGGCGCCACGCGGCGATCGCCGAGCGACAGGAGCGCCTGATAGTACGACTGCCGCTCGGACTTGATGTTGAAGTAGACGTTGTCGAGGTCGGCGGTCAGCGCGCGGAGCCGCTTGATCTTTTTGTCGATCACGGCGGGATCGACCATCGGCAGCCACTGGTAGGCCGTGCCGGGCTTGGGGATCAGCGGGTTCACGCTGCCGATGATCCGTCCGACGGCGCCGCGCGCCTTCGCGTGCGCCATCATGCGGTCGCGCATCTGCAGCGTCAGATCGCGGATCGCGACGAGGTCCTCGTCGGTTTCCGTCGGGAGTCCGATCATGTAATAGAGCTTCAGGTTCTCGATCCCGTTGGCGAAGATCAGCTCCGCCCGATCGAGGATCTCGTCGTTGGTCACCGTCTTGTTGATGACGCGCCGCAGGCGGTCTGATCCGGTTTCCGGCGCGATCGTGATCGTCCGCTCGCCGCTCTTGCGGAGGACGCGCACGATCGACTCGGTGAGATCGTCGAGCCGCAGCGACGCCGGACTGATCGCGTAGCCCATCTCGAGCAGGCGCGCCAGAATCCGGTCGATCTCCGGGTGATCGCACAAGGCGATCGAGACGAGTCCGACGCGGTTGGCGTGCGTGCGCGCGGATGCTGCCAGCTGCAGGATGCGGTCGGCTGGAAACGCGCGCACCGGCAGGTAGTTGTAGCCGGCCCAGCAGAACCGGCAGAGATTCGCGCAGCCGCGCACGACCTCGACGAGGAACCGCGATCCGAACTCGGTGTCGGGCGTGAAGATGCTGGTCGCCGGCGGGTCGAGCGCGTCGGTCGTTTTCACCGCCGCTTTGCGGACGGGAATCGGCGCACCCGCGTCCGTGCCGGCCGCATTGGTCGCATAGCCGGCGAGGCGGCCCTCGGCGTTGTATTGCGGCTCGTAGAAGGACGGGATGTAGAAGCCGCGCTCGCGCGCGAGCAGGCGGAGCATTTCCGGGCGTCCAGTGGCGGCGGCGAAGGCGCGCTCGAAGCCAGGGATCAGCACCTCGCCCTCGCCGGCCGCGATCACGTCGGCGAACGGCGCGAGCGGCTCGGGGTTGACGAACGTCACGGCGCCACCGACGACGACGAGCGGGTGGCGGTCGGTGCGTTCGCCCGCATACCTCGGCATCCCGGCGAGCCGCAGCATCGTCAGGATGTTGACGTAGTCCCATTCGAACGAGACCGAGAAGGCGAAGACGTCGAATTCGCCGACCGGCGTCTGCGATTCGAGCGTGACGAGCTCGGTCTTGCTCGCGAGCATGTCGGCGAGCTCCTGCTTGGGCGGCAGGAACACGCGCTCGCAGACGATGTCGGGCTGGTCGTTGAACAGACGGTAGACCGTCTGAAACCCCAGGTTCGACATGCCGACCCAGTACGTGTTCGGAAATGCGAGCGCCACACGGAGGCGGTCGCCGTGCGGCTTACGGGTGTAGCCGATTTCTTTCGAAAGGACAGAGAGTGCGCGTTCGCGCTGTTCCCAGGATTTCATGGCCGCCCGGCGACTCGGAAGGCTTCGGGCCCGTGCGTCCGTTGACGCTCAGGCGCCGCCGCTCGCGGGTGCCGTGGATCTATCTACTCTACCATCGGCACCCCGAGCCGTGATCGGACCGCATCAGCCGTAGGGGCCGAGCTTGTCTCGACCCTGGCTCGATCAGCCTTCCTGCCGCCGCAGGAACGCCGGGACGTCGAACGTCGACCCGAGATCGAAGTCGGCGTTCAGCACGTCGCCGGGGTTGTCCGGCGGCGCGCCGGGCGCGCCGTCACCGGACCCGCCGGAACGCGCGCCGCTCGCAGCCGCGAGCGGCAGGTCGAGCAGCGGCCGCCGCGCGATCGAGAGGCGCCCTGGCGACAGCCGATCCGCGCCGGCGGCTGCCGCGGCGCCCGAGTCTGCGCGCATGCGCGCGACGTCGGCGTACTGCGACATGTCCACCGGCGTCTGGGCGCCGGACGTCACGGGGCGTGCCGCCGGCTGCTGTCCGAAGCCGGTGGCGATCACGGTGATCTTCACCTTACCCTTCAGCGACGGATCCACGACCGCGCCGAAGATGATGTTCGCGTCCTCGTCGGCCGCCTCCTGCACGATGAGCGACGCCTCGCTCACTTCGACGAGCGACAGGTCCGGACCGCCGGTCACGTTGATGATCACGCCGCGCGATCCGTTGACCGAGGCGCCCTCGAGCAGCGGGCTCGAAATGGCGCGGCGCGCCGCTTCGATCGCCCGGTCCGGCCCCTCGGCGACGCCGGTGCCCATCATCGCCATGCCCATGCCGGCCATGATCGTCTTCACGTCGGCGAAGTCCAGGTTGATCAACCCGGGCACGAGAATCAGATCCGAGATGCCCTGGATCGCCTGCCGCAGCACGTCATCCGCCGTCGCGAATGCGTCGATGAGCGGCGTCGTCCGATCGATGATCGTCAGCAGACGCTCGTTCGGGATCGTGATGATCGTGTCGACGCAGTCGCGCAGCGCTTCGAGGCCGCGCTCGGCCTGAAGCTGCCGCTTCTTGCCTTCGAACTTGAACGGCTTGGTGACGACGGCGATCGTCAGCGCGCCGAGCTCGCTCGCGAGGCTCGCGATGACCGGCGCGGCGCCGGTGCCGGTGCCGCCGCCGAGGCCGGTCGTGACGAAAATCATGTCGGCGCCGTCGAGCGCCTGGATGATCTTCTCGGTGTCCTCGAGCGCCGCCGATCGGCCGACGTTGGGGTCGGCGCCGGCGCCGAGGCCCTTGGTCAGCTTGCTGCCGATCTGCAGCTTGACCGGCGCGGCGTTGTTCTGCAGCGCCTGCAGGTCGGTGTTGGCGACGATGAATTCGACGCCGTCCAGCCCGGCGCGGGCCATGCGGTTCACGGCGTTTCCGCCGCCGCCGCCGACGCCGATCACCTTGATCCGGGCGCCCGCGCTTGCCTCTTCTTCGAGCCGCAGCCGCAGACGCTGCTCGTCGGCATTGTGA
>Ga0193726_1001541_pt1 | contig 17889 bp, 14 predicted proteins | sample H2c1metaG_FD_144928 | JGI IMG/M metagenome (GOLD analysis project Ga0193726, IMG submission 144928) | Soil microbial communities from a riparian zone of the East river system, Colorado, United States - H2c1 | ecosystem: Environmental > Terrestrial > Soil > Riparian zone | place: USA: East River... | reverse complement strand
CGCAGTGATTAACACGGACGTTCTGCCAAGCGGCGAGATGATCCGCGACATCAGAGTGAAGATCCAGCCGGCGGCGCTCGTCGACTTGATCCGTGCCCGTACCCACAGTGCACGGCAAGTCGTGTTAGCGGCAGGCGACATCGCGGAGCGTTTGTTCGGCGACTTCATGATGGCGAACATGATTGCAATCGGCGCCGCGTATCAGGCCGGGTTACTGCCAATCTCTGCGGCGAGCATAGAGCAGGCGATTCGACACAATGGCACACAAGAACAGGCCAACATCATGGCTTTTCGTGTCGGGCGGCTTAGCCAACACGCGCCCGATAGACTAGCGGCAAAACTAGTCCGCCCCTATGTCACATTGGCCAGCCATCTCGACACAGTAATGCGCCGGGCGACGGCGCCACGCCGTGCGAAGTTGCTGTTGGCGGATATGCCGGCGCTCGGCGACGAGACCCGTCGGCTCTTAGAAGTCCGCGCGGTCGATCTTGCCGACTATCAAAGCGTTCGCTACGCGCGCCGCTTCGTCGGCATCGTCGCCGCCTTCACCGCGGCCGAACGCGCCGTGCTGCCGGATGGGGACGAGCGGTTGACGCGGCTGGTCATCCGCTACCTTTATAAGCTCATGGCTTACAAGGACGAATACGAAACCGCGCGACTCTTGACTGATCCTATCTTTGCCGCGCGAGTGCGCGCCTTGTTTCCGGGCTACCTCAGCATGATGTTCAATCTTCAACCGCCGATCATGCGTGCCGCAGGCCTGAAGAAAAAAATTGCGCTGGGCCCGGTGTTTTTCCTGCCGCTGTGTCTTCTTGCTCGTCTCAAATTCGTTCGCGGATCATTCGCCGACCCATTCGCGCTCGCGCAGACGCGAAAAGCCGAGCGGGCGGCCATTGACTGGTACACCGCTCTCATCGACCGGTGCCGCACAAGGTTACGACCCGAAACCGCGAAGCTCGTCGGCGATCTGCTGTCCTTGCCCGATGGTGTGCGCGGATATGAGCACGTGAAACTAGCGACGCTCGCGGCTACCAAACAGAAAGCCGCGGAACTGATAGATCGTTTGGATCAGCTACAGCCACAAACAACCTTGACCGCATGACCCTCGGCGGCGGCCAAACATAGCGTCACTGTACCGGCGGTGTCACTTCAGGGGAAAAACAGCGATCCGCGTGCCCCGAACACTACTTACCCAAAGTTCATTACCGACCTTTGCAACGCCGGTGGCTAACCCGAATAGCGGATTGCCAGGCTCATTCACGAGTTCCTTACTCTCAAGCGTTCGCGGGTCGATTCTCAGTATCTTGAAAGGCGCCGGACAGGCCGCGCGGGCCTCTATGGCTTGACAGGCCATCGCCTCGCCGAATATTCCTCGGCTGGTTACCGCTGGGCCGGCTACGTACAGGAATCCGTCATCTCCCCATCGGATGTTGTCCGGGTAAAAAGTGGTCTTGACCACCACGCGATCCACCGGCGTTCGTCCCAGAGACAAACGGTAAACTCCCCGCTCGAGCAACGCGTTCACGTATAGCCACTTACCATCCGGTGTCGCCTCCATGCCGTTGTTGCCTGCCATTTCGCTGCCAGGCACCTCCTGCCATTCTGTGCCGGGACTCCAGATCATCACACGACCCGGGATCTCCCCTTTGAGCAACTTCGCGGCGGTGTCGGGATCCCTCATATGCGCCAGGGCCTCGGCTGGGTTGATCGTGACGGCGAAAGCATCATTGGGAAGAGGGGCGACGGCGTTACCCACTGACGCCTGGTGGGAGTCCGGCATGGGCGGTGTGAGCACACAGCCGATCCAGGTGATCTTGGGCTTTTCGCCTTGCGTATCGATCTCAAAGATTTCCGTAGACTCGCGGCGCTCTTGATTGACGAAGTCGTGCACGCCTCCGTGATTGATGACGTAGAGCGTGAATTTGCCATTCTCGGTCGGTCGTACGTCGATGCCTTCAGCATGAAATTTCGTCTCGTCCGGCTTGCCGGGACAGCTGCCGAACAACTTCTGATCTTGTCGATACTGATTCTGTGCCACCGGGTAGAACGGTTCTACGGCTCTAGTGTTGACGTTAATCAGATATAGGTGGCCTACCGGCACCCCCGGCCCAATCTTCCCGCTACTGATGACCCAATGCGTCTTCGGCAATTGAACGATGTCCTCCGAATTGACGACTCCGCAGACGAATTTCGTTTTCTCATCCGGCGGACAAGATACCGTCGTATTGCTAGCCGATTCAGCGCGCACCACACACGCGACAAACAGGATCGGCAGCAGTTTGCTCAGGGTTAGCGCGCCCCGTACAGCCAGGAGCCGTGCAGGAGTCGAATCGACACGATCCATCATGAAATCTCTCCTCAACATTCTTTTCCGATCAACGCGTGCAATGTTTTTGCGAAACCGCCGTCATCCTCAGCTCTTCATCGACCGAGGTGATGCTTGCGGGGCGCGGCCCTGCTCGACATCCAATATTTGAGCCAGCGCCGCTCCGAGGACACCCTTTGCATCGTCGGGTAGTGCCGTCCAACGCGCACCGACATAGCCGTCGGGCCTGATCAACAATGCTCCGTTGGCACTGACGCCGACGAGGGACTCCCACGGCGTTCCGCTGGCACGCTGGCTATAGCCAGGGCTGCCGATGTGAAACGCGTGGAGCGGGACCGCCATGGCATCGGCAATTTGCGCCGCTGCCGCAAGCCAGCCTTCACCGGCGCTTGCGGCGAACAGAATGAAACCGCCATCGTAGAGGTCGATTGTCGAATAGTCCTTGCCCTGGGCGTCAATCAGCCAAAAATGCGGTGCCCGCGCGCCAGGATGTCCCGTTGGCCGATAGGTCGAAACCGTGGATTCTTCGACGGGCGTGCCATCGTCGACGAGCGCGCCCGAATCGTAGAGCTGGCCGAATTGCTGTCCTTGGGAGAAGAACTGCTCGCGCTGCTTGGGAATTGCACTGCTTATCTTTTCTCGAAGCGGCGCCCCCTCCGGGCTTTCGATGGCGGCTAGCGCGCTTGCGTTCTTGAGCAGCCAACCCGTCTCCGCCATTCGCTTGGTATTGAGCACGCACTGGTCACCATTGCGTTGCGCGATCGGTTTGCGCTCAGCCTCGTAGCTATCGAGGAGGCGATCTCCCGCCTTCCAACGCAGCCGCGCAACCAGTTTCCATACAATATTTTGACTGTCGTGTATGCCGCTGTTCATGCCGAACCCGCCATGCGGCGGAAAGCGGTGCGCGGCGTCACCGGCCAGGAACACACGCCCGCCGCGCCATTGTTTGGTAACCGATTGATCGTGTTGCCAATGCAGAATGCTGATGACCCTTATTGCAAGGTCCGGGACGCCCGCCGCAGCCCGCACGACGTCGATACACCGTTCCGGTGTGTAGATTGCCGGGTCTTCGCCCTCGGCGGCCTCGAAGCCGAAGAACCACATATTGCCGCGCTTTCTGTAGCCGAACGCACCTTGTATATCGCCGTTGACAATCCAAAAGAGGCCATACTCGCGTCCGGCGCGATAGGCTTCCATGTCTGCCTCGAACACAACATTGATGGAGTTTCCGAATGAGGGAAGTGCGTCCTCGCCGATTCCCAGGCAGTGGCGTGTGGGGCTTCGGGTACCATCCGCCCCAATGACATATTGTGCGCGCACGGTCCCGTTGCCATGCTCGCGCGACGTGTACCCGACTGACACTCCGTCCTTGTCTTGAATGATGGTGGACGCCTCCGAGGCCAGGCGAAGTTCCACCGACGGGTATTCTTTGATCGCCGCTGCGAACAGCGGCTCATAGATGTCCTGGCTACAAAAGGCCATTATTTCGGGCGACCAGCTGTGGAATAGATCCGTCTCAGCCTGAGTTCCACCCACCGTGATTTTACCAAGCTCGATGCCCTTCAAACGCGTCATCCAGCCGACGGTAAATATGCCATTCCAGTCCGCGCTATTCTTGCGCACAATGTCCGCCAAACCCAGTTGTCGATATATCTCCATCGTGCGCGCCTGAATTCCTGCAGCCTTGGCGTGCACAGAAAAAGTTGCACGTCGCTCGAGCAACAGCGTCTTAATTCCGGCGCGGCCGAGCTGGATGGCAGAAACGAGTCCAACGGGCCCGCCTCCAATGATCAGAACTTCGACGTTAGTAGTTTCAGATGCCATGCTCATCACTCAGTAGTATTGCCCGGGCTCTCTGCAGGGGACCGCTTCCAGATCTCATGGTCAGAAGAGCCGAATATTGCTTCAACCAATCCGTGGGTTGCGAAAACACAGCGTGCGCGGATTCAGCGCACTGCTCAAGCGCACCATCGTGTTGGCGCTTGTTCCGCTAAATACAGGAGTGGCTTCGGCGAATGACGACGCACGCGTGACGTTCGTCATTTCTTCGTGGGAGGCGCTTTATTTGATTTCATCCTTCCGAGGCACTTGAGCTACACGCGGATATCGCCAACAAAGTATGTACCAATTGTAGTTGTGCGATGTAGAAAACAGTTTTGCATTGCCGTCGATTTACGCCCATCCGACCTGGAACGTCGTAGCCGCGTTTCCACACAAACAGAGTAGAGACCCTCAGGGCGAGGGCGTGCGTCATGTTCCACTTTGTAAGACTGTCCTTCTCGACAGACGGAGGGTCCGCCAGATCCTTACCTACAGCGTTCAGCCAGCGCGCGTCAGCCGGAGCGCGTCTGCGACCAGCTGTTCCACCGGTTTGCAAGCAGTCCAAAAATGCGCGTTCTCACGTCGCCCCTGGCCAATGTGTTGCTTGATATTCGATGGTTCGACGTCGCCAGTGCAATGAGAGGTCAAAAAATCTATCAGCAATCGGACCGCGGGAAGCATCCCATGGCGCGACGGAAACACACCCTGAATCTCAAACAGCGGCGCCAAAAAGCCAGGAAGGACGAGTTCGAGGTTGCCCTGTTGGATGTCGGCTAAACACATTGAGAGGGGAAGCTGCGCAAGCCCGACACCTCGTACGGCAGCTTGCCGGATGAGAAGCAAATCGCCGACGATCAGGATCGGATCGTGCCTGATTTGCAGTTCGCTGCCTTCTGGACTCACCACGGTCCACACATGGGGGCCTTGCGGCGAGAGAGAACTCATGCTGGGCAGCCGCGTCAGGTCTTCCGGCGTGGTCGGTCGCCCCCGACGATCCAGTAAAGTCCTACTGGCAACGAGCACCTTTTGCACGATTCCCAGCGATCGCACGACCACTCCTGAATCTTCGCAGGGGAGTTGTCGAACACGAATCGACAGGTCGAAATTCTCCTCGATGTTCACCTTTCTGTTCGTCGTCTCGATCGCAATCCGGACATCTGGATTCTTCTCCAAGAACAGAGGAAGCATCGGCCCGATCACCATCTGGAGCAGCATTGAGGGACAGCTGATCCGAATTAGCCCGGATGGCGTCTCGCGCGCGCGCGCGACTTCCTCGAGAGCGGCAGTTGCTCCTGCCATCATATTGAGGCAGTGCTTGTTAAATTCCTTGCCTAGGTCGGTAACCGCGAAGGAGCGGGTTGAGCGCTGCACCAGCCGAACTCCCAATCGCTCTTCCAATTGCGCGATGCGCCGGGAAATTCGGGAGGGCACCATGCCGAGGGCGTGCGCCGCACCACTGAAGCCGTTGTGTGCTACGACCTGTGAAAAGAGGAATAAATCATTGAGATCGTCCATATTCCCCCGCAACCTTTCCGGACCTCGCATCAGTCCTGCATCGATTCGAACGCCGACGAAATTCTTGGGAATTGAATCGGCCCATGCGACGTACGCAGAAAACAGTTATGCATTTCAGTCAGTTTACGGGATCCGATACGGGGGGTACAGATGCTAGGTTGGTCGTTCGATGTGTTCAAGCTTCAGGAGATTCTGAGTTATCAAGCACATAGGCGACGAGAAAAAATATGTCGATCAAGCCAGGAGACGTTCAATGAGATTATACGAAGCCAAGATGGCCCCATACCCGCGCCGCGTGAAAATTTATCTCGCCGAGAAGGGAATTGAGCTCGATCGGGTCGAGGTCGACCTTCACGGCAGGGAGAATAGATCTGCGGCCTTCCTGAAGAAAAACCCGTCGGGAAAGATCCCGGTCCTTGAATTGGACGGCGGCGCATTCCTGCCAGAATCTGCCGCGATTATGGAGTATTTGGAAGAAATCTATCCCAGCCCGTCGATGCTCGGCGACACGCCGGAGCAACGTGCGCAGACTCGCGCTACAGATCGGGTTGCCAGCGAGATCTTCACCGTGCTGGCGCAAATGCTCATGCACACGCATCCGGCAGCACTGCAGTTTCATCCCGGATTGGTCCAGCACCGACAAGTCGGCGAAGCGTTGCAGCCGCTGGTCGATCAGCTGTTTGACCAGCTGGAAGAGCGCATCGGCAGCCAGAGCTTCCTGGCGGGCCCGCGTCCCACGGTCGCCGATTGCACGCTGTTTGCGCTGATTGACGCCGTTTCTCTCGGATTCGGCTTCGTTCTTCCCGAGCGTTGCCCCCGGCTCCGCGCCTGGTACAAGCGGTTCCAAGAGCGTCCAAGCGCCAAGACAATGTGAGATGCGCTGGTGTGGAAGCCGACCGCATCAGCACCAGCGTTAGCGGCCAAGAGCAGCCTGACGCCCCAGCTTTTCGCTGAATAGAGGACCCCGTGGAATCAATATGTTACGAATTGAATTCAACAGCAGATACAAAATTGACCGTCCGTTCGGACGATTGTAGTTGACTTGTCTGGGGTTGTCGGTTTGTATTGCGCCGAGCCTGAGTGGCCGGAGCAAACGGGATGATTGGATGACGATGCTTCGACAGCTCGGGGCACGGCTAAGGGGGTGTGTGATGATGACGTTGAAGCGTGATTCGCTGGCGGGTCGGACTGGTCCGGTATTGCGGGACGGAACGACGCTCCGGGATTTGATCGACCTAGACCGCCGGGAAGTGGCGATGCGGGTACTGGCGGACCCGGAGCTCTACCGGCTGGAACTGCGGCACATTTTTGCCCGGGCGTGGGTGGGGGTGGCGCACGTTAGTGAGCTCCCCAACGTCGGCGATTTTGTTGTGCGTCATATCGGCGAGGATCGCGTCATCGTCACCCGTACGTTCGGGGGCGCTATTTCGGTCTTGCTCAATGTTTGCGCCCATCGGGGCTTTGAGTTGTGCGCGGCTGAGGAAGGCAACGCGGCCTCCTTCAAGTGTCCCTACCATGGTTGGGCGTTCGACGGCTCTGGCAATCTTCTTGGAGCGCCGCTCGAGAAGGAAATGTACGGCGACTGGGACAAGTCCCAATACAGCCTGCGGCGGGCTCGGGTGGAAGTGCGCGCCGGGATCGTGTTTGCCAGCTTCGACACGTCGGGCCGGACTCTGGACGACTGGCTGGGATCCGCTGGCTGGTACATCGATCGCGCCAGCAATGAGGACAGAGTCCCGCTTGGTCCGCCGATGCGATTCCATGTGAATGGGAACTGGAAGACATTCATGGACCAGGCCTCGGGGGACAACTACCACCCCTTGACCTTGCACCGCTCGTTGCACGAGGTTGGCCTGCTCGCGGATCTTCCGGGTACCGGAGGTAGTCGGTCGACATTCAGGAGCTGGAATCACGTTGTCGTGGGAAACCCCGAGGGCAACGCCACGTTCGCTTTCCCGCCAGGCTTCCCCACAGCCGTCTTTGATGAAAATGCCGACGATTTTTTGACCTTCGAGGGTCGTCTCTTCGCCTCGTCGGTATTTCCGCAGACGGTGATATGGGGCCCTTATGTCTACCCTCTCCCGGACGGCACAAAGACGACTGGTAGCGCACTTTGGCAGGTCGAGCCCAAAGGCCCGGACATGTTTGTCATGTTTCTGCAGAACTTCATCGACCGCGACACGCCCGAGCCGGTCAGGGAGTTTTTGCGTCAACAGCTGTCGGCTCAGCAAGCGTTTGTGGCCGACGACTACGAGGCAAATCTGTCGCTGCAGCGCTCGGCCCGTGGGGAGGTCGGCCGACAGCAACCACTGCGCTACTTCGCCCAGGGAGAAACAACGAAGCCGAAGGGTTGGCCGGGGCCGGGCATCATCTTCTCGCCCCCGCAGAAGGACGACGGCCAATGGCTCTTCTGGCGTCGCTGGTTCACGTTAATGACGGACGGAGCCCGCTAGGCGTCTGCGGTAAGTGGCGGGTCCCCGTAATCATTCGGTGACTCAGACCAAACAGGAAAGCGAGTACAACGATGACAACCATGCACACGGCGACGAAGGCGGGTACCCATACCGGGACTCTCATGCCACCGGCGGACACGACACCAAAGGCGGGGACTCCCGTGAGGACGGGTACTCCAAAGACGGGTGGTGCTCGGTTAAAAGCTTCCGATCCCATTTACGGCGACATCCTCGACTTCTTGATCGACGAGGCCGCGCTACTCGACGACGACCGCCATGTCGAGTGGCTGGCCGGCCTCACCGACGATGTCGTCTACAAGATGCCGGTCCGCAAAACCGTGTACCGGCGCAACGGCGATGGCTTCGATCAGCGCAACTCGCATTGGGACGATAACCGACAATCGCTCGGCCTACGAGTAAAGCGCTCCGTGGATCTCCCCTCCGCCTTCGACCGCGACCCAGCACCGCACATCCGGCGCATGGTCACAAACCTCATTGTCCGCAAGACCGATACGCCCGGCGAATACGCAGCGGCGAGCTACATGCTTCTCTTGCGCAACCGGTTCGACGCTCCTACCTATGACATCTTGTCGGCTAAACGCGAAGATCTCATTCGTCGCGGCGACGACGGCACTTGCAAGCTCGCCCGCCGCCTGATCCTCGTCGATCAGACCGCGCTCGGTGCCGTCTTCATCAACGTCTTCATGTAGATGGTATGACCAATCAAACCGCGCCGCTATACGTCAAGGTGGACGCGTCGAAGTGCTGCGGCTACACCACTTGTTCCGAAGTCTGTCCGGAGCTGTACAAGCTCGACGAGCAAGGGTTTGCGTATGTCGAGAGTGACGTCGTGCCGCCGGGGCTGGAGGCTAAGGCTCGGGAAGGCGCCTTTATGTGCCCCGAGGGCGCGATTTACGTGGGCGAGACGCCACCTCCTACATGAGCCGCCGACCCTTCTTCCGCTAGTGGGTGCGCTACATCGATCCCAGCGACCGGGCGCCGAAGTCGCTCACGACGAGTGGCACCATCATGACTAGGCAGACCGTACGTTGACCAAGTCCACGTTCGTCCTTCTAGGTGGCGGGCTTGCGAGCGCGACGGCAGCATCGACGTTGCGTGCCGAGGGCTTCGACGGACGGGTGATTATCGTGGGCGATGAGAGCCATGTGCCTTACTCCCGCCCACCGCTGTCCAAAGATGTGCTCCGCGGCGAGAAATCTCCGGAGAGGACTTGGCTGCGCCCACCCGCGTGGTACACGAACAAGGACATCGAGCTTCATCTCGGCGTCCGGGCGGTCGAGGTTGATACGCGCGCGCGTAGGGTCGAGCTGGCCGGCGGCACTAGCCTTGCGTACGACAAGCTTCTTGTCGCTACCGGTGGGATCCCACGAACCTTGGATATCCCCGGAACGGATCTCCCGGGTGTGTTCTACCTCCGCAGACTCGATGACGCCCTGGCGCTTCGCGAGCATCTCATCCCGGCAGCGCAGGTCGTGGTGATTGGTGCCGGGTTCATCGGTGCCGAGGTTGCCGCGAGCGCCCGCACGCTCGGCTGCAAGGTTACCATGCTCGAGATCGCGGAGATCCCGTTGGGGCGCGCGCTCGGTCCCACGATCGGTCAAATCTACGCGGATCTGCACCGTGAACGCGGCGTCAAATTGTGCACGGGCGTTAGCGTCGACCGCATCGAGGGCCAGGGACGCGTGCAGCGGGTGGTGACGAGCGATGGTCGGGTGCACGAAGCGTCGGTGGTGGTGATAGGAGTCGGGTTGCTGCCCGATCTGGACCTTGCCCGGCGTTCGGGACTCACTACCGGAAATGGGATCGTCGTTGACCAGTATTGCCAGACATTGGTCGATGATGTGTTCGCCGCTGGCGATATCGCTTACCATCCCAACCACTTTCTCGGCCGTCGAATTCGGGTCGAACACTGGCAAAATGCGCAGCACCAGGGTACCGCAGCCGCTCGAAATATGTTGGGTCAGCAGAAGCCCTTCTGCGAGGTTCCGTGGGTATGGTCCGACCAATACGAGCACAATCTCCAGATCGTGGGACTTCCGAGTCCCACCGAGCGCTTGGTGGTCCGCGGCGACGCCGCGACGAGGAATTTCTCGGCCTTCTTTGTGCGCGACGGTCGCGTGACAGCGGCGTTGGCCGTGAACCGGCCCGATGACGTTCGGGTCGCCCGCGTTATGATCCAACATGGAACCGAGGTGACGGACGCACACCTCGGGGATGTCGATACACCCTTGGCCGAACTCGTTGTGAGTAGAGCCTGAGCAAGCGGGCGCCGATCTCGGTGCAATTGTTCTTGAACTTAAGGCGGATGATCAACATGGCCACAACTCGAGGGGAGCACCAAGCGGTCGATCGGGGGCAATACCTCGCGCCGTTGCTAGGCATCATGATGATCATGATCGATGGCTACGATCTGCAGAGCATCGGCTTCGTCGCGCCCGAAATCGCCCGCGCTTGGTCGCTCGACATCGCCGCGTTCGGCATGGTCTTTGCCGCGGGTCTCGCTGGAACCATACCGGGGGCCATGCTCGCCGGCCCGGCCGCGCGCCACTTCGGGCCGGGCGCGGTGCTGAAGATGTCACTTCTTGTCTTCGGCGTCGGCACGCTGGCGACGGCTCAGGCCGGTGATCTTGCCCAATTGGCGATGCTCCGATTTATCGTCGGGGTCGGGCTTGGTGCTGCAGTGCCGATCGTGCTGACCAGTGTCGCGCAGAACAGTCCGGCACGGTTTCGCACAGCGCTGGTCACCGCCACAGGATGCGGTCAGCCCATTGGCGCCATCTTGGGCTCCGCGCTATGCGCGCGGTTGATCCCCACGTTCGGGTGGAAATCGGCATTTGTTTTGGGCGGTGTCCTGCCACTGTTAGTCCTCCCCGGGGTGCGAGTTCTTCTCGGAGGAAGTCGACCTCGCGACGCGGTGGCAACCGCGCCGAAGGCGGCGAACCGGCCTAGCGGACGCGTGCGGGATCTGTTCAGCGCGGAATTTCGCGCAACGACTCTGCTGCTTTGGGCCTCCGCGGGGCTTTGCGTTTGCTTCCTCTATATTATCGTCAATTGGCTGCCGGGCGTCGTGCGGGACCGGGGCTACTCTTTCGAGAACTCCGTGCTAATGATTGGTCTGTTTAACGCCGGGACGCTGATCGGAGCGCTCGTGTTCGGCGCGCTGATCGATCGGTTGGGTCCGTTTAAGGTCCTGCCGGCGGCCTTGTTGGCTGGCGGAGTATTCTTATCGCTTCTCGACGTATCGCTCAACTCGCGACCACTTCTGCTCGCCGTTTCGCTGTTAAGCGGCTTTACCGGAGGTGGCGGCGGAATGTGCCTTGCTGCGATGCTGGTCCTACTCTATCCGAGTGCTCTGCGCACGACGGGGACGGGATGGGCACTGGCGATCGGCAAACTGGGGGCTGCGCTTGGGCCGATTGCGATCAGTTTTGCGTTGCGCGCGGGTTTGGCCAAAGAGCACTTATTCTATTTGGCGGGGGCAGCGGCGACCATGGCGGCGCTATGTCTCGTCGCTCTCGCGAAGGTTCGCGCCAGCCCCGTAGGCCTCTCGGGCGAGCCGACAACGGAAACACCGTAGTGGTGTGACCCCGCCGCCGGTTTTGCCGACGCACATCGAACCTTACAAAGGCGAGAACGGCTTAAACATTGGATCCCTCTTTTCCCTGAAGGAGGCGATGCCCTCGACGACTTCCGGGCCGAAGAAACCGAGGGTCTCAAGGGCGAGCGACGCATCGAAGATCGGTCCTGCGGCGCGCAGCCAGTTGTTCAACGTGTACTTGCTCAATCTGATTGCGCTCTGGGCGCCGGCCGCGAGTCTGATCGCAACCTTCAGCGCCGTGTCGTAAACCTTGTCGTCATCAACACACATCGAAACCAGGCCGATCCTTTCGGCTTCCTCGCCGGACAGCGGCTCGCACAGCAGCAGGTAGTATTTTGCCTTGGCCATTCCGCACAGCAGGGGCCAGATAATGGCGGCGTGATCGCCGGCAGCGATGCCCAACCTGGTATGCGCATCCACTATCTTGGCGGTTCGCGCGGCAATCGAGATGTCCGCCAGCAATGCGACGGCGAGCCCGGCCCCCGCAGCGCCGCCCTTAATCGCCGAGATGACCGGTTTGGAGCAATTGATGATGTTATAGACGATATCGCGCGCTTCCTTCCATCCGCCAGCCATCTTGTCCCAGTCCTTACCGAACGCTTCGACCATATTGATGTCGCCCCCCGCGGCGAAAGCGTCGCCGGGGCCGCGAACGATGGCCACTCGGGTGGCGGGATCGGCGTCCACGTCCCTCCAAATTTCGGCCATTTCGCGATGGATCTCCGCTCCCAGCGCGTTGGCGCGCCCGTGCCCTTGCAGCACTATCTGCAAAACACCATCCGCCGGACTACTCAGCTGGAGCTTGGAATACCTTGCATAACGCTCAGACAGTTGCACTCGGGTCTCCTTCGTTCATGTTTTGCGACGCAGATCGACAAGGCGGCGCGCCTTGCCTTCTCTGCCGAAATTGGTGAACTCTGCCAATGTGCCTTCATCGACGAGTTCGACGGCGATTCGCACGCCGAGGTCTTCCTTGAGACGGCGTTCCATCTGTTCCACCATGCCTTCGCGCGATTCAGCGCTCTTTTTGACCTCGATGCGCACGGTAAGCTTCTCTCCGATGACACCGCCGATTTCAGTCCGCTCGGCGACGCACAGCCACTCGCCGGTGGAACGTTCATCACTGCGCACGGCCGTAAGGCACGCCATGGGATAGATGTTGACCCCGCGCATGCGCACCATGTCGTCGCTGCGCCCGAGGAAGTGGTCCATGCGCTTGAAGTGGCTACCGCATTCGCAGCGTTCCGTCGCGATGATTCTGCCGAGATCGCGGGTATTCAGCCTGATGATCGGCGGGATGGTGCGGCACAGCGATGTGATGACAATGTTGCCCGTCTGCCCGTCGGGCAGCGGCTCGCCGGTCTCGGTATCGACGATCTCGAACAGATACAGGTCTTCCATGATGTGCAGGCCGCATTGATGGGTACACTCAAAGCTGCCGAGCGCGGTTTCGTTGATCCCATAGTTGTCGTACACCTTCGTGCCGAGCGTTTGCTGAAGGTAGGTCCGCAGCCCGCCGTCAGTGTCGGGTCCCAAAAAAGTCGCGATGAACTTGCAGTTCATCTCCGCGAAATCCCTGTTCAATTCTGTTTTGCAGACCTTCGCCAGTTGGCTGAAGTATTCCGGAAAGCTTACCCAGATGTTGGTGCCGAAATCGAACGCCATTTCGATCTGGCGCCTGGTGGGCGTCACCAGCCCGCTACCGGTGGTCAGCGGCATCACGCCCAGGTAGTCGTGGCACCCCTTGTAGATGGCCCAACCCAGATTAGCCAACCCACAGGTGGCCGGTATTTGTGCGACGTCGCCGGGACGGGCGCCTTGAATATAAAGGCCGCGCGCGCTCGATAGGCCGTTCAATTCCCACTCGAGCTGTCCAAAGAGGGTCGGCCTGGGCTTGCCGGTGGTGCCGCCGCTGGTCTGAACCTTCATGGGCTGTTTGCCGAAGTCTTCACGCGATACGCCAGTAATCGATCCGAACGGTGGAAAGGCGTCCTGACTTGATTTGATGTCGTCGGTGTTGAAAGTAGGGAGTCGCGCGATATCGTCTACCGTCCGAACGTGTTCGGGCCTTACGCCGGCGGACGCCCACAACTCGCGATAGTAGGCGTTAGACCATCCGATCTCCAAGATTGCCTTGAGTCGGTCGTTCTGCATGTCTTTGAGACGGCCTTTGTCCCAGAGATAGACGGTTTCACTGAACACATCCGGTAAAGGGTATTTGGCGAAAAAGGCCGGCCAGTCCAGCCCAAAATGCGCGACGGGAAGAACGCCTCGGTCAAATTGCCGAGCTGTCTGCAGTAACGTCATGGGACCTCCCATCCGCGTAAAGCCGGCCACTACGGGAAAGGCAAATGGCCTTGGTTAGAAAAATTACTTGGGCCGGAATCTTGGCATAGCTTATCTTGATGTCAAGCTAATTGAAACCTCACGCGTGAAGCGACACGTCCAAAGGCAGATGATCGAGCGCCACAACGGTACGCGCCGGCTTACGACCAACGCCGGCGCGCCCCGGCTCTGAACCGACGATTGTGTTGACCCGGGAGTTCCCCGATGCTAGATATCTTTAGCTCAAAGTAGTTCGCATAGGGGCTGGACCGTGATAGATCTGAAGGACAAGGTCGTGATGATCGCCGGCGCGAATGGCGGAATTGGAAGTCACGTCGCGGAAGTGCTGATCGAATGTGGTGCAACGACGGCACTGAGCTTCCACAGCAATTCCGTTCGGCTCGAGGAGGTGCGAACGAAGGCGGCATCCGCCGGATTGAGGTGTCACGTCGCACAGGTTGATATGACCAGCATCGACGCGGCGGTGCGTTGGGCGGAATCAGTTCTCAGCACGTGCGGGAAGATCGATGCGGCCGTCAACTGCTGCGGCTCGAACGGACCTTTCATGTTGTTTGCCGATCAGGATCCGTCGGGTTGGCGAACCATGCTCGACATCGAATTGATGTCTTCCGTGTATCTCTCAAAGGCCGTGGTTCACCATATGGTAGAACGCAGGCAGGGACGGATCATTTCCCTGGGTTCGGACTCCGGGAAGGTGGGAAACTCCGGGTCATCGATTAGCGCCGCTGCGCGCGGAGGGCTGAACTCGTTTTCCAAGTCCCTTGCTCGGGAACTCGCGCGCCACGGAGTGACGGTCAACACGGTGTGCCCGGGCCCGACCGAAACCCCCAATTTGGAAGGTCTTCGGTCTCAAGGAGATACTGGCGCAAAGATTGTCAACGCAATGCTGCGGGCGATTCCGCTTGGAAGGGCCGGAGACCCCCGCGATGTCGGATGGCTGATTGCTTTTCTTGCATCCGATCACGCTAGCTACATCACGGGACAGGCCTTGAGTATCAGCGGAGGCCTGACTATGTGTTGACGCGGGAGCCGGGCCGCTTGTAGACCGTCAGCTCGCCGTGACCGTCGATCATCAATTGGAGCCAGACTCCGGCAGCAATTGGGATAATACGGTAATCCGGCGCCGATATGCGTCGCAGGCCGGCGCCCTAAACAGCTATGATCGTGTCCGCCCGTGGCTCGCCTTGAGGAACCGTCATTGAATAAATTGAAGTTGCCGGAAAAGGTAGCCAAGAATGCAGTCAAGTACCCAAGCGAGCGAGGGCTGTGCCCCCGGCACGGGCAATGGGCGCATTCGACAGCCAATATAACGGATATTCGGATGTTCTGGCCAAGGTGTCAGAGATGTTGCCGTTGAAACCCTATCGTTCGCGAGCCATTGTCACAAAACCGCCGACCGGCGAATTCAAATCTCGCCTCAAGCCCGACCGGCTTGAGGAGATCATTCTAATTTCTCGGGCCCTGCTGGTCGAACGTGGATTCGACGCCTTCACATTGGATGAGGTTGCGCTCCGAGCCCGGTGCAGCAAAACGACTCTGTATCGCCGATGGAGCAACAAGTCGAATCTCATTGTCGACGTGATCGGCCGTGAAATCCCCGCCACGGAGCCAAATACCGGATCGCTGCGCGGTGACCTTGAGGAATTGCTGTCGCGCTTGACGCGTGTCATGGACGACGATGTGGGAGCGATTTTTCTAGCGGTTGCACTTGCCATGCAGAAGGACAAGGAACTGAAGCAGGCTTGGCATAGGCAAGGGTTACTCCCAGGAAAGCAGGGGATGGAGAGAATTGTTGAGCGAGCTATTGCCCGAGGCGAGATCAAAGCCCGGCCAAATCTCAAACTGCTTCATAGCATTTTGCCGGGCACCATTTTTTGGGCTTGGTTTGTGGAAAAATCCTCCGACCGAAAGGCTTTCCGCCATCACCTGCTTCATAACGTCCTGCTGCCGTTCATGCATACTCATGATTCCGAATAGACTCGGCGCCAACTAGTTCGTCCACCCCTGGCAGCGGTAGCCGCCACGTGCAAAAACGCGCTGTCAGGATCGAGAAAGCGCGGTCCGTTCGTCGATCCAATATCCGCTGCCACGCAATAATCACGACTTAGAGTTCCCGTACCGGGTTCTCCAACGAAACTTGACAAAGGATACGAAACCGTATCGTATACACCTGTGCATGGGGTAAAAGTGCCTCAATGCAAAGAGGGACAGGGGAGTTGGATGATCAAATCTTGGATATTCGAGTTGCCGTCAATCGACGTCGATCTCAAAGAACCCGCGACGGGGCCCGCCTACGATTGGTTCTTACGCGAATGGGATCAAGCGGAGGCCCTGAATTTCGAGGGCGTGTTCCTCAGCGAACATCATCTCCCCAACTACCTTAGTCAATCGCCCAATATTCTTCTCGCTGCGATGGCGATGCGCACCAGCCGTCTGCGCATGGGCGTCATGGCCCTTACCGCACCCATGTACCATCCGTCGCGTCTTGCCGAGGAGATTGCGATGCTCGATCACCTCAGCAAAGGCAGGCTGGAGATCGGCCTGGCGCGTGGAGCCAATCCCATAGAGGTTGGGCTGATCGGCATGCCGGCCCAAGAGATGCAGCCGCGCCTCCTGGAAGCGCTCGATATCGTCGAGGGTGCGCTGACCACGAATGGGCCCTTCAATTACGATGGACAGTTCTACAAGTGTAAGAACCTGGTCGTCCCCCGCACCTTGCAGCAACCGCTGCCCCCGCGCTGGTGGCCGACCGCAACGCCCGAGAGCGCTACGATGGCGGCACGTCGCGGGTACAAGACCTGCGCTGCGTTCCTGTCCGCCGACCGCATCGCCGAGAATTTCGACGTCTACCGAGCCGCAGCGGCCGCCGCCGGCCGTGTAGTCGGCCCTGACGACCTGGGCATCCGGAGAATCGTCATCATCAACGAGGACGGCGACAAGGCCCGCTCTCACATCAAAGACGCATTTCGGTCTTTCGGTCCGATCGAGGCGCTCCCGGCATGGTTCTCGAGTGATGAAGTGGTTGCCGGCACGCCGGATGAGGTCGCCCTCGCGTTGATCGACCAATGCGAACGCACGGGAGCCGGTCACCTACTGATCTACGGCGGCTGGCCGCTATCGCGACCAGTGTTCGAACACACCGTCGAACTCTACGGCCGAGAGGTTCTTCCTCGGTTGCTTAACCATAGCCTGCGGGGCAGAGATATCGCTGAGCCGGAGCGGAGCGTTGGATGATTAAGTCTTGGATATTTGAGTTACCGGCAAACGATGTGCAGCTCGAAACGCCCGCCTCGGGATCCGCTTACGATTGGTTTTTTCGCTTCTGGGATCGCGTCGAGGCCCTCAATTTCGAGGGGATCTTTCTGAGCGAACATCATCTTCCGTGGGGACTTAACCCATCGCCCAATCTGTTGCTCGCTGCCTTGGCGATGCGAACCAAGCGTCTGCGCCTAGGTGCGATGACGTTGGTGGCTCCCATGTATCATCCCGCGCGCATTGCCGAAGAACTTGCCATGCTTGATCACCTGAGCGGCGGTCGCTTGGAAATCGGTTTGGCACGTGGATCCAATCCTGCCGAAGTCCAGACGATCGGCATCCCCGGGACAGAGATGCAGCCGCGGTTTTTAGAGGCACTTGATATCGTCGAGGGCGCGCTGACCGCGACCGAACCCTTCAACTATGACGGGCATTTTTATAAATGCCACAACCTAACCGTTAATCCGCGCACCTTGCAGCAGCCGCTACCGCCGCGCTGGATTTCGGTGGTATCGCCCGAAAGCTGCGCGTTGGCCGCCCGGCGCGGATACAAC
>Ga0193726_1001540_pt1 | contig 17908 bp, 17 predicted proteins | sample H2c1metaG_FD_144928 | JGI IMG/M metagenome (GOLD analysis project Ga0193726, IMG submission 144928) | Soil microbial communities from a riparian zone of the East river system, Colorado, United States - H2c1 | ecosystem: Environmental > Terrestrial > Soil > Riparian zone | place: USA: East River... | reverse complement strand
TTCCACGGTCGCTTCCGCGCCGTTGGCCAGGCGGCGGGCGCGTTTAGCGGCCAGCAACACCAGGTTGAATAGATTGGGTTCGTTCTGAAGGCAGTCTTCGACTGTGATACGCGCCATTGCTTAAGGTTCCATTGGAGGGATTGAAATCATAGCAGAAATGACGCCCACCTCGCCAGCCGCAGGCATGCTCCTACACTGTAAAACTCAGGTGTTTTGCCGCTAAAAGCCGCTAATTCGCCGCCTAATGTCAAGGCTCAGCCCAAGCGCGCCGCCAAATGCACCACTTCCGGGCGCTGAGCAACCAAGTGGCTGCCGCGGTCTTCGACGATGGCCCGCAAATCCTCGATCGCCTGCTCGAAGCGATCATTGATGACGACGTAGTCGAATTCGCTCCAGTGGCTCAAGTCCTCGGCGGCGTCCCGCAAGCGGCGCTGAATGACCTCATTGGAATCGGTGCTGCGGCCTTTGAGCCGAAGCTCCAATGCCTCACGCGAAGGCGGCAGGATGAAAATGCTGCAGGCCTCCGGAAGCCGCGCACGCACCTGGCGGGCCCCCTGCCAATCGATTTCCAGCAACAGCTCCTCGCCATTCGACAGCGATTCCTGCACGGTCCGCACCCCGGTACCGTAGCAATTGTCGAAAACCCTCGCGTGCTCGAGAAATTCGTGATTCGCGATCATTTCTTGAAAGCGCTCAGCGCTGACGAAGTGGTAATCGCGCCCGGGGATTTCGTTGGGTCTGGGCTTGCGCGTGGTGTAGGACACCGAAAACTGGATGCGCGGCTCGCGCTCCATCAGTGCCTTTACCAAGCTGGTCTTGCCGGCGCCGGAGGGCGCCGCAATTACGTAAAGGCGTCCTTGTGGCATCGATCGCTACGAGAGTTGGACACGGTTAGTCCAACCCGGAATCTAGCATATGCGTAGCGCCGACGTGCCGTTCGAGCCGTTCAGCGCACGAAGTTCGACGTAGCCCGGAGCGGAATGTGACTGGCTTTGGAATTCGCGCGCCTTGAGGCAATGGCCAAAGCTGCGAACAACAGTGCAAAACCGGCATTCAATAAAAACACGGAAGCGCCGGCACCGTGGCTGAGCGCGAGATCCTCGATGGAAACACCGAGCGATCCGCGTACCGCGGATGCCGGATCGACCTCGTTTGCCGAGGCGCGAGCGCTCAGCGCGCAGATCAATCCGACAAACGTAAACGCAGCCGGCACTGCCGTAGGAAACCGTAGACGCATGACTTCAACTCCTTTTTTGCATCGCCTACTTAGGTAGATCGCAAATGCCCAAGGAAAAAGGACAGTTGAATTGCAAAGGAAGGTTAAGCCAGAGTCTTGCTGCCGCAGGCGCGTCGAGCGCTTCGACCCAGGCTACTCGATGTTCTGAACTTGCTCGCGCATTTGCTCGATCAGCACTTTCATGTCGACCGCGGCCCGCGTGGTCTCGATGTCCTGGGACTTCGATGACAGGGTGTTGGCTTCGCGATTCAGCTCTTGCATCAAAAAGTCCAGCCGCCGGCCCGCGGCTTCCAAGCCATCGAAAGTCTTGCGCACTTCCGTCACATGGCCGCGCAGCCGATCGATTTCTTCGTCCACGTCGAGACGCTGCGCCAAAATCGCGAGTTCCTGCTCGAGCCGATCGTGATCGACATCGGCGATGAGCTGGGCGATGCGGTCGAGCAGCTTGGTGCGCATGCGCGCGCGGATCTCCGGCAGCCGGTCGGTAACCCGGCCTGAGAACTCGAGCAATCCGGCGCAGCGCTGCTCCAATGCGTCGCGCAATCGTCCCCCCTCGCTGTCGCGGGAGCGGTTGAGCTCCGCCAACGCCTCGGCGAGCAGGGCCTGCGCGGCGGCGATCATGGGTACGGTGTCGCGCGTGCCGTCGCGGATCACGCCGGGCCAGCGCAGCAGATCCAGCACATCGATGCGCGCCGCAATGCCGGCCTGCGCCGCAACCTGCTGCGCCCGCAAGGTAAGGCTGGCGAGCAGCTCGGCATCGACCTCGAGCGCGGTGGCGGCCACCGTAGGCCTGAAATGCAGCGAACATTCAACTTTTCCGCGGCGCACCGCCGCGGCGACGGCGGCGCGAAAGTCCGACTCGGCCGCACGGAATTCTTCGGGCAAGCGGCAGCCCAACTCGAGAAATCGGTGATTGACGGTCTTGAGCTCCCAGGCGAGCAGTCCCCATGGGAACTGCCGCTCGCGTCGGGCAAAGCCGGTCATGCTACGAATCATAGGGGTCGCCGCTAAAATCGGCCATAATCGTCGGTTGCCAAGTTTAGCAGATCGAGGAGCAGTCATTGCAGATCGAAACCGCGGACGTGAGCCTCATCGGCCACCGCGAAGAAAATCAGGACCGGGTCGCGGTTGCGGCCGCAGAACAGGCCGTGCTGTTGGTGGTGATAGACGGCATGGGCGGTCATGCGGACGGCGCTCGCGCCGCAGAAACGGCGCTGTCGACCATGCTCGAGGCGTTTTGGCAAACGCCGCATCCGATTTTCGATCCGTTGGGCTTTTTGCATTTGTCTTTGGGCAGGGCGCACGAGGAAGTCGTGAAGCTCGGCTCAGCCTTGAGTGCCGAAGCACGCCCGCGCGCCACCTGCGCGGTGTGCCTCGTGCAGGATTCGGCGGCGTATTGGGCCCATGTTGGCGACAGCCGCATCTATCAATTGCGCCAGGCGCAGGTTCTGGATCGCACCCGCGATCACAGTCATGTCGAGGTGTTGCTGCGCGAGGGCCTGATCACCGAGGCCGAAGTGCATGGCCACCCGATGCGCAACTACGTCGAGTGCTGTCTCGGCGGAGATGCGGCGCTGCCTGAAATGACCATATCGTCACGGCGCAAACTCAAAGCCGGCGATGTCCTGCTGCTTTGCACCGACGGATTGTGGGCGAACTTGCGGGACCAAGATTTCGTGCGCTTCGCGCAGAGCCATGCCAAGCCGCTGCGCGAGACGCTGACCGATCTCGGAACGCAGGCGGTCGAAGCTTCCGCTCCGTACAGCGACAACACGAGTGCCGCGGCGCTGCGATGGAAGGCAGCATGAGCATTCGCCCGAGCGGTCGCGCCGTCGATGAACTGCGCGAATTGAAATTCGAACGCGGCTTCACCAAGCACGCCGAAGGCTCGGTGCTGGTGAGTTTCGGCTCCACCCGAGTCCTGTGCACGGCCAGCGTCGAAGACACCGTGCCCGGATTCTTGCGCGGCACCGCCCAAGGCTGGGTTACGGCCGAATACGGCATGCTGCCGCGCGCGACCCATACGCGCTCGGCGCGCGAGGCGGCCCGCGGCAAGCAATCCGGCCGCACGCAAGAGATTCAGCGATTGATCGGCCGCGCGCTGCGGGCGGTGGTGGACTTGAAAGGATTGGGAGAGCGTACGGTCACCATCGATTGCGATGTGCTGCAGGCAGACGGCGGCACGCGCACCGCCGCGATCACCGGCGGCTTCGTGGCTTTGGCGGATGCCATTGACACTCTGCTCAAAAAGCGCGCCGTCACCGCCAACCCGTTGCATGGCCAAGTGGCTGCCGTGTCGGTGGGCATTTACCGCGGCACGCCGGTGCTTGATCTCGACTATGCCGAGGATTCAAACGCGGAAACCGACATGAATGTCGTCATGAACAGCGGCGGCGCATTTGTCGAAGTCCAGGGAACCGCGGAAGGCCACGCGTTTCGCCGCCACGAACTCGATCAAATGTTGGAGCTTGCCACGCGAGGTATCGCGCAGTTGCATGCCGCACAGCTCAGTGCCCGTGCCGGTAATGCTTAAGCAGGCTCCCAAACGATTGGTGGTCGCCACCGCCAACCCAGGCAAGCTGCGCGAATTCCGCTTCCTGCTGGCCGATTTGCCCTACGCGCTTACGAGCCTTGCCGAACTTGGCCTCGGGTCTCCGGCGGAGACCGGTTCGAGTTTCCTCGAAAACGCCACGTTGAAAGCGCGTCACGCCGCTGATTGCAGCGGGTTCGCGGCGGTCGCCGACGATTCCGGCATCGAAGTCGATGCCCTGGGCGGAGCGCCGGGCATTCATTCGGCCCGCTATTCGGGCGCCGCTGCCTCCGCATCCGCGAACAACGCGAAACTGATCGATGCGCTCCAGGGCGTGCCGCGTCTGCAACGGCGGGCGCGCTATCGATGTGCGCTGGTGCTCGTCGAGGCAGCGGATGCGGCGCCGCTGGTCGCGGAGGCGGCTTGGGAGGGATTCATTCTCGACGCGCCGCGCGGCTCCGGCGGCTTTGGCTACGACCCTTATTTCTGGCTGCCGCAACTGGATAAAACGGCGGCTGAGCTTACTCCCGAAGAGAAAAACCGCCTGAGCCATCGCGGCAAGGCGCTGCGCGCGCTGCGCGAGGTGCTGTTGGCGCAGCTTGAGGCGTCGGGGCCGTCGGCGGTGCAAGCATGATGAGGGCGGGGCGCGTGATGAGGGCGGCAGGCGCGTGATGAGCAGCTCGCTGGCGCTGTACGTGCACATGCCCTGGTGTGTGCGCAAATGCCCCTACTGTGATTTCAATTCGCATCAGCTGAAGTCGGCGCAACCGGATGGCTCGTACATTGACGCGCTGATACGCGACTTCGAGATCGAGGCGCCGCGTGTGGCAGACCGCCGGATTGACAGCGTATTTTTCGGCGGAGGCACGCCGAGCCTGTTTCAGCCCGAAGAATTCGCGCGCCTGTTGACGGCGTTGAAAGAGCGGATTGCCTTCGCCGACGATGTGGAAATCACATTGGAGGCGAACCCAGGCACCATTGAACGCGGCCGGTTCTCAGGCTATGCGCAGGCAGGCATCAATCGCGTGTCCTTGGGCGCGCAGAGCTTCGATGAGCGCGCGCTGAAGGTGTTGGGACGTATTCACTGTGCCCAAGATACGCATCGCGCGGTGGAGGAGCTGCGCGCGGCGAAACTCGATAATTTCAACCTGGATTTGATGTACGCGCTGCCGCAGCAAACGCTGGAAGAGGCACAGATCGATGTACGCACCGCGTGCTCGCTTGGTCCATCGCACATTTCCTACTACCAACTCACGCTCGAGCCGGGCACCGTATTTCATTCGCGTCCCCCGGCCCTGCCGGACGAGGACGCGGCCTGGCACATTCAAACGGCAGGCCAACAGTTGCTGGCGGAGGCGGGTTATGCGCAATACGAGGTGTCGGCTTACGCCAAAGATGGCGCGCGGTGCCGGCACAATCTCAACTACTGGCTGTTCGGCGACTATGTGGGGTTGGGCGCCGGCGCACACGGCAAGATCAGCCTTGGAAGCCCTATGCGGATTCTGCGCACGACCAAACCCAAACAGCCCCGCGAATATCAAGATCAGATCCGCCGCGCGCAAGACAGCGTCGGCGACTCGAGCTTCGTCGCAGCGGCGGACTTGCCGTTCGAATTCATGCTGAACGCACTGCGTCTCAACGACGGTTTCAGGCGCGATTGCTACGAGGGACGCACCGGACTTGCGCTGGAAATGCTCGATCAGCAGCTGGTTCGCGCGCGCGATCGCGGCCTGCTCGAGCCAATCAAGATGGGCTGGCGCCCCACCGAACTCGGCCGTCGCTTCCTCAACGATCTGCAGGCCAGTTTCCTGAGTCAAGAGCCCGTTTGAGGCTCCGCAGGCTTATGCACACCAGCCCGGGCGGCTCACATAAAGTGAGACCTACAGCACATTGCATCTGCAGTAGGTCAGATGCATCTCGTAACATATTGAATTTTAAAGATAAAATAGCCTGTCTATTTTTTGATCAAATCAACAATTACGCGAATTTGCGCCGTATGAGTCACCTACGCGAGTGGCCGTCCACAGACTTATCCACAGTTATTGTGGACAAATATGTGCAATCAGTCGGCCCTTGTCCGCAAGCGCAGGTCCGCATATGATGCGCGGCCCTGTTTCTGGCATTGATTTCCCAAGATCCGCCAGCAGCATAAGGGTCCAAGGCGTGGCGATTTCGCTTGAAGCGTAATTCGATTCTGCCGTAACCGATTGACGAGGTTCCCATGAAAGCCGGCATCCATCCTGACTACAAACAAATCACGGTCACTTGCACCTGCGGGAACAAGTTCGAGACCCGTTCGACCATCGGACAGGATTTGCAGGTCGAAGTTTGTTCCAACTGCCATCCGTTCTACACGGGCAAGCAGAAAATCGTCGACACCGGCGGCCGCGTCGATAAGTTCCGCAAGAAGTACGCGACACCGGCAAAGCCCGCAGCACCGGCACCTGCGACGGCCGCAAAACCCGTGACCGCCGCAAAACCGGCGACAGCGGCAAAAGCCTAACGATTGTTCTTTCAGTGCGCGCGGCGATGGCGTCGCGCGTCTCCTCAACGCACGCATCGCGGTCCTCGATGAAGGTGCATGCGTGGCTCGTCAAGAGGTTCTCGCTTAAGCGACGTGCGTGCTTGATTCCGTTGTACGGCCGTGCAAGGCTGCAGGGCTCAAACATGCGAAACATACCCGTCGGATACAGCGAATGAGCACGAAATACGAACTCAAGAATCTTACGACCGGAAAGACGAGCCAGCTGAATGCGATCTCAGGGACGATCGGTCCCGATGTCCTCGACATTTCCAATCTGACCAAGGATCAGGGTGTTTTCACCTTCGATCCTGGTTTCATGGCCACGGCCAGTACCGAAAGCAAAATCACGTATATCGACGGCGATGCCGGCGTGCTGTTGTACCGCGGCTATCCGGTGGAGCAGCTGGCCGAGAAGTCGAGTTTTCTGGAAGTAGCCAACCTGCTCATCAACGGCACGCTGCCGACCAAGACGGAACTCGACGCGTTTCAGAATTCGATCATGCGGCACACCATGGTCAACGAGCAATTGCTGCGGTTTTTCCAGGGTTTCCATCACGACGCGCACCCGATGGCAATGGTCTCCGCGGTGGTCGCATCGATGGCCGCGTTCTATCACGACACCACGCACATCGGCGATCCGCGGCATCGGGAAATCTTTGCGCACCGGATCATTGCCAAGCTGCCGACCATCGCCGCCGCCGCGTACAAACATACGCTGGGGCAACCTTTCATCTATCCGCGCAATGATCTGCGCTACTGCGAGAACATGCTCAACATGTTCTTCGCGGTTCCCTGCGAGCCGTACGCCATTGATCCTGTGGCGGCCGAGGCCTTGGACCTGCTGTTCATACAGCATGCGGACCATGAGCAAAACGCCAGCACCTCCACCGTGCGTTTGGCGGGCAGCACCGGCGCAAATCCGTACGCCGCCATCTCCGCAGGCGTCTCGGCGCTGTGGGGACCGGCGCACGGCGGCGCGAACGAGGCGGTGCTCGACATGCTCGACAGCATCGGTTCGGTCGCCAACATCGACAAGTTTTTGGCGCGCGTCAAGGATAAGAGCGACAGCGTGCGGCTCATGGGATTCGGCCACCGCGTGTACAAGAACTTCGATCCGCGCGCCAAGATCATTCGCGGCATGTGCTATCGGGTATTGGAAAAAATGGGGAGGGGCGGCAACCCGCTGTTCGATCTCTCGCTCAAATTGGAGGAGATCGCGCTCAAGGACGACTATTTCGTTTCTCGAAAACTCTATCCGAACGTCGATTTCTATTCCGGCATCATCTATAGCGCTCTAGGGATTCCGCGCTCCATGTTCACGGTCATGTTCGCGATCGCGCGCACGGCCGGCTGGGTCGCGCATTGGCAGGAAATGGTGTCGGATCCGAACATGAAAATCGGCCGCCCGCGCCAGCTCTACACCGGCCCCACCAAGCGAGATTATCAGCCGATCGAAAAGCGCTGATCGATGGCGGTGTCAACTTTTGGCCTGAAATGCGTGCCGCTCCTGCTCCTGGCCGCCGGCGGCTGCGCTGCGTGGGCCAGTGCCGCAGCAGAAGCGGTTCCGGCCGCCGCGCCTGCGCCTTTAAATCTTGCCCCGGAAAAGAATCTCTGCAGTGCGCGCGCGGAGCCGGTCGCAATCGGCAGCGTGCAATGGAACGGCTGGGGGCGCGAGCTGGACAATTCGCGCTACCAACCCGTGCCTGCGATCCGTGCCATGGACGTGCCGAAACTCGCATTGAAGTGGGCCTATGGATACCAGAGCGGTACCGAGTTCGGCCAACCCACCCTGGTCGACGGCAGATTGTTCGTGACCAGTTCCTCGGGCCGCATTTATGCGCTCGACGCGAAAACCGGCTGTACCTATTGGACTTACGACGCTCCGGCCGGCAGCCGCTCGGCGATCTCGATCGGGGAGCTGGGCCAGGCAAAACGGGCGGCGATACCGAAAAAGCTGAAACGCACCCTCGCACATCTCGATGTCATCAAGGCGCCGAGCGCCGCCGTCTTCGGCGATGACACGGGCGCCGTGTACGCGCTCGACGCTCAGAAGGGCACGCTTTTATGGAAGACCCAGGTCGACACGCACGCCTCGGCGCGCATCGTGGGGGCGCCGACCTTGTACAACGACCGGCTGTACGTCGCCGTCGGCTCCAACGAAGAGAAGAATTCGGTGGATCCCAATTACAGCTGCTGCACCTTTCGCGGCAGCGTGGCGGCGATCGATGTCGCCAACGGGCGCGTCCTGTGGAAGAGCTACACCGTGCTCGAGGTGCCGCAGCCCACGCGCAGGAACAGTGCCGGGGTTCAGGAATTCGGCCCGGCGGGCGCCGCCGTCTCCTCGTCTCCCACGATTGACCCCAAGCGCGGTGTGCTGTACGTGGGCACCGGCGGTTCGACGACAGGGGTCGAGCAGTCGCTCACCGACGCGATTGCCGCATTCGACTTGAGCGACGGCAAGCTGCGTTGGGTCAAGCAGCTCACGGTTTCCGGCCGCGTGGCTTCCAGCGGCTTTACCAGCGCGCCCATCTTGCGCACGCTGGCCAGCGGCAATGAAATTCTATTGGCCGGACAGATGTCGGGCGTCGTTTACGGACTCGATCCTGACCACGGAGGCGAGATCTTGTGGCAAAGCCGCATCGGTGCGCCGAGCCCGGGAGGCGACGGCCCGGCCGTGGGTCCGGTCCCCACGGTGGGCGCTGATCGCGGCGGCATCGCCTGGGGCAGCGCGGCCGATCATCGCAGCCTGTTCGTCGCCCTCTCGGGAGCGCTGGCGCAGCCCGGCAATACAACGGGAAGTTTGTGGGCGCTCGATCCGAAAACCGGCATCGCTCGCTGGCACACCTCGGCGCCGGCGCCGGCGTGCTCGTGGAGCGAGGGCCCGTGCTCGCACGCACAGTCGCAAGCGGTGACGGTGATGCCCGGCGGCGTATTTTCGGGGTCAATGGATGGACACTTGCGCGTGTACTCGACCATCGATGGCAAGATTCTGTGGGATTTCGACACGGCGAAGACATTTCAAACGCAAAACGGCATTCGTGCGAGCGGTGGGCCCTTGGATTTCGGCGGGGCAACGATCGTGAACGGCAGCGTTTATATCAACTCAGGCAACGCGTTGCTGGCGTTTTCAATCGACGGAAAATAGGACGCAATAAATATTCATGGAACCCAAACGAATGGCTCTTTTGGCAGTCGGTATTCTGTTTGGCGGCACGGCGATGAGCGGCGCGGCACTCGCGGCCGCGCACTCGGCCGATGCGGTTCAACTCCCGGCGCTGGAAAATTCGGTCGTGAAGATTTTCTCGACCATGCGCTATCCGGACCCGTTCAAGCCCTGGACCAAGCAGGCGCCCAGCGAAGCAACGGCCTCGGGCGTGGTGATCGAAGGCAAGCGCATCTTGACCAACGCGCACGCCGTGCTTTACGCCAGTCAGGTGCAAGTTCAGGCGAATGCAGCCGGCGACAAAGTTTCGGCAACCATCCTCGCCGTCGCGCCTGGTATCGACCTGGCGGTGCTGCAGCTGGACGATCCGAGCTTCTTCGACACCCACCCGCCCGTGGCGCGGGCCAGCAAACTGCCGCAGATCAAGGATGCGGTCCTGGCGTATGGATTTCCGACCGGCGGATCGTCACTGTCGATCACCAAGGGCATCGTGTCGCGCATCGAATTTGCGCAGTACAACTATCCGGTTTCCGGTCTGCGCATTCAAATCGACGCGGCCATCAATCCCGGCAACAGCGGCGGCCCGGCCATCGCAGGCGACAAGATGATCGGCCTGGCCTTCAGCCGTTTAGGCGGCGACAGCCAGAACATCGGCTACATCATCCCGAACGAAGAAGTGGAGCTGTTCCTGAAGGACATTGCCGGCGGTCACTACGTCGGCAAGGCCAGCATGTACGACGACCTGCAGACACTGGAGAATCCGGCGCTGCGTGAGTTCTTGAAGCTGGACAAGAACGTCGAGGGCATGGTGGTGCATCGGCCGGACAAGAGCGACGCCGCGTATCCGCTGAAAGAGTGGGATGTCATCACCCGCATCGGCGATACACCCATCGACAATCAAGGCATGGTCAAGATCGACAAGGATTTGCGGGTGAATTTCGCCTACATGATTCAGCGCCTGGCCAAGGACGACAAGCTGCCCCTCACCGTGGAGCGGGCCGGCAAGCCGCTGAAGATCGAGCTGCCCGTGTCGGCGCAGCGGCCAACGCTGGCACCGGACCTGCACGGCGAATACCCGTCCTACTTCGTCTACGGTCCGATGGTGTTTTCGCGCGCGACCCGGCAATTTTTATCCTTGTTCGAAAATAACGCGAATTTGCTGCGAGTCCTGGGCTTCGTGAAGAGCCCGCTGGTCACGCGGGCCTTTGATACGCCAAGCCCAGATATCGAGGAATTGGTGATCATTTCTTCGCCGTTCTTTCCGCACAAGCTCGCGAACGGTTATTCCAATCCCACCGGCGATGTGGTGTCCTCGATAAACGGCACTGCCATCAAGAGCCTCGCGCACTTGGTCGCGGTGCTGCGCGATTTGAAGGACCCGTACGTCACCATTGAGTTTGGCAGCAAGGCCGGCGAGGCCTTGGTGTTCTCGCGGGCGGCCATCGTGGCGGCCACGGATGACATCCTGACCGACAATGGCGTGCGTGCGCAGGGCTCGCCGGACATGATGGCAGTGTGGCAGCCGAAGCCTTAGTACCTCGGGCCTGTGAATTTGACGGTTCTGGGATGGGCCTGGGGGCAGGGAAGCTTCGAGGCAACAAAGCGCAGTTGCCTCGAAGCTTCCCGTCCCCTATCCTATCACGCTGGACCGCTCAACATCACGGGACGAGTTTCGAATGGCCATCGACGATCGTGCGGCGTCATTCGCGCTGGTAGGCCGGAAAATCAGCTGTCGCCCACCACCCCGCCGTTAGTCGGCGTCGTGACGGTGCAGGCGTATTAGTTGGCGTCGATCAGCTCCGACACTTCGCGCGCGTCCGCGCGCTTCATCGGCCGGCCGTCCACGGGTGAGTACGGCGATTGACGGATGCCGTCGATGGGAAAGACGGTGGCATCGACGGTGCGGCCGTTGGCCTCGAACCTGAGCGCCGGGTAGTTCAGGCTGCGCTCCGCATCCATCTTGACGCGCCGCTCATAGAATTCATGGGGCACGCCCAAGTCCAGCAGGTGAATCGCGACGGATTCCGATGCATCGGCGAACAGGTGCAAATTGATATCGCTGTAATTCGTGGCCGTTCCGGTAAGCACCGAGCCCACCAGGCGGGGCTGGAACTCCGCCAAAATCCGCATGGTGTCGAGTGCGATGCGCCGCTGTTCCTTTAGGGTGTGATCATGGGTATCGCGTCCGAACAGGCGCTGGTGGGCGCGCAGGGCATCTTCGATTTCGACGTTCTTCGGCAGCACCGCGACGTCGTTTACCCCAAGGCGATCCGCCGCTTTGCGCTTGGCTTGCAGGAAATCTTCAATGCCGTGTTCGGCCATGATCCTCGCGGCCTCTTGAGCGAGAGCGCGGCGTAGATCTTCAGCACGCTGCGAAAACTTCTTGGGCATAGGTCTTAAAGATCCTAGTCGTCGATCTCTAGAATAGCGGTTTATCGCCCTCGGGGTTGTTTGGGTTCTGCCCTTCGTAAAGTTCGGCCTTGGGCAAATTCCCCTCCATGAATTTTTCCATGATGCCGCTGGGGTCGTCCGAGCTTGCCAGCAATCCGGTCCGCGGCGAGATTCGCACACTGACGATGCCATCCGGGATGGGCACGCCATGCACGGCGGTTCCCTCCAAGGCCGCATGCATGAAGTAGGTCCAAGCCGGTATTGCAGTGCGGCCGCCCTGCTCCCCCTCACCCAGCGAGCGATCCGAGTCGAAGCCGACCCACACCGTCGTCACCAAGTCGCCGTTGAAGCCGTTGAACCAGGTGTCATGGGCATCATTGCTCGTACCGGTCTTGCCCGCGACATCGTCGCGATTCAGCGAACGTGCGCGCTGCCCGGTGCCGTGGCGGATGACGTCTTTCATCATGTCGGCCAAGAGATAAGCCACCTGCGGGCTAATTATTTGAGGTGCCAAATTCTTTCCGGAAATCAATGTCTTACCGTCATGGGCGGCCTCGTCCAACCCGCCCAGCCCTTTGGCGCCGGCAGCGGCGGCGACGCTGCGGGGCGTCGGGCCATCGGAGGCGCGGCCACATTGAGGGCAGGCAACGGCGGGATCGGCCTGTTGGATCACCTTGCCTGAGGCATCTTCGACGCGGTCAAGATAGTAGGAGCTCACCTTGAAACCGCCGTTGGCAAATGTTGAGTAACCAATGGCTACTTGGAGCGGGCTCAATTCGGCCGTGCCGAGGGCCAATGTCAGGTCGTTGGGTAGTTGGGACTTGTCAAAGCCGAAGCGAGTCACGTATTTCCAGGTGTAATCGCCGCCAATCTCGCGCATCAAGCGCACTGAAACCAAATTTTTGGACAATGCCAGCGCCTCTCGCAATCGAAGCGGTCCGGCGAATCTGCTTTCGAATTCCTTGGGCCTCCACGCCTGTTCCTTGCCTTCCTCGTCGACGACGATGGGGGCATCCGGGATGACGCTGGCCGGGGTAAATCCCTTCTCGAAGGCTGCTGCATAGATGAACGGCTTGAAGCCCGAGCCGGGCTGACGCCGAGCCTGCGTGACGCGGTTGAACTTGCTTTGGAAGAAATCGAATCCTCCAACCAACGCCACAATCGCGCCATCGTGCGGATCGACTGAGACAAGGCCGCTCTGCGCTTCCGGCACCTGCACGAACAACAGCGAGTCAGGGGTGCGCCCGACGGTGTAAATCACGTCGCCTCGGGCCAAGATCTCAGACGCCTCGGTCGGCGAGCGATCCGTCTTCTCGTCAGGCAATTCGCGTCTGGCCCAGGACAGTTTCTCCCAGGGCAAAGTCACCACCCCGAGCTCCTTGACGTAGATTTTGGCGCTCTTGCCGTCGATTTTTTCAACGATGGCGGGCCTCAATCCGCCAATGACGGGAAACTCTTCCAGTTGCGCATCGAACTGCGCGGGGGTCGCGATCTTTGACATGTCGACTTTGGCGCTCGCCCCCCGATAGCCGTGGCGCCGGTCGTATTCCAGCAGACCGGTGCGCAGTGCCGCGGTGGCGGCCGCCTGCAGACGCGAATCGAGCGTCGTGTAGACCTTGTAGCCTGCGGTATAGACGGCATCGCCATACTTACTCTGCATGTCGCTACGCACCATTTCCGCCAGATAGGGTGCGTCCACCTCGATGGAGGCGCCGTGCAGCCGCGATTCCATCGGGCTGTTTTTGGCATCGTTGTACTCAGTCTGGTCGATGTAACCGAGCTCCAGCATTCGGCCCAATACATGGGCGCGGCGCACTTTGGCGGCTTCGGCGCTGGCCACTGGATTGACCGTCGAGGGCGCCGTCGGAATGCCTGCCAGGGTGGCCATTTCGGCAATATTCAGCTGATCCAAGCCCTTGCCGAAATACACCTCGGCCGCCGCCCCCACGCCATAGGCTCGCTGGCCCAGGAAGATCTTGTTGACGTACAGGGAGAATATTTCCTCCTTGGTGAATTCCGCCTCCATGAGCAGGGAAATATAGATTTCGCTCATTTTGCGTTTCATGTCGCGCCGCGGGGTCAAAAACATGTCCCGCGACACCTGCATGGTGATGGTGCTGGCGCCTTGGCGGATCCCGCCGGCTTTGAGGTTTGCCACCGCCGCCCGCAGGATTCCCTGCCAATCGACGCCGTGATGCCTGAAAAATCGGTCGTCTTCGGTCGCCAGGAAGGCCAGCACCAGTTTCTTCGGCAATTGCTCGTAGCGCACGGGGATTCGCCGCTGCTCGCCGATCGATTGGATCAGCTTGCCGTCCCGGGAATAGATACGCAGCGGCACTTGCAGCTGAACCTCCCGCAAGGTGCCCACATCCGGCAGGGCCGGCCTCAAGTAAACATAAGCACAGACGTTGGCGAAGACGATTAGGGCTATTACGCCAACTAAAACAGCACAAATGCGCGAGATGAGAACTAGGTAACGTCTGGACACAGAAAACCGTTCTAACTTATTGCACGGGCGGACATGGAGATCATATTACCGCCGGTTACGTGGGCATACTCATCGAAAGATGAGGACGCAAAGCCACCGATCCTTTGGGGGTCAGGCCCCTTTAAAGGACAGCGGGGTTGCCAGACCAGATTAACCAAACGCCCAGGCCTAGCGGGGCCTTAAGCGATGAGGTCTGAACGGATGATTCGATTCCTTAAAAGCGACGAAACTGTCGTGGGTCTCACTTTGCCGACCTGGCCTCCCCGGTCGGTTATAGCTGTGAGTAGCTTCACGTTCTATTTAACAGTTTCTTGCTAAGTTTGCGCGTCATGGCTAATCTCCTGTCAGATTCGACCTACAAGGCATTGAGCAAAAAGGGAAAAAATTTGTGTGGTCGTTAGGAAAAAGATACCGTCCGCTACTGGGACTTGACATAACCACTTCGTCGGTGAAGCTCATCGAGCTTTCGATGTCGGGCGGTCAATATCGCGTTGAGTCGTATGCCGCCGAGCCGACGCCGCATAACGCCATCAATGAGAAGGCCATCGTCGACGCGGAAGCGGTCGGCGAAGCAATCCGCCGCGCCGTGAAGCGCTCCGGCGCCAAGAGCCGGCTCGCAGCCATTGCCATCAGCGGCGACGCGGCGATCACGAAAGTGATTCAGATGCCGAAGAATCTCGGCGAGAACGAATTGGAAGGTCAGGTCGAGATGCAGGCCGACCAGTACATTCCGTTCCCCATGGAAGAGGTCAGCTACGACTATCAGGTCGTGGGCCCCTCGGAAAAAGATCCGGACATGCTCGATGTGCTTCTGGTCGCCACGCGAACCGAGAACGTCGAGCAACGCCAGGCCGCTGTACAGGCTTCGGGATTAACCGCGCACCTGGTCGATGTGGAGGCGTTCGCGCTGGAAAACGCCTGCGCTCTCATGCGTCACCAGATGCCCGACGGCGGCCTCGACCGCACCGTGGCCGTGGTGGATTTCGGCGCCAGCAGCACGACGTTCAGCGTGCTGCGCGACATGCGGGTGATTTACACACGTGACTTTGCTTTCGGCGGCCAGCAGTTGACCGAGGAAATCATGCGCACGTACGGGCTCTCCATGGAAGAGGCCGGCCGCGCCAAGAAAGAAGGCGGTCTGCCCAGCAACTATCAACCCGAGGTCTTGGATCCGTTCATCGACGACATGACCCAGCAAGTCAGCCGTTCTTTGCAATTTTATCTGGCCTCCGGCAGCGGCCGCGCGCAGCCGGATCAAATCTTGATTTGCGGCGGCTGCGCCAACATACCCGGCGTCGCCGATGTCATCTCCAGCCGCGTGGGCGTGCCGGCGGACAAAGGTGATCCGCTCGGCAATATGAAGGTGTCATCCAAGGCCAAAGCCCAAGCAGTGGCGCGTGACGCCACCGCATTACTCACAGCCTGCGGCCTAGCGCTGCGCAGCTTCGACTAAAGAGTAGCCATGCCGCGTATTAATCTACTTCCCTGGCGCGAACAAGAACGTAAAGTCCGACGTCGCGAATTCATGGTCGCTCTGGGCGGCGCGGCGTTTGCCGCCGTCATCTTCGTCTTGGGCGGCAAGCTGCTGTACTCGAGCTGGATCGATTCGCAGAAGGCGAAGAACAATCTTCTTACCAAGGAGATCGTCAAGCTCGATGCGCAGATCGCCGATATTCAGGATCTCGAGAATCGCAAGCAGCGCCTGGTGGCGCGCATGGAAATCATCGAGAAGCTGCAGCGCAAGCGGCCGGAGATCGTGCATCTGTTCGACGAACTCGTGAAGACGGTTCCGGAAGGCATATACCTCACGCAGATCAAGGAAACCGGCAAGAAGCTCGAAATGAAGGGCGTTGCGCAGTCGAGCACTCGCGTGTCGACCTTCATGCGCAATATCGATTCCTCCTCTTGGATGGATAACCCGCAGTTGCAGGTGGTCGAGACGTCCAAGGATTCACCGACCGGCGGCTCGAGCTTCACGCTCAGCAGCGATGTGGTCGGCGTGGACGTGGATAACGGCGGCGAAACAACGGTTAAGAAGGTTGCGGCGAAATGAACTTCCTCGATCAGCTTCGTGGTCTCGATCCGCGCGACGTCGGCCGCTGGCCCTGGGCGGTACGCGGTTTCTTCGTTGCCTGGGGGTTTGCCGTGGTTGCGGCCTTCGGCTGGTACATGTTCGTGTGGAACGACGACCGGCCCTTGCTGCAAAAGGCGGAAGCCGACGAGTTGGATCTGCGCGCGCAATTCGAGAGCAAGCAACAGCGCGCCGCGAACCTGGACGCCTACCGGGCGCAGCTCGGCGAAATGGAGCGCAGCTTTGGCGCGATGCTGCGGCAATTGCCGGGCAAGACCGAAGTACCGAATCTTCTGGTCGATATTTCGCAAACCGGACTTGCCGCGGGCTTGACGGAAAAGCTGTTCCAGCCGGGGAGCGAGAAGAGCAACGGCTTCTATGCGGAACTGCCGATCAAAATCAAACTGGTGGGCAGCTACCACGACTTCGGCAGATTCGTCAGCGGCATCGCCGCGCTGCCGCGCATCGTGACCTTGAACGATATTCAGATTTCGCCGGTCGATGCAAAAAGCGGCTTCGACAATTTGACCATGGACGTGACTGCCAAGACTTACCGCTACATCGAGGACGAGGGCGGCGCAAAACCGGCTAAAAAGAAGACGGCGGCGGGAGGCAAGACGTGAGACAGACATCGAGTATTGGCGTCGTCGGGCTGGTGCTGGCGGCACTGGTCGCCGGCGGCTGTTCGGGAGGCCAATCGGATTTGCAAAGGTGGATCGAGGCAACCAAGAAGAAGCCGGGCGGCCGCATCCAACCGTTGCCGGAAGTGAGGCCCTACGAAACGTACGTGTATTCAGCCGCGAACCTGCGCTCGCCGTTCCAACCGCAGGGCCCAAATTCGGCCAACGGGCAGGCGAATTTACGGCCCAGCTCGCGGCGCAACCGCGAATTCCTGGAAGGCTTCTCGCTCGATACCTTGAGGATGGTGGGCACCTTCAAGGTAGGCAGCAATTTTTATGGGCTGGTGCAATCCAAAGACGGCCTCGTGCACAAGGTTCAACCGGGCAACTACCTGGGGCAGAACGACGGCAAAGTGACAGAAATAACCGGCGGAAGAATCAGCCTGGTCGAAATCATTCCGGATGGTCTCGGCGGCTATATAGAGCGACCGGCCTCGTTGGCATTGGCCAATTGAGGCCACAGGGAGATGAAAGCATGATCAGAATACGAATACGAACGGCGATGATGGGCGCGATGGCTGTTGTCGCATTGGCTGCGGCCAGTATCACGGCGCAAGCCGCTGATCCGGTCCAGCTCCAGTCAATCGACGTTCAAACATTGTCGGGTCAACAGGTGCAGCTCAAGCTGCACATGAGCGGGCCGGCCCCGGAGCCGTTGCCGTTCACCATCGACAAGCCGGCGCGCATCGCGTTCGACTTGCCGAATACGACCCTGGCTCTCGCATCGCGGCGTTTCGACGTGCGTTCCGGCGGCGTCGACACGGTGCTCGCCGCCGAGGCGAATGGCCGCGCGCGCGTTGTCGTGAACGTCGACAGCTTGATGC
>Ga0193726_1001539_pt1 | contig 17922 bp, 24 predicted proteins | sample H2c1metaG_FD_144928 | JGI IMG/M metagenome (GOLD analysis project Ga0193726, IMG submission 144928) | Soil microbial communities from a riparian zone of the East river system, Colorado, United States - H2c1 | ecosystem: Environmental > Terrestrial > Soil > Riparian zone | place: USA: East River... | reverse complement strand
GCTTAGGCCCGATCTGGCGGCCGCCTGCCACCGTGCCTACATTGAGTCAATACAGTGACGTTGACGCAACGGCGGGCTGACACCGGGCTTGTTCACAGACTTCCCCACACGGGCCCCAGACTGCCGTTGTCCTATCGGCACGCGTCGGCTTACCCATTGCGCGCGCCCTTCGGCAGGACCCCCGTGAGCGACGAAACCGACATCGACACCGACCAAAAACCGAGCGAGGGCTCGCTTGCCGAAGGCTCCCTGGCCGACGGCATGCGGATCATCGGCGAGTTCGTGCACACCCTGCCGCGCAAGCCCGGCGTCTATCGCATGATCGGCGCCGACGGCGAGGTGCTCTATGTCGGCAAGGCGCGCTCGCTGCGCAGCCGGGTCGCCTCCTACACCCAGCCGACCCGCCTGGCGACGCGCCTGATCCGCATGGTGTCGGCGACCCGGACCATGGAGTTCTCGGTCACCGGCAGCGAGGCCGAGGCGCTGCTGCTCGAGAACAACCTGATCAAGCGCTTCCGGCCGCGCTTCAACGTGCTGCTGCGCGACGACAAGTCGTTTCCCTATATCGTCATCCGCAAGGATACCGAGTGGCCGCAGCTCGCCAAGCACCGCGGCGTGCGCGATCCGGCCAACGAGTATTTCGGCCCCTTCGCCTCGGCCACCGCGGTCAACCGCACGCTCTACGCCCTGCAGCGCGCTTTTCCACTGCGCTCCTGCTCGGACGGCGTGTTCTCGACGCGCACCCGGCCCTGCCTGCAGTACCAGATCAAGCGCTGCACGGCGCCGTGCGTCGGCCGCATCGACAAGACCGAGTACGGCGCCATCGTCGACGAGGTGCGCGGGTTCCTGGGCGGCCGGAACCGCGAGGTCCAACAGGCATTGTCGCAACGCATGGACAAGGCTTCGGCAGAGCTCGAATTCGAAGGCGCGGCGGTGCTGCGCGACCGCATCCGCGCGCTCGCCCACATCCAGTCGCACCAGGCGATCGCCCTGCCCTCGATCGACGAAGCCGACATCTTCGCCGCCCATGCCGAGGGCGGGCAGGTTTGCGTACAAGTGTTCTTCCTGCGCGCCGGCCAGAATCTCGGCAACCGCGCCTACTTCCCGGTGCACGTCCGCGAGCTCGACGAGCCCGCGGTGCTGTCGGCCTTCATCGGCCAATTCTACGAATCGCGCCCGGCGCCCAAGCTGATCCTGACCAGCCACGACGTCGCCGAACGCGAGTTGCTGGAAAGCGCGCTCGCCCTTACGGCGGAGCACAAGGTCGAGATCCGTCATCCCAAGCGCGGCGACCAGAAGGACGCGCTCGACCAGGCCACCCTCAACGCCCGCGAGGCCCTGGCGCGCCGCATGGCCGAGCGCGGCACGCAACGCCAGCTGCTCGAGGGCGTGGCGCGCCTCTTTGGCCTCGACGGCCCGCCCGAGCGCATCGAGATCTACGACAACAGCCACATCCAGGGCAGCGCGCCGATCGGCGCCATGGTGGTGGCGGGGCCGGACGGCTTCATCAAGAATTCCTATCGCAAGTTCAACATCAAGACCGAGGGCGCGGCGGGCGACGATTTCGCCATGATGCGCGAGGTGCTGACGCGCCGTTTCGGCCGCGCGCTGAAGGAAGATCCCGAACGGGCCGAGGAGCATTGGCCCGACCTGGTGCTGATCGACGGCGGCCAGGGCCAGCTCGAAGTGGCGCGCCAGGTGCTGGCCGAGCTCGGCCTGGAAGACATCGCCACCGTCGGCATCGCCAAGGGGCCCGACCGCGACGCCGGCCGCGAACGCTTCTTCGTGCCGGGCAAGCCGCCCTTCTCGCTCGAACCGCGCGATCCGGTGCTCTATTTCCTGCAGCGCCTGCGGGACGAGGCGCATCGCTTCGCCATCGGCACGCACCGTGCACGTCGCGCAGCCGACATCACGCGCTCGGCGCTCGACGAAGTGTCGGGCATCGGATCGGGCCGCAAGCGCGCCTTGCTGCATCATTTCGGCAGTGCCCGGGCGGTGGCCGTGGCGACGCTCGAGGACATCAAGGCGGTGCCGGGCATCTCGGGCGCGCTCGCCCAGAAAATCCATGACCACTTCAGGGGCGGCCGGTAAGAATAGCCCGCACATGCTCAATCTTCCCAACATCCTGACGCTGTCGCGCATTGCGGCAATTCCCCTGGTCGTTGCCTGTTTCTGGCTCGAGCATGGCTGGGCGCAATGGCTCTCGGCGGGCCTGTTCGCCGCCGCCTGCGTCACCGACTGGTTCGACGGCTATTTCGCGCGCCGCTATGCCCAGATCTCGCGCTTCGGCCGCTTCCTCGATCCCATCGCCGACAAGCTTCTGGTCGCGGCGGCGCTGGTGATGCTGGTGAATAGCGGGCAGCTGAGCGGCATCCATGTGCTGGCGGCGCTGATCATCCTGGCGCGCGAAATCCTGGTCTCCGGCCTGCGCGAGTTCCTGGCCGAATTGCGGGTCGGCGTGCCGGTGAGCCAGCTCGCCAAATGGAAGACCGCCGTGCAGATGGGCGCCATCGCCTTCCTGCTGCTGGGCGATGCCGTGCCGCCCATCATCGGCGAGATGGGACTGGTGTTGATCTGGATCGCCGCGGCGCTCACGCTGATCACCGGCTACGACTACCTGCGCACCGGCCTGCGCCATATGGCGGAAGGTGGGCCCACATGAGGAGGCGGGCGTGAAGGTCCGTTACTTCGCCTGGATGAAGCGCACCGTGGGCGTTGCCGACGAAGAGGTAGCGCCGCCCGCCGACGTGAAGACCGTGGGCGAGCTGGTCATGTGGTTGCGCGCGCGCAGCGCCGGCCATGCCGAGGCGCTGGCCGAAGGCGCGGCCTTCGGCGCCGCGGTCGACCAGCGCACCGCGACGTTCGACGCCTCGCTCGCCGGCGCGCGCGAGGTCGCGTTCTTCCCGCCCTTCACGGGCGGCTGAAGGGAACGGCTGACCATGACCGTGCGCGTCCAGGAAGCCGATTTCGATACCGGCGCCGAGCTCGACCGTCTGACTGAGGGCAACAAGCGCATCGGCGGGCTGGCGGTATTCGTGGGCCTGGTGCGTGAGATGCACGTGCGCGAGGGCCTGCATCGCGAGCGCATCGATGCGCTGACGCTCGAGCATTATCCCGGGATGACCGAGAAGGCGCTGGAGGAGATCGAAGCCGAGGCCTGCCGCCGCTGGCCGCTCGAGGCGACGCTGATCGTGCATCGCCACGGAAGACTGGAGGCGGGCGACCGCATCGTGCTGGTCGCGGTCGGCTCGCCGCACCGCGAGGCAGCCTTCGAGGCCTGCGAATTCCTGGTCGACTGGCTGAAGACCAAGGCGCCGTTCTGGAAGCTCGAGCAGACGCCCGCCGGCGAGAAGTGGGTCGGCGCTCACGAAGACGACGATGCTGCAGCGCAGCGTTGGGAGAAGAAGCGCTAGTGCGATTCATTCGCAGTGCGATTCATTCGCCTCCCCCCCGTCTTACGGGGGAGGTGGCCCGCAGGGCCGGAGGGGGAAAGCCCCAGTCGAAACGCCTGCAGATTTCAGATCATCGTCTTCAAAATCATCTCTGGGGCCTTCCCCCTCCGCCCCGTATGACGGGGCACCTCCCCCGTAAGACGGGGGAGGGATGACCTTATGACCTCGGCCGGCATTTCGAATCCACTTCAGTAGCGTCGTACAACTCTGCTGAGATATGCGCCGGCGAACTTCACCGCTCTGCGTGGTTTTGCTAAGACTCATCCCAACGATAAAACCGTAGGGAGAGACGCCATGAGCTCATCGAAGCAATTCGAAGTGAAGGGCGGCGCGTCGCTGTCCCGTCGCACACTATCCCGTCGCACACTGGTCGGCGCGGCAGGCGTGACCGCGGCAACTCTCGCAGCCGGAAAGGCCTTCGCGCAGGCAACGCCCCCGCCGGTCGGACCGCCGTCGACGATTACCCAGCCGCCGCGCGATTTCAGCCGCCACGGCGCGCCGACGACCGGCGCGCCGACGACTTACTTCACCGACCCCGACGTGCTGTCGGTCGATCCGAGTTTCGACGCGATCGCGCAGCCCAACAGCGCCATCCAGCGGCTGTGGACCGGCGCGCTGTGGTCGGAAGGGCCGGCGTGGAACGCGCAGGGACGCTATCTCGTGTGGAGCGACATTCCCAACAACCGGCAACTGCGCTGGCTCGAGGATGACGGGCGGGTGAGCGTGTTCCGCAGCCCGTCGAACAACAGCAACGGCAACACGTTCGACTTCCAGGGCCGGCAGCTGTCGTGCGAGCACCTCATGCGACGCGTGGTGCGCTACGAGCTCGACGGCTCGGTGACCGTGCTGGCCGACTCCTACAACGGCAAGCGGCTGAACTCGCCCAACGATGTCGTGCCCCATCCCGACGGCAGCTACTGGTTCACCGATCCGCCCTATGGCGGCCAGCTCTATGAAGGCGCGCCCGACGCCGCCGGCGGGCCGAGCAATGCCAACGGCAAGCTCAATCCGAAGCTCGGCCAGGCGGCGGGCGTCGGGCTCCTGAAGCGCGAGCTGCCGACGAATTGCTATCGCATCGATCCCAGCGGGCGCGTCGATCTCGTGGTCACCGAGGACCAGGTGCCGGATCCCAACGGCCTCTGCTTCTCGCCCGACTACAAGAAGCTCTACGTCGTCAGCACCGGCAAGGGACCGGGCGACACAGGTCCGGGCGGCAAGGGCGACGTCTATTCCTTCGATGTCGGAACGGACAACAAGGTCTCCAACCGCAAGCTGTTCAGCGACTTCATGGTCGATGGCATCCCTTGCGGGCCTGACGGCGTGCGCTGCGACGTCAACGGCAATCTATGGGCCTCGAGCAACGCCGGCCGCCACGTCGGCTACAACGGCGTCACGGTGTGGACGCCGGAAGGCAAGCTGATCGGGCGCATCCGCCTGCCCGAGGTGTGCGGCAACATCTGCTTCGGCGGTCCCAAGCGGAACCGCCTGTTCATGGCGGCGAGCCAGTCGCTCTACGCCGTCTACGTGAACACGCAGGGCGCGACGCCGGGTTAGGGTGCGCCGATAGCGATCTCCTTATCCTCCCCTCGTCTTACGAGGGGAGGTGCCCGCGCAGCGGGCGGAGGGGTCATGAGCAGCGCGACGGATGCTCATGACCCCTCCGGCCCTTCGGGCCACCTCCCCACTTCGTGGGGAGGATATGGTTTTAACCCTTGTAGTTCTCGACGACCTTCGCCGGGCGCACCTCGGCTTCGTCGGGATTGCGGCCGTACTCGGCGAGCGCCCGGCGCTGGCGCAGCAGGTCCCAGCAGCGATCGAGCTCGATGTTGATCTTGGCCAGGCGCTCGCGCTCGGCGTCCGACATCTCGCCCTGGGCGTAGAGCTTCTTCTCCTCGGTCACGAGTTCCTCGATATGACCGAGGACGTTCTTGTCCGTCGTGTGCAGCGTCATGACGACCTCCTTGAACGATTAACCCAATGCCACCAGAGCCAGATTGTCGAGGCCGCCCTCGCGCAGCCGATCGGCGGCGGCGAGCGCGCGCTGGCCGCTGCGGCAACACAGGACAATGCGCCGCGAAGAGAGGGGCTCCGCCAGCAACGCCGCGACGTGATCGACATCGAGACGCCGCGCGCCGGCGAATGGCGACTGCGGCGCCTCCTCGAGGCTGCGCAGATCGACCACGAGATCGTCCGCCGTCACCGAATCGGGCGCGATGAAAGGCACGAACTGCTCGGGCTCCGGACTGTCGGCAAAACCGAAGCCGCCAAAGGCGAGCCGTTTGGCATCGAAGGTGACCACCCGACCGAGCGCGCTGGGTTCCAGCCCGAGCAGAAGATGCAGCGCGAGATGGGCCTGCAGGCTGCCCAGCACGGCGACGGCCGTGCCGAGCACACCGACCGTCGCGCAGGTGCCGCCCTCGACGGCAACGTCGGGAAAGACCGCACGGTAGCTCGGCCCGCCGCCGCAGAAGGCGCCGACGTAGCCCGTGAGCCCGATCACCGACGCGCTGATCATCGGCTTGCCGACGGCCAGGCAGGCATCGCTCAGAACGTAGGTGACGGCGAAGCTGTCGGCGGCATCGACCACGAGATCGGCTCCCGCGACCAGAACCGTCGCGTTCTGCGGTGTCAGGCGCTCGGCCACGGTGTCGATGGCGATCCCGGGATTGAAGCGGCGCAGCGCGGCGGCGGCCGCTTCCGCCTTGAGCTTGCCGATATCGGCCATGGTGTAGAGCGGTTGGCGATGGAGGTTGGTTTCCTCGACCCGATCATGGTCGACGATGACGAGCCGGCCGACGCCCGCACCGGCCAGGTACTGCAACACCGGGCAACCCAACCCACCGGCGCCGACCACGACGACGGATGCGGCGGCGAGGCGCGCCTGGCCGGCTGCGCCGACCTCGGGAAGCACCATCTGGCGGGCGTAGCGCTCGCTCACGGCGTGGCTCCTGCCGGCTTGCGCCGCGTCGCCGCGATCCAGGTCTTTGCCTGGGCGATGGGATCGGCATTGTTCACGATGTCGCCCACGACGGAGGCGATGTCGGCGCCCGAGGCGAGGCAGAGCAGCGCGCGTTCCAGGGTGAGGCCGCCGATCGCCACCAGCGGCCGATCGCCGATCAGGCGTTTCCATTCAGCCAGCCGCGCCGTGCCCTGCGGCGCAAACGGCATCTTCTTGAGCAGGGTCGGATAGATCGGGCCGAGCGCCACATAGTCGGGATCGACGGCGAGGCCCTTGTCGAGCTCGGCATGATCGTGCGTGCTGACGCCGATGCGGATGCCGGCGCGGCGCAGCGCCTTCACGTCGGCGTCCAGAAGATCCTCCTGGCCGAGATGGACGTAGTCGCAGCCCTCGTCGATGGCCGCCTGCCAATAGTCGTTGACGATGAGCTGCGCGCTGCCTGTGGCGCAGACCGCCTTGGCTTCCTTCACCTGGCGGCGGATCTCGGCCGGCGGCTGATCCTTGATGCGGAGCTGAATCAGCCGCGCGCCGGCCGGGACCAGGCGCGCCACCCAGCCGGAGTCCGGAACAACGGGATAGAACGGGTCGAGCATGGTCATCCGCCCAGCACGGCCTTGCCGATCACCGGCGTCGACGGCACCGCCATGTCGCGTGGCTCCATCGGCCGGGCGAGATGGGCGGCGCGGCCGGCCTCGACGGCCAGCGCGAAGGCGCGCGCCATCTCCGCCGGATCGCCCGCCTCGGCCACCGCCGTGTTGAGCAGCACGGCGTCGTAGCCCAGCTCCATGGCGGCCGCGGCATGCGAGGGCACGCCCAGGCCGGCATCGACCACCAGCGGAATGTCCGGGAAATGCGCGGCTTGATCCATTTGGTATCGAACAACTCGCGCGCCATGTGGGCGGTGGTCACGGCTTCCTTCACCGAATGGCAGCCCGCGGTGTTGGGCAGCACGCGCAGGCCGAACGACTGGATGAACGACCAGAAGCTTTGCCCGGCGCGGCCGCTGCCGCCCTCGCGGCGCAACGACACCGTCACGACCTCGGCGCCCGACGCCTTGATGGCGCGCTCGAGCACTGCCGGCGACGGATAGCGTGCCGTGCCCAGCAGCAGTCGCGAGCCCAGTTCGACGCCGTAGAACATGGCCTAGCCTCCTTGCCCCTAACCGCCCTGCATGGGCGCCACGACCTCGACGCGGTCGCCGTCGGCGAGCGCCGTCTTCGGCCGCGCCGCCGCGGCCACGAAGCGGCCGTTCAGCGCGGTCGCGATCTTGCGGCCGCCAAAACCCAGTGATTCGAGCGCCGCGGCCAGGGTGCCGGGCTCGACGTCATGCGCGTCGTCGTTGAGGAAGATCCGCATCGGGTGTCTCCGACTTGAATGTAGGATCGAGGGCGGCATCCGCCACTCTGCGGGCAAGCGCCGGCGCCAGCAGGAAACCGTGCCGGAACAGGCCGTTGGCATGCAGCACGCGGCCGGTGCGCCGGACCTGCGGCAGGTTGTCGGGAAAAGCCGGGCGCAGATCGGCGCCCAGCTCGACGATTTCGGCCTCGCCGAACGCCGGGTGCAGCGCATAGGCCGCGTTCAGAAGCTCGACGGCGGAGCGTACGCTGACGGGCCCGCGACGCTCGCTTTCGATCATGGTGGCGCCGATCATGAAGAGCCCGTCGCCGCGCGGCACGATATAGAGCGGCAGGCGCGGATGGAGCATGCGCACCGGCCGCGCCAGCGACACGTCGGGCGAGCGCACGACGATCATCTCGCCCCGCACGCCGCGCAGGTCGGGCAGCGCGTCGCGCGCGGCAAGTCCCCGGCAATCGACGACGATATCGGTGTCGGCATCCGCCAGGGCCAGCTCGACGCCGAAGCGGATGGCAACGCCGCGGCGCCTCAGGGTCTCGGCCAATGAAGCGAGCGCCCGCCGCGGATCGAGATGGGCCTCGTCGGGGAAGAACAGCGCCCGGCGGAAACGGCCAGCGAGATCGGGTTCGAGAGTGGCGATGCGCTCCGCGTCGGCCCATTCGAAGCGCTCGGTGCGGCTGGCGAAGCGCGCGAGATCCGGCGCCGTCGCGCGACTGGGCGACCACCAGGCTGCCGTTCTGCACCGTGCCGGGGAAGCGTTCGGCCCACCAGACGATCGACGGCGCACCCCACGTCACGACCTCGGGCTCGGTGGTGGCGCGTTCGCACCACGGCGCCAGCATGCCGCCCGCCATCCACGAGCAGGCCCCGTCGCCCAGCGCGCGGCCGCGCTCGACGATTTCGACGGCCAGCCCGCGCTCGGCAAGTTCGAGCGCGCAGGCGAGGCCGGCTACGCCGGCGCCAACGACAATGACGGAGGATCTGGCCAATCGATAAACTCCCGTTCCTTCGCCGGCATGACCCGGATCAGGTTCAAAGGGTTCAGCCCCATCGGCTGTCTCAGCCCGGACTCCTAGAGCGGAGGCCGGACACCCCTCGGACGTTACCTAAGCAAAGTAGAGAGCGCCCCTGCTGTCAAGCCGCCAGGGGAGCCACTGCCGGGACGAGATGGGTCGATTCCCCGAAGCCTTCGCTGTCGGGCTCGCGCACCAGCTTCTGGAAATCCGCCATCAGCGTGCGGGCGACCGGGCCCGCCTGGTAGTGGTGTCCGTCGATCGAGCCCACCGGTACGATCTCGGCAGCCGTGCCGCTCAGGAATACCTCGCTGGCCTTGGCCAGTTCCTCCGGCCGCACGGTGCGCTCCTCGACCGTCCAGCCGCGCTTTCCGGCGAGGCCCATCACGGCGCGGCGGGTGATGCCGTCCAGAAAGTTCACCGGCGTTGGCGTCACCACCTTGTCGTCGATCACCAGGAAGATGTTGGCGCCCGTCGATTCCGCGAGGTCGCCCTTCCAGTCGAGCATCAGCGCATCGTCGAATCCGGCCTTCAGCGCGCGGTCCTTCTCGATGCCGCAGACGATATAGAGGCCCGCCACCTTGGCGTGGCCCGGTGCGAAATCGGCCGATGGACGGCGATATTTCGCCATGGTGACGTTGATGCCGGACTCGCGCGCCACCACCGACAGCCGGCCTTCCTGGGCCCACGGCGCGATGGCGAGATGCACCGACGTGCCGATGCCCGAGACGCCCAGCACCTCCGAGCCGCGCCAGGCGATCGGGCGTATGTAACCGGCCTGCAGGCCATTCGCCTTCACCACGGCGCGGGTCGCCTCCTCGATCTCGGCGTGCGTCCACGGGATCTCGTAATCGAGCAGACGGGCGGAGTTGATCAGCCGGGCGCTGTGGGCGGCCAGGCGGAAGACGCGGCCGTCATAGATGCGCTCGCCCTCGAATACCGCGGAGCCGTAATGCAGCCCTCGAATACCGCGGAGCCGTAATGCAGCGCATGGGTCAGCACATGGACGCGGCTGTCGCGCCAGGGCACCAGCTTGCCGTCGAGCCAAATGAAGCCGTCGCGATCATCCATGGTTAAGGACATTGCTGTACCTCTACGTCAATTGTTCCAGATCGGTCCTTCTGGACCATCCAAACGCAACCTTGTGCGTAGATAGGTCAGTACTACTGACCTTGTCAATGCCTCTCGTGGAGAGGCGATCAGGTCAGGAGGAGAGCCATGCCAGGATCGCCCTTTCGCATCGCCCGCCGATAGGCGTCGCGCTTACCGATGCGCTGCAGGTAGGCGAGAATTCCCGGATAGGGAGCAAGATCGAAGGGGAGGAAAAAGCGCATGGTCGTCAGCGTGAAGACGATCATGATGTCCGCCGTCGTGAAGTCGCGTCCGGCCAAATAGTCGACCTTGCCGAGGCGTGACTCGACAAGACCGAGTGCGAGGTCGAGCCGGCCCTTCATGGCAAGAAGAAGCGGATTGTCCGCAGGCAAGCTCAAACGACCCAGGATCATGTTTCGGCCGGTGGCCGGCTGCAGCGTGCCGTTGGCGAAATGGAACCAGTAAAGGAACGCGGCAAAGTCGGGATGGTCGGCGGCCAGGACGAGGCGGCCGTTGCCGTGCCTGGCGACGATGTATTCGATGATGGCGGCCGACTCGGCCAGAACCACGTCGCCATCGACGACCACCGGCGCGGCGCCGAGGGGATGGAGCGCCTTATATTCGGGCGGCGCGAGCATGGTGACGGGAAGGCGCTCGTAGCGCTTCAATTCGTAAGGGATACCGAGTTCCTCGCAGAGCCAGACGATCCGCTCGGATTGGACGATCCGCTCGGATTGCGATTTACCCAGGTGATGGACGGTCAGCATGCCGAAACTCCCTTGCCAAGATCCCACAGTCGGGCTTGGGCGCTTCCGCGGCCATCGGTTGGAACTCCAAGGAAAGTAAAAGTATATGTCCGAAACGAGGGGCGGCGCCGCAACATTGCCTCTTTGGGGTGCCAACGCAACGCGCCGCCTCTATAGTCTTTGATCTCACGACAATCGGCGTAGACCGATATTTGTTGCCCGCATGGTGGAATCCAGACCTCCCGCTAATCCGCTGTTTCTGCGCGACGAGGAATTGCGCCAGGGCATAGAGCTCATGTTCTACGCCTATCGCGACTTCACGTTCGAATCGGACCAGCAGCTCAAGCGCTATCAGCTGGGCCGCGCCCATCACCGCGCGCTCTACTTCATCGGCCGCCATCCCGGCCAGACCGTGGGCCATCTCCTGTCGATCCTGAAGGTCACCAAGCAGTCGATCTCGCGGGTGCTGAAGGACCTGATCGAGCAGGCCTATGTCGAGCAGAAGAGCGGTGCGCGCGATCGCCGCGAACGCAGGCTATGGCTCACCGAAAAGGGCCAGAAGCTCGAGCGCGACCTCACCGACCGCCAGAGCCAGCGCTTCGCGCGCGCCTACCGCGAGACCGGCGCCGACTCCGTCGAAGGCTTCCGCAAGGTGCTGCTTGGCCTGCTCGACCCGGCTGAACGCGTGGTTGTCGACAAGCGGGTGCGCGGCGGCGGACGGTGAGCATGGACGCCTCGGCCGACAAGCCGCACATCCTGGTCGTCGACGACGACACCCGCCTGCGCGAACTCCTGAAGACGTTCCTGTCGCGCAACGGCTTTCGCGTCACCACGGCGGGCAATACCGCCGAGGCCGGCCAGCGCCTGGCCTCCCTCGACTTCGACCTGATCGTGCTCGACGTCATGATGCCGGGCCAGACCGGCCTCGACTTCGCGGGCGAGCTGCGCCGCACCGACGACGTTCCGATCCTCATGCTGACCGCCATGGGCGAGAGCAAGGACCGCATCGCCGGCCTGGAGAAGGGCGTCGACGATTATCTCGCCAAGCCGTTCGAGGTGCGCGAGCTCCTGCTGCGCATCCAGAGCGTGCTGCGGCGCAACAGGCCCGCTTCCGAAGCGGGCGCGGAGCCGACGCGTCAGGTGAATTTCGGTCCTTATCAGTTCGACCTCGTCAGTTCGACCTCGAACTGGGCGAGCTCACCCAGAAGGGCAAGCGCGTGCCGCTCACCGACGCCGAGGTCGGGCTGCTGCGCGCGCTCACCGCCCGCCTGGGCGAGGTGCTGAGCCGCGAGACGCTAAGCAAGAGCGTGGGCGCGGCCGTCAACGAGCGCGCCATCGACGTGCAGGTGACGCGCCTGCGCCGCAAGATCGAGCCCGATCCGGCTTTCCCGCGCTATCTGCGGACCGTCCGCGGCCAGGGCTATCGGCTGGTCGACGCATGATCCTAGGCGCGGCCCGCGACATCTTCGAACGCATCGCCCGCTTTGCCGACCGGCATTCGCCGCAGACCCTGTTCGCGCGCGCGTTGATCATCATCGTCGTGCCGATGCTGCTGCTGCAGGCGCTGTCGGCGTGGTGGTTCTACAGCCAGCGCGGCGACAACGTGACCAACCGCCTGGCGCAGCTCCTGGTGCGCGACCTGGACCTGCTGATCACGCTGCGTTCCGACTTTCCCGACGACGCGCACCGCGCCTGGATCGCTGCTCATGCCGCCAAGGACCTCCTGCTCTATGTCAGCTTTCGCCAGGGCTACGTGCGGCCGTTCCAGAAACCGGAATATTTCGACATTGCCGCCCGCGAGGTCGGCGGCCAGATGCTGATCGAGATCCAACTCACCGACGCCGAGGTCATGGACGTGCTGGTGCCGTATGTGCGGCTGACCTTCGGCTCGAGCTTCGCCTATGTGCTGGCGCAGGTCGGGCTGGGGCTGGTGCTGTTCGGGCTCGCCATCTGGTTCATGCGCCGCGAGCTGGTGCCGATCGAGCATCTCGGCGTGGCGGCCGACGCGCTGGGCAAGGGCCGCGACGTGCCCGACTTCGCCTTCTCCGGCGGCACCCGCGAGGTGCGCAACGCCGCGACCGCGTTCCAGACCATGGGCATCCGGCTGCGCCGCTCGATCCAGCAGCGCACCGAAATGCTGGCGGGCGTCAGCCACGATCTGCGCACGCCGCTCACCCGCATGAAGCTGTCGCTGGCGCTCCTGCCCGAGTCGCCGGAGACCAAGGAGCTGGGCGACGACGTGGCCGACATGGAGCGCATGATCGAAGGCTATCTCGCCTTCGCGCGCGGCGAGGGCGACGAGGACCCGGTGCCGGTCGACCTCGCCGAGATCCTGGAAGACGTGGCGGCCGGCGCACGGCGCGACAATGCCAATGTCGAGGTCGGCTGGCGGGGCGACATGGACGTCGAATTGCGCGCGCTCGCCATCAAGCGCTGCCTGACCAACCTCGTCTCCAACGCGCTGCGCTACGGCACCAAGGCGCGGCTTCAGGCCATCCGCGGTCGCACGTCGGTCGAAATCACCATCGATGACGATGGCCCCGGCATCCCGCCCGAGCGCTACGAGGATGTGTTCCGGCCCTTCTTCCGCCTCGACGAATCGCGCAACGTCGACACCGGCGGCGTCGGCTTGGGCCTCACCATCGCGCGCGACGTGGCGCGCAGCCACGGCGGCGACGTGGCGCTGGCACCTTCGCCGCTGGGCGGCCTGCGCGTCATTGTGAGAATTCCCATCTGAGAGGCCAAATTCGCTCAACGGAAAATCGAGGCACGCGGGGCGGAGCAGACGCGCGGCTTGCGACGTGTCGGCCTATGGTACAATGAAGCAAGCATCCGAGAGAAAAATGTCCAAGACACAGTCGCTTCAATTCGTTCACCATCCCCATCCGTCGCCGGTCGCTGCCGATCAGCGCGCCGCGCTGCTGAAGAATCCGGGCTTCGGCCGGGTCTTCACCGATCACATGGTGACCATCCGCTATCACGAGTCCCAGGGATGGCACGATGCCCGCATCGAGCCGCGGGCCGAGTCCCAGGGATGGCATGATGCCCGCATCGAGCCGCGGGCACCGATCCCGATGGATCCGGCCGCGGCCGTCCTGCACTACGCGCAGGAGGTTTTCGAAGGGCTCAAGGCCTATCGCACCGCCGATGGCGGCGCGACCCTGTTCCGGCCGCAGGAGAACGCCCGCCGCTTCCAGAGCTCGGCCGAGCGGCTGGCCATGCCGATCCTGCCGGAGGAATTGTTCCTCGAGGCCGTCGACAGACTGGTCAACATCGACCGCGCGTGGATTCCGGACGGCGACGGCAGCCTCTATCTGCGGCCCTTCATGTTTGCCAACGAGGTCTTCCTGGGGGTCAAGCCGTCGTCCGACTACCTGTTCATCGTCATCGCCTCGTCGGTCGGCGCGTACTTCAAGACCGATGCCCCGGCGGTGTCCGTCTGGGTCTCTCCCGACTACACGCGTGCGGCGCCGGGCGGCACAGGCGCCGCGAAATGCGGCGGCAACTACGCCGCCAGCCTGCTGGCCCAGGCCGAAGCGACCCAGCACGGCTGCGACCAGGTCGTGTTCCTCGACGCGGTCGAGCAGCGCTGGGTCGAAGAGCTGGGCGGCATGAACATCTTCTTCGTCTTCGATGATGGCTCGATGGTTACGCCGCCGCTGGGCGGCACGATCCTGCCTGGCATCACGCGCGCGTCACTGCTCACGCTCGCCAAGGACAAGGGCATCAAGGTGCGCGAGGACCGCTATTCGATCGATCAATGGCGGGCCGACGCCGCCAGCGGCCGCCTGCGCGAGTCCTTCGCCTGCGGCACGGCCGCCGTCGTCACGCCGATCGGCACGGTCCGCAGCAAGGATGGCGAGTTCAAGATCGGCAACGGCGGCCCCGGCACCAAGACCGAGGAATTGAAAGCGACTCTGGTCGGCATCCAGCGCGGGCGGGCGGCCGACCCGCATGGCTGGATCCACAAGGTCTTCTAGCGTCAGGCGCCGCTAGAACAGGCGCCCGCCGTTCGGGATCTTCTTGTCCGGCACGATCAGCACGACGCTGCCGTCATCGGCGGGAAAGCCGAGCGTCAGCACTTGCGACATGAACTTGCCGATCTGGCGCGGCGGAAAGTTGACCACCGCCGCCACCTGGCGGCCGACCAGGCTTTCCGGCGTGTAGTGAACGGTGAGCTGGGCGGATGATTTCCGGATACCGAGCTCGGGCCCGAAGTCGATCGACAATCGAAGCGCAGGTCTGCGCGCGCCCTCGAGCGGTGCGGCCTCGAGGATCGTGCCGACACGGATATCGACCCTGGTGAAGTCGTCGTAGGTGATCTGGTCCATGATGCGCGCAGCGTAGCAAAGAAAAGGGGCCGCGAAGCGGCCCCTTTTCCGGTCGGCGCGGACGCCGGCGAATTACTTCTTGGCGATCGCAGCCTTGACCTCTTCGGTCAGCTCGGAGACGCGGTGGCTGAGAGCCGCGAACGCCTCGGTGTGGCCCTTGCTGTAGAGCTCGGTCAGCTCCTTGGTGTTGGCGATGGCGGCCTCGTAGCTCTTCTTGACGAAGTCGATCTGCTTGGCGGCCTTCTCCTCGACGGTGGCGGCGCCCAGCACGTCGCTGCCATGCTTGGAGAAATCCTCCATCGCGGCGCGCACCATGTCGCCCTGGCGCTGGGCAATCGCCTTCATCGACTCGACGGCCGTGGTGTTGGCCGTGGTCAGCGCGGCGAAGTTCTTGCGCGTGGCCTCGACGATGGTCTCGACATTGATCATCGGGAACTTGAACTCGCCGGCAATCTTGCTGAAGTCGAAATCGGCGAACGGATTCTTGAAAGCGCCATTGGCGTACATGGAATTCTCCTGATGGGCGAAACGCGTGAAACTAGGGGTCTGCCCCGCCTTGTTGCGGCGCACAACGAACCCCTATCTACGCTCGCAGCGCAGCAAGTCAAGGGCAATTATGGTGCACTGCACAAAAACTTCACGAAGCAGGCGAATTCTCACTCGGCGGAGGGTCCGCCAATTTGGGCGATTTCGTATATTTATCAAAGAACTGCGCCCATCTTTCCGCCATTTTGAGACGGCTGTCCAAAGCGGCCATTGTCTTGGACAAATCGGCCGTCTCGTCGCGGTCGAAGGCGCGGGAAACGGCATAGTGAATCGCCAAAAGACCGTTCTGCCGCAATGCACCACTAAGGCCGTCGCTGGGCACCGAGGCAGCTTCCAGCATCGCCGCCATCGAGCGGCGAAGCGCCGGCCCCATTGCAAGCGCCAGCAGGGGATCGCGCGTGCCGGCGCGGCGGATCGCGCCCAGCGCCGCGCGATGGGGACGCAGCGCGTCGTAGCGGCGCATCATGACGTCGAACAGCCGGTCGCGTGCGGTCTCCTCGGGATCGTTGCGGGTGGGCGTGCCCGCCAGCACCTCGGCGTCGAGTCGCGCCATGAAGGCCGCCACCAGGGACACCTTGTCGGGATAGACGCGATAGAGATCGGCCATGCCCGCGCCCGCGGCCTCGGCCACGTCGCGCAACGCCACGGCGGCGAAGCCCTTCTCCGCGATCAGGCCGAGAAAGGCGTCGAGGGCAGTGTCGTTGATGGATTTCACCCTGCGAGTTCCTTCGATCGCCGCGAGGCCGCCGCCAATGCCTTGTCGAACACCGGCTGGATGCCGTCGTCCGCCATCAATACCTTCAGCGCCTCGGCCGTGGTGCCGCCGGGACTGGTCACGTTAACGCGCAACTGGGACGCCGGTTCGCTCGATTGCTTCAGCAGCTCGCCACTGCCTGCGACCGTCGTGCGCGCAAGCTGCATGGCCATCTCGGGCGCCAGCCCGAGCTTGGCGCCAGCCGCCGCCATCGCCTCGACCAGCAGGAAGACATAGGCCGGTCCGCTGCCCGACAGCGCCGTCACCGGATCCATCAACGCCTCGTCGTCGACCCACAGCACCTGGCCGACAGCCTCCAAGAGGTCGTGGCAGCGCTTCTTCTCCGCCGCCGAGACGCCCTTGGCCGTCGTCGCCACGGTGATGCCCTGGCGGACGGCAGCCGGCGTGTTGGGCATGGAGCGCACGACCTTGGCCGCGGCGCCGAGATGGTTGGCGAAATATTTCAGCGTCTTGCCGGCCGCGATCGACAGGAACACCGAGCCTTCGTCGGCAAAGCGTTTCAGATCGGGCAACACCGCATCCATAGATTGCGGCTTCACCGCCAGCACGACGACCTCCGGCCGCTCGCTCACGTCGGAGGTCGAGGCGACCGTGCGCAGCCCCGGCTTCCTGGGCCGGAGCGCATCGACCGGCTCGGCCACGATCGCGTCCGCTGCAGCGAGGCCGCGCGCCAGCCAGCCGTCGAGCATGGCGCCGCCCATCTTGCCGCAACCGACCAGCAGCAGCTTGCCCATCGTCTGGCCCTCATCTGCCCTTGAATTTCGCCGGCCGCTTCTCGCGGAAGGCGGCTGCGCCCTCCTTGCGGTCCTCGCTGCCGGCGATGCGCTCGAGCTTGTAGCGTTCGGGCACGAAGATCTCGGCCGGACCGCGCGGCAGCGTCTGGTTGGCGAAGTCGCGCAGGGTGCGGATCACCAACGGCGCCGATTGGGCGATGATGCTGGCCATGCGGCGCGCCTCGGCACGCTCTTCGCCCAGCGGCACGACCTTGTTGACGAAGCCGACATCGTAGGCCCGCTTCACGGAGATCTCTTCCCCCAGGAGCAGGAGCTCCATGGCGACCTTATGCGGCATGCGCGACACGATGCCGGGCATCAGGCCGCCGAACACGCCGACCTTGGCCTCGGGATACATGAACTTGGTGGTGTCGGCCGAGACCATCAGGTCGCAGGTCATGACCATGCAGATCGCCCCGCCGATCACCCAGCCCTGGGTGGCGGCGATCACCGGCTTGCTGAGCTTGTGGCTGACATCGGGCACCGCCTTCCACATGGCGGACGGCGGGTCCTTGAGGTCGGCGCCGACGCAGAAGGCCGGCCCGTCGGCCTGCAGAATGGCGACCTGGTCGCCGCCCGCCTCGAAGCCGCGATAGGCGTCGTAAAGCTCGTCACACAAGGCCTGGCTCAGCGCATTGCGCTTGTCGGGGCGCGCCATGGTGATGGTGGTGATGCCTTCGCTCGACTCGACTTTGACCAAACCCACTTGCGTCCTCCGGTCCTTCTTGCGCCCGATGCTAGCAGCCGCCCATACTCGCCGCATCAGGAGACAGTCATGCAAACACGCAACCCTTTCATCGACGATCTCACCAAGATGGCCAACGGCGCCATGGGCGCATTGAGCGGCGTGAAGGACGAGGTCGAAGCCCGCGTGCGCGA
>Ga0193726_1001538_pt1 | contig 17938 bp, 25 predicted proteins | sample H2c1metaG_FD_144928 | JGI IMG/M metagenome (GOLD analysis project Ga0193726, IMG submission 144928) | Soil microbial communities from a riparian zone of the East river system, Colorado, United States - H2c1 | ecosystem: Environmental > Terrestrial > Soil > Riparian zone | place: USA: East River... | reverse complement strand
GGCCGCGTGCTTCATTTCCCCGCCCGGCCCGCGAACTCCCTGGTCTCGGTGTGGACTTTGATCTTCTCGCCGACTTTTATGAATAACGGCACGCGGATCTCCATGCCGGTCTCGAGCGTCGCCACTTTCGTGACGCTCCCGCTCGCCGTGTCGCCGCGCGCGCCCGCCTCAGCCGACGCCACCGTGAGCTCGACGTGCGGCGGAAACTGCAGACCGATCGGATTACCGTTGTACGTCTGGATCTGGACGAGCACGTTGTCGCCCAGCAGCAGCCGATCGTCGCCGACGAGATCGGGCGCCAGGGTCAGCGTTTCGAACGTTTCCTGATCCATGAAGTGGATGCCCATCGCGTCGGTGTACTGATACGACGCGGGCAGCGTCGCAAGGTCGGGCTCCCTGAACTTGTCGCCCGCCTTGAACGTGCGGTCGAACACCGCGCGCGTCAGCAGGTTCCGCATCTTCAAACGGACGAGCGTCTGCCCGCCGCGCGCCGTGGGCTTGGACACCTCGACGTCGAGGCAGTGGTACGGCGCGTTTTCGTATTCGAAGTACATCTTTCGCTTGATCTCGATTGCTTCGAGCAGGCTCGCCATGGCTGATCATTCTAGTTCCGAGTGGCGCGGGGGCGGTACCTTCGTTGCTAGGTCGGTGGATGTTGGACCAAGAACGGCCGCCGAAGGCTCATTTGTGTCTCCCGGGTTACCCAAGGTGGGCAGTGTGAGGGTGCGAATCAGCAAAACGCCGGTGCAGCGCGAAATGGACGGGGTCAAGCTGGACCGCCTCGCGCCGGGCTCCGTCCGCGACGTATCGCCGAGCATCGCCGCGTGGCTGATCGCCGAAGGGTACGCCACACCGGAAATGCGCATGACGCACGACGAGCTCTTCACGTCCGATCCGCGCCGGCCCTCTCAGAATCGCCGCCGCAGCGACTCGTAGGCGGCCGGCGTATCCACGTCGGCGAACGCTCCTTCGTCATCAACCACGACATCGCCTTCGGCCGACGCGTGCGCGCGAACCACGACGTTCGCGCCCTGCGATGGATCGAGCGCCCGCAGCTGCTCGAAGAGCGCTCCGTCGATCAGCACCGGATGCCCGTGATGCCCGCCGCGCACGGGCCGTACGATCGGCGCGCGCGTCTCGCGATACCGATCCACGAGCGCGCGCACCGTGGACACCGCGACCAGCGGCACGTCCACCGGCGTCACCAGCGCCGCGGCGACTCGCGGCGATGCGACGGCGCGCAGGCCGGCGAGCACCGACGTCAGCTGGCCCGCTTCGTACTCCTCGTTGACAACGACGCGCGCGTCCGCGCCGCCGCGCTCCACGGCGTCCACAATCGCCGATGCCTCATGTCCCGCGACGACAACGACGTCGTCGATCCCCGCGGCGCGAAAGGTGGCGACGAGCCGCGCGAGAAACGTCTCGCCCGTCCCGATCGGCAGCAGCGCCTTGGATCGCCCCATCCGCGTCGACTTGCCGGCGGCGAGAATCACGGCGGAAATGCGATCGGGAGCGGCCGGCGGAATCACGTCCGGATCGTAGACCTGAAATGCGCGTCATGCGCTAGAATCGCGAGCATGACGGACGCCGAACGCCACATTCGCTGCCAGCGCTGCGGCGCGCAAATGGAAATGCGCGACCCGGGACCAGGCCAGGCCTGGACGCCCGATCAGTTCTGGGTGTGCCCGCGCTGCGGCCGGCACTTCTGGTCCACCTACGCGACGGCCACCGACAAGCCGAAGCCCGCCGCCGAACCGGCGTCGTGACAAACGTCGACATCCGGGAGATCTCCTTTATGACTCGCTTCGATCTCGATGACGACATCGACGAAGACGACGACGAGGACGAGGATCAGGACTCCGACGAAGACGATGAAGACGACGACGAGGACGACGACGCGGACGCCGACACCGAAACGTGGCAAGTCACGGCACTGGCTTGACTTCGGGCGTCGGACTGCCTAGACTGGGCCGAATTTCCAGCTCAACGGGGGTCAACATCGACCCGGCTGGGAACGGAGGCTTCGGGTATGCCGACGGGCACAATCGCACGGCTCCTCATCGACAAAGGGTTTGGGTTCATCCGCGACGAAGGGGGTACTGAACACTTCTTCCACCGCAGCTCCGTCAGGGGGGCGGTATTCGAGCTGCTGCGCGAAGGCCAGCGCGTCGAATTCACGCCGGAGGATTCGCAAAAGGGTCCACGCGCGGGCGATGTTCGTCTGATCGAAGGTTAACCGTTCCGCCACGGAGGCCGGTCCGGCACGCCCGGACCGGCGCCTCGCACGCCTCGGCTTTCTGTCACAATTCATTCGGAAGCGAACGGGGCCCGGTGGCCCTCCCGGTCTTCAAAATCGGTCGCTCCCTGCTCACGCGGGGAGGCTCGGTTCGACTCCGAGGCGCTTCCGCCAACCTTCGCTCCCGTGCAATCTTGCGGGAGCTTCGGTTGGCAGGCCAGCCTTCGCGCGAAGGTTGTCCGCCGAAGCGCGCAGCGCGAACGCGGACCTCACAGCGCCTCGAGCACTGCATCGACGTCGCTGAGATCTTCGAACACGACGTCCGCGCCGGCGGCGCGCAGCGATTCGACGTCGTATCCACCGGTCGCCACGGCAATCGATCGCGCGCCTGACGCCGCGGCGCACGCGACGTCGAGCGGCGTGTCGCCGATCACCACGACGTCCGACGCCGGCACCACCGGGCCGCCGCATGCGCGGATGCGCGCCAGCGCCTTCGGCAGCAACCCATTTCGATCCGGCGCATCGTCGCCGAACGCGCCGCAGGGAAAGAAGCGCCACATACCGAAGTGTTCGAGCTTCACGCGCGCGGCGTCTTCGTAGTTCCCGGTGAGCAGCGCGAGGTAGATGTCGGGACGATCGGCGAGGACGTCGAGCAGCGGGCGGACGCCCGGCATCACTTTCTTTCCAGCGGAGGGCCGTTCGATCTCGCGGGCGAGGTGCGCGAGGTACACGTCGCGGAAGCGCGCGAGCGCTTCGGGCGCCACGCCGTGCGCCGCCGCCGCGTCGGCGAGGATCCAGCTGTCCGTGCGGCCGGGCATCGGGATGTTGCGGAAGGCGTCGGAAACCTGGAAGAGATCTTCGAAGGCGAGCGACATCGCCCGCCCACCAGCCCCGCCGGTGAGCACAAGCGTACCGTCGATGTCGAAAAGAATGACTTTGATGTGCGCGTCAGTCGCCGGTCGTCAGGCCGCTTCGGCTCGAACGTTGCCCGCGCGCGGCCCCTTCGCCGATGGTTCCTCGTCGAAGCTGACGCGCTGGCCTTCGTTCAACTGGTCGAAACTGCCTTCAACCGAACTGCGATGGAAGAACCATTCCTGGCCCCCGTCATCGCGAATGAATCCGAACCCTCTGTCCCGAACGAGTCGCTTGATGGTACCGGTCGGCATCCGCGTCTCCTTGAACCTGGCGCGCCGGAGCCTGCAAGGCGAAGGCGGCGCGTAAGCCCGAGATCGGACCATCAATTTTCGTTCCAGTACCCTTCTCTCGCTAGCTCATCAAGGAGACGACGCGAAATGCGTCGGCTGTGTACAATTCTTTACCGCAAAGGAGACAACCATGCGCATGTCACATGTCGTCGTCGTCAGCGCCGTCGCGGCGCTTCTGGCCTCCCCACTGGCGCCGGCCGCGTCGGCGCAGACGCCCAAGTCGGTCGCCAAGCCCGTCGTCAAAAAGAAACTCGCCGAGCCGCCGGGCCACGGCACCGTCGTCGCCCAGGCGCACGCGACCATCGCGGGCCAGGGCATCACCGGCAGCGCGGATTTCACGGAACGGAAAAATGGAACCGGCACGTGGGTGGAAATCCACCTGACCGCCAAGGGATTGAAACCGGGCAACCACGGCGTCCACCTCCACGCGGTCGGCAAGTGCGAACCGGACTTCACCGCTGCGGGCGGACACTTCGATCCGGGGCCTGCCGGCAATTCCGATCCGGACATGAACCATCCGTTTCACATGGGCGATCTGCCGCAGCTCGTCGCGGACGCGAGCGGCAACGCCACGCTCGACGCGATCACGACGCGCGTGACGCTCACCGACGGACCGCTGTCGCTCTTCGACGCCGACGGTTCGGCGATCATTCTCCACGGTAATCCCGATCAGGGGATCACCGGCGAAAAGGGATCCGGCGTCAGCGGCGGCCCCAGAGTCGCGTGCGGAGTGATCGAGAAGAAGTAAGCCGGCCTGTCGCCGGATTGAGACGCAGCACGCGGGTGGCGACGGCGTCCGCAAATTCCTCGTCGGCGGTCGCGGCGACGATGGCGGCGCCGCGCCGCGCCGCAACGGCGCGCATGTGGCGTCCCATCGCTGCGGCCTCGGCGCGCGGCACGGCGGCGGTGGGATGCTCGAGCAGCAGGATCGCCGGATCCAGCGCGAGCGCCCGCGCCATCCGCACGCGCATGCGCGCCGCGCCTTCCAGTTCTCCGAGCGGACGATCCCACGCCGCCTCCGGCAGCGCCGCCTCCTGCGCGAGCGTCTCCGCGCGCGCCCGCACGTCCGCGCCCGGCGGCTCGATCTCCAGCGAAAACGGCATCGACAGGTTCTGAATCACGGTCAGCGCGTCGAGCAGCACCGCACGCTCGCTGACGATGCCGAACCGATCGACGAGCGCGAGCCACTCGGTGCTGTCAGCAATCGCAGCCGTCGGCCGGCCGAAGATCCTGACGTCCCCGCGGTCGGGCACCGTCGCGCCCGTCACGAGATTGACGAATACCTCCGCCGTCATCTGATCCAGGCCGAGGATCGCAACATGCTCGCCGGCAGCCACATCCAGCCGCTCGATCCTGAGCGGCCGCAGGCCCCGGTAGTCGCGCGAAACGTCGAGGATCTCGAGGACGGGGTCGCTCACGACCGCAGGAGGCGGTTCACTTCGTCGACGATGCGGGAGGATTCGTTGAGGGCGGCGATCTCGGTCCGGAGCGCCGCGAGGTTGCAGGCAATCGCCCCGTAGGCGATCATCGCGTGGACGATCGGCGGCAGGACGCCGGTGTCCACGCTCGCGCCGAGGATCGCGGTCGCCATCGTCACGCCCATGGCGAGGGTCGCGATCGAGAACACGGGCTTGCGTGCGGCGGCGATGCGCCGGTACTGATCGCCGGTGAGAGCGGCCTCGATCATCGCGTCCTTCACGGCCTTGCCCTTCCCAATGAGGTAGAACATCATCATCGAGTGCGCGAGCAGGATCACCATCGTCGAGAAGATGCCGGAGGAAATGTGGCGCCAGATGTCGGCGCTCGCGGCGACGCGGAGTCCGAAGACGGCGGTGGTAATCAGCCCGATCAGGCCCAGACCGACAGCGGTGAGTAGCGCGGCAGACACGGACACAGTATGACGCAAAATCGCCTCATCGCGATGGCCGCCGCGCTGGCGCTGCTCGCGGCGCCGCATCCGCGCAATTACCGCTTCGCGATGGAGTACTTCACGTTCGACGCGAAGGGCCAGTTCCTTCAGAAGCAGCGCATCGTCGGCGACTACACCGCCGCGGATCCGGGCGACGATGTGCGGTGGGCGCGCGTGACGCTCGCGAGCGGCGATTCACTGACGGGGGCGTACGGGCCGCCGGAGCCGCAGGCGTACATGAACGGCTTCAGTTATTCGCCGGCGCGTGAGCGGCTGTTCTCGGCTGATTTCTTCAAGGCGTTCCCGCCCGCGGCGACGCACGCAAAGAATCTCGTCTGGGATACGTTCATGTTCGAGACGTTCGCGCTCGACCTGAACAAGGTGAAGGCCTCGTCGCCCTACCATGTGCCCGCGTGGGCGGTGCCGGGCAATTCCACTCCTACAGACGTCCAGATCTCGTGGGTCGGCATCGTCGAGCGCCACAAACAGGAATGCGCGCTGGTGCGGTACGAGGCGTTCTTCAACGGCGTCGAGCACAACCTGCAGGGGATGAAGCTGGTCGGCCGCAGCGATTATTGGGGCGACTTGTCGATTTCGATCGCCACCGGCGATATCGAGTCCGCCACGTTGTACGAAGAAGTGTCCGGCGAGCTGCGCGGAACAGCGCAGCCGGTGCCGCGCCTCGTCAACGTCGTGCGGAAGGGCGTGTTCGAGCGGCTTCCCTGAGGGCATCGAACGCTTCCCGCGGAAGCGCGACGCTGCCGGGCGAGACGGCGCCGTGCGACTCGTCGCCGTGATAGTCCGATCCTCCCGAGACGGCCAGGCCCAGGCGATCCGCAAGCGCGAGATAGCGTCGCGTGTCCTCGCCGTTCTGCTTCGAGTGGTACGCCTCGAGCGCGTCCAGGCCCGCCTCGGCGAATTCAGGAATCCACTGGTCGCGGCCGAGGAGCACTGGATGCGCGAGCGACGCAAGGCCGCCGGCGGCGTGAATCCGCGCGAAGACCTCGTCAGGCGCCGCGGCGAGCCTCGGCACGAACGCGGGGCGGCCGCGCGCCAGCCAGCGCCCGAACGCCTCGCTCGTCGTCTCGCAGTAGCCCCGTTCGACGAGCGCGCGCGCGATCCACGGACGGCCGGCCGACACGGTCGGGTCGTCGATGCCGGGCTTCAGCACCGCATCGGCGTCGAGAGCGATTCCGTGCGTGCCGAGCCGGAGGATCATCTCGCGGACCCGTTCGATGCGCCGGCCGCGCTGTTCGGCAAGAAAGGACGCGAGCGCAGGCGAGTCGGCGTCGATGAAGTAGCCAAGCACGTGCACGTCGGTGGCTTCGCGCACGGAGGTGAGCTCGATGCCGGTCACGAACGTGAGGCCGGACGCGTCGCAGGCGGCCTGCGCCGCGGCGCAGCCCGCCACCGTGTCGTGATCGGTGACGCCCAGCACCGTGACGCCGGCGGCCGCGGCAGCCTCGACGAGCGACGCCGGCGATCGGCGGCCGTCGGAGGCGGTCGTATGCGTGTGGAGATCGATCAACGGCGCCGCTTCGCCGCCCGCGCGATGGTCCGGCCGCGCTGACGACGGCTCGCCGCGGAACGGGTCTGGCGTTCGCGCAGCGCGCGGTACTCGCCGATCAGCAGATCGAGGTGGGCGCGCTCTTCGTCGGCGAACTCGAGGAAGATCTGCTTGCCCTCGGAGTCCTCGAACCGCTCGCCGTAGCGCTTGAAGAATTTGTGAGAGCCGCGCTCGCACTTGATGCCGATGAGCAGCGCCTGCTGATCGTCGACGCCCGCGCGGAGCTGCTTCGCGCCTTCGGCGAACAGGCCGCTGGCCTTGAAGAAGAGAAACGTCGGCCGCGATTCGAGGTCCGGATCTTTCGCGAGGAGGTCGCGGTAGCGCGCTTCGAGCGTCGAGAGATGCTCGCGCTCCTCGCCGGCGAGCTTCTGGAAGACGGTGCGCCCGCGCGGATCCCTGGTGAGCGTCGCGGCGCGCGTGTAGAACTCGAGGCCGCTGCGTTCGGTCGCGATCGCGATCCGCAGCGCGTCGCGCGCGAACACGAGCTCGGCGGTCGTCCCGCCGATCGCGGCCGCGCCTGCGCCCTTGCGGCCCGACCGGCACGCTTCGCACACGCCGTGAATCTGGACGAGCGTCTGCGCGGCGGTGAAATTGCGCGCCGCCGCGATCTCCTCGACCATCGCCTCGACGTCCGAGCTCAGAAACTCGGAGGACTCGTGGCACTGCGTGCAGATCAGATGAAAGTGCCGCGGGTGCCGGTACGACGGCTCGAAGCGCGCGCGCCCGTCGCCGAAGTCCACTTTGCGCGCGAGGCCAGCCTCGACCATCCATTGCAGCGTGCGGTACACCGTGGCGCGGCCGATGCCGGCGTCCTGACGCCTGACGAGATCGAACAGATCGTCGGCGCTCGAGTGGCCTTCCTGCTGCAGAAATGTCGAGAGGATGCGATCGCGCTTGATGGAGTGCTTGCCGCCTGCCGGGCGCAGACGCGAGAGGTCGGGGAGCGGTCGGGCCATGTTCGGAACTGACCCGACCTCCTGTGTGTTAGTCCACGCTGAACGACGAACCGCAGCCGCAGGTGGACGTGGCGTTCGGATTCTTGATGGTGAAGCCGCCGCCGGTGATCGTGTCGACGAAATCGACCTCGGCGCCCTTCAGGTACCGGATGCTGATCGGATCCACGAAGAGCTTGATGCCGTGCGCTTCGAACACTTCGTCCGCCGAGCCCTGGCCGTTCTCCTCGATCATCAGACCATACTGGAAGCCGGAGCAGCCACCGCCCTGGACGAACACGCGCAGGCCGCTGCCCGCCTTGTTCTCTTCCGTGAGCAGTTCGTTAATCTTCGCCGCCGCCGTCTCGGATACGTTGATCATGCAGGTTTCTCTCCTGAGAGATTACGCTCCATTATATCAAGAACGCGGGTTGGTATACTGCCCTGTTGGCCCCGTATATTGACGTCCCGCCCAGCAGCCGGGACCGCCTCCTCGCGTCGGCCGGCGCCCGCTGGGACGCGATTCTCGCCGCCCGCCCCGATCTCGCGCCCGCCATCGACCTCCAGCGCCGCCTGATCACGCTCGTCGTGGATCTGGCCGGCGCCATCGAACGCGGACGCCTGCCGCGGCTCTCGCTGCCGCCGAAATACGTCGCCGCGAAGCTCGACCGGGGCGTGCCCGCCTTCGCCACCGAGCCGATTCCGTTGCCGGTCGCGGTGCTGACGCCTCCGCTGCTGCAGCTCTGCTCCGCGCTCGCCGCCGGCGGCGCGGGCGACGCCGCGGAACACATCCGGACGGCCGTCGAGAGCGGCAGCATCGAAAGCGGATCCCTGCTCGGCGCGTCGCTCGCGCGGCATCAGGACGCGATCCGCGAAGGCGCGGTCCACCGCGGCCTCGCGCCCGATCTGGTCTGGCTCGTCGCCGAGCTCGCCGTCAGTCCGTTCGCCCACACGCTGCAGCGTCTGCTGTTCTCGAACGCGTCGGATCCCGCGATGGCGGACGCCCGCGCGCGCTGGGATCGCGGCTACTGCCCTGCGTGTGGATCCTGGCCCGCGCTGGCCGAAGCGGTCAGCGGACGGCGCGTGCTGCGCTGTTCGTTCTGCGCGGCGGCGTGGGAGCTGAACACGTACGCCTGCGTGTACTGCGGGGAAAGCGGCGAGGCATTCGTCACCGCCGCGCCGGACGAAGAGCGCAAGGATCGGCGCGTCGAAGTCTGCGCGACGTGCGCCGGTTATCTGAAGACCGTCGACGTCCCGGAGCTCTCGCCGTTCCCGCTGCTCGCGATCGCCGACCTCGAAACGATGGATCTCGACGTGGCCGCGATGGAAAAAGGCTACAGCAGACCACCGCTGAAAACGTTCGCCCGATAACCGGACCTATCCGATCGCCGCGAGGTGTTCGCCTGATGCCTGCTCGACGTCCTTGTGCAGGCTGTTCCCACTCGCGTCCATCGTGACGATCGCCGGGAAGTCTTTCACCGTGAGGTGCCACATCGCCTCGGGCGTTCCCAGCTCGAGGAGCGACACGCCGTCCACGTTCTCGATCGTGCGCGCGTAGTACTGCGCGGCGCCGCCGATCGCGTTCAGGTACACCGCGCCGTGCTCCTGGAGCGCGGCGAGCGTCCTGGCGCCCATCCCGCCCTTGCCGATGACGGCGCGGACCCCGTACCTTTTGATCACTTCACCCTGATACGGCTCCTCGCGGATGCTCGTCGTGGGTCCAGCGGCGTTGATGCGCCATCCGTCGCCGTCTTTCACGGCAACCGGACCGCAGTGGTACAGCACGGCTCCATGGAGATCGACCGGCGGATCGTGCTTCATCAGATACGCGTGCACGGCGTCGCGGCCGGTGAACATGCGTCCGGAAATCAGCACGACGTCGCCGACCTTCAGCGAGCGCACCTGCGCGTCGGTGAGCGGCGCCTGCAGCCGGACCTCGCGTCCCGTCAGCGCGACGCCGGCCGCCGCGGCGCCCGCCTCCACCATCGGCGCGATCGTCTGCGCGGGATCGCGATAGAGCCAGCGATCGATCGCGCCCGTTGACGCGTTCACGACGATCCCGAGGCGGCGGAAGGCCCAGCAGTCGTATGCGACGGAGACGAAGAAGCTCGCCGGCAGCCGGTTGATCGCGCCGATCTTGCAGCCGATGAGCGTCGTCTTTCCGCCGAAGCCCATCGTCCCGATCTCGAGCGTGTTCACGGTGGACATGATCGACGCTTCGAGCTCCGCCAGCCGCGCGTCGCTGTTCACGTCGTCCAGCGTGCGGAACAGCTGTTCCTTCGCGTGCAGGTACCCGGACGTGCGATCGCCGCCGACGCAGACGCCGACGGCGCCGGGGCTGCAGCCCTTGCCCTGCGCCTGCCACACCGCGTGGAGGATGCATTTGCGGACGCCGTCGAGCGTGCGATCTGCGCGGCCCAGATGCGGCAGCTCCATCGGCAGCGCGTACTGCGCGTTGCTGTTCTCGCAGCCGCCGCCTTTCAGGATCAGCTTGATCTCGATCTCGTTCCGCTCCCACTGATCGAAGTGGATGATCGGCGTGCCGGGTCCGAGGTTGTCGCCGGAATTCTGGCCGGTGATGGAATCGACCGAGTTGGGCCGCAGCTTTCCGCGCTTCGTCGCTTCGGCCACCGCCTCACGAACCTCCCGGCGCATCTCGACCTGGTTGGCGCCAATCGGCGTCTTGATCTCGAAGGTCGGCATGCCGGTGTCCTGGCAGATCGCGCCCTCGTTATCCACGGCGAGGTCGATGTTCTGCGCGATGATCGTCAGCGCCTGGGACGAGCGCGTCTGCTCCGGCTCGGCCACCCGGGCCCTCTTCATGGCCGCGCGAACGTCCGGCGGCAGGTCCGTGGAGGTGCGGACGATGAGCTGAAGGACGCTTTCGAAGAATGACGACGGCATGCGCTCAGTATACTAAGTGGCTAGTGGCTGGTGGCTAGTGGCTAGTGACCCGAAAGCGTTCCGCAGCGAACGCGATCCGCTCGGAGAAATGGCGGTTCCCGCCGACGCGTACTACGGCGTGCAGACGATGCGCGCGGTCGAGAATTTTCCTGTCAGTGGATTGCGCGCGCCGGCCGATCTCGTCACGGCGACGATCCTCGTCAAGAAAGCGGCGGCCGAGGCGAACGCTTCGCTGGGACGGCTCGACGCCGGCGTCGCGCGCGCCATCGTCGCGGCGGCCGACGAGATTCTCGCGGGCCGGCTTCGCGATCAGTTCGTCGTCGATGCGTACCAGGCCGGCGCCGGCACGTCCCACAACATGAACGCCAACGAGGTGCTGGCCAACCGCGCGGCGGAAATCCTCGGCGAGCCGCGCGGCACGTATCGGCGCGTGCACCCCAACGATCACGTCAACATGGGCCAGTCGACGAACGACGTGTTCCCGACGTCGACGCGCCTCGCGCTGCTGCTCGGCGCCGAGCCGCTGGCCGCGGCGGCGCGCGAACTCGCCGAGAGCTTCGCGCGAAAGTCGACCGCGTTCGCGGGCGTGCTGAAGACCGGACGCACGCACCTGCAGGACGCCGTGCCGATCACGCTCGGGCAGGAATTCGGCGGCTACGCCGCGTGCATCCAGCGCGGCGGCGAAGACGTGGAGGACGCGGCCGAGCAGCTTCTCGAGCTGAACGTCGGCGCGACCGCGGTCGGCACCGGCCTGAACGCCGGCGACGACTTCCGGCGGCTGGTCGTGGACAACCTGTCGCGATACACGGGCCTCGGGCTGACGCCGGCGGCCAATCTGTTTCGCGTCACGCAGAGCATGGGCGACGTGCTCGCGTACTCGGGCGCGATGCGCCGCCTGGCCGTCGAGCTCGGCAAGGTCGCGAGCGATCTGCGGCTGCTGAGCATGGGCCCGCGCGCCGGCCTCGCAGAGATCACGCTGCCCGCGGTGCAGCCGGGCTCGTCGATCATGCCGGGCAAGGTCAATCCGTCGGTGCCCGAGATGGTCAATCAGGTGTGCTTCCAGGTGATCGGCTGCGACACGACGATCATGATGGCGTGCGAAGCCGGTCAGCTCGAGCTGAACGTCATGATGCCGGTGATCGCCTGGAACGCGCTGCACGCGTCGACGATTCTGCGCGAGTCGATGAAGATCCTGCGGACGCGCTGCGTGGATGGCATTGCCGCCGACGAGACGCGCGCGCGCGAGCTGCTCGATCGCAGCACCGCGCTGGCCACCGCGCTCAGCCCGCACATCGGGTACGCCGCAACCGCCGAAATCGCCAAGGAGTCGGTGAAGACCGGCCGCACGATCCGCGAGCTCGTCCTCGAGCGCGGGCTGCTGGACGCCAACCGCCTCGATGAGATTCTGTCGGTCGACGCGATGACTAGGGGCGGAATCGTGGGGGCGGGAGAGGCAGGAAAGGCGGGACGGGAGGGCGGAAGGAAATGAAGGCGCTGTTGATCGTCGCCACCGTCGCAGGCCTTTCCCTTCCTGCCCTTCCCGCCCCTCCTGCCCTTCCCGCCCCTCCTGCCCCTCCTGCCCAATCCGCGCGACCGGCCCGGCCTCCGGCGCGCCTCTTTCCGCCGCAGGATCTCGGGCTGCTCGAAGCTCCCGACCGCGATCAGTGGCAGAAGCCCGATCAAATCATGGACGCTCTCGGCATCGCCGAGGGCTCCATCGTCGCGGACCTCGGCGCCGGCGGCGGCTGGTTCACGATCCACCTTGCGCGGCGTGTGCTGCCGAATGGCATCGTCTACGCGGAGGACATTCAGCCGCAGATGATCGAAGCGGTCACGCGGCGCATGCAGCTCGAACGGCTGACGAACGTCAGGGCCGTGCTCGGTACGCCGAACGATCCGCGCCTGCCGCGCGGCATCGACGCGGTGCTCATCGTCGACGCGTATCACGAGATGGAAGATCCGGTGGCGCTGCTGAAGAACGTCGCGCAGTCGCTGAAGCCGCAAGGGCGCATCGGAATCGTCGACTTCGACGCCGGCGGCGGCGGACCCGGGCCCGACCCCGACGCGCGTGTCAATCCGCAGGCGGTCATCGACGCCGCCGCGGCGGCAGGATTGCAGGTGACCAGCCGCGTCGCGGTCCCGCCGTTTCAGTATCTGCTGGTGTTTGGAAAAAGGTGATGTCGATGTAGGGGCCGACCTTGGTCGGCCCAGGGCGGAGCAAGCTCCGCCCCTACGAGATTGGCTTTCCGAGCAGCCGCCACAGGCCGGGCATGACACCGGCCGCGACGAGCAGCTTGAGCAAATCAGGGATGACGAAAGGATAGAAGCCCGCGCTCAGCGCCGCTGCCATGCCGATCGCCGGCCGCGCGAACAGGCCGAGCCACGACACACCGCACGTGAAGACGACGACGAGGCCGACGGCCATCGCGAGGACGGACGTTGCGTACCGGCGATCGAGGCCGCGCTCGGCGAGATAGCCGGTGACGAAAGCGGCGAACGGATAGCTCAGAAGATATCCACCCGTCGGGCCCAGGAGGCGCGCGACGCCGGGTGGCAGCACCGGTGATGCGGCGAAGACCGGCAGCCCGGCGATCCCGAGCGCGAGATACAGTATCTGGCTCGCCATGCCGAGCCGCGCGCCCAGCGCGAGGCCGCCGACGAGCACGATCATCGGCTGGAACGTGAACGGCACCGGGGTGAACGGGAGCGGAATGCTGACCTGCGCGGCGACAATCGTGAGCACCGTGACGAACGCGACCGCGCCGGCGCGCTCGGCGGTCTGCGCGCGGCGCGAGTCGGCGCGAGAGACGACGGTGTCGAGGAGCGTGGCGGCGGCCTGCGGCATGGCCGGATCTTAACGTATGCGTACCGCGCTGACAATTGCAGGGAGCGACTCGAGCGGCGGCGCCGGCATCCAGGCCGACCTGAAGACGTTTGCCGCGTTCGGCGTCTACGGCACATGCGCGGTGACCGCGATCACGGCGCAGAACACGACGGGCATCACCGAGATGTCGGCCATGTCGGCCGATCTGGTGACCGCGCAGATCGAAGCGGTCGCGGGGGATATCGAGATCCACGCGACGAAGATCGGCATGCTCGCGACCGCGGCGATCGTCGAGGCGGTCGCTGCCGCGATCGAGGAGCTCGACCTGCCACTCGTCGTCCTCGATCCCGTCATGGTGTCGACGAGCGGCCGCCGCCTGATCGACGAGGATGGCGTGAAAACCATGTGCGCGGAGCTGATCCCGCGCGCGTTCCTCGTCACGCCGAATCTGCCCGAAGCGGAGGTCCTGAGCGGTCTGTCGATCGCCTCGCCGGATGACGTGCGCGAGGCGGCGCGGCGGATTCACGGAATCGGCGGCGCGTTGGTGCTGATGACGGGCGGCCATGCGACGGGCGATGCCATCGTGGACGTGCTGTTCGATGGACACGCGTTCACCGAGTTTTCCGCTCCGCGCCTCGAGGCGCGGCACACGCACGGCACCGGCTGTACACATGCGTCGGCGGTCGCGGCGTGCCTCGCGCTGGAGATGACGCCGCACGAGGCCGCCCGGCGGGCCCAGCAATACGTCGGCGGCGCGATTCGGCACGGCCTTGCGATCGGCCACGGCCAGGGCCCGTTGGACCATTTCTGGGAAACGCGACGTTATACTTGAACGGTGACGACTCCGCTGCTGTCGATCGGCGCCGAGCCCCTGCGGCTTGATGCGCTGGTGTCGGCGGTCGGCGGCGACGGGCACGGCGCGGTCGTCAGTTTTCTCGGCCTCGTACGCAACCACAACGCCGGACGCCGCGTCCGATATTTAGAGTACGAAGCCTATCAGCCGCTGGCGCTGAACGTGTTCGAGCGGATCGCGGGCGAGGCGCGCGAGCGCTGGCCGGGCGTGACGCTCGCCTTGCATCACCGGGTCGGCCGCCTCGAGATCGGCGAAGCGAGCGTGGCGATTGCCGCCGCATCGGCGCACCGGGCGGACGGTTTCGCGGCCTGCCGCTACGCGATCGAGCGCGTGAAGCAGATCGCGCCGATCTGGAAGCACGAGTTTTTCGAGGGCGGCGACGTGTGGATCGAAGGCGCGATCGCGGATCCCGAGGATCGTCAGGCGCGGGCCGAGGCCGAACGGGTCGCATGCGCGTGACCGTCCGGCTGTTCGCGCGGCTGCGGGACATCGCCGGCGCCGCCGAGCTCGCGCGCGACGTGGCGCCGGGCGCGACAATCGCTGTGGTGTGGGCCGGCCTCGCGCGCGAGTACCCCGAGTTCGGCGCGTACGAGCGATCGATCTCGAGCGCGGTGAACGCCGACTACGCGCGCATGGACCACGAGGTCCGCGAGGGCGACGAGATTGCGTTTCTCCCGCCGGTCTCCGGCGGGTAATTAATCATGTTTGATAAGTTGCAACTGGTTGAACGGCGCTACGAGGAGATCCTCGCGCGTCTCGGCAGTGCCGAGGCGCAGACGGACCCGTCCGGCTTCCGGAGGCTCTCGAAAGAGCTCTCCGAGATCGAGCCGATGGTCGAGCGCTTCCGTGAATACACGATCGTCGCCCGCGACATCGGCCAGACCGAGGAGATCATCGCCGGCGGCGACGCCGACATGCGCGAGCTGGCGCGCGAAGAGCTGAAGTCGCTCGTCGCGAAGCGCGACGCGCTCGTCGCCGAGCTCAAGGTGCTGCTCGTCCCGAAGGATCCGAACGACGAGAAGAACATCGTCCTCGAAATCCGCGCCGGCACCGGCGGCGACGAAGCCGCGCTGTTTGCCAGCGAGCTGTTCCGGATGTACAGCAAGTACGCGGAGCGCCGGGGCTGGAAGCTCGAGGTGATGTCGAGCAGCGAGACCGGCGTCGGCGGCCTGAAGGACGTCACCGCGATGATCGAGGGGCGCGGCGTCTACAGCGTGCTCAAGTACGAGAGCGGCGTGCACCGCGTCCAGCGCGTGCCGGCGACCGAGGCGAGCGGACGCGTGCACACGTCCACCGCCACCGTCGCCGTGCTGCCGGAAGCCGAGGAAGTGGACATCCAGATCAACGACAAGGACCTCCGCATCGACACGTTCTGCTCGAGCGGGCCCGGCGGCCAGAGCGTCAACACGACGTACTCCGCCGTTCGCCTCACGCACCTCCCCACCGGCGTCGTCGTCTCGCAGCAGGACGAGAAATCGCAGATCAAGAACAAGGCGAAGGCGATGAAGGTGCTGCGCGCGCGTCTGTACGAGATGGAGCTGAACAAGCAGCACGAGGCCATTGCAAAGGACCGCCGCAGCCAGGTGGGCACCGGCGAGCGGTCCGAGAAGATCCGGACGTACAACTTTCCGCAGAACCGCATCACGGACCATCGCATCAACTTCAGTACGCACCGCCTGTCCGAAGTCCTCAACGGCGACATCGCGGAGCTGCTGGACAACGTCAGCACTCATTACCAGTCGGAAAAGCTCAAAGATGCGACCGGGGACGGCGGCGCCGAGTCTGTCTCCTAATTCCATCCACGCCCGCGTCGCCGCCGCCCGCGAGCGGCTCCGCGAGGCCGATTTGTCGCCTCAAGAGGCCGAGGCCGGCGCCCGCCTGCTGGCGCAGCACGTGCTCGGGTGGGACGCGGCGCGCTACCTGACCGACGGCGATCGGCCGGAACCGGACGGTTTCGCGGCAGGCTTCGACGCGCTCGTGACCAGACGCGCGGCGCGCGAGCCGGTCGCGTACATCACCGGCCGTCAGGAGTTCTGGAATCTCGACTTCGAGGTGTCGCCGGCGGTGCTCATCCCCCGGCCGTCAACCGAGCTGATCGTCGAGGCGGCAATCGAGCTCGTGGGCGATCGCGGCGCGCCAATCGACATTGCTGACGCATTCACCGGATGCGGATGCGTCGCCGTCGTGCTCGCGAAGGAGTTCACGTCCGCGCGCGTCGTCGCCACGGACATCTCGGAGCTCGCGCTGGAGGTGGCGAAGCGAAACGTGGAGCGTCACCGCGTGGCCTCACGGGTGCGACTCACGCGCACGGATGTGCTCGAGGACGAACGCGGACCGTTCGATCTGATCGCCGCCAATCCTCCCTACGTCCGCGCCGGCGATCGCCCCGGCCTGCAGCCTGAGGTCCGCGAGCACGAGCCCGAGGTCGCGCTGTACGGCGGCGCCGACGGCGTCGATCTCGTCGCGCGCGTCGTCTCGCAGGCCGCGTCGCGCCTGCGGATGGGCGGGCACCTCATCTTCGAGTTCGGTTTCGGCCAGGACATGACGGTCGAGCAGTTGATCGCGGACGCGCCGGGACTCACAATGATCGGTCTGCGCCGCGATCTGCAGGGCATTGCGCGCACCGCGATCGCCCGAAGGGAGTGAGCCGCCATGGCCGAGTGCCTGTTCTGCAAGATCATCAATGGGGAAATTCCTGCAGCTATCGTTTACAAGGACGACCGCATCGTCGCCTTCAACGACGTTAACCCGCAGGGGCCGACGCACATCCTGCTGGTGCCGCGGGCGCACATCGGGACACTCAACGATCTGTCGCCGAAGGATGATGCGATCCTCGGCGAGCTCGTTCGGCGCGCGGCGGCGATTGCGAACGAACGCGGGATTGCGGCCGGCGGATACCGGACGGTGTTCAACACGAATCGTGACGCGGGGCAGACCGTGTTTCACATCCACCTGCATCTGATCGGCGGACGCCCGATGCACTGGCCGCCCGGCTGAAGGGGCGACTCAACCAGCTCGGCAGTTGTTGCTAGTGACAACGTGCGCGGTGCGATCCATACTGCTGCGTGCCCTCGACACCGGACGCTGAAGACGTCCGCGCACGCCTCGCCCGCCTCAAGGACCTCTGCGATCAACTGGAAGCCGCGCAGGGGGACCACCGGCGTTACGCTCAGCTTCTCGAACACATCCGCAGCGAAACTTCCGCCTTCCAGCGGACCTTCGCCACCCATGATTTCCGAAGCTAGCGCGACAGCAGATACGCACCAGTGCGCGCCGTGCGATCGAGCGAGAAATCGACCGCGCGATAGCCGCGCCCGAAATACGTCGTGAAGATCTCGCGCGTCCGCAGCCGCCACTCCAGGGCGAGCGCCGCGTTGTTCGAGAGCATCGACGTGAACCCAACAGGGATTTCGACGATGATGCGCCGCGCGTCTAGGGACAGATCCACGTCGGCGCACTCGAGCCACTCGCCCGCCGCGCGCGCGCGATTCGCGCGAGGGGCGTCGCC
>Ga0193726_1001537_pt1 | contig 17944 bp, 20 predicted proteins | sample H2c1metaG_FD_144928 | JGI IMG/M metagenome (GOLD analysis project Ga0193726, IMG submission 144928) | Soil microbial communities from a riparian zone of the East river system, Colorado, United States - H2c1 | ecosystem: Environmental > Terrestrial > Soil > Riparian zone | place: USA: East River... | reverse complement strand
CGCATTGGACTTGCTCAGAATCTGCGAGGCAAGCTCAGAGACTTGCGCCGGCAATTCACGCAGCGTCAGCATCTCTTCTTCCAGCCTTCTTGAGCAAGTCCAATGCGAGCCATATGCCGGGACGACGGTAGCATCGTCCCGCGCGGTCGGGCAACCGACCGCAGACGAATCAGCTCATGACCTGGCCGCCGCAGATGTTATAGGTCTGCCCGGTGATCGCCGCTGCTTCCGGCGATGCCAGGAACTTCACGAGATTCGCGACTTCATCCGGCTGGATGATCCGCTTGATCGGCACCGCGTCGAGCGCAAGTTTGCGAAACGCCTCGAACGTGATCCCGAGTGCATCCGCCGCAAGCTGCATGCCCTGCGCCGCCATGTCGGTTTCGACCCAGCCCGGGCAAATCGCGTTCACGGTGATCCCGCGGTCCACGAGCTCGAGGGCGAGCGCGCGCGTGAACCCGATCACGGCGTGCTTCGCCGCGCAGTACGCGGTGTAGCCCGGCACGCCGAACCGGCCGAGCACCGACGACAGATTGACGATGCGCCCGCCGTCGGCCATGAGCGGCGTGGCCTGGCGCGTCATCAGAAACATCCCCCAGACGTTCGTGTCGACGATTCGCCGCCAGCTCGCGGTATCGGTCTTGTCGATCGGCTGCCCGCCGCCGGCGCCGGCGTTGTTCACGAGGATGTCGACGCGATCGGTCATCCGCCGCAGATCGGCGTACGCCGCCTCGACGGCTCGCTCGTCGGTCACGTCGACTTGCAGCACGATCGCTTCGCCGCCCTGTGCGCGAATCGCCGCGGCCGTCTCGTCGAGCTGCGTCTTCGTGCGCGCCGCGATCGCGACGCGGCGCCCGGGCCCGGCGAACGCCAGCGCGATGGCGCGGCCGATCCCCCGGCCGCCGCCGGTCACCAGAATCGTCATGAGCGCTTGGCCCAGTAGCGCGAGTACTCGTCGAGGAACGTCAGCGAGTCCAACGACTCCATGCGATCCAGGAACAGCACGCCGTCGAGATGATCCGTCTCGTGCTGGATGACGCGCGCCGGAAAATCGCGCGCGCGGATCTCGATGCGGTCGCCCTGGCGATCGTACGCGCGCACCGCGATCTCCTTCGCCCGCGGCACGAGGCCGCGGATGTCGGGAATGCTGAGGCAGCCTTCCCAGTCCTCGACCAGGTCGCCGCCGATGGGCGTGATCTCGGGATTGATCAGCACGATGGGCTCGAAGTCTTCCGCATCATCGTCCTCATCGCCGCTGGTGCCGACGTCGATGGCCGCAACGAACAGGCGCACCCCTTCGTGGATCTGCGGCGCCGCGAGCCCGACGCCGTGATACTCGCGCATCGTCTCGATCATGTCGTCGATAAGACGCTGCACCGGCGCGGTCCTGATGTCGCCGCGCTCGAGCATCCGCGCTTTCGCGCGCAGCACAGGATGGCCCATGCGCGCGACCTTGAGGATGGACATAACCGCCGAATTATACTGGCACGTGGCCGATTTCGATCTGCACCCGCACGACGATGCGCAGAGCTACCGGTTCTGTCTGCGGTGCGGCGGCCCGCTCGAGCGCAAGGTGCTGAAAGCCGGCGAGCCCGAGCGGCTCGTCTGCACCGCCTGCGGCTACATCTTTTATCTCGATCCCAAGATCGCCGTGGGGACGATCATCCGGCAGCCGGCGAGCGAGCGGATCGTGCTCGTCAGACGGGCGATCGAGCCGGGCTACGGCAAGTGGGTGTTTCCTGGCGGGTATGTCGATCGCGGCGAGCCGCTGCTCACGGCCGCGGTGCGCGAGGCGCGCGAGGAGTGCGGCCTCGACGTCCGGATTGACGGGCTCGTGAATATCTACTCGTACGCGGGGCGCACGCCGGTGATCGTCGTGTACGCGGCGACCGCGATCGGCGGCACGCTCAGCGTCGACGACGAGTGCCTGGAAACGGCGGAGTTCGAGGGCGAGGCGATCCCGTGGGACGAGCTCGCGTTCAAGAGCACGCAGGAAGGGCTGCGCGATTACCTCGCCGGCCTGCTGCACCCGCTCAGGCGATCGTGACGTCCGTGCTCAGATAGACGTCCTGAATCGCGTTCAGCAGCTTGACGCCGTCGGCGATCGGGCGCTGGAACGCCTTGCGTCCGGAGATGAGCCCCATGCCGCCGGCGCGCTTGTTGATGACGGCGGTCTTGACCGCTTCCTTCATGTCGCTGTCGCCGCTCGACGCGCCGCCCGAGTTGATCAGCCCCGCGCGTCCCATGTAGCAGTTGACCACCTGATAGCGCGTCAGATCGATCGGATGATCGGTCGTGAGCTGCGAGTAGACGCGCTTGTCGGTCTTGCCGAAGTTGAGCGCCGTGAATCCGCCGTTGGTCTCCGGCAGCTTCTGCTTGATGATGTCGGCTTCGATCGTCACGCCGAGATGATTCGCCTGGCCGGTGAGATCCGCGGCGACGTTGTAATCCGTGTCTTTCGTCTTGAACGCCGAATTCCGCAGGTAGCACCAGAGGACGGTGAACATGCCCAGCTCGTGGGCGTGGTGGAACATCTCCGTCACTTCCTGCAGCTGCCGCTTGGATTCCTCGGAGCCGAAATAGATCGTCGCGCCGACGCCGACCGCGCCCATCTCGAACGCCTGCTTCACGCTCGCGAACCTGATCTGATCGAACGAGTTCGGGTACGAGAGGAACTCGTTGTGATTGAGCTTCATGAGGAACGGAATCTTGTGCGCGTACTTGCGCGCGACGGCGCCGAGGACGCCGAGCGTGGACGCCACGCCGTTGCACCCGCCCTCGATCGCCAGCTTCACGATGTTTTCCGGATCGAAGTAGGCGGGGTTGGGCGCGAACGACGCGCCGGCGGAGTGCTCGATGCCCTGATCGACCGGCAGAATCGACACGTAGCCGGTTCCACCCAGGCGGCCGTGCCCGATGAGCGCCTGCAGGCTGCCCAGCACGCGCGTGGGACGATCCGAACCGACGTAGCTCCGGTCCACGTAGTCGGGACCCGGCAGCAGCAGGCTCTCCTTGGGAATCGTCTTGCACTGATGCTGCAGCAGCTTGGCCGCATCATCGCCGAGAATCTGTTCGATCTGGGACATCTGTTGGACTGGCATACGCCGCTATTTTATCCCGGAAATCTGAACTCGACCACCTCCACGGCGGCGACGGCCGCATCCACCATGGCGGCAATCGGCAGCGCCGCTTCCGCGCGCTCGATCTCCTCGGGCCGCGCGCGCGTCGCCGGGTGCCGGGGCGTGAACAGCTGGCAGCAGTCCTGGTCGGGAATGATCGAGATGGGATACGTGCCGAGGCGCTGCGCCTGCTCGACGATCTCGTCCTTGTCCATGCCGACGAGCGGCCGGAGGATCTCGAGCGAGGCCGCGGCGGCGATGGCCGTCAGATTCTCGAGCGTCTGCGACGCCACCTGCCCGATCACCTCGCCCGTGACGAGCGCCCGCGCGCGCCAGGCGCGGGCGAGCTTCTCGGCGATCCGCATCATCAGGCGGCGGTAGATCACCACGCGCAGCTCCGCGGGGACGGCGAGCAGCACCTGCTGCTGGAGCTCGCCGAACGGCACCATCACGAGGCGCGAACGCAGCTGGTAGGTCGTCAACAGCGTGGCGATCTCGCGCACCTTTTCCTGCGACGCGCGCGACAGGATCGGATAGCTGTGGAAGTGGATGAACAGCACCGAGCATCCGCGGCGCATCATCCGGTACGCGGCGACCGGCGAATCGATCCCGCCCGAGAGGAGGCATGCGACGCGCCCGCCGGTGCCGGTCGGCAAGCCGCCGGCTCCCGCCTCCTTCCCGAAATAGTAGAAGGCGTGATCGCCCATCATCTCGAGGTGGATCGTCAGCTCGGCGTTGACGAGATCGACGTGCCATCCCTTGACTTCCTTGATGCGGCCGCCGACTTCGCGCTCGATCTGCGGCGACGTCAGCGGAAAGCGCTTGTCGGATCGCCGTGCCCGGACGCGGAACGACGCCGGCGCGATGCCGCCCAGGTCGGCGACGATCGCCGCCGCCAGCTCGTCGAAGTCGAGCGACGCGCGTCCGGCCACCGAAAAGTTCGCGATGCCGAAGACGCGCCGCACGCGATCGCGCACGTCGGCCCACCCGCTCTCCGACGCGATTTCGATTTCGATCCGTCCCTGCACGGAGCGAATCGACCCGACCGGCAGGTCCGCCAGCGCCGTTCGCAGGTTGCGCACGAGCAGCTTCACGAACCACGGGCGGTTCTTGCCTTTGAGCGCGAGCTCCTTCACGTGGACGACGATGCTGGTCATCTGGTCAATTGGTTCATCTGGTTATCTGGTCAATTGAAGCGCGGCTTCCGCGGCGAGATGGCCGCTGCGGACGGCGCTCTCGATGGTCGCGGGGAGGCCGGTGTCGATCCAGTCGCCGGCGAGAAAGAACCCGCGGACCGGCGTGGTGCTCGACGGCCGATCCGGCTGGCCGGGCGCGAGCGAGAACGTGGCGTGCGGCTCCCGGATCACGGTGGCGCGGACGAGCTTCGCAGAACGGACCGCGGGGATCGCGTCGAGCAGCTCCTCATGCGTCTGCGCGATGAGCGCGTCGTTCGCCATCGCGACGATCGACGCCGCGCCGCTGGACACCAGCGACATGTGCGACACGGCGCCGCCGAACACGGCGCGCTTGTCGAACACCCACTGCATCGCGCGGCCCGGCAGGCCGATGAACGGCTCGTCGATCACCCGACGATCGAACCACAGATTCACCGTCACCATCGGCGACGATTCCATGCGCCGCGCGCGATCGAGAATCGGATCGAGCGCCGGCGGTCCGCCCTCGACGAGGCCGGGCAGCGCGAACCACGGCACGGCGGAGATGACCGTGCCGGCGGTCCAGCGCTCGCCGGCCGCTTCGACGGTCAGCGTGGAGTCGGGCGCGATGCGGACCTTCGCGGCCGCGCCCGTGCGCACCGACCCGCCGCGCGCCTCGATGTACCGGCGCGCCGGCTCGGCGTACATCTGATGGAGCGGCTTCGTCGGCAGCGCGATCGCCGCCGCCTGCGGATCGGCACCGAACATCTCCGCCAGGACGCGCGCGAACACCGGCGCCGCCGCCTGATCGATCGGCTGGTTGAGCGCCGCCAGCGCGAGCGGCTCCCACAGCATCTCGCGCAGACGCGGCGTCTGGCCGTTGTGAATCAGCCAGCGCTCGACGGTTTCACCCGGAGACGCCGCCAGTTGCCTCGCCCCCGGCTCGAGGGCGCGTCGCGCGACGCGCAGCGGTGCTCCCATGCGCAGCACCGATCGCCGATCGGCCCAGCCGAGCGCGTCCCAGTCCATCACGCCCGCCAACAGATGCAGCGGCGACGGGAGTGTTGGACAGACGAGTCGCGATCGGCGTCCCTGCCGATCGATCATGGTCACGCCGAGGGTCGGCTGCAAGCTGACGTGGCGATCCGCACCGATCTCGCGAAGGAACGCGAACGTCTCGTGATAGCAGCCCATGAGGACGTGCTGGCCGTTGTCCACGAGCTCGCCGGTCTCTCGGTCGGCGAATGCCGTGGCGCGGCCGCCCAGCCGCGACCGCGCTTCGAGCACGAGCACCCGCGCCCCGTCGCGCGTGAGCCGCACCGCGGCGCTCAGGCCGGCGACGCCGGCGCCGACGATGATGACGTCGCTTACGTCCATAGCCATTGCCTGAGCGCGATGATCGCCTGGAGCGGACGCGGCACACGCGTGCGCGTGCCGAACACGTCGTAGCCGTTGCGCTCGATCCGCATCAGCGTTTCGAAATACACCGCGCGCATGATTTCGGCCGCGGCCAGCCGCTTGCGATCCTCGGGCGGCACGAGCGCGGCCGCCTTGCGGTAGAACTCGCGCGCCCGGCGGCACTCGAAGGCCAGCAGCGAGCGGACCGGCTCCGTGATCTGGCCGCGCGCGAGATCGTCCACGGTGCAGCCGTGGGCGCGGAGATCGTCGAGCGGCAGGTACACGCGTCCGCGCGCGAGGTCGTCCTTGACGTCCCGCAGGATGTTCGTCAGCTGGAGAGCGACGCCAAGGTGCAGCGCGTATTCGCGCGCCCGCTCGGTCCGGCAGCCGAACACCTTTATGCAAATCATCCCGACCGCGGACGCGACGCGGCGGCAGTACTCGAACAGATCATCGAACGTCTGATACCGCGTCGTGTCGAGGTCCATCGCCACGCCGTCGATGACGTCCTCGAACGCCTGCCGCGGAAGATCGAACGGGGCGATGAGCGGCTGCAGCCGGCGCGCCTGCGGCGTCACCGGCGCACCGCCCTCGAAGGCGCGCGCCAGATCCGCGCGCCAGAACGCGATCGCTTCCCGGCCCGTCGGCTGGCCCGCCACGGCGGCTCCGTCTTCATCGACGGCATCGTCCCCCGCGCGGCAGAAGTCCCAGACGGCGATGATCGCCTGGCGCTGCGCGGCCGGCAGCACGAGAAACGAGTAGTAGAAGCTGGTCTTGCGGGCCATTTACGATCGCGCTCGCGTCCAGCGCGCTGCGCGCCACAGCAGCACCGGTACATCGGCGGCCCCGAGCGTCGGCCGCCGGTCGAACAGGCTGGCGCCTTCACGCTCGACGCGCTCGAGAATCCGCGCGCCGCCCAGCCACGTGAACCGCAGTTCGATGCGCAGGCGTCCGCTGACGCCGTCGCAGACCGCGCGGCCGCCGGCAAACAGCGCGCGCGTCCGCTCGATGCAGCGCGCGATGGCCTGCGTCCACGCCGGCGTCAATCGCCCGGCCTGCAGGTCCGCCTCCACCGCGCCGCACGCCGCCCACACGTCGCGCGGCACGTACAGCCGGCCCGCGCGCCAGTCGCGGCCGGCATCCTGCCAGAAGTTCGTCAACTGGAGCGCCGTGCAGAACGCGTCGGACGATCGATCGAGCGCGTCATCGCGATAGCCGGCGATCCGCAGCACGAGGCGGCCGACGGGATTGGCCGAACGCCGGCAGTAATCGAGCACGTCGCTCCACGAATCGTAGCGCGGCGTCATGGTATCCTGACCGAACGCGCTCAGGAGATCGTCGAACAGCGCGACCGGCAGATCGAGCGTCCTGATCGAATGGCCGACGGCGGCGAAGATCAGACCGTCGCGATCGCCGGGCGCGGGTTCGCCCTGCCCCTGGTCTTCGTCCACGGCGCGGTGCAGACGGCGCTGCCACTCGTGCAGGCGCGCCAGACGCTCGGCGGCCGACGCCGTGCCCTCGTCGGCGACATCGTCGGCGACGCGCGCGAACGCATACACGGCCGCAACGTGCGGCCGCATCGCCGGCGGCAGCAGCCGCGACGCCACGGGAAAGTTTTCGTAGTGCGAGCGGGCCAGCGCTTCGCACGCCTCGTAGGCGCGCGCGAGCGGCTCAGGCCAGAGGGACATCAGCCGCAATTCTACATGCGTGACGTTTTCGCCGCCGTCATGGCCATCGTCCTCCTCGTCGTCGCGGCCAGCCTCGCGACGACGCTGCAGGAATTCCGGCGCCGGCGCCGGCGGGCACGCGATTCCGAGCGCGCGCTCGGCCGGACGCTCGTCGCCGAGATCCCGGCCGAGGACGACCTCGTCCTCTTCAGCGAGGACGAGAGCCGGTTTTATTACGGCGACCGGTCGATCGACAAGGACCTGATCGTCGCTGCGCGCGTGCTGATCAACGGCTCCCCCATCGCCGCGTACGTGTCGACGCGGACGGACGCGAAGTCCGCGGCGCCGGCGACGGGCTTCGAGGATCGACCGGAGGGCATCGCGCGGGATCGATGGGACGTGGCAATCGAAACGGTGACGGGCACGACCCTTGTCGAGTGCGGGGCGATCCGTGAGCGCGTGTCGCAGGAGTTGGCGCGAGCGGTGTTCGATGCGGTGAAACGAACCCTCGAAACAAGAGATGCCACAGAGGCACAGAGAAAATAAACCGCAGGCACGCGGGCGTCGAAATAGAGTCCTCTGTGCCTTTGTGCCTCTGAGGTCACCACTCGGTTTCGGGGACGCCGGCGCGATGATTCACCGCGCGGCCGAGGACGAACAGCAGATCGGAGAGCCGGTTCACGTAGCGCACGAGCACCGGATCCACGGGTGGCTGCAGGGCGACCATGCGCCGTTCGGCGCGGCGGCAGACGGCGCGGGCCACGTGCAGCGCGGCGCCGGCCGGTGAGCCGCCGGCGAGAATGAAATTCCTCAGCGGCGGAAGGTCGGCCTCGAGGCGATCGATCGTGCGCTCGAGGCGCGCGACGTCGGCGTCGCCGAGCGCCGCCTTGGCGACGCGGCCCGCGATGGTGTCGGAGGGATCGGCCAGCTGGGCGCCGAGCGCGAACAGGTCGCGCTGGATCTGTATCAAGTCGGCGTCCACGTCCGCGTCAGGGCGCGAGGCGCGGACGAAGCCGAGCCACGCGTTGAGCTCGTCGACTTCGCCGTACGCGTCCACGCGGCCGTCGCTTTTGCGCACGCGCGTGCCGCCGAAGAGCGCAGTGTCGCCGCCGTCGCCGGTGCGCGTGTAGATTTTCACTGAGCCGGATTATACGAGATGCCCCCAAAGCGGACCGTCACAAAACCGAAAGCGCGGCCGCTGCCGCTGCCGAAGCCGCCCGATCGCCGGCGCTTCCGCACGCGCCTGCTGACGTGGTACCGCCGCCACGGGCGGGATCTGCCGTGGCGGACGACGGATGACCCGTACCACATCCTCGTGTCGGAGATCATGCTGCAGCAGACGCAGGTCGATCGCGTGCTGCCGAAATATGCCGAGTGGCTGGAGAAATATCCGTCGTTCGACGTGCTGGCGGCGGCGCCGGAGCACGAAGTGACCAGGACGTGGTACCCGCTCGGGTACAACATCCGGCCGAAGCGCCTGCAGTCGATCGCGCGCGAGGCGGTCGCGAACTACGGCGGCGAGCTGCCCTCGGATGAAGCGACCCTGCTCTCGTTCAAGGGCATCGGCGCGTACACCGCCGGCGCGATCCGCAGCTTCGCGTTCGGCGAGCGCGCCGCGATTCTCGACACGAACGTCGCGCGCGTCCTCTTCCGCATCTTCGTCGGCAAGGGCGACCCCAAGAGCCACGCGATGAAGCGTCATCTCTGGGCGCTCTCGCATACGCTCGTGCCGATGCGGCACGTCTTCGACTTCAACCAGGCGCTGATGGACTTCGGCGCGATGATCTGCGTCGCGCGCAACCCGAAATGCCCGGCCTGCCCGATGGCGAAGAGCTGCCGCACGTTCCCATTCGATCCCGCGGCGAAATGACGGCGATCGTCGTCACCGCCGCCGTGATCGAGCGCGACGGACATTTTCTCGTCACGCGGCGCCAGCGCGGCGTGCACCTCGAAGGCTATTGGGAGTTTCCCGGCGGCAAGTGCGAGGCCGGCGAGGATCTCGCCGCGTGCCTGGCGCGCGAGCTGCGCGAAGAGCTCGCCGTCGGAGCGCGCGCGGGCGAGGAGCTGCTCGCGACGACCCACGCGTACGAGGATCGGGCGATCGAGATCCACTTCATCCGCTGCGCCATCACCGGCGATCCGGCGCCGCAGCAGGGTCAGGAGATGCGCTGGGTCGCGCGCGGCGATCTCGCGGCCCTGCCGTTCCCGCCCGCCGATGCCGATCTGATCAGGTTATTGACTGGCGACAAACGGTAGCGCGGCAACCGTCGCCGGCACCCCGGCGACGACGACCTGCGTGCCCACGGCGAGAAAATCGCGCTGGAGGTACGCGAGCGCGATCGGGCGCCCGAGCGCCGGGGAAAGGGTACTGCTCGTGACGCGGCCGATCTCCCGATCGCCGGCGCGAACCTCAACGCCGGACACAGGCGGCGCGTCGCCGTCGAAGATGAGCCCGACGAGCCGTCGCGCCACACGGCCGTGGCCGCGATGCAGCACGCGGATGATCACTTCCTGGCCGACGTAACACCCCTTCGTCAGACTGATCGCGCGCGATTCGATCCCGGCTTCGAGCGGAATCGTCTCCGCGTCCATGTCCGGACCAAACACCGGCACGCCCGCTTCGATCCGGATCGCCTCCGCCGTGGCTTCATCGAGATCCACGACGCCGCGAGCGGCGAGCGCAGCGACCAGCGCGGCCGCGCGCGGACGCTCCACGTAGATATCGAACCCCGGTTCCCCCGCGTCGGCGACGCGCGTCACGATCGCAGGCTCCCCGCCGAAGGTCACCCGCACGTTGGCATGCTCGACGAGCGCGGTCAGCGCTTCGAGGGTCGCGCCTTCGAGCACCGCGCTCAGCGCCGCCGCTGCGCCAGGCCCGACGATCGCCATCTGCGCGAACGTGTCGGTCACGTCGCCGAGCGTCACGTCCTCGGTGAAGATGAACTGCTCGAGCTTCGCCAGCACCGTGGCCTTCGTCGCCAGCGGCAGCGAAATCAACATCAGATCGCCGAGCTCGTACACGTAGAGATCCGTGATCATCCGGCCCTGCGCGGTGAGATACGCGGCGTAGGATCCGTGGCCGCTCGTGATCGCCACGATGTCGTTGGTCAGCAGGCCGTGCAGATACGTCGCGCGATCCGCGCCCGACACGACGATCCGGCCGCGTGCCGTGCGATCGATGCGCGCAGCCTGCCGGCGAGCCGCCTGATAGAGCTGTGGGGGAACTAAGGAAACCATGGTGCTATGCTGAATATATGGCCTGGCTTCATTCTATCCGCGCGGGAGCGGCCTCGGTTGCGCTCCTCGCGCCGGCGATCGCCGCGGCTCAGGTGCTCACGCCTCCGCCCGTCTCGGTGCCGGCGGCGGCGAACTTCACGGTGTTCTACAGGGGCGTGCCGATTGGCAGCGAGCAGATCGCGCTGTCGCGCACGTCCGACGGCTGGACGATCACCAGCTCCGGCCGCATGGGCGCGCCCGTCGACGTCGTCGCCCGCCGCGTGGAAGTGCGGTACACCGAGGACTGGCAGCCAATCCAGCTGATTGTCGACGCGACGACGAGCGCAGGCGTGTTGACGATGCAGACGGTCGTCACCGGCACCACCGCGCAGACCCACATCGTCAGAGCCGGGACGCCTTCCGATCGAACCGACACGATTCCGGCTGATGCCGTGCTGTTGCCCAGCCCGTTCTGGGGGCCGTTCGAAGCACTGGCCGAGCGCCTGAAGAACGCACCCGCCGGATCAACGATTCGCGCATTCGCCGGAACGGCCACGACGGTCATCACCGTCGGCGATTCCGCACCCGAACAGATTCAGACGACGGCGCGGCTGGTGGAGACGCGCCGCACGCATCTCTCGCTCGCCGCGGGGGCGACGCCGATCGACATGGACATCTGGACCGACGAGATCGGTCACATGGTGCGCATCGCGATCCCTGCGCAGAGCATCGACGTCGTCCGCGAGGACATCGCGTCGGTCGCCGCACGCCGCGTCACGATTTCTCGGCCCAACGACGAAGCCATCAAGATTCCCGCGAACGGTTTTTCGCTGGCGGGGACGATGTCCAAGCCGATGAACGCGACGGATCCGCGGCTGCCGGCCGTGATCCTCGTCGGCGGATCGGGGCCGAGCGATCGGGACGAGACCGTGTTCAACGTCCCCGTGTTCGGCCAGATCGCGGGCGCGCTCGCCGACGCGGGCTACGCCGTGATCCGCTACGACAAGCGCGGCGTCGGCCAGAGCGGCGGCCGCGCGGAGGCGGCGACGCTCGCCGACTACGCCGACGATCTGCGCGCCGTCGTCACGTTCGCGTCGGCGCGTAAGGATCTCGACCCGAAGCGGATGGCCGTCGTCGGCCACAGCGAAGGCGGATCGGTGGCGATGATCGCGGCAAAGGACAGGCGCATCGACGCGATCGTGCTCGTCGGCGCGGTCGGCGTCACGGGCGCCGAGCTGAATCTAGCGCAGGTGTCCCACGCGCTCGAGCGGGGCAAGAAAACGGACGAAGAGCGCCAGACGACGATCGACATGCAGAAGCGGATTCAGGCGGCCGTGCTGACCGGCAAGGGCTGGGAAACGATTCCGCCGGCGTACCGCAAGCAGGCGGACACGCCGTGGTTCCAGAGTTTTCTCGCCTTCGATCCGGCGAAGCTGATGCCCGCCGTCCGCCAGCCGCTGCTGATCGTGCAGGGCCTGCTCGACACGCAGGTGCCGCCGGCCAACGCGGATCGTCTCGAGGAGCTGGCGCGCGCGCGGAAGAACGCGCCGATGGTGGACGTCGTGAAAGTGCCGGGGATCAACCACCTGCTGCTGCCGGCAACAACGGGCGAGTACGACGAGTACAGCTCGCTCAGCGGGAAGCACGTGAGCCCGGAGCTGACCGCGGCGGTCGCGGCCTGGCTGCCGAAGGCGTTCGCCGCGCCCCGCTGATATTCCGCGCGTTTACGCCGCGCGCCCGTCCATGAAATCGCGGCAGATGCGCATGCACTCGCTGCAGATGTGCGCGGCCGGCCCGCCAGACGAGATGATGAGCGCGCGATCCGGGCGGCTGCGCTTGCTGCAGAAGCTGCAGCGTTCCTTCGACCCGTCCGGCGCGCGACGCAGCGTGTCGGACGTCCCCCACGCATCGTGCAGCGCCGCATTCGCCAGCTCGAGGCAGGCGTCGCAGATGTAGACGTTTGGCCCGGCGACCAGCTTCGCTACTTCGCTCGATGGACGGCTGCACCAGGTGCAGGCCGCATCGCGGTGCCGGTTTCTGGTCCGCCACACGCGCCCCCACCAGCTGCCGCCGTTCGCCTTGACGATCTGCTGAACCCGCTGATGGCTCAGCGACAGCGCCTCGGCGATCTCGCGAAGCGACCCTCCGGCCAGATGGAGGCGCCGGATGGCCGTGTGATACTCCCCGCGCGCGAGCAGCGCGGCCCGTTCGTGTTCTGCGATTTCCGAGCCGGCCGATCGCGCCGTGTCCAGGAGCTCGGCGTTCAGCGACATGGAGGGCCTCCCAAATAGTCTACATGCATAGACAATATAGTCTATCTATATAGACATTTCAAGAAACTACTCGTATCGCAGCGCCTCGATCGGATCGAGCCGGGAGGCCCTCAAAGCCGGCAGAAAGCCACTGATCAGGCCAACGACCATCAGGAGCGTCGACGAGATCACGATGAGCTGGACCGACAGCACGAGATGGATATCCGTCACTCGGCTCGCATCATCGAGCAGCTCGGCGAGAAACGGGCGCGGGCTGAGCAGCCACACGAGCCCGTACGAGACGGCGATGCCGGTCGCGCCGCCGGCAAACGTCGTCGCCAGCCCCTCGAGCAGGAACTGAAGCAGGATGTCGCGCCGCCGCGCGCCGAGCGCCAGCCGCACGCCGATCTCCCGCGTCCGCTCCTGGACGTTCACGAACATGATGTTCATGATGCCGACGCCACCGATCGCGAGAGTCAGCACGCCGATGAACGTCAGGACGATCTTCAGCCCGCCGACGATGCCGTCCGTGATCTCGTTGGTCTTCTCGGATCCGAACATCGTCACCGCGCGCTCGTCGCTCGCGTCGTAGCGGTACCGCTTCGCGAGCAACTCGCGGACCTGGCGCGTGGCCTTCGGCTCGAGCGTGGGCGACACGGCCTGCCACACGAACGTGCCGACATAACGATTGTCGGCCAGCCCACCCATCGTCGTCCACGGAATGAAGATGCAGTACTTGTCGGGCCTATTGTAGTTGGAGAGCTGAACCTTCTCTTCCATGACGCCGACCACGTCGAACGGCTGGCCGCCGACGCGAATCGTTTCGCCGACCGGCGGAATGGCGCCGAACAGCTTCCGCTGGACTTCGCTGCCGATGAAGGCGACGCGGCGGCGGAGACGGACGTCCTCTTCGTTGAGAAAACGCCCGCCGGCCTGCGGCTTTTCGGCGCGCATCGTGCCGTACGCGGCGGCGACGCCGCGGACGAGATGGCTCGACTGCTTGTTGCCGTACACGACCGGGAAATCCTGCATGAACTCCGGGCTGACGTTTTTCACGAGCGGCAATTCGCCGATGGCGCCGACATCTTCCGCGGTGACGCGCACGCGCTTTCCCGCCCGCTCGCCGCCGGCCTGCAGGCTCGTCTGCCCCGGCCACGACACGACGGTGCCGTCCGAAAACGCGCCGCGGAAGCCGGCGTCCAACGCGCTGCGGAAGCCATTCCCGTACGCGAGCAGAACGACGACGGAGATGATGCCCCACGAGATGCCGAGCATCGAGAGGGCGGCGCGAAACCAGTGGTGATAGAGGCCGTAGCCGGCTTCTTTCACGATCTCGCGAGCCATGGCCACGCGCACGTCACATCTCGAAGCGCAGCGCCTCGACCGGCGGGAGCTCCGCCGCGCGGCGCGCGGGATACGTGGACGTGACCACGCCGATGGCGACGAGCGTCAGCAGCGAGAAGGCCGCGGCCTGCCACGAGAGGATCATCCCGGCGAATCGATCCGGCATCGGCGCCAGGTTCACGAGCCGGCACAGGCCGAGGGCGACCACCATTCCCACGCCGCCGCTCAGCATGGTCAGAAAGAACCCCTCGAGGAAGAACTGCCGCATGATGTGGCCGGTGGTGGCGCCGAGCGCCTTGCGCACGCCGATCTCCCGGGTCCGCTCCTTAACGGCGATCAGCATGATGTTCATCACACCGATGCCTCCGAGCGCGAGCGTCACGATGCCGACGATCGTGAAGAACTGCTTCATGTGGCCGATCATGCGGCCGAACATCAGCGTGTTCAGCGACGTATCCCACATCGCGATTGCCTGCGTGTCCGCCGGATCGAAGCCGTGGCGCCGGGCGAGAATGCCGCGGACGTCGGTTTCGAGCGGCCAGTCGATGTCCTCGATGCGTCCGGTGCGATCGTTCAGCACGCGCGGCAGCTCGGCGGCGACCCACTCCTTGGGGGTCACGATGATGTCCGACAGCGTGCCGGCCGCCGCGTCCCGCCGCGGCAGGTCGCGCGCCATCGCCGCGAACGGGACGAAGATCTTGGTGTTGTCGGGGCCGCTGTAGTTGCTGTCCTGATTCTTCTTTCGGATCTTACCGACGACGATGTACGGCATGCCGTTGAGTGTGATGGCCTCGCCGAGCGCGTGCCGCTTGCCGAACAGCTGCTCGCACACGTCGTAGCCGACGATGGCGACGCGCGCCACCTGCGTCTCGTCCGGCCACCCGAAGTTGCGGCCGTACTCCAGCTCGATCGTACGGATGTCCTGATACTGCGGCTCGACACCGGAGACGCGTGCCGTCGCGGCGTTGTACGCGCTCTTGACTTTCACGGCGCCGCGTTCGAGCTCGGGGCTGACGACGGCCACGAGCGAAGATTCGGCCGCAATCGCGCGGGCATCGTCGAGCGTCAGCTGGATTTCACGGCCGGCGCGCTCGCCGCCGGCCTGCAGGCTCGTGCGTCCGCCCCAGACGATCCCGATGTTCTTGCCGAGCTCGAGCAGCACTTTGTCGTTGCCGCGGCGGAAGCCTTCCCCGGTGGCCGACAGCACGACGACCGAGATCATGCCCCACAGGATCCCGAACATCGTCAGAAAGCTGCGCAGCTTGTTGGCGCGCAGATTCTGGAGCGATTGCAGGATGGCTTCCTTCACGAGGGCAGAACGACTTTGTCGCCGGGTTTCAGGCCGTCCAGTACCTGGATCTTCGTGCCGTTGCCGACGCCGAGCTTGATCGGAGTCTTCTTGCGGCCAGTCTTGGTGCCCGGCGCGGCGACGTCCACGAACGCCTGTTTCTGCGCGTCGTAGGTGACGGCGGCTTCAGGAATGATCAGCGAGTTGGCGAGCTCCTCCAGCACGATCTCGGCGTTCGCCGTCATGTTGGCCTTGAGCTCGCGCCCCGGATTGTCGATCGACACGCGCACTTCGAAGTTCGTGACGTTGTCCTTCTCGACACCCATCGGCGAGATTTGCGTCACGTTGCCGTTGAACGTCTTGTCCTTGAAGGTCTCGACGTGAATGCGCGCGGGCTGACCGAGGCGGACGTGCCCGATGTCGGCTTCGTCGACTTTGCCGCGGACGAACACCTTGTCGATGTTGCCGAGCGTCATCACGAGCGTGGCATTCGCGCCCAAGTTGAGGATCGAAGAGACAGGGCTGCCCAGCTCGACGTCGCGTGTGAGGACCGTGCCGCGAATCGGCGCGCGGATCGTCGCGTTGGCGACGTCCTCCGCGGCGCGGTCGGCAGCCGCCTTCGCCTGCGCCACCTGTGCGCGAGATTCGGACACCTTCGCCTGGCTGATCGCCAGCTGTGATTGCGCAGCGCGTTTGCGGTTCTCCGCAACGTCCACGGCGCTGTGCGCATCGTCGAGGGCGGACTGCGCGATCAGCTTCTGCTCGAAGAGCGACTCCGCGCGCAGGTACGCGCGGCGCGCGAATTCAGCGTCCGGCCCTTCGGCTTCAACGATGTTCTTCTTGAGCTGCGCTTCGGCGCCCTCCAGCGCCGCGCGGGCCGCCTCGAGATTGGCCTGGGCGCCGCGCAGCGCCGCCATCAATTGCTCCTTGTCGAGCTCGACCAGCACGTCGCCCTCGTTGACGAGCGTGTCGATGTCGACGTGCAGCACGTTGATGAGGCCGTTGGCCTTCGACTTAATTTCGACCTTGGTGATCGGCTCGACTTTACCGGTCGCGACAACGGAGCGGACCATCGTTCCGCGCTCGGCGACCGCGAGCTTCGCTGGATCGATCTCGGGCGACGCGCCGCGGAGCGAGACGAATCCGTACGCCCCCATCGCCGTCACCAGGCAGACGGCGGCGATGATCAGCCACTTGCGAGATTTCTTCGATCCTGCTGCAGCCATGGCAGACCTCTTCCCTCATTTCAAGCTACGACTATCCGGGGGCATAAGTTCAAACAATCGGCGCTAAGATACGTGCCCATGTGGATTCTGCGGAGCTCCGAGGCCGACGGTTCGTTCACCTTCCGGCTGGCGTCTGGCGCGATCAAGACCATCGGCCGCGCCTCGCGCGCGGATTTCATGCTCGATGCGGCGCTCGTGTCGCGGCTGCACTGCCGCCTCGAGGCGGGCGACGACCAGCTGGTCGTCGTCGATCTGAAGAGCACGAACGGGACCTTCGTCAACGACAAGCCGGTAGCCAATCGCGCGAAACTCGCCGGCGGCGACACGCTGCGCGTCGGCCGCGTCGAGTTGATGGTGGAACATGACGACCTACCCGTACACGATTGAGAACGGCCACGGCGAGCGGCTGACGTTCCTGGGCGTGACGCGGACCCCTCAGGGCGATCGCGCAGAAGCAGAGGCCTTCGCGCAACCGGGCGCCGGCCCTCCGATGCACGTGCACTACCTTCAGGAAGAAGCGGCGCGGGTCGTCGCCGGCCGCATGGGGTATCAGCTGCTCGGCCGTGAACCGCAATTTGCAGAACCCGGCGAACTCGTCGTCTGGCCGGCTGGCACCGCGCACAAGTGGTGGAACGCCGGCGAGACCGAGCTTCATATGACCGGCTGGTGCGCACCACCAGACAACGTCGAGTTTTTCCTCGGCTCGATCTTCGCATCGATGAAAGCGAACGGCGCGAGCCGGCCGGGGCTCTTCGACGCGGCGTTCCTGATGACGCGCTATCGGTCCGAGTTCGCGCTGCTCGAAATCCCGGCGTTCGTGCGCCGAACGATCCTTCAGATTCTCGCTGCCATCGGACGAGCGCTCGGCAAGTACGACAAGTACCGGGACGCTCCGGAGCCGATGACCGCCGAACGGCGCGCGGCCGACGCGCCGCGCCTCACGCCTGTGTCGTGAGGAGAAACGGGTTCGTGCGGCGCTCCTGGCCGATCGTCGTTCGCGGCCCGTGGCCCGGATAGACGGACGCGGCGTCGCCGAACGCGAACAGGACGGTCTTGATCGACCGGAGCAGCTGCATGTGATCCCCGCCCGGCAGGTCGGTCCGTCCGATCGACCCGGTAAAGAGCGTGTCGCCGACGAACAACTGATCCCCGCCCGTGCCGATCTTCCCGATCTGCAGACACACACCGCCCGGGCAATGGCCAGGCGTGTGATGGGGGCGCGCTTCGTACTCGCCGAACGCGATCGCCTGACCCGCGGTGTAGAAGATGTCCGGCGAGTA
>Ga0193726_1001536_pt1 | contig 17947 bp, 17 predicted proteins | sample H2c1metaG_FD_144928 | JGI IMG/M metagenome (GOLD analysis project Ga0193726, IMG submission 144928) | Soil microbial communities from a riparian zone of the East river system, Colorado, United States - H2c1 | ecosystem: Environmental > Terrestrial > Soil > Riparian zone | place: USA: East River... | reverse complement strand
GGAGAATGGAGATCCAGGAGGGGAGTATCCCCTAAGCGACGGCGTCGTCAGCACGGTGCCGATCGACTGCGTCAGCCACGTTCGCGCGGCGGCGCATCGGTCGCCCCGGCTCCGTCGGCCGATGAGCTGGTCACTACAGCTGTCGGTGAGAGAGACCTCCGGTGTGACGTCCACGTCAACCGGAGGCCTGAATGCACGTATCTCTGCTCGTCTGGGCGATTACCCTCGTTGCGCTAGTGGCGCTCCTGGCTGTCGACCTGGCGATCATCGGCCGGCGTCCACACGAGCCGTCGATGAAAGAGGCGTCAATCTGGGTCGCCGTGTACGTGACGCTCGCCGTCGCTTTCGGCCTGATCCTCCTGGTTAGCTACGGACCCCGGTTCGGGGGCGAGTTCTTCGCCGGCTGGCTCACCGAATACAGCCTGTCGATCGACAACCTGTTCGTGTTCGTGATCATCATGGCCGGATTCGCGGTGCCCCGGGTCTACCAGCAGAAGGTGCTGCTCGTCGGCATTATCCTGGCGCTGGTCATGCGGGCCGGGTTCATCTTCGCCGGCGCGGCGCTGATCAACCGTTTCATCTGGGTCTTCTACCTGTTCGGCGCGTTCCTGATCGTGACGGCGGTCCGGCTGGCCCGCCACAACGATGACGGGAACACCGAGTTCAAGGAGAACCGGCTCGTGCGGTGGAGTCGGCGGATCCTGCCGATATCCGCCGCGTACGACGGCGCGAAGTTGACCACGCATCAACCGCTGACCAACCAGGAACGTGCGAAGGGCGGGTTACGGACCCGGCTGCGGGACAAGCGCGGCCACTTCCTGTTCACACCAATGCTGATCGTCATGATCGCAATCGGGACGACCGACCTGGTCTTCGCGCTCGACTCGATCCCGGCCATCTTCGGGTTGACCAAGGAGGCGTACATCGTCTTCACGGCAAACGTGTTCGCCTTGATGGGCCTGCGCCAACTCTTCTTCCTGCTCGGTGGCCTGCTCGACCGGCTCGTCTACCTGTCCTACGGCCTCGCCGCCGTGCTCGGCTTCATCGGCGTGAAGCTGGTCCTGGAAGCCTTGCACGGCAACAACCTCCCGTTCCTCAACGGTGGCGAGCCGATCGGCTGGGCACCGCACATCCCGATCTGGATGTCGCTGACGGTCATCGTGGTGGCGCTGGCCGCCGCGACGATCGCGAGCCTCGTCAAGTCGAGTCGCGACCAGAAACGGCAACCGGCGGCCACGATCGGACCGTCCGACGAGTCGGTCGAAACCGGTCGCTCGGACCGGCTGAAGGACTCCGCGCGGGCGTGATCGTTCGCGCGGATCGATAACCGGCGGCGTGGCTACCTGAGGTCTTCTTCGATCTGTCGGGCCGTGGCCAGCAGCGGCGGCAGCAGGTCGGTCACCAGCGCCTCGGGCGTGCGCAGACTGGCATGCGCCGATACGTTAACCGCGGCGATGACCCGACCGCCCGAGTCGCGGATCGGAGCGGCCAACGACCGAAGACCCTCTTCCAGCTCTTGGTCGTTGAGCGCCCAACCCTGCTCACGGACGCGGGCGAGCTCGCGTCGCAGCCGGCCGGGTTCGGTGATCGTACGGCTGGTCAGCGGTCGCAACTCGGTGGACGTGAAGAAGCCGTCGAGCCACTGGTCGGATTGCCCGGCCAGCAATACCCGACCCATCGACGTGGCGTAGGCCGGAAACCGGGTGCCGACACTGATGGCGACGGTCATGATGCGCTTCGTTGGCACGCGTGCCACGTACACGACCTCGTCGCCGTCGAGCACCGACACCGACGACGATTCGTGCACCTTCTCTACCAACTGTTCGAGGTGCGGCATGGCGATCTGGGGCAACGTCATGCTCGACAGGTAGGCGTACCCGAGTTCCAGGATCTTCGGCCGTAACGCGAAGCGGCGTCTGTCGGTGCGCATGTAGCCGAGTTCGACCAGCGTGTGCAGGAAGCGGCGGACGACCGCGCGCGGTAGGCCGGTGATCCTGGCGACCTCGCTCAGCGTGAGATCGGTGTGCTCGTCATCGAAGGCGCGAATCACCGACAGCCCCCGGGCCAGGGACTGCACGAACTCCCCGTCCGGGTTGCGCGCCTGCGTCATAGCGACCTCACGTTTCGCGTAGCGACACTCAGTCGAGGCCGTCGAGGCCGTCGAGGCTGTCGAGGCCGTCGGGTTCGTCGGGATGGGCGCCCGCTCCCGTGGGTTCCGCCGCCGGCAGCACGCCCTCCTCACGCAGCACACGGACCGCGAGAGCGAACGCCGAATTCGCGGCCGGCACCCCCGCATAGACGCCGACGTGCATCAGCACCTCCTTGAGCTCGTCCGGGGTCACGCCGTTGCGCAGCGCGGCCCGGAGGTGCATCTCGAGCTCGCCCTCCGCGCGGAGCGCGGTCAGCACCGAGACGGTGATGACGCTGCGCAGGTGCGGATCGATGCCCGGACGCCCCCACACCGCGCCCCACGCGTAGCGCGTGATGAACTGCTGGAAATCGAGCGTGAACTCATCCGCAGCCGCGGTCGCACGGTCGACGTGCGCGTCGCCGAGCACGGCGCGCCGCACTCGCAGGCCGTCGGCGTCCCAGCCGGTCATCGCGGCATCCTTTCCTGCGTCGTGGCCGACGCATCGCGCGGCCGGGCGGCCAATCTTGCGATCTCATCGTGCGCGGCGAGAGCACGGTCGATCCAGGTCGTGGTCGCGCCGAGACAATCTTCCGGGCCGGGGAACTCGATCGATGCCGCGTCCGGTGCCAGATCCACCAGCGCGACGCGCATCGTGGTTCCGGCCCGCACGGCGCGAGCGGCCGCCTCCGCGACGACCGAAGCCGCACGGGTACGGCCGAGAGCCGGCGCCAACCGTGCGACCACGGCGTCGGCCAGGACCACGTCGCCGGCCGCGTCGAGATTGGTTCGCATCCGGCGGGCGTCGACCGCCAGGTCGGACAACATCGAGCGGGCATGCGTCGCGGCCGAGCCGACGAGCCGCAGGAGCGACGTCATCGTCGGCCACTCGGCCTGCCACCGACCGGCCGCCCGCTGGTGTTCCTGCGCCGCGGCAGCGAGCATCGTCGCGACCAGCGCCGGCACCTGGTGCGTGCAGGCAGTGACGAGCACGGCGCGGCTCGGATTCCGCTTGTACGGCATCGACGACGAACCGCCCGGCGCACCTTCCGCGACCTCGCCCACGTCCGAGCCGGACAGCAGGGCAACGTCCCCGGCGATACCGGCGAGGGAACCGGCGACGATACCGAGCGCAGCGGCGGCCTCGTCGATCCGTACGCGGGTCGTGTGCCACGGCATCGTCGGGGCGACGAGGTCCAGCTCGTCGGCGACCAGAGCCGCGAGGTGCGCGCCATCGTCGCCGTACGCGGCGAGCGTCCCGACGGCGCCACCGAACTGCACGGCGAGCCGGTCCCGCCGGATCCGGTCGAGATCGACGAGCGCCTCGTCGACTCCGGTCAACCAGCCGGCGCAGACCAGCCCGAACGTGGTCGGCGCCGCGTGCTGCAGGAGTGTACGACCAATCTGGAGGGTGTTGCGGTGAGCGCGGGTCAGGTCGGCCAGCGACGTGGCCACGTCGAGGAGCACCGGCGCGATCACGTCAATCGTCCGTGCCACGACGAGGCTCATCGCTGTGTCGATCACGTCCTGGCTGGTCGCTCCGAGGTGTACGAATCCTCGCGCCGAGGCAGGCACCCGGGCCCGCAATTCGGCGACGAGAGGCACGATCCAAGTGGCTGAGGCCACCGCCCGCCGGCCGATGTCGGCGGCGTCGAAATCGCCGGCAACACAGCTGGCCGTGATCGCGTCGGCCGACGCCGCCGGTACCAGGCCGGCTTTCGCCCCGGCGCGCGCGATCGCGGCCTCGACGTCGAGCATCGCTTGCAGCCAGGCGGTGTCGTCGGTGCTCGCGAGCACCGACTCGGTCGCGTAGAGCGGGTCGAACAGCCCGCCACGATCGGGCATCAGGCGCCTCGCGCCCGGGCTATGCCCTCGTACGCTCGACGAAACATCCGATCACACATCGAAGAAGACGGTCTCACGGTCGCCCTGCAAGCGGATGTCAAACCGGTAACCGCCGGGCTCGGCCCCCGCCACGAGGGTTCCGCGCCGCTCCGGGTCCGGCAACGCAGCGAGCACCGGGTCGGCCGCGTTCGCCGCCGCCTCGTCGTCGAAATAGATTCGCGTCACCACTCGATCGAGCAGGCCGCGGGCGAACACCGACACGTCCAGATGCGGCGCCTCCATGCCACCGTCCCCGATCGGCAATCCGCCCGGCTTGACCGTCGCGATCGCGTACGCGCCATCGGGTCCGGTCGCGGCCCGGCCGAACCCGCGAAAGCCCGCCACCGCGGACGCGACCGTCCCGCGGGGATCGTCCGGATGGGCGAAGTGGCCGTCCGGATCCGCCTGCCACGTCTCGACGAGCGCGTCGGCCAGGCCGTTGCCGTCGCCATCGAGTACGCGCCCGGAGATCACGATGCGGCCGGCGGCGTCCGGCGGCACGACATCCGGGCCGTCGGGCCACGGCAGGATCAGGTGAAGGAACGGACCGACCGTCTGTGACGGTGTCAGCGCCGGCGTCGGGTCAGTCATCGTGCGGCTCCTCCGTCGGCGTAGCGGCCCGGCCGCGCAGCACGATGTCGAAGGCGAAGCCCAGCGCCCAGTCCGGCCGCGTCGCATCCCAGTCGAAACGCGAGATCAGCCGCTCGCGCGCCGCCTCCGGCGTCGATTGGTAGATCGGGTCGTAGGGCAGCAGCGGGTCGCCCGGGAAATACATCTGCGTCACGAGCCGCTGCGTAAAGGCCCGGCCGAACAACGAGAAGTGGATGTGCGCCGGTCGCCACGCGTTGGGGTGATTGCCCCACGGGTACGCCCCGGGCTGGATCGTCGTGAACTCGTACGTCCCGTCGGCACCGGTCACAACGCGGCCGCCACCGGAGAAGTTCGGGTCGATCGGCGCCGGCCAGTTGTCCATCGCGTGGCGATAGCGGCCGGACGCGTTCGCCTGCCAGATCTCGACCAGCGTGTGCGGCACCGGTCGATCGTCGCCGTCGAGGACGCGGCCGCGTACGACGATCCGCTGGCCGAGCGGCTCGCCGTCGTGCTGGCGGGTGAGGTCGGCATCGGAGTCGGTCACCCGGTCCGTGCCGAACAACGGGCCGGTGATCTCGGTCAGCCGCTGGGGGAGCGGAACGAGCGGCTGCCCGGGAGCGCGCAACCGGGTCGACCGGTAGTCGGGCGAGTCCAGCCTCGGGTGCACGCCCCGCGGCCGTACGTAACGGTCGCCGACAGCGTCGGCGGGCGCCGCGACTCGGTTGTTCACCCGCTGTCCGGTCATTGCACCTGCCCTTTCGTCGCCTCGAGTTCCCGCAGCACGGCGAGCTCCTCGTCGGTCGGTGGCAAGGTCGTGGGGAGCTCACCGGCGATCGCGAGATCCCAGCCGGTCGCATCCCGCGCCTGATCGACAGTGACCCCGGGATGGACGCTCGACAGCGTAAGCACGCAGGTCTCCGGATCGGGCGTCAGGATGCCGAGATCGGTGATCACCATCGTGGGGCCGGCACCACGAAGCCCGAGCCGGGCACGGTCGCCAGGTCCCATGCCGTGGCCGACGCTGGTCACGAAGTCGACCCGGTCGACGAACGTACGTCTCGTTTGCCGTACGACGACGATGACCTCCGGGCAGTTCGCGGCGATCTCCGGTGCACCGCCGGCGCCAGGAAGCCGGATCTTCGGATGCCGGTAGTCGTCGCCGATGACGGTCGTGTTGATGTTCGCGTACCGGTCGATCTGCGCCGCTCCGAGGAAACCGATGTCCACCCGACCCGGCTGCAGCCAGTAGTTGAACACCTCCGGCACGCTGACCACCGCATCGGCCGTGTCCGCGAGCTGGCCGTCGCCGATCGACAGCGGCAGCGCTGCCGGCTTCGCGCCGAGCGTGCCGGACTCGTACACGAGAACCAGGCCGGGTGCGTGGGTCCGGCGGGCGAGGTTCGCGGCCGTGCTCGGAATGCCGATCCCGACGAAGCACGCGACACCGTCCCGCAAAGCGCGCGAGGCCGCGACGGTCATCATCTCGTCCGCGGTAAAGGACGGAGCCACGGTCACGCGCCCACCTCCGATGTCGTGGTGTCGGTTGTTGTCCTCGGTTCTGACCGGTCGAGGACCTCGGTGTCGAGCCACCGGCGGAACGTCTCCCGGTCCCGGCTGATCGCGTCCCACGCTACGTAGTAGTCGTTGTCCCGGACGGAGAATCCGTGGCTGTAGGACGGATGCGATCCGCCGGGTGCCAGCGCCACGAGCGTGACAGCCCAAGTCGGCAACACGATCGCACCGGGCTGCGGCGGTAGCTCGTCGACGATCTCCTCGACCGTGACGAGCGACCGGGCCGACGCGAGGACGGCCTCCTTCTGGACGCCGGTGATGCCCCAGATCTGTACGTTGCCGGCGCGGTCGGCCCGTTGGGCGTGGATGATCGCGACGTCGGGTCGCAGCGCCGGTACGGCGGTCAGCACCTCGCCGGTGAAGGGGCAGGTGATTGGCCGGATGTTGGGGGTCGCCGAAACGAGATCCGTCCCGACGTAGCCACGGAGGACGGCGAACGGCAGACCGGATGCGCCGGCCACATAGCGGTTGGCCATGCCGGCGTGGCTGTGTTCCTCGATCTCGAGCGGGACCGGCCAACCGTTGCCCACCGCATCCCGGAAGCGGTGCAGTGAGCCGACTCCAGGATTGCCGCCCCAGGAGAACACGAGCTTGCGCGCGCAGCCGGCGCCGATGAGCTGGTCGTAGATCACGTCCGGTGTCATCCGGACCAGGGTGAGGTTGCGCCGACGCTGGCGGATGACTTCATGTCCGGCCGCGAACGGGATGAGGTGGGTGAAGCCCTCCATCGCCACGGTGTCGCCGTCGTGCACCAGCTCGGCAACTCCTCGTGAAAGGGAGACGATCCTGGCCATCCGCATACCCCGTTCCCGGTTCCGCGACTCCGGTCCTGCGACCAAATGGTAATACCATAATGCATCTGGTTCGGCTCGAGATCGCGACCGGCCGTCGTCACGCCCACCGCCGGGACTCGGGGGCGCAGCCGTCGTTGCCGCCCGCGTCTGTTCGCTGGACGAACGTATGTCGCCCCTCCGAACGTAAGCGTCCGGTGGCGCTGTGGTCAACACCCCGAACGCCCGCGACGCAGAGCAAAACGCCCGTGATGAACCAAATAAACGCGAGGGTCCAGCGACCATTGACGATTGCGTGACTCAGGTCATAAGTTCGGCCAAGGAACGCTCGTTCGGTGACCGGACAGGTGCCCCCACCCATCTGACATCCGACCGAACGAGCGAGCCGCCAAACCTGGCGGGCCACGCTGTTGTCGCGGCGACGGCGGCGTTGCGTCGACGTGGCCCACGGGGCCTCGATGAGGAGTGGTCGTGACACTGCTGGACGACTCGACCTGGCACGGAAGGCTCTACCTCGACGGTTGGACGCACGGCAGCGGCGGCGACGCCGCCGTGCGCGAACCAGCCACCGGCGCCGAGATCGGCCGCATCGGCATCGCCACCGCCGATGACGTAGCGCGCGCGGCCGCTGTCGCGGCCGTCGCCCAAATCGACTGGGCCGCACGCCCGCACACCGAGCGGGCGGCGATCCTGCGTCGCGCCGGCGATGCGATCCTCGACAACGCGGCCGACATCCACTCATGGATCATCCGGGAGACCGGGTCCGTGCCGCCGAAGGCGGAGCTCGAAACCCATCTGGGCTCGCAGGAGTGCTACGACGCCGCGACGCTGCCCGGTCGACCGTACGGCGAACTGCTGCCGAGCGAGGCGCCGCGCCTGAGTTGGGCGCAGCGCTCGCCGGTGGGAGTGGTCGGCGTGATCGCACCGTTCAACGTTCCGCTGATCCTCGCCATCCGATCGGTCGCGCCGGCACTTGCCCTCGGCAACGCGGTCATCCTCAAGCCCGACCCGCGGACGGCCGTCGCCGGCGGCGTGTCGATCGTCCGCGCCTTCGAGGAGGCCGGCCTGCCCGAGGGACTGTTGCACATGCTGCCCGGCGGCGCGGACGTCGGCGAGGCGCTCGTGGCACACCCGCTCGTGCGGGTGATCTCGTTCACCGGTTCCACGAGTGCCGGGCGCCGGGTTGGCGCGCTTGCCGGCCAACACCTCAAGCGCGTCCACCTCGAGCTCGGCGGCAACTCGGCGCTGATCGTGCTGGAGGACGCCGACCTCGACCGTGCGGTGTCCGCCGGCGCGTGGGGGTCGTTCCTGCACCAGGGACAGATCTGCATGACGACGGGCCGGCACTTGGTGCACGCTTCGATCCACGACGAGTACGTGAGCCGGCTGGCCGAGAAGGCAGCGAACCTGCCGGTCGGTAATCCGGCGACCGACCAGGTGGCCCTCGGACCGATCATCGACGACCGGCAGCGCGACAAGATCCACGAGCTCGTGACGTCGAGCGTTTCGGCGGGTGCACGCCTTGCCGCCGGCGGCACCTACGAAGGGCTGTTCTACCGCCCGACGGTGCTCGCCGACGTCGCGCCGACCATGCCGGCGTACGCGAACGAGGTCTTCGGGCCGGTCGCGCCGATCGTGCCGTTCACCAGCATTGACGAGGCCGCGAAGCTCGCCGCCGACAGCGACTACGGACTGTCTCTCGGCATCCTCACCGGCGACCCGATGCGCGGGCTCGCGCTGGCCCAACGCATCCCGACCGGCATCGTCCACATCAACGACCAGACCGTCAACGACGAGTCCAATGTGCCGTTCGGCGGCGTCCTCGCGTCCGGCACTGGCGTGCGCTTCGGCGGGGCGGCCGCGAACATCGACGCCTTTACCGACACCCGCTGGATCACCATGCGCGCGGACATCGCACCGTACCCGTTCTAGATCTTCACCCACCCACCCCGTGGAGACCCCGATGACGCATCTCGACGAAAGCGGCGGGTTGCACCGCCGCACCCTGTTCAAGGCGGCCGGCCTCGGCGTGGCCGGCGCGGCCGCGACGAGCGCGCTCGCCGCCTGCAGCAGCGGCCTCAAAGGCTCGGGCACCAGCTCGACCGACACGCTGAAGATCGGTTACGTGAGCCCGCAGACTGGTCCGCTGGCCAGCTTCGCGACCGCGGACAACTACATCATCGCCCAGATTCGCAAGGCATTGAGCAAGGGCATCACCGCCGGCGGCAAGAAGCGCAGTATCGAAATCGTGGTCAAGGACAGCCAATCCACCACCACCCGGGCCACCCAGGTGACCCGCGATCTCATCCTGACCGACAAGGTCGACATCGTCGTCGCGTCGAGCACGCCGGAGGTGGTGAACCCGGTCGCCGATACGTGTGAGGCGAACCAGATGCCGAACGTCGGCGCGATCGACCCGTGGGAGTCATGGTATTTCGGCCGCGGCGCGAAGGCCGGCGATGCGTTCAAGTACACGACGCTGTTCTTTTTTGGCCTCAAGCAGTTCACCGATCTGTTCTCGCATCTGTGGGACCGCAGCGGCATCAAGGCCGACGACGTCGCGTGCCTCTTCCCGAACGACACGGACGGCAATGCGTTCCGCGCCGGCTTCCCGCCGGCCATGAAGTCGACCCGCTACAAGCCCATTGACCCGGGCGGTTACCAAGATGGGATCACTGACTTCAGCGCGCAGATCGCGCGGTTCAAGGCGACTGATTGCGAGTTCTTCACCTGCGCGCCGTTGCCGCCCGACTTCCAGACGTTCTGGAAGCAGGCCGCACAACAGGGTTACCGCCCGAAGTTTGCGACCGTCGCGAAGGTGATGCTGTTCCCCAGCGAGGCAGTCGCGCTTGGCCAGCTGTCCAACAACATCGCCACCGACTGCTGGTGGAGCCCATACCACCCGTACAAATCGTCGCTCGACGGTACGACGACCAAGCAGCTCGCCGATGGGTTCGCCGCGGCCACCGGCAACCAGTGGCACCAGGCGCTTGGTTCGATCTATTCGCTCTTCGAGATCGCCGTGCAGGCGTTCACCTCAGCGAGCGACCCGAAGGACCACGACGCGGTCGCGCATGAGCTGACAACGATGAAGATCAACGGCATGAGCGGCGCGCTCGATTTCACCGCCGGCCCGGTGCCGGGGGTCGCGCTCATCCCGATCACGGGCGCGCAGTGGCGACCGGGCACCACGTTCCCGTGGGAGATGTACATCATCGACAACTCGCAGATCCCGATCGTTCCGTTGAACGGTGATTTGCAGCTCACCACTCAGACGTGACGATGCTCGCGCTGGAGACGGTCAGCAAGGCATTTGGCCGGGTCCGCGTCGCCGACCGGCTCTCGTTGTCGGTCGGCGACGGGGAGGCGGTCGGCATCGTCGGGCCGAACGGCGCGGGCAAATCAAGTCTGTTCTCCATCATCTCGGGTGACCTCGCTCCCGACTCCGGCGATGTGCGCCTGGGCGGCGAACGCGTCACCGGCCTTGGCGCGGCGGCCCGCTGTCGCCTCGGCATCGGCCGCACCTACCAGGTGCCACGGCCGTTCGAGCACATGAGTGTGTACGAGAACGTGCTGGTCGCCGCCGAGCAGGGCGGCCGCACGCGGTTCACCGCGGGGCAGGCCAGCGGCGCGGCACCGACCGGTTCGATCGGTCGGGCCGGCAAGACCGATACGCGCGATCGGGTGCTGACCGTCCTCGACGAGACCGGCCTGCTCGCGGCCGCGAACAAGGCGGCCGGCCGGCTGACATTGCTCGATCGCAAGCGGCTTGAACTCGCTCGAGCGCTGGCCACCGCGCCCCGGTTGTTGCTGCTGGACGAGGTCGCCGGCGGCCTGTCCGATCCGGAAGTTGACGAACTCGTCGCGATCGTGACGGCGCGCCGGGCCAGCGGCGTCACGATCGTCTGGGTCGAGCATGTGGTGCACGCCCTCACCCGTACGGTGGATCGCCTGCTATGCCTGGCCGGCGGTGCGTTCATCGCGGACGGTGCCCCCGACGAGGTGCTGGCGAGCGCCGCCGTGCGCGAGGTTTATCTCGGCGTCGGCCCGGAGTTGGCCACGGATGACGAACCCGGCGGGGGCAGCGCGACCGGCGGCGTGCCGACGGCCGGGGCGTCGTCGTGACCCTGTTGGAGCTCGACGGCCTGACCGTCCGCCACGGGCAGTTGGCCGCGGTGACCGGCGTCTCGCTCGCGGTCCGCGAGGGCGAGACGCTCGCGATCATCGGGGCGAACGGCGCCGGAAAGACCACGCTGTTGCGGTCGATCGCCGGTGTGTTGCGGTCGTCGAGCGGGTTGATCCGGTACGACGGCGAGGACGTGACGCGGATGCCGACGCATCGTCGCGTGGCCGCCGGGATCGCGCTGGTGCCTGAGGGCCGGCGGCTGTTCCCGTCGTTGACCGTCGCGGAGAACCTCGCCACCGGCACCTACCGCAAGCGTCCCGGGCCCTGGTCGATGGATCGGATCTTCGCGATTTTCCCGTGGATGGCTGACCGCCGTCAGCAGTCGGCCGCGACGTTGTCCGGCGGCGAGCAACAGGCCGTGGCGATCGGTCGCGCCCTCGCCAGCAACCCGCGCCTGTTGCTGCTGGATGAGCTGTCTCTCGGCCTCGCGCCGATCGTGGTGCGCGGACTTTATACGACCCTCCCGCAGATTCTCGCCGAAGGGACGACGGTGTTGCTCGTCGAACAGGACGTCTCGCAGGCGTTGCGCGTGGCCGTTCGGTGTGTTGCCTGCGCGGCGGGCACACGGTGCTCGACGGTCGACCGGCCGACCTGACGGCCGACGAGGTCCAGGCGGCCTACTTCGGCGCCGTCGCGACGCCCAGGACCGGCTCCGATCCAGAGGTCGCGCGATGACCTGGGTCAACGCGATCGTGCAGGGCATCCTGCTCGGTGGCCTCTACGCCCTGTTCGCGTGCGGCCTGTCGCTGATGTTCGGTGTGATGCGCATCGTCAACCTGGCCCACGGCGACCTTGCCGTGCTCGCCGCGTTTCTCGCCTACTCGGTCATGAGTGCGACGCCGCTCGGTGCGTTCTGGGCGGTCGTGGTCGTGGTACCGGTGTTCGCGGCCTTCGGGTATGGCCTCCAGCGCGGGCTGTTTCAGCGCAGCCTGGCGATCAGTCCACTGTCGACACTACTGGTCACGTTCGGGCTGTCAGTGGTGATCCAAAACCTGCTGTTGCAGATCTACTCGGCCGACACGCGGGCGCTCGACATCGGCTCGCTCGTCTCGGAGGGGCTGCGCATCAATGCCAACATTTCGTTGTCGTACCTGGCGCTCATCACGTTCGGACTGGCCATCGTCGTCATCGTCGCATTGCAAGTGTTCCTATCCCGCAGCCGTACCGGCCGGATCATGCGCGCGGCCTCGGACGATCAGGAGGCGGCCACGCTCGTCGGTGCCGACAGCCGGCACGTGTACGCCGTCGCGACCGCGATCGCCTTCGCCACCGTGGCGCTGGCCGGCCTGATGTTCGCCATGCGGTCGTCCTTCGACCCGAGCATGGGTCCGAGCCGGCTGATCTTTGCGTTCGAAGCGGTCGTCATCGGCGGCCTAGGCTCGCTGTGGGGCACGCTGCTCGGCGGCATGGTGCTCGGTCTCGCCCAGACGCTCGGCGCCCAACTCGACCCGACTCTGTTGCTGCTGAGCGGCCACATCATCTTCCTCGCGGTGCTCGCATTCCGGCCGCAGGGCCTGATCCCGGCGCGGAGGCTGGCATGACATCGTCGATGCCCGTGCCGGCCGCGCGTGCGGGATCGGCGGCACCAACCCGCCTTCCGACCCAACGGGACGGCAGCGGGGGCCGACCCCGCGTCCGGCGCGGGCGGCGCGCGAACCTCTGGACGACTGCCGTGCTCGGCATCGTCGTCGCGGTGCTGGCGTACGCACCGTTCGCCGTGTACACGTCAATCACCGACGACCTCGTCACGCTCTTCATCCTGGTGACGATGGCGAGCATGTGGAATCTGCTGGCCGGGTACGCGGGGCTTGTATCGATCGGTCAGCAGGCCTACATCGGGCTCGGGGCGTACGCCGTCCTGCAGTTCAGCGACTGGGGCGTGCAGCCGTACGTCGGCGTGATCGTGGCGGCCGCCGCCTGTGCGGTGATCGCGGTGCCGACGTCGCTGCTCGCGTTCCGGCTCCGTGGCGACTACTTCGCGGTCGGCACCTGGGTCATCGCCGAGGTTTACCATCTGCTGGTGGAACGCGACGCGTCGTTGGGCGGCGGCAGTGGGCGTTCGCTGACCACGCTGTCCGGCATCGACGCGAGCGTCCGTGAGGCGCTGACCTACTGGATCGCGCTCGGCGTCACCGTGCTGACGGTGGCCGGATGCTACCTGCTACTCCGCAGCCGGCTCGGACTCGCGTTGACTGCGATCCGCGACGACGAGACCGCGGCGCGCAGTGTCGGCGTCTCGGTGTCGCTCGCGAAACGGCTCGTCTATCTCGTGTCGGCGGCCGGCTGCGGCGCGGCCGGCGGACTGCTGATCGTCAGCTCGCTGAACGTACAACCGGATGCGATCTTCAGCGTGCAATGGTCGGCGTACATGATCTTCATCGTGATCATCGGCGGACTGGGCTACATGGAGGGCCCGATTCTCGGTGCGATTGTGTTCTTCGCGTTGCAGCAGTCGTTGTCGTCGTACGGCGTGTGGTATCTCGTCCTCATCGGCGCCATCGCTATGGCCTCGGTGCTCTGGTTGCCCCGTGGTCTGTGGGGCGCAGTCGCCGCCCGGACCGACGTCCGGTTGTTCCCGGTCGGGTACGTGGTGCACACACCGACGCTGCGCCAGCGCGTCGCCGGGCGGATCGCGCCGGCGCCGACGCCGGCCATCGCGCCGGCCACGGCGCCGGACGACGCCGGCGAACCCGGCGACGCCAGTGGGCCGGATGCCGACCGGAGCACGGCGTGAGCGTCCCCGACCGTACCCAGGTGGGGATCGTGGGCGGCGGACCCGCCGGCCTTTTGCTGTCGCATCTGCTCGCGCGGGCCGGCGTGGAATCCGTCGTCCTGGAGAGCCGCGACCGCGCTTACGTCGAAGCACGGCAGCGCGCGGGCGTCATCGAGGCCGGCACGGCGCGGCTGCTGCGCGAGGTCGGCCTCGGCGCCCGGATGGACCGGGACGGCCTCGAGCACGGAGGCATCTATCTCCAGTTCGCAGGTGAGCGCCATCACGTCGACTTCGTCGACCTCACCGGCGGCACCGTAACCGTATGGGCGCAGACCGAGATCGTGAAGGATCTCGTCGCCGCGTGCCTCGACCGGGGTGGGTCGATCGAGTTCGATGCGGAGGCGCTTGGCGTCGACGACGTGACGAGCGACCGACCGCTCATCCGCTATCGGGATGCCGGTGGCGTCGAACGCGAACTGCGATGCGACGCGATCGCCGGCTGCGACGGCTTCCACGGCGTGTGCCGGGCGGCGGTGCCGAACCTCGCCGTCTCCGAGCGTTCGTACCCGTACGCCTGGCTCGGCATCCTCGCCGACGTCGCGCCGTCGACCGACGAACTTATCTACGCACATCACACTCGGGGGTTCGCCCTGCACAGTATGCGATCCCCAGACGTGAGCCGGCTGTATCTGCAGGTCGACCCGGACGAGCTGATCGACGATTGGCCCGACGATCGCATCTGGTCGGAGCTGGACACGCGACTCGGGCTGCCCGGCTGGACGCTGCACACCGGTCCCGTCCGCGACAAGGGGATCACCCCGATGCGCAGCTTCGTGAGCACACCGATGCGGCACGGTCGGTTGTTTCTCGCCGGCGACGCGGCCCACATCGTGCCCCCCACCGGCGCCAAGGGCCTCAATCTGGCGATGGCGGACGCGACCGTTCTCGCCGGCGCACTCGTCACGTTTCTCGATGGGAATTCCGAGCTGGCCGACACCTATTCGAACCGATGCCAACGCCGGATCTGGCGCGCCACGCACTTCTCGTGGTGGATGACGTCGATGCTGCACCGGGCGCCGGGCGATGACACATTCGACGAAGCACTGCAGCTCTCGCAACTCCGCTACGTGACATCGTCGCGCGCGGCGGGGGAGTCGCTGGCCGAAAACTACGTCGGCCGCACGATGCGAGCGGCCTGAGGCCAGAGTCGATCACCGGCATGGTCGTCGCTAAGCCCACGCAAGCGGCGCCGTCCGGCGCCGTTGGCGGCTAGCTCCGGCGGCGCCGTGGCACCAGGTCCATAGCGGCCATGCGCCAGTCCGGGTAGCCGAATGTGAACCCCGCGTCGACCAGCCGTCCGGGAACCACGCGCCGGCTCTTGAGCAGCAGTTCCGTGTCGGACCGCATCGCGAGTGCACCGATCTCGGCCATCCATTTCGTGGCGCGCAGGCCGACCGGCATCCGCCAGGCCGACCGCAGCTCCCGCATGAACTCCGCCTGCGGCAATGGTTGCGGCGCGGCTAGGTTCACGGCGCCGGAGAGTTCGTCTCGTTCGATCAAGAATTGGACCGCACGGACGAAGTCGCGGTCGTGGATCCACGACACGTACTGGCGGCCGCCCGCGACCGATCCACCGAGTCCGAGACGCGCAAGCCAGCTCAACACGTCGAACACGCCACTGCGGTCCGGACTCATCACCATGGCCGACCGCATCGCCACCTTGCGCGTCTCGGGCGTCGCCGTCCGCTCCTGCGCCGCCTCCCAGTTTCGGGCGATCTTGACGCTGTAGGCCCAGTACGCCGGCACGCCGTCCTCAGCCCCGCCGATCACACCGTCGCGCTCGGTGTTGGCGCTGTCAAACCGGTGCGCGTAGATCGTCGCGGTGCTCATCTGCAGCCATACCTTCGGCGGTCGCTTCGCACGGGCGATGGCTTCGCCGACAGCCTTGGTCGACTGCACCCGGGAGTTCATCATCGCCGCGAGGTTCTCGTCGGTATAGCGGCAGCTCACACTGCGTCCGGCCAGATTGATGACAACATCGCTGCCGTCGATATATCTCGCCCAACCGCCGAGCGTTGTGCCGTCCCACTCAACCTGACCGGCGGTTCGCGGCGATCGCGTCAGCACGACCACGTCGTGGCCTTGCGCTGCCAACGCCCGAGCCAGGATCACGCCCACCTGCCCGGTTCCGCCGGGAATGACGACCCTCACGAGCACTCCTCGTTCTCCGAAACGTGAGCCGGATCCCGACGGTGATCGGAATTGCGACACCGAATCCACTGGCCCACCGACGGACACGATGGCCGCGCTTCGCCGGGAGCCAGACCGTCGTGCGTCGACGACGCGCGCCAGTGAACCAGATGCGTCGCGCATCCGTGTAACCAATAAGACCGGGGAGCCCCGCCACGCGTCTGCGTTGGTTCGGGCCGACCCTCGGGCACCGAGCGCACCGGCGGCGGGCGGGACTGGGCCTTCGGGCTCACCCGCCGCCGGTGTTCCGAATCGGTTGGCGCAATCCGGAGAGGCTTCGCGTTGCGGTTCGAACCGGTATCACGCGTCCTCAGCCGACGGTAAGTCCGTGCCGGTCGTCCCAGCTCGCGGCCGCGATCCGGGCGATCAGTCGCCGCGCGTTCCGGTCGTAGTCCGCCCGGGCGTGCCCTCCGGTTGTACAGACCGCAAGCACGTACGGCGGGGTATCGTCCGGGAACACGACACCGGCCGAATGACGTACGTCGGTGACCCAGCCGTTCTTGTGGGCCACGCGGGTTCCGGGCGGGAGCCCGGCCGCCAAGTCGTCGCGGTGCTGTTGGGCACACAGCACATCGATCATCTCCCGGCACGACGGCGGGGCCGCGACCGGCAGATATGTGTGGTCATCACTCTTCGTACCGGCCGCGATCGCCGCGAACAATGCGGCCAGGTCCCGGGCACTCGTGAGGTTGTCGAAACCGGCCATGCGGCCGGCGGTGTCGGTGATTCCACGCTCGACCCGGCTGTCGTCCATGCCGACGTCGCGCAAGACTTCACCCACCGCGGCGACGCCGACCCGCGCGAGGATGACGTTGGTCGCCAGGTTGGAGGACCGGACGATCATCCGCCGACCGAGCCACCGCGGCGTCGCGTCGCCATCCACACGTGCCCAAACCTCGTCATCCTGGTCGTAGGCCGGGTCGATGGCGAAGTTCGGCGCGCCGGCGTGCGCCGACCCGAAGTCGTTCACGACGGCGATCGGCTCGTCGAGGTCGAGAGCGCCCGCGTCGGCCAGGCGGTACATCGCGACCAGGATCGGGACCTTCATCATGCTGGCCGCGTAGTGCCGGGCGTCGGCGAGCCGGCTGTACGCGGCCCGCCGCGCGCCCGCCGGTTGCGCCGGGTCAGCGAAGACCGGTCCGCACCAGACCGACACCAGCGCCGGGAAAGCGGCGAGTTCGTCGGCCAGCCCGGTCAGGGCTGGTGCCGTCAGGACCTCCGGGTTGGTGGGCACAACGCCCAGCTCACGACCGCTGGGCTCGGCGGAATGCGCGATAGCGCTCGGTCTGGTCGAGGACGACCTTGCGTAGCCGTACGGTCTGCGGCGTCACCTCGACGCACTCGTCCTCGCGACAGAATTCGAGCGACTGTTCCAACGACAACTTCCGCGGCGGGATCAGCTTCTCCGTCTCCTCGGACGTCGACTGCCGCATGTTCGTGAGCTTTTTCTCCTTGGTGATGTTCACGTCCATGTCGTCCGCACGCGAGTTCTCGCCGACGATCATGCCCTCGTACACCTCGGTGGTCGGCTCAACGAATAGCGTGCCGCGCTCCTGGAGATTCATCATCGCGAACGGCGTCACCACGCCGGCCCGGTCGGCTACCAACGAACCGGTCGCGCGTGTGCGCAACTCTCCGAACCACGGCTCGTACGAGTCGAACACGTGGTGCAGGATGCCGGTGCCCCTCGTGTCGGTGAGGAACTCGGTCCGGAACCCGATCAGCGCACGGGCCGGCACGAGCCATTCCAAACGGATCCAGCCCGTACCGTGGTTCACCATCTGTTCCATCCGCCCCTTGCGGATCGCCAGCAACTGCGTGATCGCACCGAG
>Ga0193726_1001535_pt1 | contig 17961 bp, 11 predicted proteins | sample H2c1metaG_FD_144928 | JGI IMG/M metagenome (GOLD analysis project Ga0193726, IMG submission 144928) | Soil microbial communities from a riparian zone of the East river system, Colorado, United States - H2c1 | ecosystem: Environmental > Terrestrial > Soil > Riparian zone | place: USA: East River... | reverse complement strand
GGCGTAGGGCGGGAACGCGGTCACGGCCCGCTGCCACCACACCGCCCGCTCGTCGCCGGTCAGCTCCCGGACCCGCACGTCGAAGGGCGCCGGGCCGTCCTGGACGGTGACGGCCTCCGGGTCGGCGACCAGGTTGTGGTACCAGACCGGGTGCTTGGGCGCGCCGCCCTGCGAGGCCACGAGCAGGTACTCGCCGTCGTGCTCGACGCGCATCAGCGGCGTCTTGCGCAGCTTGCCCGACTTGTTCCCGCGGCTCGTCACGATGATCACCGGCAGGCCGGTGTCCCGCAGCGTGTTGGCGCGCTCGCCCTTGGATGACTCGTAGGCCTCGACCTGGTCGCGGACCCACTGAGCTGTACTGGGTACGTACTCGCCCTGAAGACTCATGACCAGGATCTTACGTGCGCGCTCACTCGTCGGCGATGTCCGGCTCGGCCGGCACCGCGCCGTGCCGCCGCCGGATGATGTCCGCGATCAGCGCCGTCCAGCCGGTCTGGTGCGCGGCCCCGAGCCCGGCGCCGGTGTCGCCGTTGAAGTACTCGCTGAAGACCAGGTTGTCGCGCCAGGCCGGGTCGTGGTCGAGGAGGTCGACGCCGCCGAAGCAGGCCCGGCGGCCGTCCGGCCCGCGGGTGAAGATTCCGATCAGCCGGTCCTGCAGGTCGGCGACGATCTCGCCCAGCGTCCGCTGCTGGCCCGACCCGGTCGGGTACTCGAGGGCCAGGTCGTCGCCGTAGAAATGGTGATACCGCTCGAGCACGCCGACCAGCAGGTAGTTCATCGGGAACCAGATGGGCCCGCGCCAGTTGGAGTTCCCGCCGAACAGGGGCGTGGTGGACTCGGCGGGCTCGTAGTCGATGCTCGCCCGGTAGCCCTCGACGTCGACGGTGTAGGGATGCTCGCGGTGCCAGGCCGAGACCGCCCGCAGGCCGTGCGGGGACAGGAACTCCGACTCATCCAGCAGCAGGCTGAGCAGCCGCTGCAGCCGCTGCGGGCCGGGCAGGCTCAGCAGTACCTGCCGCTCGCCGGGCTCCCCGCGGACGGCCGCGGTCACGCCGCCGAAGCTGTGCCCCCCGCCGTCGGAAGCCGGCGCCCCGACGTCACCGCCGGCCAGCAGGGCCGCGAACCGCTTGTCCAGCATCAGCGACTTGCGCAGCGTCGGCTCGTCCACCACGTTCATGGCCAGCGCCGGGATCATCCCCACGATCGAGCGGACCTTGATCGGCACGCAGGTGCCGTCCGGGGCGACGAGCCGGTCGTAGTAGAGGCCGTCGGCCTCGTCCCACAGGCCCTGGCCGGCCAGCGCGTCCCGGATGCCGGCGAAGTGCTCCAGGAACTTGACGATGAGGTCGCTGCTGCGCAGCCCGGCCCGGTGCAGGATGGCCGCGATGCTGCCCATGGCCATCGCGTAGAAGGCCATCCAGCCGGTGGCGTCGGACTGCTCCAGGATGCCGCCCACCGGCAGGTGCGAGCGGTCAATCGGGCCGATGTTGTCCAGGCCGAGGAAGCCGCCCTCGAACAGGTTGTTGCCCTCGGCGTCCTCCCGGTTGATCCACCAGGTGAAGTTGACCAGCAGCTTGTCGAAGATCCGGCTGAGGAACTCAAGGTCGCGGCTGCCGTCGATGGTGAAGACCTCCAGCGCCGCCCACGCCTGCACCGGCGGGTTCACGTCCCCGAAGTCCCACTCGTAGGCGGGCAGGGCGCCGCCGGGGTGCTGGAACCACTCCCGGCACAGCAGGATCAGCTGGTACTTGGCGAACGCGGGGTCCACGTGCGCGAGCGCCACGCAGTGGAAGGCCAGGTCCCAGGCGGCGAACCAGGGGTACTCCCACTTGTCGGGCATCGACATGATCTCGAACGCATCGAAGCTCCGCCACCGGGTGTTGCGCCCGGTCAGCCGCTGCGCGGGCGGGACCGGCTGGGCCGGGTCGCCGTCCAGCCACCGCGCGACGTCGTAGTGGTAGAGCTGCTTGCCCCACAGCAGCCCGGCGAAGGCCTGCCGCATCACCTGCGCCTCGTCGGCGCTGGCGCCGGCCGGGGTCAGGCCGGCGTAGAACTCGTCGGCCTCGGCCCGGCGCTGCGCGGTGATCGCGGCGAATTCCTCGCCCAGCGGGTCGGCGGCCGCCGCACCCGCCTCCGCTGCCCCGCCCGCCGGTGCCGAGTCCTCGCCGGGCGCCTCCGGAGGGGCCGCCCGCAGCCGCAGCCGCAGCTCGGCGCTGGCCCCCGGCGCCACCGTCAGCTGGTACCACAGCGCGCACTTGGTGCCCTGCTGCGCGGGGTTGACGGTCGCGGCCCCGTGGATGACGTGATCGTTGATGCCGTCCTTGGGATACGGCGTCTGCGCCGCGCTCCCGAACAGCCGCGCCACGTTGGTGTCGTTCTCGCAGAACAGGGCCGCCGGCGCCCGGCCGTCCGGGCCCGGCCCGGCCAGCAGCTCCATCGGCCCCAGGCGCGGGTGCGCGACGCTGACCGCGGTGCCGGCAGGCCCGGCCCCTGGGCTCGGGGCGGCGGCCGCCAGGGACGGCCGGGGCGAGCCGTCCTTCCACGACCAGGTATTGCGGTACCAGGCGGTCGGCAGCACGTGCACCGTGGCCGGCTCCGGGCCGGCGTTCGTCACCTGGACGGTCATCAGCACGTCGTCGGGACCGGCCTTGGCGTAGTGGACCTCGGCCACCCAGTAGCGGCCGTCGCCGAACGCCCCCGTGTCGATCAGCTCGTACTCGGGCTGGAACCGGTTGCGGGCCCGGTTGGACTCGATCAGGTCCTCGTACGGGAAGGCGCCCTGCGGGTAGTGGTACCGCCACCGGTTCCAGGCGTGGCTGGGCACCGCGTCCAGGTACCACCAGTAGTCCTTGACGTCCTCGCCGTGATTGCCCTGGTCGCCCGTCAGGCCGAACGGCCGTTCCTTCAGGATCGGGTCCCGCCCGTTCCACAGCGCCAGGCCGAGGCACAGCCGCTGCTCGACGTCGCAGAAGCCGGCCAGCCCGTCCTCGCCCCACCGGTAGGCCCGGGACCGGGCATGATCGTGCGGAAGGTAGCTCCACGCCTGGCCGTCCGCGCTGTAGTCCTCGCGGACCGTGCCCCACTGCCGCTCGCTGACGTACGGGCCCCAGCGATACCACGCGCCGCCCTCGCGCAGCCCGTCCTCGAGCCTGCCGCAGCTCCGGACCCGGTCCTGCTCAGCGCCCATGGCCGCCCCCTGCTGATTTTGTGACCCGCCGGCGGCCACTATAGGGGGCACGGAAAGGAGCACCATGCCGGAGGCCACCCACGAGCCGATCATCAGCAGCGCGGCCAATCCAGTGATCAAGCGGATCCGGCTGCTGGCGGAGCGCAAGCACCGGCGGCGCGAGGGCGCGTTCGTGGTCGAGGGCATCCAGCCGGTCTGGCAGGCGGTCGAGGCGGGCGCGGACATCGAGGTCCTGGTCGTGGCCCCGGAGCTGCTCAAGCCGCCGGCCGCCCGCGCCATGATCACTTCCGAGGAAGAACGCGGGACCCGGGTGGCCAGGGTGACCAGCGAGCTATTCGCCCGGATCGCCGGCCGCGACGGGCCCGCCGGGCTGGCCGCCATCGTCCGGGCGCGGCCGGTCCCCCTGGCCGCGCTGGACGTGCCCGCCGGGGCGCTGTTCGTCGCCCTGCACGAGCCCGGCAACCCCGGCAACGTGGGCACCATCATCCGGACGGCCAGCGCCGTCGGCGCCGCGGGCGTGATCCTGACCGGCGCGGCCACCGACCCGTACGACCCGGCCGCGGTCAAGGCCAGCATGGGCGCCCTGTTCGACGTGCCGGTCGCGGCCGCCGCCTCGGCACAGGAATTCCTGCACTGGTCGGCCAGTCGTCAGGTCACCGTGGCGGCGGCTTCGGCGCGCGGCGAGCGTTCCTTGTGGGAGGCAGAGTTCCCGGCGCCGCTGGCCCTCTGGCTGGGCAGCGAGGGCGAGGGGCTGCCCGGCCCGCTGCTCGACCGGGCCGGGCTGCACGTGCGCATCCCGATGGTGGGGACGGCGGAGTCGCTCAACCTCGCGGTGGCGGCGGGCGTGCTGCTCTACGAGGTGCGCCGCCGGACCGGCCTGGCCGGCCCGGGGCGCCTGCCCCTCTAGACCTGGCCCGGTCCGGCACTGGAGGATCAGGCATACGGGGACATCCCTACCGGCAGGCACGAGGAGGCAGCGCAGGATGACCGGGCTGAAGGCAGAAGTAGATCCGGCCGAGGTCGGGTTCGACCCGGCCCGGCTGGAGCGGATCGACCGGCACTTCGCGCGCTACGTCGACGACGGCCGGCTGCCGGGCTGGCTGATCGCGGTCAGCCGTCACGGCCAGCTCGCGCACGTGTCGGCCCGCGGCTCGAGGGACCTCGAGGCCGGGCTGCCGGTGGAGTCGGACACGCTGTGGCGGATCTTCTCGATGACGAAGCCGGTCACGTCGGTGGCCGCGATGATGCTGTACGAGGAGGGCGGCTTCGAGCTCAACGACCCGCTCAGCCGGTACATCCCGTCCTTCGCCGACGCCCGGGTGTTCGCCGGCGGATCTGATCTCCGGCCGGTGACCATCCCGGCCACCGAGCCCGTCCGCGTGTGGCACCTGCTCACCCACACCTCGGGCCTCACCTACGGCTTCCTGCGCAACCACCCGGTCGACGCGATGTACCGGGCACAGGGCTTCGAGTGGGGCAGCCCCCGCGGCGTGGACCTGGCCGGCTGCGTCGACGAGTGGGCGGGCCTGCCGCTGCTGTTCCAGCCCGGCACGGAATGGAACTACTCCGTGGCCACGGACGTGCTCGGGCGGCTGGTCGAGGTGGTCTCGGGCCAGACCCTGGACGAGTTCTTCGCCAGTCGCATCCTCGGGCCGCTGGGCATGACCGACACGGCGTTCTGGGCCGGCGAGCAGCAGGCCCCGCGGCTGGGCGCGGTGTACACGGCCGGCCCGGACGGCCGGGCCATGCGGTCGGAGGCGTTCAGCGCCGGGCACTACCGGGCGCCGGCGTACCTCAGCGGCGGCGGCGGGCTGGTGTCCAGTGCGGCCGACTACCAGCGCTTCATGCAGATGCTGCTGGGCCGGCCCGACAGCCCGGCGGGCGAGCTGGACGGGAACCGGCTGCTCAGCCCCCGGACGGTGGCCTACATGACCCGCAACCACCTGCCCGGTAACGCGGACCTGGAGACCTACGGCACGCCGATCAACGCCGAGTCGCCGATGCGGGGGAGCGGCTTCGGTCTCGGCTTCGCCGTGGTGCTCGACCCGGTGCCGGGAAAGACGCTGACGTCGGCAGGCGAGTTCTCGTGGGGCGGGGCGGCCAGCACGGCGTTCTACGTGGACCCCGTGGAGGAGATCACGGCGAGCTTCTTCACGCAGTTCGTGCCGTCGAGCGCGTACCCGGTCCGGTCCCAGCTGCGCCAGCTGGTGCAGCAGGCGCTGGTCTAGCGTTCCCGGGCTGGCTGGCCCGGCCCGGCCCGGCTGGTGCCGGGCTGGCCAGTCCGGGGCTAGCTTCTGGCTGAGCGGGTCGCGGCCTGCGGCGGGCTAGCGGCGGCGGGCGGTGCGGCGGTGGCTGGCCGGCTGGGTGCGCGCGGCCGGCTCCTGCAGCTCGGCCGGGTTCTGAAGGGCGGCCGACTCCTCGAGCGCGTCCGGCTCCTCCAGCGCGGCCGGGTCCTGGAGAGCGGCCGGGTCCTCCAGCGCGGCCGGGTCCTCCAGCGCGACCGGCAGGGTCCCGGCCGCCCGCTCCCGCCGGAACTCCCGGAGCCGGAGCACGACCACGGCGGCCACGGCCAGTACGACCACCGCGACGATGACGTAGCCGCCGACGGACAGGTCCTTCGAGACGCTGGCCCAGGCGCTGCCCACGCCGTAGCCGATGCTGGACAGCGCGGTGGCGAAGATCACCGTGCCGATCGCATTGAAGATGGTGAACTGCGCGACCGGCACCTCCACGATCCCGGACACCAGGCCGCCGAAGGCCCGCAGGACCGGGATCAGCCGCACGATCAGGACGGCCCAGGCGCCCTTGCCGGCGAAGAACCGCTCGGCCCGGTCGAGGTCCCGGCTGGTGATGAGCACGTACCGGCCGTAGCGCTGCACCGCCGGGCGGCCGCCCTTGCGGCCGACCCCGTAGGAGATGAACGAGCCGGCCAGCTCGGCCAGCGACCCGATGATGATCACGAGGGCCAGGTTGAGATGCCCCTGGTAGGCCAGCACGCCGGCGAAGCCGAACGTGACCTCGGAGGAGATCGGGACGCAGCACGCCTCGACGACCCCGAACAGGATGAGCGCCAGATAGCCCGCGTGCGTCAGGAACATCTGCATGTCCAAGTTTCTACAGCACACCGGGGCATGCCCGGGCCGGGCCGGGCCGACTGGGGGCCGGCCGCGTGAAGCCGCCCCGGTCCGGTGGGGGGCAACCGGATCGGGGCGGCGGAGCCCGGGTGCCAGGGGGCTGGCACCCGGGCGGTCTTGGGGCCGGGCGCTACGGGCGGCGTCAGGCCAGCTTGGTCGCGATGGACGTGACCAGCTGCGCGGCCTGCTTCTCCCACTTCGCGTAGGCGGTGGGGAAGCCTGACTTCTGCACGGCCTGAGCGGTCGCCCACAGGGGCTCGCCGGCCCAGCCCGGGTCGGCCTTCTGGTGCGTGGCCAGCGCGCCCAGGAAGGCGTCCGCGGCGTAGGAGGGCGTGGTGATCTGCGCCGCCGTGCCCCAGCCCATCGACGGCCGCTGCTGGAACAGGCCCAGCGAGTCCCGGTCGCCGTAGCTGATGTTCTCCAGCCCGGACTCCTGCATGGCGGTCGCGACCGCGATGACCGCGGCCCGCACGCCCATGTGCTTGCTCAGTGCCTGGCGCACGATGGCGGTGGCGTTGGCCATCCGCTGCGAGTCGATGGGCAGGTAGGACTGCGGCCCGGTGGCCGCGCCGATCTCCACCCGGTCAGCCAGCGGCAGCTTGCCGGGCTTCGCGCGCGGAGACGTCTGGCTGGCCAGCTCGTCCCGGATCTGCTTCCAGCTCTTGCTGCTCTCGTGCCGCACCACGTGCAGGGACTTGGCCTTCGCGTGGGTGGCGGCCTTCGCGTGGGTGGCGGCCTTCGCGTGGGTGACGGGCTTGGCGTGGGTGGTGGCCTTGGCGTGGCTCGAGCTGGCGGCAGCCTTGGCGTGGCCGGAAGCCCCGGCGGGCTGGGCGTGGCTGGACTCGGCGGTGGTCGTCGCGTGGCCGGGGCCAGCAGCGGAGGCCCGGTGATGGATGCTCGCTCCCGAGCCGAGCGGCACGCCAGCGGCGTCGCCCACGGTGAGGCGGTGTGACGTGCCCTCGATCCCGGCCACGGCCGGGGTGGCCGACGTCGTGGCCGCCGCTGCGGTCACGCCGCCGATGCCGGCGAGCGCCAGCGCGGTCCCGCCGTAGGCCAGGGTCTTGCCCCGCCGTCCCAGGCTGCCGAGCTTGGGGGTGCCGAGCTTGAGGTCGCCGACCTTGGCGGTGAGCTTGGCGGAGCTGAGCTTGAGGGCGCTGAGCTTGTTTCGGGCAGCGAACAGGTCAGTAAGGGGGGTGCGGCGCAATGCGCTTCCTTCCAGTCTGTCCTCGCCGCCGGCCGGGCGGGGGGCCACGGCCGGGATGAGCCGCCTGCAATCGTTTGCAGGCGTGCTCAGGCACACGCCTCGGCGTGCGCTTCGCGGGTTCAGGGCGGGCCCGGCGGCCGGCTGCGCGGGTGCGCTGCCGCCGTGGGCCGCGGGCACGGAAACCAGTCACTCATCGTTACGACGAGGTGGTCCCCGGCGAGGATCGCACGTATAACGTCAAGGTCAGCGGCTTCGCTTCCCGCTATGACCTAAGTCACGTTTAGTTACGCGAAGGAATAGAACGAGCCGCAACCGGTGGCCGCCTCCGCTGCGCGGCCCGCTCTCACCCCGGCAGCGGGAGCCCGAGGAGGGGGCACCACCATGATCACGCAGGATCCGGTGTAGCCCGCTACACCAAACCCTGCGCGATCATGACAAACCCCTGCCGGGAGGCGTCAGCCCGCGCTGCTCATGCGTCGCGTGCCTTCTCCGCCAGCCCCACCAGTCACGCCCGCCAGTCGGGCACCGGCGGCCCCGGCCCAGCCCGCGGTGGCTACGCGGTGGCGTTGTTGTCGGCGGGGGCGGCCAGGGGGGCGGCGCCCGTGGGGGCGGGGACGACGGACGGGCTGACGAACTGGCTGCCGCTCGGGCCCGCCATGACGGCCTCGTGCAGGGCGCTGCCCGACAGGTAGTCCGGCCACGCCTTGAACCACTCGGTCCAGCCGTTGTCCCACACGCCGGCGCGGGGGCTGCCCGTGACCGTCACCGGGTCGCCCGGCACGGCCAGCTTGTAGTACTCCTCGGCGTCGGCCGGCGGCATGTTGATGCAGCCGTGGCTGACGTTCGTGAAGCCCTGCTCGCCCACCGACCAGAACGCGTCGTGCAGGTAATCGCCGCTGAACGTGAACCGGACCGACCAGGGGACTTCCAGCTTGTAGCCGGGCCCGGTCATCAGGACCGGGTTGCCCTTCTCGATGGTCACGTAGGTGCCGTTCGGCGTGTTGTCGCCCGGCTTGCCGGTGCTGATCGGCCAGCTGCGGAACAGCGCGCCGTTCCGGTACAGGTTCATGTGGTGGTTGGCCGTGCTGGCCACCACGATCAGCGAGTCGCCGATGGTGAACGTCTGGGTCAGCGTGTGCGCCCCGTACAGGCCGGGCCCGGCCTCGACGCCGTCCAGGTGCCCGGTGAAGCTGACCGTCGTGTGCGCCGGCCAGTACTGGCGCGGCCGGAAGTTGAGCTCCTGGTCGCCGTCCCAGTACCAGGACCCGACGACCGGCTGCGAGGTGGTCAGCTGCAGGGACTGCTCGACGGCGGCCTTGTTGGCGATGGGCTCGCTGAACTTGAGCATGATCGGCATGCCGACGCCGTAGGACTGGCCCGCGCCCTCGAAGATCTGCGTCTGGAAGGTGCTCTTCGGCGACAAGGTCGTGAACGCGCTCGTCTTGGTCACCGGCTTGGCGCCCGGGGCCGTCGCGCTCGCCGTGACGCTGTAACTGGCCGAAACGGATAGCGCCCAGGTGCTGTGCCACTGCGTGCCGGCGCTGTTCATCGTCCCGGCCACCGGGGTGCCCCCGGACGACGCCGACACGTGGCCGAGCTTGCCCTTGGCCGCGGTCACGGTGATGCCGTCACCCGGCTGGGCCGCCTTGTCCCCGCTGGCCGGCGTGATGCTCAGCCAGGAGTCCGCGGCCGGGCTGGCCGACGCGCCCGGCCCGGAGCCCGAGGCGCTGGATCCGCCGCCGCTCGAGCACGCCGCGGCGAGCAGCCCGGCCACCGCGCAGACGGCCAGGGCGGCGGCCTTAGTCGAGAGACTCCGGAACGGGGGCTTCCTGAGCACGGGTGACCTCTCTGTCCGGGGCACGGCCTGAGTCCGAGGCTACGTCGGCCCCGCCGCTCGGCGAGCCATCCGGATGAATCTGGGCTCGCCTGATCCGCCCGTTATGCCCCCGCCGGGCCAGCCCGAACATGGCCGCGACGACGACGACGCCCAGCCCGGTCAGCGGCACGTAGTCGCCCAGCTCGTCAAACGGCGTCCGGGCCGAGGCGGCCGGGAGCGACAGCCGGACCTTCAGGCTGCCGCGGTCGGCGGGGCCGGCCCAGGCCAGCAGGCGGCCGCGGGCATCGAAGGCGGCCGAGTCGCCGGTCAGCGCGGCCTGGACGGTGGGCCGGCCGGTCTCGGCCGCGCGCAGCGCGCTCAGCGAGGCGTGCTGGGCCAGCGCCCAGCTGCCCTGGAAGGTCGAGTCCGAGGTCTGGTAGGTGATCACCTGGGCGCCGTGGTTGGCGTCGTACCGGGACATATCCGGAAACGCCGACTCGAAGCAGATGAGCGGCCCGATGGTCAGGCTCGAGCCCCCGTCCGCGGCCGTGGCCGGCAGCGTGGCGTGCAGGACGTGGGCGCCGGGGCCGGGCACCATGTTCTGGGCGGCGGCCCGGCTGATCCCGGTGAGCCAGCCCAGCTCCGAGCGCAGCGGGATGTACTCCCCGAACGGCACCAGCCTGCTCTTCACGTACTCGCCGGCGATGCCCTGCCTGCCGATCAGGACGCCCACCTTGGACTGCCGGCCGGCGGCGTCCTCAGCGTCCTGGCTGGCCAGGATCTGCGCGTGGTCGTTGGCGGCGAGCCGCGACAGCCGGTGCAGCAGCTGGGTATCGGTGCTCAGGTCGTAGCCGACGCTGCTCTCGCCCCACACGACCAGGTCGGCCGGGTCCGGCCCGCGCGCCAGCGCCCTGGTCAGCTGCACGTTCTCGGTCGCCCGGCGCGCCGGGTCGCGGATCAGGCCGGGCTGGACGAGCCCGATGCTCACCATCCGGACGGGCGGGCTGGCCGCCGTCAGCGCGAACGCGGCCGGCCCGGCGCCGATGGCCACCAGCGCCCCGGCGCAGCCGATCAGCCGCGGGGTCAGCGCCCGGGCGCGGATCGCGATCACGAGGCCGGTGTTGGCCGCCACCAGCGCGAACGTCACCAGCCAGACGCCGCCGACGGCGGCCAGGGCCAGGACCGCCGGGTGCTGCCACTGGCTGACGCCGAGCACGGCCCACGGGCCGCCGAAGCCCTGCCACGACCGCAGCCACTCGGTCAGCAGCCACGCGCTCGGCACCAGGATCAGCGCCACGGCCGCCCGCGGCGCGGTCACCGGCGGTCTCATGGTCTCCCAGGCGGCCAGCCCGACGCCGGCCCACAGGGCGCCGATGACGACGGCCACCAGCAGCAGGCCCGGGCCCAGGTTGGGGAGCAGCCAGTACATCGCGGCCAGCAGGTAGCCGGTGCCGAACCACCAGCCCCGGACGGCCGACTCGCGCCGGGCCGGGGCGCTGGCCATGAGCAGCAGGCCGGGAGCGAGCCCGACCCAGGCCAGCAGCTCCAGGTTGGCGTCCGGGAAGGCGAGCACGGGCAGCGCGCCAGCCAGCAGCACCACCCACCGGACGGGCTGCCGGAGACCGCGCCAGGTCGCTGCTCGGGCTCGCTGAAGCACAGTCCCATTGTGGCGCTCGTTTCGGATTCCCGGGGCCATCGCCCCCGGCGCGGCCCCGGTGCTGTGGCGGCCTCAGGTCAGCTGGGGCCGGCGGCGGCCGGGACATCCGCGGGCGGGGCGTCCGCCGGGGTGCGCCGCCGCCGCCGCTCGGCGATGGCGCCGGCCAGCGCCCAGGCCAGCGCGGCGAGCGTGGCCCCGGTGAGCACGACCTCGGGCCAGCCGCCGAGCCGGTCGGCGAGCGTGGTGCCGGTGCGCAGCGGGACCCGGGCCTCGAGCTCGGCCCGCTCCCACAGGCCGGTGCGGGCGATCAGCCGCCCGTCCGGCGCGATGATGGCGCTGACGCCGGTAGTCGAGGAAACCACCACGGCCCGGTCGTGCTCGACGGCGCGGATGCGGGCCATGGCCAGCTGCTGGAGGGTCTCGCCGGTCTGCCCGTCGAGCTCGAAGTCGGCGTCGTTGGTCTGCATGGTGAGCAGGTTGGCCCCGGCCGCGACCTCGGAGGAGACCAGGCCGTCGAAGCCGACCTCGTAGCAGATGACGTCGCCGATCCTGATCTTGCCGACGTGGAACACCACGGCCTTGTGGCCCGCGGTGAAGTCGACCGGCTGGAGCGACGGCAGCGAAGTGAGATGGTTCAGGAAGCTGCGCAGCGGGATGGTCTCGCCGAACGGGACGAGCTGGCGCTTCACGTAGTCCTGGACCGGGCCGACGCCGGGGCGCCAGAGCTGGCCGGCGTTGCGCGTGGGGTCCTGCAGGATGGCGCCGACCAGTATCGGGCGGTTGATGGCGCTGACGGCCTGGGTGATCGTCGCGTAGACGTAGGGGTTGGCGCGGGGGTCCTGGTCGGTCGAGTTCTCGGGCCAGATGACCACGTCGGGCGCGGCCGCCGTGCCCGCCCGGACCCGGGCCGCGAGCTGGCGGGTCGCGGCCGTGTGGTTGGCCGTGACGGTGTCGGCCCGGAGCAGGTCGGGCAGGTTCCGGGCGCGGGGCACGTTGCCCTGCACGGCGGCGACCTCCGCCGTGGGGGTGTGCGGGGCGCCGCCGTCGACGGGCAGCAGCGGGCCGGCCAGGGCCAGGCCCGCGGCGCCCACCAGGCCGGCCGCGGGCAGCGCCCGGCCCGCCAGCGCCCGGCCCGCCAGCGCCCGGCGGCTGGCCCGGGAGCGGGACGAGCCGAGGATCAGCCACGCCAGGCAGGTGCCGGCCAGCGCGATGAGGAACGTCAGCAGGTACGGGCCGCCCACCGCCACCCAGTTCTGCGTCGGGGCGCCGGCCTGGCTCATCACCAGCCGGCCCCACGGGAAGCCGCCGTAGGGCCAGCGGTCGCGCAGCGACTCGACCGCGACCCACCAGCCGGCCACGGCCAGCGGCCAGGGCCGCAGCCGCAGCAGCAGCCGCTGGCCGATCGCGGCCACGGCCAGGATCAGCGTGTCGGCCCCGGCCAGGGCGGCCCACGCGTACCACGCGACGTTCAGCACCCAGGACAGCAGCGGGACGAAGAACGCCAGGCCGAACGCCAGCCCGATCACGAACGAGCCGCGCAGGCTGCGCCCCCACAGGGCGAGCACGAGCAGGGCCGGGCCCGCCGCCGCCAGCGGCCAGAACCCGATCGGCGGGAAGGCCGCGTCGAGCGCGAGGCCGCCGGCCAGGGCCACGGCCACGGCCTGCCACGTCCGCAGCACTGTTTTTCCTCCCACCCCTCCCGCCCTCTCCCGCCCCTCCGGCCCTCTCCTGCTTCGCTCCCGTGAGCGTAGCCGGGGTCCGTTAGAATCGGCGCCGTCGCGTCCGGGACGTGACGTTACTCGTGGGATTGCTGCTATCGAGAGTGATATGGTCGTCACTCATTGTGCGATACAGGCAGCATGTCGTACCGGCCGCCCGGGCTTCCGCAAGGACCTTCGTTGATCAAGATTCGCTACGCCGACTTGCCCGCCGGACTGCACGTCCGGGCCGAACGCAGCGGCCGGAGCACCGTCATCTACTTACTGCCCGGCCTGAGCCACACCGAGCGGCGGGCCGCGCTGCTGCGGGCTCGCAGCAGCGCGAGCATGGGTCACGGGCCGCGGCTGCCCGCCGCGGGCGTGGCCGCAGCGGTCGCCCGGGACCGGGCCGGGGCGACCGCCCGCAACGGCGCCGCCGCGTTCCGCGCCCATCCGCTGCTGCTGCTCCCGCCCGTGCTGATCGTCGCCAGCGCGACGCTGGCCTACGTGATGCTGTCGACCGTGTCGATCACGTTCCCCCAGTCCGCCCCTGGCGGCCCGGCCCGCTCCGCCCCGGCTGGCCCCCCGCCCAGGGCCGGCGCCGGGACGAGCTCGCCCGCGGGCGCCTCCGCCCCGCTGAACCGGCCGGAGCCCGGCTCTTCCCGGACGCCCCGCGGGTCCAGGCCGCCCCCGCCGGGGTCGTCCGGCTCCGCGTCGCCCGAGCCGCTGCCGTCGAGCGAGCCGCCCGCGCCGTCCCCGGTGCCGTCGCCCGCACCGAGCAGCTGCCTGAACCTGGGCCTGATCGGCGTGTGCCTGAAGTGAGGCGGCGGGCCGGTAACGAAGCTGCCGGCCCCGCCGCCACCCGGCTAGACTCGCGCCCGTGATTGACCTCAAGGCTGCACGGCAGGATCCCGACCGGTACCGGGCCGCTCTCACCCGGCGGGGCGCGGAGAAGGACTTCGACGCGCTGCTGGCGGCCGACGTCAGCTGGCGCTCGCACACCGAGCGCGCCGAGGCGCTGCGGGCCGCGCAGAAGAGGTCGTCCAAGGGCCGGCCGCCGGGCCCGGAGCAGATCGAGGAGCTCCGCCAGCTCAAGGAAGAGCTCGCCGCCGCCGAGGCCGAGCAGGCGACGGCCCGCCGCGAGCGCGACGAGCTGCTGGACCGGATCCCGAACCTGCCCGACCCGACCGCCGCCGACGGCATGGACGAGGAGGACGCGCAGCTCGTCCGGACCTGGGGCGAGCCGCCCCAGTTCGGCTTCGAGCCGAGGGACTCCACCGAGCTCGGCTCGCCGCGGGGCTGGATCGACATGGCCCGCGGCGCGCGGCTGTCCGGGTCCCGGTTCGCCTACCGGATCGGCGACGTCGCGCTGGCCGAGATGGCCCTGTACCGGTACGTCATCGACAAGCTGACCAGCCGCGGCTTCCTGCTCGTGCTGCCGCCGGTGCTGGCCGGCGAGCGTGCCATGTACGGCACCGGCTTCCTGCCCACCGAGGCGTCCAACCTCTACGAGCTGGAGAAGGACGGCCTGTACCTGACCGGCACCTCCGAGGTCGCCCTGGCGGGCCTGCACGCCGACGAGGTGATCGAGGAAGCCGACCTGCCGGTCCGGTACACCGCGTTCACGACCAACTTCCGGCGCGAGGCGGGCGCGGCCGGCAAGGACACCAAGGGCATGTTCCGGGTGCACCAGTTCGACAAGGTCGAGATGTACGTCTACTGCCCGCCCGAGAAGTCCCGCGAGCTGCACGACCAGCTGCTCTCCTACGAGGAGGAGATCGCGCAGGAGCTGGGCGTGCCCTACCGGGTGATGAACATCTCCGTCGGCGACCTGGGCGCCCCCGCGGCCAAGAAGTACGACATCGAGGCCTGGTTCCCGGTGCAGCAGCGCTACCGGGAGATCACGTCCTGCTCCAACACCACCGACTACCAGGCCCGCCGGCTCAACGTCCGGTTCCGCCGGGACGGCAAGCTGGAGTTCGTGCACACCCTCAACGGCACCGGCGCCACCGCCCGGGCGCTGCTGTCGATCATGGAGAACTTCCAGGACGAGGGCGGCACCGTCGCCGTCCCCGAGGTCCTGCGCCGCTTCGGCGCCCCGGACACCCTGGGCGGTCCGAAGGCGGGCTGACTGGTCGTCAGCCCGCCCGCAGGCCCACCCCGATCCGGCGCCGTCCCCCGACAGCGCCGCCCCCGCGACAGCCCGGCTCACCCCGCCGAAGCCGCCGGTCCTCCCGTGACGCCCGCCGTCACCTTGCTCAGCAGCGTCGTGCCGTCCGGCACGCCGAGGCCGGTGCACGGGTCCCAGCCATGCTTGGCCTTGTAGGCGCCGTTGTTCCCGGTGGTGATATCCCGCATGCCGTCCGCCGGGCGGGACGGCTGAACGCCGGCGTACAGGATCTCCTGCACGAGACCGAACGAATGGCCCGCCGCCTGGGCCAGCCGGCAGATCAGGGCCGCCCACAGCGGGGCCACGGCGCTCGTCCCGCCGATCACCTCGGCCTGGCCGTCGATCCGCACCTGGTAACCGGTCTCCGGGTCGGCGTTGCCCGCCACGTCCGGCACGCCCCGGCCGTGCTTGCCGGTGTGCACGACGGCCGGCACGCCGGCGCTCGCCTGCCAGGACGGCAGCGGGAACACGTCGCTGACGCCGCCGCCGCAGGCGCCCTGGCCGGCCCCGTCGTTCCACACCTTCTCGGAGGCGATCGCGCCGGTCTCCGGGTCGTAGCGCAGGCTGGTGCCGCCGCAGCCCAGCGCGTGCGGGCTGGAGGCCGGGAAGTCGCAGTGCGGGGCCGTGCCCGTGACCCCGTCGCTGCTGCCGTTGTCCCCGGACGCCACGGTCACGGTGATGCCGGTGGCGGCCGCGTCGGCGATGGCATTGTCCAGGCTGGTGCGGGCCTGCGGAGTCCAGGCGTCCTCGGACTGGCCCCAGCTGATGCTGATCGCGACCGGCGCCGGCGTCGCGTGCGCCGCAGCCGTGACGGCCTGAACGAAGCCCTGGTCGGAGTTGGGGGCGAAGTACACCGACATGGCCGCGCCGGGCGCGACCGACCCGACCACCTCGATGTCCAGCAGGACCTCGCCGTCGGCGCCGGACGGGTCCTTGCCGGCCACGTTCTGCGCGCCGCCCACCGACACGGCCGTGATGGCCGGCGACGTGATGCCCAGGCTCGAGAAGTAGGCGTCCAGGTCGGCCTGGGCGTAGCCGCCGCCGAACTCCAGGATGGCCACGTGCTGCCCCGTGCCGTCGGTGCCCGCCGGGAACTGGTAGGCGGCCGCGACCTGGGGCGGGGTGTAAGAGACCGGCTTCGGGGCGGCGGCCGCATCGGTCGCGCCGGGAGCCTGCGGGGCGGCCGGGGCCGGGCTGGCGGCGGCCCGGCGCCGCATGCGGGGCTGGACCTGCGGCCGGTTGTCCAGGCCGAGCACGGCCACGACGATGCCGTCGAGCGCGGCCGGGACCTGCAGGCCGCCTTCCCGGTACCGGTGCCAGGTGACGGAGCCGTCCGGGCGGGTGCTGGTGACCAGGCGGAGCGAGGTCCGGAACATCGACGCCAGCGCGCCGACCGCTCCGCTGACCGTCATCTGGCGGGTGGCCGGGTCCTGGTGCGTCACCGTGAGGCCCGTGCCCGGCCCGGCCAGCACCTGCGCGACCAGCGCCTGGTCGGCCGGATCGGACCCGTAGTTCTGGCTCAGGTCGTCGCGGGAGATCCGGGCCAGCGACCCGGCCGCGGTGCGGGGCAGGGCGGCCTTGCGGCGGGTGATCAGCGTCACCTGGATGTGCTCGGTCTCGTCCAGGCTGCCCGCCGACCCGGCCTGCGGCAGGGCGGTGCGGTCGCTGCCCGGCAGCGGCACGTAGGTCATCTCGGTCATGGTCTGCTCCTTCACCGGCCTACCCGAGAGTGGCCCGGACTGATTGAGCGCTGATGTATCAGGTATATTGTGAACGTTAAGTTCAGTAAATCGGTCAGGTCAGTAAGCAGATCAGTTCAGAAGCAGATAGGAGCGCCGGTGACGGCGACCCCGACGACCCCTCTGTCCGGTCAGACGGCCCGCGGCCCCCGCGATGGCGCCCGCCCGCCGGCCGGGCTCAGTGTCATCATCCTCGTGATGGCCGTTGCCTGCGGGCTGACGGTCGCGAACCTCTACTACGCGCAGCCGCTGCTGAGCCTGATCGCGTCGAGCTTCCGGGTCAGCCAGGGCACCGCGGCGATCGTCGTGACGGCCACCCAGCTCGGCTACGCCGCCGGGCTGGCCTTCCTCGTCCCGCTGGGCGACGTGCTGGAGAACCGCAAGCTGGCCTGCCGGACCCTGGTCGTCACCGCCGTCGCGCTGGGCGTGGCGGCCCTGTCGCCGGACTTCACGCTGTTCCTCATCATGTCGGTGGGCATCGGGGTGACGTCCGTCGTCGTGCAGGTCCTGGTGCCGTTCGCCGCCCACCTGGCCCCGCCCGACCAGCGCGGCAAGTACGTCGGCCGAGTCATGAGCGGCCTGCTGCTCGGCATCCTGCTGGCGCGCTCCCTGGCCAGCGTCACGGCGGCGGCCTGGGGCTGGCGCAGCATCTACCTCATCTCGGCCGTGGCGATGATCGCCCTGTCGGCAGTCCTGTGGCGGATGCTCCCGGCGCACGCCCCGGCGGCGGCGCACCGGTACGGCCGCCTGCTGCGGTCCGCCGTCCAGCTGATCGCCGCCGAGCCGGTGCTGCGCCGCCGGGCGGTGTGCCAGGCGCTCATGTTCGGCGCGTTCAGTGCCTTCTGGACCTCGATCGCTTACGAGCTCGTCGACGCCCATCACCTGTCGCAGCTGCACATCGCGGTGTTCGCCCTGGTCGGCGCGGGCGGCGCGGCGGCCGCGCTGGTCGCGGGGAAGCTCGGCGACCGGAACCTCGGCCGCTCCGTCCGCGGCCTGTCGATGGTCGTCGCGGCCGGCGCGATGGTGCTGGCGGGCCTCGGCTCGGGCAGCGTGATCCTGCTGGCCTGCGCGGCCGTGCTGCTCGACCTCGGCACCCAGGGCAACCAGGTGATCAGCCAGCGCGACATCTACGCGCTGCGCGAGGACGCCCGCGCCCGCCTGAACACGGTCTACATGACGGTCTCGTTCATCGGCGGGTCGATCGCGTCCGCGGTCTCGGGCTGGCTGTACCAGAGCCACGGCTGGACGGCCGTCACCATCTTCGCCGCCGCCCTGCCGCTCGCCGCGGGCTGCATCTACCTGTGGGAGTTCATCCGCACGCCGGCCCCGCCCGCGCCGGCGCCCAGGGCGGCTGGCG
>Ga0193726_1001534_pt1 | contig 17964 bp, 20 predicted proteins | sample H2c1metaG_FD_144928 | JGI IMG/M metagenome (GOLD analysis project Ga0193726, IMG submission 144928) | Soil microbial communities from a riparian zone of the East river system, Colorado, United States - H2c1 | ecosystem: Environmental > Terrestrial > Soil > Riparian zone | place: USA: East River... | reverse complement strand
TTTTCACCCGGCCTGGACCCTTTTCGGACATGAACAGAGTTCGTTCAGTCGCTATCCCGGCGTGCGCTAACTGTGAGCAAAGTCACAGAACGCCCATACCTTCGCGCAGATATTGTGATTGGTGAATCGAATGATAGGGTCGGCTTTATTGCCGATTGGGAATTTGCTGATGCGCGCCGTGGGGGCCATTGTTTTAGCGGTTTGTTCGTTTTGGCTTTTTAGTGCCCCTGCACTGGCTGAAAAGCGCGTTGCGCTGGTCATCGGCAATTCGGCCTACCAGAAGGTGGCCAGGCTCAGTAATCCCGCGAACGACGCGGCGGCTGTTGCGGCGATGTTCAAGTCCGCAGGCTTCGACACGGTCGAATCCAAACTAAACCTGACCGTCAGCGAATTGCGCAAGACGCTGCGTGACTTCGGCAACAAGAGCCGCGATGCGGATGTTGCCGTTGTCTATTATGCCGGGCACGGCATCGAGCTGGACGGCACCAACTATCTCATTCCGGTCGACGCGACGCTCGAGACGGATGCCGATGTTTTGGACGAAACGCTGTCGCTCGACCGTGTGCTGTTTGCTGTTGAACCGGCCCGGCAATTGCGGCTTGTCATCCTCGATGCTTGCCGGGATAATCCATTCGCAAAAAACATGAAGCGAACGATTGCGTCGCGCGCGATCGGGCGTGGCCTCGCCAAGGTCGAGCCTTCCAGTCCCAACACCATGATCGCATTTGCCGCGAAGGCCGGATCGACCGCTTCCGACGGCGATAGCAAGAACAGCCCGTTCGCAACGGCCTTGGTCAATCATCTCATCAAGCCCGGCCTTGATCTGCGCAAAGCCTTCGGCTTCGTGCGCGACGATGTTTTGAAAGCGACCAACAACGCGCAGGAGCCGTTCGTCTACGGCTCGTTGGGCGGCAACGACGTGACGCTGGTGCCAGCCGCGCCTGTCGCGTCCGCGCCGATCGATCAAGACGCCACGATGCGGCGTGATTATGAATTCGCTCTCCAGATAGCAACCAAGCCCGTCTGGGATTCTTTTATCAGCAAGTATCCGTCGGGATTCTACACCGACCTTGCCAAAGCGCAACGTGACAAGCTCGCCGCTGAAGCCGCGCGGATTGAAGCCACGAACAAGGCAAAAGCAGCCCAGGAAGAGCAGGCGCGGCTCGCCATCGAAGGCGCCAAAGCCGCTGAACAGGCCAAGGCTGCTGAACAAGCCAAGGCCGCCGAGAAAGCCCGCATTGCCGCTGAACTGGCGAAAAAGGCCGAAGAGGCAAAGGTTGTGCAAGCGGAACGCGCGAAGGCTGCAGCTATGGCGAAGGCCGCGGAAGACGCCAGGGCAGCGGAAGCAGCCAAGGCAGACGCAGAAGCGAAAGCCAAAGCCGCTGCTGAAAAGAAGACCAACGAAAAGCTTGCCGCGCTGACACAGTCGGCTGACCAATCCGATCAGCCAAAGGCTGTCGATCTACCCCGTTCGCTTCAAGCCGAGTTGCGCCGGGTCGGCTGCAACACAGGTTCCGTTGACGGCAATTGGAATACCGCATCGCAGCGGGCACTTGATCTGTTCAACAAACACGCGGGCATGAAGCTGGAAGTTAAGGTCGCCAGCGTAGATGCGCTCGACGCGGTTAGGCGAAGAGTGCTCGCGTTTGCCCGCTGATCTGCGATCACGGCTTCAAGGTTGATGGCGACCGTTGCGTGAAGATCGCCTGCCGCGCGGGATACGAAGTTGGCGACGACAATACTTGCGAGAAAATCGAAGTGAAGAAGCCGGTGGCGAAGCGCCAAGAGCCGAAGGTACAGCGCGACAAAACAGAACGCGCAAAGACGGAAGCCACGCCCTCGAAACCGCAGGCGTCGGGACAAATTTATTGCCCCACCTACGGGGGCGGAGGCTGTCGACCAGTGTCGAAAGGGTGCCGATTGGTACAGACGTCCAAGTCTGATTCCGAGTACCGCGAGGTCTGCAATTGAAGACGCTGAGCTTTTCAGTTGAGGCACCGGCAATGAATTGCTGCCGTGCATAAGTCCGTTGTTGGCACGTTTCGGACATGCCGATGGACACCGAAAATGTCCGCTTATTGGGGAAGACCAGAAATGATCAGCGCAGGTTCAAGACGACGAGATTGACCCATAGAGGACCATGCCGCTTTAGACGTCATCCTAGTTCGTATTGCGGAAGTCGGTTTGCAGGAAGAAAGAAGTTTTATTGCCTGGGTCTCGCTTAGGGTGAGGAGATCCTGACCTACTGCCAAATCCACAAATCCCTTTAGGACAGGCGCGGTGCTGGAAGCGTTAGCGAACCCCATCGACCAGTCGCCAAAAATGCGCCGTTCAACAAACGATCTTTGATTTCTCAGGATCGTCACTTGGGCGTGACGCGCATCCTTTTCTATCCGCTTGAAAACGCCGCGTACGGATAGTTCATCGCCTTCGAGCGCCTGCAGAAATGCCCCGTCGTGGTACATCAGCATTCCCGTGACATCAAGTCTTCCGTTATTCGAGCGTGAGCGCGTCAGCAGCGTTTTGAGGTCCACTTCGGAAAACTTCTGCCGCGCCCGGCTGGTGTAGATTAGATGAAACATGAGCAGGAACCCCAACGAGCAAACGTCTGCGTGACGGCAGTGTGCTCACCGGCAGTTAAGTTGACCTGAACAGGCGGAGAAACCTGTAGCGTAGTACTACTGAGACGTCTCGGTTGAGCGAAAATTGTTGCAATCGCGGTCAAGCACTCACGATGTCTGTTAATGGGGGCGGACATTGGCCACAATGCCGACGTCCGAAAAGTGCCAGCAACAGAAGTCGCGAATTTCACATGAGACGATGACAGCTCGATGCAGGCGGCTCGACGACTAGGCTCATTCTGGCCGCTTACCGGCTATCCAAGTCGTAAGGACATCGAGGTTTGTTGTTAATGCGACGATGTCTGCTCGAGCCCCGGCACTTAGCGTACCGCGATGGTGCTCGATCCCCAAAAACCGGGCCGGGACGAGCGATGCGGCGCGAAGCGCATCATCGAGGGAAATCCCCACGAGCGTTACTGCATTTTTGACAGCAGATGCCAAGTCGAGATGAGCGCCGGCGAGCGTTCCGTTTTCGGAGACTAATCGCCCGTACCGCAGCTGGATCTGCCTCCCCATGAGTTCGAAATGGTCGTGCTCAGTGCCCACGGTGGGCATCGCATCACTGACAAGGGCAATGTTGCTCCGATTTTTGCTGAAAAGGCGGCTCGTACAACGAGCGGATCGACATGGATACCGTCGAGAATGATGCCCGCTGTGAGACGTTCGTCGGTAAGGGCCACGCCAACAATACCAGGTTCCCGGGCGCTCATGGCCGGCATTGCATTGAAGAGGTGTGTAACTCCACTAAGCCCCTCGTCGATGGCCCTTATCAAAGTGTCGGGAACCGCCTCGCTGTGACCAACTGACACCCGAATTCCGCTCGTAGCGAGGGTCTTCACAAATCCCGCAGGTACGCATTCTGGGGCCAGAGTCACCATGGACGATCCGACCGTGGATAGCTCCCCGAGCCAATCCAGATCGTCCCTTGTCGCGGACAGAATAAAGTCGCCCCGATGAATCCCCGGGCGCGAGCGACTAATAAACGGACCTTCGAGATGAAGACCCAGGATTCCGTCGGTACCGTCCAGTAATTTTGCGGCAGCAATTGCGGCCGTCGCCTTCGCGTGGGTATCGCTTATCAAGGTTGGTAAACAGCTTGTGGTGCCGTACCGGCGATGTGCTCGAGCAATGGCGCGCATCGCGGCCGGCGTTGGCTCATCATTGAGAAGAATGCCGCCGCCACCGTTGACTTGCAGATCGATGAAGCCGGGTGCAAGCACCGTCCCGGACGGCATGACTTCGGTTGGCCAGTCATCCGCACTCTGGTCACGCGGCGCGATGCACTGAACCACCCCACGATCGATCAAGATGATCGCATCATTGTGCCATCGATATCCATCGAAAATACGGTCAGCCGAAATTGCCAACTGGCGTCTTCGGCCGTGTTCGGCTGGTTTTGTACCCATCGCCTTACTTCCTCACTGGCCGGATGGTAGGCCCGATCGATCCGTTGGACGAACTGCCCCGGGACACCAGCATGAGAGCGGAACTCAGGGAGCTAACAAACGTTCCGGAAGGTGCGGACAGAACGTTTGCGTACTGAGCATTGCCCATTTTTCGCGAGTAAGTGGATGAGCAAATACGATTCATCGGATCACGCTCAGTTTTATGTTGGTGTCGATGGCGGCGGAACTAGCTGCCGAGCTCGCATCGAAGATGCGGAAGGTCGTCTTCTGGGTCAAGGTGACGCTGGGCCTGCTGCAACGCGAATCGGCGCGGATAGGTCGATGCAGGCGGTGCGCACGGCGAGTACGGCGGCGGCAATCGACGCCGGTCTGCTGCCGGCCGCCCTTGCACAGACGAGCGCCGGCGTGGGATTGGCTGGAATTGATCGTAAAGTGGCCCGTGAAGCGCTTCTGAGCTTCCCACATCCGTTTCGAATGGTCGTTTACGCGAGTGACGCGAACGTTGCCTGCTTGGGGGCGCATAGTGGCCGCGATGGAGGCATTGTCGTTTTGGGCACCGGCAGCGTCGGCTTCGCTACGGTGAAAGGCCGCGAGCTCCGTATCGGAGGTTACGGATTCCCCATTCCCGATGAGGGAAGTGGTGCTGATCTCGGACTGCAGGCCGTGCGGTTCGCCCTTCGCGCACACGATGGCAGGGCTAAACCGACTCCCTTTTTGCTCGAAGTGATGGGAAGGCTTGGGCCTGATCCAATTACGTTGGTCGCGTGGGCGGAACAGGCGACCACGACAGAGTATGCGAGCTTGGCTCCAGTTGCTTTAAGCTACGCAGAGGCTGGTGGTCCGTTCGCAGAAGAGATCGTCGCCGAAGGTGCCCGGCATGTCAACGTGCTCATTCGTTCACTGGTGGAATTCGGTGCGCCGCGTATCTCGCTGCTTGGGGGTCTAGCATCGCGTCTGGTTCAGTGGCTTTCACCTGACGTCCTGCATTTTCTTTCCCCGCCTGAAGGCGATGCAATAGCCGGGGCCCTGTTTTTGGCCCGTCGCGAAGGACGCGCACCGAGAGCCGAGGCGGCAGAGAAAGGTGCGCAGATATGCCGACTGAGCACATAAATCCGCGGTTCGTTGACCTCGATTCATGGTCCACCAGCGACATGATCGAGGCTATGTATGACGGACAACTCGCCGCTTGCGCAGCCGTAAGACCAGCCCTGCCGGCGATAAATGCCGCCGTAGATGATGCGGTGCCGGCCCTCAAGCGCGGTGGTCGCTTGGTTTATATAGGTGCTGGCACCTCCGGTCGCATTGCAATTCAGGACGGCGCAGAGCTTCGTCCGACATACGATTGGCCAAGCGATCACATCGCTTTCGTGATGGCTGGAGGAATGCAAGCAGTTCTGCAGAGCGTTGAAGGTGCCGAAGATAACGAAGCAAAAGGGGCAGAAGCTATCGCTCAGGCTGAAGTTCATCAACATGACGTTGTTATAGCCGTCGCAGCCAGCGGTACGACGCCGTTCACTATCGGAGCCCTACGTTCCGCAGCAGCGAGGGGGGCCCTCTGCATTGCAGTGGCGAACAACCGAGGCGCGCCGCTTTTCGAACTAGCGCGCCATCGTATTTTGATAGAGACCGGCACGGAGGTGCTCGCAGGCTCAACGCGGATGCAAGCGGGAACAGCACAAAAGATCGTCCTCAATCTCTTTTCTACATCCGTAATGGTCAAGCTGGGCCGCGTCTATCGGGGTCTGATGGTGAGCATGCGCGCAAGCAATGCGAAGCTTCTTCGCCGTGCAGAGATCATCGTTAGCCAGATCGTGGGATGCGGCGAGAATGATGCTGCCAAATTCGTTCAACGCGCGGAGGGCGACGTCAAAATTGCCGTACTACTCGGTCTAGGATGGGAACAAACCGAAGCCATTGAGGCATTGCTCAAACACGAGGGCAATCTGAGATCAGTTATCGACGAGTTGGCTCATGATCGAACATGACTGGGCCCAGACTGCTATGGCTCGAGAAATCCGGGAAATCCCGCTTACAACTGAGCGCCTTCTGGCAGAACATGATTTGGTCGCAACTGTCGCCGATCGCATCCGCCACGCCAACCCGCGCGTCGTTGTGATTTCAGGCCGTGGCAGTTCCGGAAATGCAGGAACTTTTCTTCGCTATTTGTTTGAAGCTCGGGCGGATTTACTCGTTTCGACGTCCGCTCCCTCCGTCGTGACAACCTACAGACAATCGATCGATATGCAGAGCGCCGTTTTCATCGTCATATCACAATCCGATCGTAGTCCCGATCTTGTGACAGGAGCGCAATCGGCGAGAAAAAGTGGAGCACTGACGATTGCAATTGTAAACGATGTAACATCGCCCGTTGCCTTGGCCTGCGAATTGACGCTGCCGATTGGTGCTGGCCTAGAGTGTTCAGTCGTGGCTACAAAATCTGTTGTATTGTCGATGGTTGTAGGTGTGCAACTTATTGCATCGCTCACCTCCGACCATGCTTTGAGCCAAAAGATCACACAGCTCCCGCAAAGGTTCAGTGACGCGCTTACCTGCGATTGGTCAGCATGGAGCGGCAGCTTCGCAGCAGCACGCGCTGCGTTCGTAATTGGGCGGGGATTTGGATTGGGATCGGCGCGCGAGATCGCGCTTAAGGTCACCGAAAGGATGCGGCTACCGACATTAAGCCATAGCGCAGCAGAGGTAAGGCACGGTCTCCCTTGCTTCTGCCAGCGCTGAGACTCCACTTCTCGTATTGAGGCAGAATGACGGATCATCTGCGATGGTCGATGCTTTGATCGACGATCTTCGTGCCAGAAAGCTGAATGTCTTTTCCGTAGGCGATCCAAGCGGAACACTTCCGTGGATAGAAAATGATGATCCAATTTGCGATGCGATTACGATGTTGTTGCCAGCCTATGTTACCATAGAGCAGGCTGCGCGGGATTGCGGTTTTGATCCAGACAATCCGCCAAATCTTACCAAAATAACAGAAACGCTGTGATGCCCTAGGGACGCCTCAGTTCATGGTCCGAAGCCCTGCAATGAAAAAGGCACAAATGGCCTGCGGCCATCTATAGCTCAGGAGACTGCATCTTTTGGGGTCAGAACAATTGCTTTGATAGGGACTTAAGCCAGTCCGGGAGGACGGTCGCGAGGGCGCGGCGGATGTCGCCGTTGGGTCATTCGCGTCAGTTTGTCCGTGCACCGCTCGCTTCCAGAATTAGGAGTGTCCCGCAGCGGTTGGCTCAGAGAATGAGGGCGGCTCTTAAGCCGCCCTAGTTTGCTCTTAGCTTGTGGGCGAATTCGTTTAACCTTCGATTATGTAAACGATCTCGTGGGTGTGCGGGCGAAGAACAATGTACTTGCCGCGCACCAGGATGAAATCGTATCCACGCCATTCCGGATAGATTTCCACGATATGTGACGGCATCGGATGATAGCGAACACCCGCCGGGACAGCCGTGCCGACCGAGATATTGAAGTTCACATTTGTAACTTCCTCGACCTTCTCTTGCTTGATCGCCGACGTGATCTGGGTGCGCTTTTCGGCGGGGGGCGCTGCTGTCGCCGAGGTTGCGGCATTGCCGGTCGTCTTGCTGTCGGAAGCCGGCTTCGTTTCGGCGGCGGTCGGAGCTTTCAAGTCCTTCGAATTGGTGCTCGAATCGGTCGCTTTCGTTTTGCTGTCAGTCTTCATCTCGCCGGTTGTCTTGCTGTCAGGAGCCGACTTGGTTTCGGCGGTCGGACTCTTGGTGTCCTTGGAAGTGGTGCTCGGCGCGGTTGAATCTGACGCTGTCGACTTGCTGTCAGATTTCATCTCGCCGGTCGCTTTTGCATCCGGCTTGCCCTGCGCGTGTTGGGGCTCCTTCGACGCAGCGCCGGGTGTTGCGGTCTCTGCTCCCTTGGCTGCGGGTGCATTCATCGGTGCCGCAGTGTCAGCTTTCGGCGAAGCGGCAGCAGGAGAATCCGCACCCTTTGCTCCGCTCTGATTGACACCTTGCGCCGTCGCAAGCCCCGTTGCGGCCAGTAAGGCCGCAACGGCCACAGAAACCATCAACGTTTTTCTCATCTCATTTTTTCCAATCACATTTGAATGAGCCTATGCCGGCGAACGGCAGGCAGGAGCGGAACGGCGTCAACAGTCTAATGTTCCCTTCCATTACAACTTGAGTTGGGAGATGCATCCCGAGTGAAATAGCATCGATCCACGGCCGCCCGCCGGAGCCTTCAACCGCGTGTGCGCCAAGCCATTTCTTGTTCTTGAACAGGGCGCGGGGCGACGCGGCAACCCGCCGGTGCTGATTCCGCGCGAAGGCCGGGACAAACGAGCGAGCATATCGCAAGATGTTGCGCCTGCACTCGATGAGTTTGGCCTCGCTGTAGCGCGTATGATCTGGCGCAGGTGTACGAGCGACAGACGGCATAGCAGCCACCAATGTCGAATCTCAGTCACCGTGATGCAAGTGAGCTAGCTAGTCTGCTCTTCCCAGCTTCCGGGTCATGGTCAAAAGTGCTCAGTCTCGAACATTTATTAATGCGCCGGGAAGCTCGCGTAGAACAGGTCGCAGTCCACCCACTCGTCTTCCTTGATTTGCGGCTTTGCCAGCGCCACCGCGACACGAGGTGCAATGTCCGTTCAGGTCAGTGGGATAGCCGCACGCTCGTTCTCCCAAATGAACGGGGATGATTGGAACGAAGGTGATCTCACAATCTTGATCTCCCGGCGGTACTGTTACCGACCAGATGGAGGTTACCCATGAGAAAGACCAGTATTGTACTTTTGGCTGGCGCTGGCGTTCTGTTCGCGAACAGCGCCATGGCTGCCGACGTGTTTACCAACGACGCCATGTACCTCGGTACGAACCAGCCGAGCGTGGAACAAGTGCGAATGGTTTGCGATGACTCCGGCCGTTGCTACCAATCCCGTGGATCGCGGCGCGTGGTTATCCAGCAGGGCTACAGCGATTCGTACAACTATGCTCCCCGCGAGCAGTACATCGAGAGGCGCGGCTACTATGACGACCAACCGCGCTCCGGCATTGGCTTCAGCGCCCCGGGCGTGAGCATCGGTGTAGGTAACGGTCGCTGGTGAATGCATCACCGAGCAAAAAAGGCCGCAGACACCTCTGCGGCCTTTTTGCCTGTCTATTTCGTATTTCTCCCCAGGGAGGAGCTCGGCGGAGCGCAATCCTCTCAGTCGCTCTGTCGGCGATGAGAAGAAGAGCGGAACTTAATTGGTTTGCTGTCGATTATTGAGGTTGAGGGCAACCGAAAGGAGACCGCAATGAAATATCCGCCGTTCGTTTTAACTATCGCTTTGGCCATGAGTTCATCTTACGCACTCGCACAAAGCACCGGCAGCGGGATTTCCGTACTTCCACCCGGCGCTTCAACCACCACGCCCCATCAGGAAAAAGGAAAAATCGGTACAATCGGCATGGGCTCCGGCGCCACCAAGAGCACGAACACCGGAGAGCCGAATGGAACATCAGGTGGTCCCGCTTCACTCAGCGGAACAGGCTCGTCCCAATACGGCGGATCCACGCCAGGAACGGCTAACGGTAAGTAAGAGAAAGCCCCGCATTCTCGCGGGGCTTTTTTGGAAAGGTGAAATTCTCTTCGGGACTCTTCCTTCGACTGGTCCAATGTAGCCAGGTGGTCCAGCGAGGCGTTTAGTTCCCGAAGAAGCCAGTACGAGGCTCGTCGCCACCGAACGCCATAATCCCCGGCTCCTGCGTCTGCTGCGGTTCGATCCGCTGCCGTACTCTCGCAGCAGCAAGTCTCTTAGCTTTCCGTCCCGCGTATCGCTGGCGGGCGGCTTTCATATCCTTTTCTGCCTTATTGGGCTCTGCTTTCTCAACCGGTTTTTCTAACACTGGCGCCTGCACGTTTTGCGCGGGCTGGGCTTGGGGTTGCGGTTCAGTTGGAACTGCGGCGGTAACCTTGAGGGCCGGGTCTGCTGAAGCGGGCAAGATCACTCTCATGCCGCGAGCCGCTTCGGAATTTGCACGCGTCTGCCCGGATGGGTCGTGCAATGCCGACTTCGCCAGCATCAATCCGCCGCCAAAGCCAATGGCGAGGATTACAAACGTGGTTCCTACCCCGGCGAAGAAGATGCGCGCGCTAGAGGCCATGGCCGTCTCCAATGTCTGTAGTCGAACGCATGGACACGGAATTAAGTTTCCTAAACGGGAAAATTTAGCAACAGGGGACACGCTCTATAGACGTTCGACCTTATACTACTCGGACAGCAATCGGCGCGCCTGCGACGGATGGTCAATCCAAATCTCTAGTCCGCCGAGAGGTCCGTCTTGGTAAGCGAGCTGATGAAGGCTTGCCGCGGTTCGATTGGCCAAACTTGCCAACGACCAGGCCGCGGAAGCAGCGATTGGTCGTGCCGTCGAGCCATCAAAAACGATAACCTCTTCACTTTGGCGGTAGATGGCAGCCGGACTCGCTAGTCAAAATTGCTCAGTTAGCAAAATGAATCGAATTTGTTCAAAACGGCTTACTCAAATTCGTGCTGAGAGGCATCGCTTAGCATCTTGGCGGCTTGATCCGCCATCGAATGCCATTGCGCTGCGAGTTCTTGCCATTCCTGTTCGGTGGTTTGATCGGATGCATGTTCAGCGCATTTCTCGCACCCCACCGCTTTCAGGTGATACTTCTCGGACAACGTGGACTCGGCGACGCTCAGAAATGCGGGCATTCTGCCGCTCCTTAAAAAGGCGGAAGCACAACACTCTCAGTCGCCGGTAAAAGCCGAGGAGAGGCGCGGCAATGACGCAGCTTATGTTTCTCGATACGGGCCGCTGCTCAGATTTGCTCCATTCCACAGGTTTTTTTTAACCAAGACGGTGAGGTCGTCTTGGTTGCTCATCTTCTCTTCTGCGGCTCGTCAGGCAAGACTGCACTCAACAAGAATTGTGAACCTCGATCTGTCCGGTGCAGTCGATGAGAGCAACCTTGCGAAACTTTTTCATGAAAAAGCACGCGGGACCGTGGTGCCGATCGTCTCCGCCAATGTTTCCTGACTAATTTTCAGACTGGTTCGGTTGCTGACTGCCTTCCTTCCCGAAATTTGCGAACAGCGACATGACCTGAGCCCCACGGCTCATCCAGCGCCAAAAGCGAAACTCAGGACAGAAGATAGAAAAGTCTGTCTGAGGTGGCGATGTGCCGGGCAACGTCAAAAGCCAGGCGCGCCGCGAATCTGCCAGACAGTCGCCCTCTGAAACTGGCGCCACGATAGTGCGCGAATATTTCCGAGTTGCATCACGCTTGAACTCAGGTGAAGACTGATAGGCGAAGACTGAGCGGAATTGCTCACACCCCGCCATGCAAGCTGTGGGGTTGCACGTTTATCAGGAACAATACTTTGAACACGTTGTTGAATGCTTTGGTACGCGGCAAATAATTGCCATCGCCATCAACGGAGAATTCCCATGGAATTGATCCTGATTATCGTTGTGGTAGTGCTCTTGTTCGGTGGCGGTGGATACTGGGGTCGCAGTCGAGGTCATTGGTAAGGATTTGACACGGGGCGAGCGCGCCCTCATCGGATAAGGGGAAATTGCGCTATCGCTCGACCGGGGCGAGTTTGAAGCGGGTAAGTATCGCGACCAGCTCCTCAAATTTGAATGGCTTTTTCAGCACGGGCCGGCCGGAGTAGCCGTTTCTCGAACCGTGATCGGTATTGCCGGTCGAGTAGACAAATGGTACTCCGCGCGCGGAGAGCGCCTCCGCCACTGGATGGCTATCGTGACCATTCAGGTTGATATCTAGTATGGCGGCGTCGAAGACTTGCGCATTAGTCAAGGCGAGGGCCTTATCGACCGTCGCAGCAGAGGTCACCGACGTACATCCAAGGTCGGCCAGCATGTCTTCAATCATTATGAGAACTAGCATCTCATCCTCGACAACGAGGACCCGCCGACCGGAAAGCAACTTATCCATCGCGAGTACCCCTTAGTAAGGGAATGTCCATCGTGCAGACAAGGCCATCCGGCCTGTAGTCGAGATGTATGGTGCCTTCTAGCTCATGAGCTAGACCACGCTCGATCACCCGCGATCCAAATCCCTTATGTGCCGGTGGCGTGACCGGAGGGCCATCTTTCTCCTCCCAGTTCAGGAGAAGCCGCTGTCCCGTCGGTGTAGTCTCCATCGTCCACTCTATCAGGATTGATCCCGCCGCGTTGGAAAATGCACCGTATTTCACCGCATTCGTCGCGAGCTCGTTGAATGCAATGCCAAGTGCCAAGGCTGATTTTGGCGGGAAGCGGATGTTCTCACCCTTGACGGCAATACGATCCGCCCGCCCGCCCGAGACCCCGAATGGCTCCAGGGCATCGTGAACGATATCGAGCAGTCCTGCACTTTCCCATTTTTCACGGGTTAACAGGTCGTGCGACCGTGAGAGCGCAAACAGTCGGGACTCGATGGATTCCCGGACGACCTTGGGATCGGAAGGCGATCGCAATGTCTGCCAGACAATCGACTGCACCGTTGAAAGGGTGTTCTTTACGCGATGGTTCAACTCGTCGATAAGCATCTTTGACTGGGCTTCATCCTCTTTATGTTTGGTAAGATCGACGAACGACGCAAAATACTGAACGATGTCACCGCCCTCATCGCGAACCGGGCTGATGAAGACGTCGGTCCAGAACTCGCCTCCATCCTCGCGACGGCAAAGGACTTCAGCTCCGCTGCCGGACGAACCTTCGAACTCGGATTTAATTCGCGTCAGCGCCTCAGCATCGGCGCCATGCGCTATCAGAAAATTGAAGTTTTTGCCGAGCACCTCCTCGCGGTCGTATCCGGACAAGGAGAGAAAGCTGTCGTTGGCAAAAATGATCGGATTGTCGGGTTTCGTCGCGTCCGTAAATACCATCGCCATTCGAGTTGTTTCAGCGGCAACGACAAACGGGCCAAGGTCCTTCCGAAAGCTCTCGACTTCGGCTTCGGCGACTTTCTGCTGGCAGACTTTTTCGTTATTTCCGACATGCCACGGTCGATCAATCTGGTTGCAGGTAGTGCTGACCGTGGCGCGGACTTTTTCCTGGATCAAGGCCCCTTCATAGTAGCAAAATTACCATGCCGCGTCCCGTGACAAAGATGAACGGCAGTTCCGGGTGTGGCAATTTAGCTTTGCCCGTTATCAATCGCTTGCTGTCAATAGTCTCGATCACATCGGCGTTGAACTGCCACGCCCCCGTTTTGGTAAGAGGGTCGATTTTGGGGCGAGGACATGAACTCACTAGTGAAAACCCGCCCGATGAGGATCGAGCGGGCGGTCTCAAAGTTCAAGATATGAAAGCTTGATCGCTCTTAATTGCGGTCGCGGTCGATGATCACTTTGCGATCAGGTTCCCGGTCGCGCTCCCTGATGACCGTTGTTTCGCGCGGCTCGCGCTCGCGCTCCTTGATTACGGTCGTTCGTTCCCGATCTCGGTCGCGGTGATCCGAGCCTACCGTCACTCCGGCTCCAACCGGACCCACTCCGACACCGACTTCTTCCGCGCTCGCCGGTATTGCCGCGCTTATGCTTGCCGCTGCTATTATTGCGAATACGTACTTCATGAATCGCTCCTGGCGTTGTGCTGCACCCACGGGCTCAATCCGATGCATCAGCTTTCGTTCCGACCAGATCGATCAATGGATAGTGTTGCGCCTTCGAGCGTGTGAGCCCGCAGCCATTTCTCACCTTTGAACAGCGCGAAGGGAGAAAGCGACCTGCAAGTGCTGATTGCGCTCGTGTTCCGGCGGAAATGTCCGCGCATAGCGCAGCACATTGCGCCGCATTTCCAAATGTTCATCTAGGTTGTAGAGGCGCTCGACGCGGGGATCGACGGTGGTCATTGAATTGGCTTGCGCCGTTTACGGCGCGAACGCGGGTAGATCGCGATCACATTAAGCGCCAGAGCCCTCAACGGTATCAAAGACGGTCACAGGCTCGTGGACCCGTCAGTATTAGAGTTCAAGAATGATGACACCGCTATCGCCAAGGCGAAAGTGATCGCTATTGGAGTTTCTCTCGACAAGCTCGATCCGAAGCGGCACATTGCCGTCTTGAACGGATCACGGGAGCAAATTTTTAGCGTGCCCGTTTATTCCCAAGCCATCAATGAGCACCACGTAGGCCTTCGCCAGATCAATCGGCCTTCGAGCGCGGCAACCCTACGAACGCAATGGCACGGAAAGAAGTCGAAGAGAAGCCAAAATCAGAAAGACGTGCGCACCATTTGCCGCCATCCGAAGCATGACCCAGTGCGGCGGCTCGGCTTGGCTGCACTACCGGTCGCCGTTGTCATGATACTGCTTGTCGTTCTGCCGTCCCCGTGGCCTATCTGACCCTACAGCTCAAAAAAAATCCCTGCACGGAAGGGGCTGGTTTCCGATACGGGGTTGAGAAGTTGGGAGGTTCGTTTGTTGCCAAACGACGCGCAGACAATCTAGCGACGTGGGGGCGAGCTGTCTGGTCAATAAGAGACAGTTCAGCAATAACGGTCCACTCGGATCTAGTCTTACGCTCTCCCTTCGCGGCGCTTCACCTCGTGAGCTCCGGAACTTAATATCGTCTCAAGACGTTTCCTATTGGAGCATCGTGCTTTCGCATTGAAGTCGCGCATGCCTCGATCGGAGTACACAATGAACATTTTCTACATCATCGGCGTCGTCGTCGTCATACTCTTTGTCGCCGGCTTCTTCGGGCTGCACGCCTGAACAAACAGATCGATACGAAGTTGACCTGATCTCGTCGTGCTGACTAAAGGCGGTGGTAACTGCTGAACCACTTCACGATGGACGGCAGGAGCTCGGCGATTGTTCTAAAACGAGCGACTAAGCCGTTCGTGAGCATTGACGTTGAAAAAGTCAAAATTTGAACGACAAGGAATGCCTCGCGAAGGGCGCTGCTCTACTATCGAGAAGGGTAGTGATTAGATAGGGAGGGGCAACCCAAGGAGTTGCCATGAAACGGTCTCTGACGATAACGCACGAGCCGCAACCCCGCAACGTCACACGCGCTGACCTTGTGATGACCGAGGGCTTTGGCTTGGAAGTCGATGGCCGGATGAAGACGGTATTTTCAACGCTTGAAGCGGCGCAGAAACGAGCGAGGGATCTCAAAGACGAGTTTCCCATGCTCCAAGTCAAGGTGTACGACGCTGCGGAAAAGAAGTTGCGGGAATTGTCGCCGAGCGAGTGACGCCATGAGACCATCAATATTGACCAGATTGTGCGACTAGCGAAAGCGAACGTCGCTACTGTTGCCTGCGCAACGTCGTAGCGGCATATTCCGATCCTCTTACGAGGCCGCCCCAGTTGCCGGTGTCTTTCATTACCAGCCTGAAACGCAAGCAATTGTTTCAAAAGTTAGTGGCAACGTGGCGGGCATCCGGGATGCAGCACGTGGAACGTGGCCCTGCGTTGCCGGTCTCCCGCGATGGCGAAGCGGTCAGGAGTGGTGGGAGCGACCGCATCCAACCGCTCCAGTCAACGTTGTCAGGATCACCGTAGCGGCATCCGGGACTGATTTCACCGCGCCCTGGGCGGATTTCGCAGCCCTGATCCAGGCTGCTGGCTTCACGCTCGTGCATTGGATGGATGATGAACATTGGAATTACAGATTAGAAAAGGCCATCTGCGCAAAAGCTAGTTCTTGTCGCGGGCTTCTTTTGCGAGGTCTTCGGCTTCCCGAAATTCTCGTTCGGCGTGGAGCCAAAACTCTTCATCTCTTCCGGCTGGCCGGTTGTTTTCTTCCCAGATTTCCCGGGCGCGCTTTCGGATTTTATCCTCGTTGGGCCTTGCCAAAGCGCGGGCCCTCTGTTTGAGCTCCTCCGTTAGGGCCAATATGCGCTGAACGGTTTCCCCATCGCCTATCCACCGCGCAAAGTCGCGGTACTTATTGGCTTTCTCTAGAAGGCTGGCGACGAGATGCTTCTGGTTCACGACGCGCTCCATCTAGATTAGACGGCGGAGCGGCGAAAACGTTCATTGCCAGTTCAAGTCATCCTTAATTCAGGGCTACTCCGGACGGAGTGGAACCCAAGCGGATAACGAACCGGCTTCCGGACCAAAGCTCAACGTGGTTGCTTCCGAGAAGGCGCTTGGCCTTTTCGATTGGCTCAGCATCGTGCACAAACACAGCTCAATCCTAGGCCCGGCGCGCTCCACGGCATAAACTCTGTAATCTCTCATCCTCGCCGTCCCACCACCGGATGACGTGTCAGTCGTCATATTCCATGGAGATGTCCTTGCCGGTGTAGTCAGGCATCATCGCCGTCGCCACCAGGCTCACCACCGCGCACGCCGCGATGTAAATCGAGATCGCGTAGCCCGAATGATAGCTCGCAAACAAGGCGGTCGCGATCAGCGGCGCCGGTCCGCCGGCGATGACCGATGCCAGCTGGTACCCCAGCGAAGCGCCGCTGTAACGCAGGCGCGGCGTAAAGGCCTCGGCGATTAGCGCGGCCTGCGGCCCATACTGCATGTCATGCGGAATAAGCGACAGCACGATCGCGACGAACACCGCCAGGGGAGCCGCGGTGTCTACCATGCCGAAATAGAGAAAGCCGAACACGCCCGTGGTCGCCGCACCGATCAGATACATCTTTTTGCGGCCGATGCGGTCGGAAATATGGCCCGACAGCGGGATCGTGACGAACGAGACGACGGAGGCTGCCAGCACCGCGCTCAAAATCAGGTTGCGCGACATGTGCAACGTGCCGACCGCATAAGCGAAGATGAAGGCAGTGAAGATGTAGAACGGCGCCTGTTCCGACAACCGCAGCAAAGCCGACAGGATGATCTGCTTCGGCTGCTTTCTGATAACCTCAATGATCGGCGTCTTCTCGATCTTGTCGTTGTTAAGGAGCGCCTGGAACACCGGCGTTTCGAGAATGCCGAGGCGGATCCACAGGCCGACACCGACCAGAATGATTGACAGCGCGAAGGGAATGCGCCAGCCCCAGGTGGCGAACTGATCGCCCGACAATTGGCTGAAGGCGAGCACCGCGAGATTCGCCAGGAATAGGCCGCATGGCACCCCGAATTGCGGCCACGATGCCACCAGGCCGCGCTGGCCGTGGTGACGCGACCATTCCATCGCCAGCAGAACGGACCCACCCCATTCGCCGCCGACGCCGATGCCCTGAATCATCCGCAGCACCGTCAGGATAACCGCGCCCCAGATCCCGATCGTCTCATAGGTCGGAACGAACGCGATCAGGAAGGTGGCGATGCCCATGCACAACAGCGTTGCAATCAGCGTCGCCTTGCGGCCGATGCGGTCTCCGTAGTGGCCGAAGATCGCGGCGCCGATCGGGCGCCCGACAAAGCCGATGAAATAGGTTCCGAAGGCGGCGAGCGTCGCCGTCAGCGGATCCGAATTGGGAAAGAACAGCTTGCCGAAAATGAGCCCGGCCGCCGTGCCGTAAAGGAAGAAGTCGTACCACTCGATCGCAGTACCAATTGTTGACGCGATAACCGCCTTGCGCAGCTGTGTGCTGTGCTCGGACGCGGAGAGCGTCCCGCAAGTAGCTGCTATGGTCATTTGTCCCTCCGGTTCGTGTCCTCGCCCGTTTTTTGGGAGCAGCTTCTTTGCGACCGTCTTCCGAACGGAGGATAAGTGAGGGGCGCGTGCACCGCACACTGGCTCAATAGACGTGCCCATCACTATTTCGCGTAAGGAACGATCGCAGAATGGTGGACTTGTTTCTGCGTGAAGGGGACGGGATGGTCAAAACGCCGGTCAATTCAACCCGGTGGCCTGGTGGACCTACGTTGGCGGCCGCAATTCGCCAACGAGCCAGCCAACATCTCCGGACTTCGTTGGATCTGACGCGATAGCGATTTTTTCGACATGATCGCAGCTGGAGCAATCGAAAGTTCAAATCCAGTAGGTCCTGGCACGATGCGCGCAAGCGTCATCCGCGTTTGGC